>Ga0075163_10013648_pt1 | contig 10520 bp, 3 predicted proteins | sample JI1023141ADNA_FD_71478 | JGI IMG/M metagenome (GOLD analysis project Ga0075163, IMG submission 71478) | Wastewater effluent complex algal communities from Wisconsin, to seasonally profile nutrient transformation and Carbon sequestration -... | ecosystem: Engineered > WWTP > Effluent > Algae... | reverse complement strand
TTCGGTGATCTGTTCGCGGATGACGTACGTGCCGTTGAGCTGGACCGCCGAAATCACTTTGCGCAGACGAGTCGGGCGCCACGACCAGCGCACCGTGACGTCGGGATAGGTGCGGCGTTCGCCGGTGATCAGCGCCTGAAAGCCATCGAGTTGGCGGCGGGTCCACGTGTCGGTGGTGCCGCGTTCAAAGCGCGACTGCACGCTCAGCGAGAGCGGCAGATTCATCGCACTGATGACCGTGAAATTCTTGACGCGTCCCGCCGTACTTGCCAGCCGACCGGAGGAGAGGCCACGAAACGTTTCCACGTCGCCGATGCCCCACTGGTAGCCCAGCCCCGGCGAGTAGATCGTGTTGTCGTAGTTGGACGTCAGCTCCTGCTGCCACGTGACGTCGGTTGGCGCGAACATCTTGCCGAAGCGGTGAATCCGGGACTTCTCGTCTCCGCGCATCATCAGCAGTCGCCCAACCTGCAGCTGCGTGCCGGCGGTAAAACTCTGGGCTGCTCCCAGTCGCTTCGGCAGGCGAAACGCGCCCGTCGAATCGCCCTCCCGCAGCAGTGCGCGGGCGTTCGGGTCTTTGGACAGTCGGAAGGTCGAGCGCACATCGAGTCGCGGTTGCAGCCAGATCGCCCATTGCGGCTGAAAGAGCACGCCGCTTGTGACCGTGCGTTCCTGCTCAAGCCCCACCGAGGCGCCCAGCACACGCAGCCGCTCGGCAGCGGCGGCTTGCCGGCGGTCGGTGCTGTCGGCGCCGAGGTTGGCATCACGATAGTCACGCAGGTCGAGCACCTGACGTGCGTCGACGCTGCCGGTGAGACTGGTGAGTGGACGCAACTCGAGCCGCGCCGCATTCACCCAGGCGTGGTTGAGTCCCTGCACCAACTGTCCCGTGTCCGACAGCGCCGTGGCGGCCTTGGTGTAGCTGGTAGTCGAGTTGGCGTTGCGCACCATCGAGCTGGTGAAGCGGAGCTGCGTCGGTTGCCAGCGGTAGTTCTGCGAACGCACGCGACGGATCGCCCCACTCTCGCGCATGAAGCGTGGCAGCACGCCCAGCAATCGGTCGACGACGCGCGGCAGGCGGTCTTCGCGGCGATCGTCGGACAGATCGAGCGCCGCGCCGAGCACATAGTTGTTGGACGTCCCTTCCTGAAACGCGCTCTGCGAGGCACCGGTCGACCACGAACCGGCGAGTGAGAGACCATTGAGCACGGGAGCATACCAGCCACTGGTCAGCGGTGCGGCGCGGCGCAGCGCAACCGCGTAATTGGCGCGGCGATCGCTGGGATTGCGCAGCCCCTGAATGCCGCTGGCGCGCACGTCGGAGCGGTTGATGAACAGTTGCTGCACGCCGGAGCCGGCGTAGTCGATGCTGAACGGCATGACGATCCCCAGCTTGGCGGGGAGCATGCGCTCGAGGTGGAGCGTGGTTCCCAGACTGACGCCACTGGTGGTGAGGAAGTTCGGTGTTTCGCCAAGCTGCCGGAAATTCGGATCGCGCCGACTCACATTCACCCGGAAGTCGGCCAGATCGCCGGCGTTCATCGACATGCCGAGTTCACCGGCGAAGCCGATATCGTCCACCACGTCGGAGAGGCGGACGTCGTTGACCCACAGTTCGAGCGAATCGTTGGCCATGATGGCGTTACCGCCGCGCGCGACACTGTCCACACGCACGATGCCAACGGCCAATTCCTGCACGCCCGCGAGATTGGGCGGCGTCACGCTCGGATCGGCGCTGTAGACGATGTACCCGTCCTGACAGACGGCATAGCGGCGCACCACGACACCGCGCGGCAGACCAGAGCGCCGGATGAGTTCCAGATCGGTACCGGTGCAGGCCAGCGAATCGGACGAACTCTTGAGGAAGTTGTTCTCGAGCTGCGCACGCAACATCTGAAAGCGTGTCAGGTCGACGCGCACTTCGGGGTCCCACGCGCTCTGTGCCGGACCCTCGTTCACGGTGGTCCGATACAAATAGAAGTTGTTTTCGTCGCGCCCGATTTTGACATAGCCGTTCAGCTCGCCCGACGGGCCCCAGCCATTGCCGCGTCCGCGCATCCAGAGGCGCAGTGTGCGATAGCCCATGAACGACTGCGTCCCCTGCGGAAACCGGTAGAACGCCTCGGCGCGATCGAAGGTGCGGAACTGCTGACCCGGGATACCGGTCTGCAGTCGCAGCGCACGTTCGTTCACTTGTTGCAACGTATTTTCGTAGCCCGACTGCCGGTTCTCCGGCTTCTCAGCTACACCGGGCGGCGCAGAGTACGGCAGCCGTGACGACGAGTCGAGTGTTCCGACCACACTCGCAATCACATATCCGCCCGTGAGCGCGGCAGAGTCGCCGGCCACACCGCTCAACGGACGATCGGCGCGCTTGAGCCAAGGTGCCCCCACGAGCTTGAGACGCGCCAACGCCACCCGAATGAAATCGTCGTCGCCGGAATTCGCGCTCGACACCATTGTCATGCGCATCGCGCGCATGCGGCGTTCGTTGGGATTGTTCAGCTCTTCCAGCGGCGCGCGCCAATTGAGCCGGATCTGCACCCAGCAAACGGTATCGGAGACGATACCGGTATCGGTCGAGTCGATCTGCCGCGAACAACTGCCCGTTCGCGTCCAGTTCCGCTTGTCGCTCAAGTCGATGGCGAAGCGACGGATCTGTTCGTTGTCGGCCGCACTCGATGGCAGGTTGAGCTGCCCGTCGAGATCGATGTCCTCCTCGTCCAACCGGTTGTTGCGCACGGTGCACACCGCCCGACTGTCACCGAGCACCTGCGTGATGTTCACCGACTGCGTACAGAGCGGCACCTTGTTGAGCGTCTGCGTGATCGTGGGCGACTTGGTTTGATCCACCACGACGATGGTATCGGCCACATCACCGGCGATGCCCTTGTCGTTTTCCACCGCGTTGAACGCCCGGGAGAACGCGTCGCGCTCAGAGTCGAAGCGATCGAAGCCGACCAACCGTTTGCCGCGGTAGGTGGAGTCTGGTAGCAGTCCCGTGCGGACCGGTGGTTTGATGGTGAGTGTTTCGGGCGCAAACGTGAGACTGTTTTCGCTGATCTCACCGAAGTCGAAGATGAGCGTGGGGTTGAGCTGCAGCCGGTTGTCCTGCGCACGCACCAGCACGTAGAACTCGATGTTCTCGATGCGCGACAGGTCGGCGCCGCTGGGATTGAGCACCGTGCGCACCGAGCGCCACCGCTGGCCCGTTGGGGTGGTGCCCATCATCGAGTTGTCACCAATCGTCCACGCAAAGCGGCGGCGATTGGAGCCCGGCTCGAAATCGAAAATGCCACCGGTCTTGAGCGGGTACAACGTCATCCACAGCAGTTGCTCGGCGGCTTGCACCCCGCCGCCGGCAAACGTCACCGACGGATCGATCTGATTGAGCGTGAAGGTCCGGGCGTTGCCGGCCGCATCGACCCCGATGTTCTGATAGGCCAACGTCGACGCACGATTGAGGGCCAGCGTGTTTCCGCCGATGAGGCCCGGCAGTGCCCCACCCTGCGCGGGACGCGAACTGTAGTACCACGCCCCTTCGGTGAGTGAGATGCCCAGTCCTGCATCGCCTTCAAATGATTCGATGTACGCCTGACCCGCCGAGTTGGGCTGTGGTTTGCTCATCGCGAATTCGCCCTGCATGGCCAGCCGCGAGCGCGTGTTGCGCGAGCCACCGAAGGGCAGCTTCTGCACAAGACTGCTCAGCAGCGTGGCATCCCACGACATGTTGCCCGTCACACCTGCCACCAGCGAGCCGTTGGGTTCGAATCCAAGCGGTGGGCGATTGTACCCTGATGTCTGCCGCTGCGAGATCGCGGTGAATGAGAACTGTCCGTTCTCCATCGGGAATTGCGACGCGAACCCCATGATGGTCACCGGCGCCGACGCGAAGAGCGGATTTTCTTCGTAGCGAACGGTGACCTGACGCGGACGCGGAAAGAGCGTATCGCCGCGCGCAAACGTGATGGTCCCGAGCGCGTATTCGACGGTGTAGTCCTTGTCGCGGGTGAGCAGCTGTCCGTCAATGGACACGCGCTCGGAATTCTGCCGCACCTGCGCGCTTGCCAGACGGATGCTGTACTGCGACGGCCCGCCTTCGGACTGATAGCGCGCGATCATGCGGTAGATCGTCTGTGGGCGTTGCGCGGAATATAGGTACTCGTTGGGATAGCGATACAACGTGTCGTTGGCCGGATTGGCGAGCGGCTGCGCGAGACCGGCCCGCGCGAACGGCTGCACCGACGGAAAAAACACGAAATAGTCGCGGATCAGTTTGTCGCGTCCCCCGCTGCCGGCAGAGAAGTTGTTGTCGTTGGGACGTGGCCAGACTCGGTTTTCGACGTCGAACGCGGTCGGGTTGGTGACCTGCGACAGGCCGAACAGCTGCAAGTACGTTTCGCCGCGCGACGTATCGAACGGCTTTTCCTGATCGCCTGAGATGCCGGTGACAAGTTTGAGAGAAATGGTTTCGCGCTGCAGATCTTCGCCGCCCAGGCGATACACCGACTTGATTTCGCGCTCGAAATACCTGCTGTTGCTCGGCTGCAGCTCCGGCTCCCACAGCAGGTTGGCAAATTGCGGCGCCGCGGTGAACTCGATATCGGGCGTGCCGCCGGTATTGATGTTGCGGCCCGGCGCGCCGTTCACGTTCACTTCGTAGGCAATGGCGAGACGTTCACCATTGGCCTGCACCGGTCGCACCATCGCAATCCACAACCCCGAGGGATCGAGATAGTAGTCGACATTTTCGCGTAGCAGCTCGTACACCTGGCGGGCGGGATTGCGCGCGCCGCGCACCGAGAATTGCGGTCCTCGCGGATTCTGGTTGGACGCCCCGATGAGTTGCCGGTACACGTACACGCGTACTGGGCGAATCGAATCGGGCAGCGCCTGCGCCAGTTGCTGCATCTGCGTGCGGTTGAGCAGATCGACATTGGGATAACCGCGCAACTGCCGGGGATCGACCGTGAAGAAGAACTTGCGCACTTCCACCTGAATGTCGTCGACCGGCCGCTCCACCTGCTGCTGCGTCAGCTCACCGACGGTGAAGACATTGTCCTTGGAGACGTTGCCTTTCTGCTGCGCGAAGATGGAGGTGAAGCGCATCGGCCCCACCTGTCCCGTGGCCTGAATGCCGTAGTTGCCCGCCGGAATACCCGACGTGAGAAAGCGGGACGCCGGCGCCTGAAAGCTGACGTTGCCGACCTCGAGGCGCTGCAGCATCTCGTCCGTCTTGCCTTCGTAGTAGACGGAGATGTTGTTGGAGGCGTCGAACTCGCGTTGGGATTCGTAGTCGACATTCAGATGCACGCGGCTGGCAACAACACCGCCCGTGCGGAGACTGAACTGAAAGTCGAAGGCGGGCTGATACGAGCCGGTACAGTTGTTGCCGGCCACGGTGAGCTGCGCGCTGGTGCAATTGAGATTGCGCGTGCGTGCCAGTTTGGACTCCAGCCGGGAATCCAGATTGATGCCGAGATCGGAGACGCTGCTGAGAAAATCGGGCCCACCAAGCTGTCCGCGCGTCTCCGCGCCGGTCCGCGTGGAGGGGACGAGTGGTACGAGCGCCCCTGGCGTTGGACCGCTGTCCACTGGCTGCCGCCGGGCCAGGGCCAGTGAATCGCGAATATCCAGCAGGAGCGGCGCCTGCACGACGGTCCGCCAGCGCTCAACCTCGAGTCGGCGATTGCGGCGCAGGGCATCGGCCACCAGTCGATCGGCCACGCGGGCCGGGTCGGGGCGGTAGGGGAGTCCGGCACGGAGCACGCCAAATCGCACCAACGGCCGGAGCACCAGCGTGTCCCCAGGAGCGCGGAGTCGAAAGGGCGCCACCGGCAGCTCGCGTCCCGGCTGGCTGTCGGGAGCGGCCACGGCCCCTGCCGTCTGAGAGGGCGTGCCCTGGGGACGCGTCGCCGCGCCCGTTTGCGCGAGGGCTGGACGGGCGCCACCCAGCGCCGTCAGCAACGCTCCACAGGACAACAGCGCGGTCCAGCGGCCCCGGCGCACACTACTCACCGAGTGACCGCCGGCCTGCGGGCGCAGCAAACGGCGCACCGAACTCCGGTCGTGGGGTACGAGCGGCGCACAGGCTGGCGCCGCGGAAAACAGGGAGTCGGGATTCCGTTGGCGCGCCGCACGAAAGCCGACCTTTGGCCACTCACGCACGATTCATGCACCCAACTGCGCCCACGCCCTTGATAATGCAGGTCGAGACCACGGAATTTACGTCGTGAAGCTTGTTACCCGCTACGTCGTGCGCGAGCACGTCGGCCCTCTCGTGTTCGCGCTCAGCGCGCTGACGTCTCTGCTCATGCTGCAGTACGTCGCGCGCCAGCTGGCCAATCTGGCCGGCAAAGGGCTGCCCTGGAGCGCCATCGTCAAGTTCTTTCTCCTGTCGCTGCCATTCACCATCGCCATGACGTTGCCCATGGCGGTGCTGGTGGCCACGCTCTTCGCGTTCGGTCGCATGGCGGCCGAAAACGAGATTACGGCGTTCAAGGCGAATGGGGTCCGCGTGCGGACCCTGATGCTGCCCGTGCTCGTCTGCGCGTTTCTGCTGTCGGTGGCCATGGTGGCGTTCAACGATCAGGTCCTGCCGCGCGCCAACCACCAGCTGCGCATTCTGCAGCAGGATATCGCCCGCACCAAACCCACGCTGGCCCTGCGCGATCAGGTGCTCAACGCCCTGACCGACCAGTTCTACCTGCGCGTGGATCGCAGCGACGCGGGCACGAACAAGATGTGGGGCGTGTCGATGTTCGATCTGTCCAAAGGGACGGAACGCAAAACCGTCTACGCCGACAGCGGCCTGTTCATGCTGGCGCCCAACGGGCGCGATTTGCAGCTCAAGTTGTTCGACGGTCACTCGCAAGAGTTTGTGAAGGGCGATCCGCGTCGTTTCCAACGGTCGTTCTTTCGCCAGCAGGTGATTCAGGTCCGCGGCATCTCGCAGGGCTTCGAAACCTCGCGCTCCGATACGTACAAGGGCGACCGCGAGATGTCGATCTGCGAGATGCAACGCAAGTACATCACGTCGGCCAAGGAGTTCACGCGCATCCGGCAGGAGTACATCATGTACGCCAGCAAGCTTGCGCCAAAGGGCACCAAAACGATTGTCGCACCACGTGGTCGTCCAATGCAGGACGCACTCGCGCAGTTGTACTGCGTCACCGTGCCAGGGCTGTTCCGCCCCAAATCGGCGCAGGCCCAGCCTCCCGTGCAGCAGCCACCGGTCCAGCAACCACCGGTCCAGCAACCACCGGTCCAGCAACCACCGGTCCAGCAACCGCCGGTGCAGCAGCCGCCGGTGCAACAGCAACCGCCCGTGCAGCAACCCGCAAGCGTGCCGCCACCCGCTGCGCAGCCGCCCTCGGCGCAGCCAGGGACGCAGCCCGTGACGCAACCTGCAGGGCAACCACCGGCGCCGGCTCCGGGGTCACCGGGGTCGCCGATCAACCAGACGCTGTCCGCGCCCGCCTCACAGGCCGGCGCGACCAACCCGGCGCAGGGTGTCACACCTGCCGTGCCGGGTCCGCAGCTCCCGGTCGATAGTGCGGCGCTGCGGGCGGGCCAGATTCCGCCGGGCACTGTGCCTCCGGGCGTGCCACCCGCCGCCGTGACCATTGACACGATGTCGATGTATCGCGGCTCGATGTTGGCCGCGCAGTCGCAGATGCTGCAGGAGCGCGAATCACTGGACAGTCTCGCGGTGGAGATTCACAAGAAGTTCGCGCTGTCCTTTGCCTGCCTCGTGTTTGTGCTCTTCGGCCCGCCCATCGCCTTGCGCTTCCCGCGCGGCGGAGTGGGCGTCACCATCGGTGTGAGTATCGTGGTCTTCGGGCTGTACTACATCTGCCTCATGGGCGGCGAAGCGCTGGCCGATAAGGGGCGACTCCCGGCCATGGTGGCGATGTGGATCGCCAACGTGATCTTCACCATCGCCGGCCTGCTGCTGTTGTGGCGCATCGAATCCACCACCGACGGATCACGCGGCGGTGGCCTGCGGGAATGGTGGTCCGACCGGTCTGCGCGGCGCGTTCTGGCCGCCGAGAAAAAAGCACGCGCCCGTGCCAAGTCGGCTCCTCAGGCTCCGGCGGCGACGGCGTGAGTGCATCGCGACAGAAGGGTGCGTCGTTCAGCGGTTTGCCGGTGACCGGTCGTCGCCGCTTCATCACCCCGCTCGACAAATACGTCGCCGCCGAGTTTGCGCGGATCTTTCTTGTCACGATCGCGGGATTCCCCGTGCTCGTGTTCGTGATCGATCTGGTGGACAACTTGCGCAAGTACACGGAACGGAAGCTCACCTACCAGGCGGTCGGGATGAGCTACTTCTATTGGATTCCTGACACGCTCTTCATGGTGTTGCCGGCGGCGGTCCTGTTCGCGACCGTGTTCTCGATCGGCACCTTCACACGGTATTCCGAAATCACCGCGGCCAAGGCGTCCGGCATCAGCTTTTACCGCTTTGTAGCCCCGATCTTTCTCATGGCCACGCTGGCGACCGGCATTGGCCTTGTGTTCAGCGAGGTCGCGCCGCCGTCCAACTCCAAGCGCCTGAAATTGCTTTCGGGAAAGACGGAGTTTGGCGAGAGTCTCCGGTACAGCTTTGCCTTTGCCAATGAACTCGGCCGCGTCTATCGCATCTACGCGCTTGACGTAAACAAGCAGAAGATCGACCGCGTGGAGATTGAGGAGCGCGGGTCGTCGATGCGCCCAGGACTGCTGGTGGCGGCCGATAGTGGCCTGTACAAAGCAGGACGCGGCTGGATGTTGTATCGTGGGCAGCTGCACGTGTTGCCGAACGATTCGCTCGACATCGCCTTTGGCTTCGACTCACTGGTCGATCGCCAGTTGCGCGAATCGCCGGATGAACTGCGCGCCACGGAGCGTGAGCCGAGCGAGATGAACTTTGCCGACCTGTCGCGGTTCATTCGGGCGCTCGAACGGTCAGGGGCTGATGTCAATCTGCTCAAAGTCGAGCGGATGCTCAAAATCGCCATTCCGGTCACCTGTATCATCATCGCCCTGTTCGGTGCCCCGTTGGCCACCAGCTCCCAGCGCGGCGGCGCGGCATTCGGTGTCGCCATCAGCCTTGCGACCACGGTATTGTTCCTCGTGCTAATCCAACTCACCAAAGCCATCGGCGGCAAAGGGTTGATGCCACCTGAACTCGCGGCCTGGATGCCAAACGTGCTCGTTGGAGTGATTGCGCTGGTGCTGCTGGCCCGCGTGCGTACCTGATGCTCTCCGTCAACCGCGCCGCCGACATCGTCTTTCGGCGCGTCGCTCGTTTGCTGACCGCCATCGGTCGCCGCGCCTATTTCGCGCGCGACATCGCGCGCGGACTGCGCGAACCCGGGACCTGGATTCCCGAAACCATCCGGCAGATGCGCACCATCGGCGTCGAGTCGGTTCCGCTGGCGGTCATCGTCGCGGCGTTCTTGGGCGGCGTGACCGCCTTTCAGACCCGCTACCAGCTCTTCCCCGGCGTCCAGCTTTCGGTGGTTGGCCTGATTTCCCGGCAGAGCATCGTGCTGGAGCTGGGGCCGCTGCTGACCGCCCTCGTCCTGACCGGTCGGGTTGGGGCGCGCATGACCGCGGAAATCGGCACCATGCGCGTCACCGAACAGATCGACGCCCTCGAAACGCTGTCGTTCGATCCCGTGGCCTACCTGGCCACGCCGCGACTGCTCGCCGCCCTGATCATGATTCCGGCGCTGACGATGATCGCGAATGCCACCGCCATCACCAGCGCGTGGCTCACACTCGTGCTCGCCACGGACGTTCGCACCTCGGACTTTATGGACGGCCTGCGACTGTCGTTCATTCCGTTTCAGGTGGTGTACTCACTCATCAAAGCCGTGTGCTTCGGCGGCGCGATTGCGTTTGTCTGCAGCTACGAGGGGTACGTGACCGAAGCGGGCGCCGAAGGCGTTGGCCGGTCGACCGCGCTCGCTGTGGTGCTCGCCTCCGTATCGATCCTGGTGCTCGATGCGCTCGTTGCGGCTGTGTTTGCCCCGTTCATTCAGGCCTGACCGGATGACGCGCTCCCGCGTCGCCCCGCCCCGCTCTCCCGTGTATCCATGAAATCACGTCGCGATGAAGTTCTGGTAGGCCTGGTCCTCGCCGTCTCGGTGATCGCCGGGGTCGGCGGTACGATCTGGATTGCGCGCGGCGGTCTGGCGCGCAACTACGCCATGTATTCCCGCTTCCCGTGGGGCGCGGGTCTCAAGCCAGGGCAACAAGTGCTGTTGGCCGGCGTCCAGGTTGGGTTCGTCGACAATGTGGCGCTCGATCCGAATGGCACGATTCTCGTCACCATGAAGATCCAGCAGCAGTACCGCATCCCCAAAGGCTCGACCGCCACCGTCGAAGCCAACGGTCTGTTCGGCGATCGACTGGTTGCGCTGCGGCCAATTCTCGGCGTCAAAGACTATCTGGCGCAAAACGATTCGATCCCCGTCGGCAAAGCATCGCCGAGCACCGACGAATTGCTGAGCAAAGGCGACTCGATTGCC
>Ga0075163_10013647_pt1 | contig 10520 bp, 12 predicted proteins | sample JI1023141ADNA_FD_71478 | JGI IMG/M metagenome (GOLD analysis project Ga0075163, IMG submission 71478) | Wastewater effluent complex algal communities from Wisconsin, to seasonally profile nutrient transformation and Carbon sequestration -... | ecosystem: Engineered > WWTP > Effluent > Algae... | reverse complement strand
CACGCCCACCGCCTCCCAGCCGAAGAACAGCTGCAGGAAGTTGTTGGACATCACCAGCATCAGCATCGCGAAGGTGAACAGCGAGATGTAGCTGAAGAAGCGCTGGTAGCCGGGGTCATCGGCCATGTAGCCGATGGTGTACACATGCACGCACAGCGACACGAACGTGACCACCACCATCATCATCACGGTCAGCGGATCCACCAGGAAGCCGATCGACATGCGGATGCCATCGCTGACCAGCCAGGTGTAGACGGCGTCGTTGAACACCGGCGCGTGGTCGAACACCACCTGCTTGAAGACCACCAGCGACAGCACGCACGAGGCGCCCACGCCCAGGATAGTGACCAGGGCGGCCGGCTGCCGACCGATGAACCGCCCGAACAGGCCGGCGATGACCGAGGCCACCAGCGGCAGCAGCGCGATCCACAGCAACAGGTTTGGATTCAGGCTCACGATCAACCCTTAAGCGAACTGATGTCGGCGACGTTGATGCTGCGTCGCTCGCGGAACAGCACCACCAGGATGGCAAGGCCGATGGCGGCCTCGGCCGCGGCCACCGTCAGCACGAAGAACACGAACACCTGGCCATCGATGTTGCCGAGGTAGCGCGAGAAGGCGACGAAATTGAAATTCGCCGACAGCAGCAGCAGCTCGATGCACATCAGCAGCAGGATGATGTTCTTGCGGTTGATGAAGATGCCCGCCACCGCGATGGCGAACAGCGCGCCGGAGAGCCACAGCATCTGCTGTAAAGTGATCACGTGGGGAACCTCAGCAGGTGTATCCGACGGCAGTCGCGTAGATACGTCATTCCTTTTTCTCCGCCGGCATCTGCAGGATCCGCAGCCGGTCCTCGCGCCGCGTGGCCACCTGGGCGCCGATGTCCTGCACCTTCAGGCCCTTGCGCTGGCGCATGGTCAGCACGATGGCCGCGATGATCGCCACCAGCAGCAGCACGGCCGCGAGCTCGAACGGATACACGTACTTGGTGTAGAGCGCGGTGCCCAGTTCGGTGGCGTTGCTGTCGGCGGCGCCCACCGGGGCCATGCCCGACTTCATGTCGACGTTCGCGCCCAGGCCACGGGCCACCACCACGCCCACGATCTCCAGGAACAGCACGATGGCCACCGCGATGCCCAGCCAGAAGTGCCGCGTGAAGCCACTGCGGATCTTCTCGATGTCGATATCGAGCATCATCACCACGAACAGGAACAGCACCATCACCGCGCCCACGTAGACCAGCACCAGCACGATGGCCAGGAACTCGGCCTGGGCCAGCAGCCAGATCGCCGCGGCGGTGAAGAACGTGAGCACCAGGCACAACGCGCTGTGCACGGGATTCTTCGACCCGATGACGCCGATGGCCGATGCCAGCAGCACCAGCGCGAAGGCGTAGAACAGGATATTGACCAGCACTGCCTTGAGCTCCCTTACCGGTACCGGGCGTCGGCGGCTTTGTCCGCGTTGATCATGGCCTCGTAGCGCTCGCCCACGGCCAGCAGCTTGTCCTTGGTCATGATGTTCTCGCCCCGGTGCTCCATGTGGTACTCGTGGATGCGCGTCTCCACGATGGCATCCACCGGGCAGGCCTCCTCGCAGAAGCCGCAGTAGATGCACTTGAACAGGTCGATGTCATAGCGTGTGGTGCGGCGCGTGCCGTCGGCGCTGACATCCGAATCGATGGTGATGGCGGCCGCGGGGCACACCGCCTCGCACAGCTTGCAGGCGATGCAACGCTCCTCGCCGTTGGGATAGCGACGCAGCGCATGCAGGCCACGGAACCGCGAGGACTGCGGCGCCTTCTCTTCCGGGTAGTTCACGGTGATCTTGCGCCGGAACAGCGTGCGCAGGGTCACGCTCATGCCGATGAGCAGTTCCCACAGAGCGAAGGTCTTGATGAAACTCTTGACCGACATCAGGGGCTCCAGGGTCCGATCTTGTAGTGGGCCATGAGCATCTCGACGAATATCCAGACGATGGTCACGGGAATCAGCGCCTTCCAGCCCAGCCGCATGATCTGGTCATAGCGGTAGCGCGGGAACGTGGCGCGCAGCCACAGGAACAGGCACAGGAACAGGAACAGCTTGAAGGCCAGCCAGTGGGTGCCGTCGTTCAGCAGCGGTCCCAGCAGCGGGATCTGGAACAGGCTGCTGTCGGCCGCCACGTAGCCATTCAGCGGGCTCTGCCAGCCGCCGAAGAAGAACACGGCCGTCAGCGCCGCGATCAGGATCATGTTGGCGTATTCGGCGAGGAAGAACAGCGCGAAGCCGATGCCCGAATATTCCACGTGGAAGCCGGCGACGATCTCCGATTCACCCTCGGCCACGTCGAAGGGAGCGCGGTTGGTTTCCGCGACGCCCGAGATGAAATACACGACGAACAGCGGGAACAGCCAGAACCAGTTCCACGACAGGAAGCCGCCCGTCTGCTTCTCGATGACCACGCCCAGGTTCAGGCTGTTGGAGGCCATCAGCACGCCCACCAGCGCGAAGCCCATGGCGATCTCATACGCCACGATCTGCGCCGCCGAGCGCATGGCGCCCAGGAAGGCGTATTTGGAGTTCGACGCCCAGCCCGCGAGGATCACGCCATACACACCCACCGAGGTGAGTGACAGCACGTAAAGCAGGCCCGCATCCACGTTGGCGATGGCAAAGCCCGGCGCGATGGGCACCACGGCCCAGATGGCGAAGGCGGGAATCAGCGTGATGGCCGGCGCGATGCGGAACAGCACCTTGTTCGACGCCGACGGCACGACGATTTCCTTGATCAGCAGCTTGATCACGTCGGCAAAGGGCTGGCCCATGCCGGGCAGGAAACCGAAGATGCGCACGCGGTTCGGACCCCGGCGCACCTGCATCCAGCCGATGAGCTTGCGCTCCCACAGCGTGAGGTAGGCCACCGACAGGATCAGCACCACCGTGACGACGATGATCCACAGCGTCGACACCGCCGTGCTGCGGGCCAGTTCGGATAGCGACTCCCACCAGGCCATCATGACTCGGCTCCCGCGCCATAGACGACGCGCGGCGCCCGCGCCTCACGCGTGCGCTGCAGCGATGCCGCGCGGCGCACGATGGCATCGGCCTGGTAGACCTGCACGCCGGCTACCCGCGCCTGGCCCAGCGCAGTCGGCGCCGCCACGGCACCAATGCTGATCGGGGCGGCGCTGCGTTCGACCTGGGCGCGCAACTGGTCGCGCACTTCCTCGGAGGAGTTCTGCTCGAAACCAGACAGGCCCAGGAGGTTGCCCAGCACGCGCAGCACCTTCCAGCCTGGCCTCGCCTCGCCCACCGGCAACGCGGCGCCGGTGAAGCTCTGCCACTGGCCTTCCAGGTTTACATAGGTGCCCGATGTCTCGGCAAACGTGCCGATCGGCAACAGCACCTGCGCCACGGACTTGAGTTCTTCCGTGGCATAAGGCGTAGCGGCAACCACGTAGCCGGCTCCCTTGAGCGAGGCCAGCGCCTTTTCATGCAGCGAGTCCGCCGTGGGCTCCACATCCCACAGCAGGTAACCGCCCAGCGACTGCGACAGCATGGCGCCGGCGGAAAGGCCGGTGCTCGCCCGCGCTACGCCACCGGCAGCGCGATGCGGCAGCACGCCAGCCAGATGCGCGCCGGCGGCATTGCCGCCCTCTGCGAGCACGCCCAGCGACGCCCCCGTGGCGGCCGCCAGCGCCTGTGCGGCCGCGCGCAGCGCGGCATACTGCGGATGACGCAACGCCAGCGCGCCCAGCCAGATGGCCTTGCGCTGCGCGCCGCGCAGCGATTCGACCACCCTGCGGTGGCGATCAGTGACATCGGCCACCGAATTGCCGACGGTCGTGCCGCCCGCAGCCGACACCAGCGCATTCAGCTCCGCCAGCTGGCGGGCCGGATCCACGACGATCTGCTCGGCCTCGAACAGGTATTCGAATGCGGCAGGGTTCAGGAAAGCGACGCTGGCGCCCGCGCGGGCCGCCTTGCGGACCCGATGCGCCAGCAGCGGCAGCTCCAGGCGCAGGTTCGATCCCACCACCAGCAGCCCCTGCAGCGTGTCGACCTCGGCAATGGCGCCACCCAACGTGGGCATGGCCGGATCGGCCGCGTCGCCCGAGAAATCCGGCTGGCGCAGGCGGTGATCGATGTTGGAGGTGCCCAGGCCCGCGGCCAGCTGCTGCAGCAGCGCGTATTCCTCGAGCGTGCTCGACGGGCCCGCGAGCACGCCGAGCCCCGCGGCCGGCACGCCCTTCAGGCCATTGACCGCCGCTTCGAGCGCGGTCTGCCAGTCCACTTCCTTCCAGGCGCCGTTGGACATTCGCAGCATAGGCTTTTCCAGCCGGTCAGCGCTGTAGATGCCCTCATAGGAAAAGCGGTCACGGTCAGAGATCCAGCATTCATTGATGGCGTCGTTGGCACGCGGCACCACTCGCATCAGCCGCCCGCGCAGCACATGCCCGTAGGTGTTGGTGCCCAGGCCATCGTGCGGCGACACCAGCGGCACCTGGCTCATTTCCCACGAGCGCGCGCGAAAGCGGAAGGGCTTGCTGTTCAGCGCGCCCACCGGGCACAGGTCGATGATGTTGCCCGACAGCTCGTGATCGACGGTCTTCTCAACGTAGGTGCCGATCTCGTTGTGCTCGCCACGATTGGTGGTGCCAAGCTCGGCCGCGCCGGTGATGTCCTGGCTGAACCGCACGCAGCGCGTGCAGTGGATGCAGCGCGTCATGTCGGTGGAGACCAGCGGACCGATGTTCTTGTCCTTCACCACGCGCTTGCGCTCGGCATAGCGCGAGACATCGCGGCCATAGCCCACGGCCAGGTCCTGCAGCTCGCACTCGCCGCCCTGGTCGCAGATCGGGCAGTCGAGCGGATGGTTGATGAGCAGGAACTCCATCACCGATTTCTGTGCGGCGATGGCCTTGGCCGAGCGCGTGTGGACGATCATGCCGTCCATCACCGGAGTGGCGCAGGCCGGCAGCGGCTTGGGCGCCTTCTCGACTTCGACCAGGCACATGCGGCAGTTGGCCGCCACCGCGAGCTTCTCGTGGTAGCAGAAGCGCGGCACATACACATCGTTCGCGTCGGTGACGCGGATGAGCATCTCGCCCTTCTTCGCCTTCATCGGCACGCCGTCGACGGTGATCATCACCGAGTCGGACGGGGGAGCGGCCGGAGCCGTTGGATTCGGTGTGCTCATGCCGCGGCCTGCTGCGCGCCCACGATGCTGCGGCCGCCATGGTCGATCATGTATTCGAACTCGTGCCGGAAATGCTTGATGAAGCTCTGCACCGGCCATGCGGCCGCATCACCCAGCGCGCAGATGGTGTGGCCCTCGATCTTGTTGGCCACCTGCACCAGCAGGTCGATGTCCTCGCGCCTGCCCTGCCCGGCCATGATCCGCTTGATGAGACGGTTGAGCCAGCCCGTGCCTTCGCGGCACGGCGTGCACTGGCCGCAGCTCTCGCTCATGTAGAAGCGCGACAGGCGCTCGAGCACCTTCACCATGCAGGTGGTCTCGTCCATCACGATGACGGCGGCGGAGCCCACGCCTGAGCCTGCGGCCTTCACCGAGTCGTAGTCCATGTTGGTCTTCAGCATCGTCTCTGCCGGCACCACGGGGCAGGAGGATCCGCCAGGGATCACGGCCTTCAGCTTCCGCCCGCCCTGCATGCCCCCGGCCACTTCAAGCAGCTCGGCGAACGGGATGCCCATGGGCAGCTCGTAGTTGCCCGGCTTCGCCACATGGCCGGAAACCGAGAAGATGATCGTGCCGCCCGAGTTCGGCACGCCGAGGCCCGCGAACCAGGCAGCGCCCTTTCGCAGGATGGTGGGCGTGGAGGCGTAGCTCTGCGTGTTGTTGATCGTGGTGGGCTTGCCGTACAGGCCGAAGGCGGCCGGGAACGGCGGCTTGAAGCGCGGCTTGCCCTGCTTGCCCTCGAGCGATTCGAGCAGCGCGGTTTCCTCGCCGCAGATGTAGGCCCCCGCGCCGACCGCGCAGTGGATGTCCACGTCGATGCCCGAGCCCTTGATGTTCTTGCCCAGCAGCCCCGCGGCATACGCCTCTTTCAGCGCCGCCTCGAAGCGTGGCACGGGTTCGCCCAGGAACTCGCCACGGATGTAGTTGTAGCCCACGGTCGCGCCCATCGAATAGGCGCCGATGGCCATGCCCTCGATGAGCTGGTGCGGGTTGTAGCGCAGGATGTCGCGGTCGTGGCAGGTGCCGGGCTCGGACTCATCCGAATTGCACACGGCGTATTTCTGACCCGGCGCAGTGCGCGGCATGAAGCTCCACTTCACGCCCACCGGGAAGCCGGCGCCACCGCGGCCGCGCAGACCGGATGCCTTCACCGTTTCGATGATGGTCTCGCGCGGGGTTTTCTCGGCGAGGATTTTCTCCCACGCCTCGTAGCCGCCGATCTTGCGGTAGGTCTCGAGTTTCCATGGCTCCGGGTACTTCAGCACCTCGAAGCACACCAGGTTCAATTTGTCGTCCCACTTGCCCATGCGCGTCACTTCAGCTTGTCGAGCACGTCATCCACCTTCGAAGGGGTGAGGTACTCGTGGTAGATGTGGTCGACCATCATCATCGGCGCGCCCGTGCAGGCGGCCAGGCACTCTTCTTCGCACTTGAGGAAGATGCGGCCATCCGGCGTGGTCTCGCCCGTCTTGATACCCAGTTTCTTCTCGGTGTAGGCGACGATGTTCTCGGCGCCGTTCAGCATGCACGAGATGTTGGTGCAGATGCTCACGTGATGCCGGCCGCAGGGATGCGTCTCGAACATCGAATAGAAGCTGGCCACCTCGTACACCTGGATCGGCGGCAGCCGCAGGTATTCGGCCACGGCGTCCATCAGGTCGGAAGTGAGGAAGCCGTTGTTCTGTTCCTGCGTGAAGCGCAGCGCCGACAGCACGGCCGAGCGCTGCTTGCCCTCGGGGAAGCGCGCCACCCATTCGTCGATCTCGTGCCGCGTGTGCTCGTTGAGCAGTGCGGCCTTGCCAGTTGGCGCGGCGCTCATCTGTCTACTTCTCCGAATACGATGTCCTGCGTGCCGATCACGGCGACGACGTCGGCCAGCATGTGCCCCTCGACCATCTCCGGCAGCGCCGACAGGTGCGCGAAGCCCGGCGCGCGGCAGTGCAGCCGGTAGGGCTTGTTGGCGCCATCCGACACCAGCAGCACGCCGAATTCGCCCTTGGGGGCCTCGACGGCGGCGTAGGTCTCACCCTCCGGCACCGAAAACCCTTCGGTGAAATACTTGAAGTGATGAATGAGCGATTCCATGTCGCCCTTCATCTCCTCGCGGCGCGGCTGGCGGATCTTGCGATCATCGGCCATGACCGGCCCGGGGTTCTTGCGCAGCCAGTCAACGCATTGCCTGACGATCCGGTTCGACTGACGCATCTCCTCGACGCGCACCAGGTAACGGTCGTAGCAGTCGCCGTTAACGCCCACCGGGATATCGAAGTCCATGTCGGCATAGACCTCGTAGGGCTGCTTCTTGCGCAGGTCCCAGGCGATTCCGGAGCCGCGGATCATCGGGCCCGTGAATCCCAGCTGCATCGCGCGCTCGGGCGTGACCACGCCGATGTTCACGGTGCGCTGCTTCCAGATGCGGTTGTCGGTGAGCAGGGTTTCGTATTCGTCGACACAGGCCGGGAAGCGGGCCGTGAAATCCTCGATGAAATCGAGCAGCGAGCCCGAGCGCGACTCGTTCAGCCGGTCGACGTCCTTCTGCGAGCGCCAGCGCGAGGCCTGGTAGCGCGGCATGGTTTCGGGCAGGTCGCGGTACACGCCGCCCGGCCGGTAGTACGTGGCGTGCATGCGCGTGCCCGACACCGCCTCGTAGCAGTCCATCAGGTCTTCGCGCTCGCGGAAGCAGAACAGGAACACGCTCATCGCGCCGATGTCGAGGCCATGCGCGCCCAGCCACATCAGGTGGTTCAGGATGCGGGTGATCTCGTCGAACATCGTGCGGATGTACTGCGCGCGCAGCGGCACCTGCACGCCGAGCAGCTTTTCCATCGCCATCACGTAGGCGTGCTCGTTGCACATCATCGACACGTAGTCGAGCCGGTCCATGTAGCCGATGGACTGGTTGAAGGGCTTGTGCTCGGCCAGCTTCTCGGTACCCCGGTGCAGCAGGCCCACGTGCGGGTCGGCCTTCATGATCGTTTCGCCGTCCATCTCGAGCACCAGGCGCAGCACACCGTGCGCGGCCGGATGCTGCGGGCCGAAGTTCAGCGTGAAATTGCGGATCTCGGCCATCAGCTGCGCCCCTTCAGTTCCGGCGCGTAACGCACGTCGTCGCGGATCACGCGCGGCACCAGCGTGCGCTCGGTGATTTCCACCGGCACATAGACCACGCGCTGCTTTTCGGCGTCGTACTTCACCTCGACATTGCCCACCAGCGGGAAGTCCTTGCGGAACGGATGCCCGATGAAGCCGTAATCGGTGAGGATGCGGCGCAGGTCGGGGTGGCCGTTGAACACGATGCCGAACAGGTCGAAGGCCTCGCGCTCGAACCAGTTGGCCGAGGCCCAGACGCCGGTGAGGGTGTCGAGCACCGGATCCTGGTTGTCGGTGCAGAAGGCCCGCAGCGACAGGCGCTCGTTGTGCGTGACCGACAGCAGCTGGTAGAGCCCCGCGAAGCGCGGGCCGTCATGCGCGCCACCACTGCCGCCACGGTTCACGCCGCGGCCAAAGCCGCTGCTGGTGGCCGACTGCGTGCGCCATTCGCTGCGGCCGTAATCCATGTAGTCGACACCGGCGACATCGATCAGCAGCTCGAAGCGCAGGTCGGCATGGTCGCGCAGCACCGTGGCGACGGCCACGAGGTCTGCCGCGGCCACGTCGTAGGAAAGGTCGCAGGGCAGCGAAGGACGGCGCTGCACGCGCCCGGCAAGCTCCGCCTCGATGCGCGAGGCCAGTTGGGTGATATGCGCGCTCATGCCGCGAACACCGAGGTGCGCGCGATCTTCTTCTGCAGCTGGATGATGCCGTAGAGCAGCGCCTCTGCCGTGGGCGGGCAACCCGGCACATAGACATCCACCGGCACGATGCGGTCGCAGCCGCGCACGACGGCATAGCTGTAATGGTAGTAACCACCACCATTCGCGCACGACCCCATCGAGATGACCCAGCGCGGTTCGGGCATCTGGTCGTAGACCTTGCGCAGCGCGGGGGCCATCTTGTTGACCAGCGTGCCGGCCACGATCATCACATCGGACTGGCGCGGGCTGGGACGGAACACGATGCCGAAGCGGTCAAGGTCATAGCGCGAGGCGCCCGCGTGCATCATCTCGACCGCGCAGCAGGCCAGGCCAAAGGTCATCGGCCACAGCGAGCCGGTGCGAGCCCAGCTGACCAGGCTGTCTACCTGCGTGGTAAGGAAGCCGCGCCGGGACCAGCCCTCCGGATCATCCGGGGGCAGTTCGACCTCTTCTAATCCCACTCCAGCGCTCCCTTCTTCCACTCGTACACGAATCCGACCACCAGGATGGCCAGGAAAATGCCCATGGCCCACAGGCCGAAGCCACCGATGGACGGCAGCGCCACGGCCCACGGAAACAGGAAGGCGATTTCCAGGTCGAAGACGATGAACAGGATGGCGACCAGGTAGTAGCGCACGTCGAAGCGCGCGCGGGCGTCTTCGAAGGCCTCGAATCCGCATTCATACGCGGAGAGCTTCTCGGCATCGCGGGGATTCTTGGTGGCAAGCCTGCCGAAGAAGTTGCCCAGGCCCATCAGCACGACGGCGAGTCCCGCGGCGACGACCAGGAAGATCAGGACTGGCAGGTAATTGGCAAGCATTGGTGACCCACAGTAAAACGGGGCTTTCGCGCCCTTCTTGTTCGAAGTGCGCAGCCCCGCGACTGGGTACCTATTGTAGCAAACGACCCGAAAGATTTGGTGCCGACGAGGAGATTCGAACTCCTACACCTTGCGGCGCTAGCCCCTCAAGCTAGTGTGTCTACCAGTTCCACCACGTCGGCTTGTGATCGTTTGTCAGTTCGCGGGCGCTGCAGGCGCCGGTGCCACCGGTGCCGGAACGCTGGCGGGCGGCGCAGCAGGCAGCTGCGACGCGGGCGCCACTGGCGCTGGCGCCGGCACGCTTTCCTGTTCGGCGAGCCGGTCAAGGACTGTATCCGGCGTGCTCTTCACGGTGCGCGTGCCCATGTAGGCCAGCGAGAGGCTGGTCACCATGAAAACGCCGGCGAGAATGGCCGTGGTGCGCGACAGCGCCGTGCTGGCGCCACGCGCGCCGAACACCGTGCCCGACGCGCCCGCGCCGAAACCCGCGCCCGCGTCCGCGCCCTTGCCGCGCTGGATGAGCACCAGCACCACGATGAACGCGGCGCTGAGGATGTGAATCACCATCAGGATCGATTGCAACATTCGTTCAAACCTCTGCGGCCGCCGACCAGATGGCGAGGAACTCCTCGGCCTTCAGCGACGCGCCTCCTATCAGTCCGCCATCGACATCGGGCATGGAAAACAGCTCTGCGGCATTGCCGGCCTTGCAGCTGCCGCCA
>Ga0075163_10013646_pt1 | contig 10520 bp, 9 predicted proteins | sample JI1023141ADNA_FD_71478 | JGI IMG/M metagenome (GOLD analysis project Ga0075163, IMG submission 71478) | Wastewater effluent complex algal communities from Wisconsin, to seasonally profile nutrient transformation and Carbon sequestration -... | ecosystem: Engineered > WWTP > Effluent > Algae... | reverse complement strand
ACAAGAATATTATCTAAAATTACAGCTTTGACACTAATTCAATTTATCAATAAATTTATTTATGACAGACCTATTAACAATATTAAAAACCAAGTCATTTAATTTCACCCAACGGGTTAAATCTTGATGTTTTCCAGAACATTTCTTTAGATGATTTTACAGAAAACTTCTAAATTATAGGAAAAATAAAAATATTTATAAATTAAATTTACTATTTCAATGTAAAGAACGCTTTATTGTGATTCAAAATCAGACATTCAATGCAAGCGTTTTTCTAAATAAAAAAGAAAGGATCACTTCCACTCCATAGTCTCCATCATATTCATCATGTCATTTTTGACGTAATCCACAGCCGGATACAACGAATCATAATGAGGTTTTACCTTGAAATACAAGGCAGCCGTGACCAAGTGATGGGTACTGTCGGTGACATAAAATTGCACATTGGAAGCACTTTCTCCTTGCACTTCATTCATCATTCCAAAAACTCTAGTCTCCTTGTTTTCAAATGGAAAGGGTACAATAGCATCAGCTCTTACCGTGTGTTTGGATGTCAATTTATCGGCATCCGAAAGTATCTCCAGTAAGTTGTTTTGAATACTTTTATAGGTCAAATGAACCTGAGCATGGAGTTTGGGGTAGTCAATAATAGCCGAACAATTGTCTTTAAATTCAATGTTACTTTCCGTAGAAATAGCAAAACTGTAATGACATCCGTTTACAAATCTATGATAATCTGCCTCGGGATATTCCAATAATAAATAGGACTGAGGTTTGGGCATGCTTTCCTCATTACAAGCAAATAACACAAAGGCACTAACCCAAATTAAAACTTTCAAAACGGTTTGTTTATAAATCATAAATCTATTTTCAAAAATAATTTTGGAATCTACTAAAATGGTAAATCATCATCGGGATGATCTGTGTTCACCATCGGAGCTTCAGGCAAGGGTTTGTCACTCACAGCCTTTGTAACTGTGCTTTGACCTTCCGATTTCTTATTACTCAAAAATGTCAAATCGTAAACGTGGATTTCTGTCGAATATCGGGTTTGATTGTTGGCATCGGTCCATTGACGTGATTTAATTCTACCTTCACAATAGATTTTATCTCCTTTGGTCAAATATTTTTCACATGTTTCTGCCAATTTATTTCTCACTACAATGTTGTGCCATTCTGTAGAGGTTATTTTTTCACCTTCTTTATTGGTGTAAATCTCATTGGTTGCCAATGGGAATCTTCCAATACAATTACCTGCATCAAAATAATGCATTTTTACTTCATCTCCAAGATGCCCGATAAGCATCACTTTATTTAAGGTTCCGTTCATGATTGTGAAATTTAAAGTTCAAAGCTACAAAATATTTTAAAGCTCGAGCAGATAAATGGCTTTTAAAATGAATCGCCCAATGCATACTTTTCAATAAAGTTATGAATGACAATTGGAAAAGGAAAATGTGTCAGTTCCTGCCATGAAATGCTTTGAGCCAACGGGTTTTGATAATCAATTTTCCAAAATTTGATTTGAATTTCCTGATGCGTGAGTTTGTGTTTGATCGGTTGAACATTAAGCAATTTAATGCCACTCAAATATGCTGCTTGCAAATTCATTTTGGGTAATGCTTCAATGATTTGATTTTCATCCCAATCTCTATCCGATTCCAATAACGGAAATTCATACAAATGTTTCCAAATATCGTTTTCTTCCCTTTTTTGAAGCACTGTTTGTCCATCGGATGTATGCAAAATCAAGTAATTGAAAAATCGTTTTTTGACTTTAATAGTATGGTGTTTGACAGGTAAAATACCGATTTTTTTCAACTGCAATGCCACACATGAATCATTTAGCGTACAGCTCGTGCAATCGGGAGAAGCAGGAACGCATTGTAATGCGCCAAATTCCATAATCGCTTGATTGAAGGTTCCCGGTTGCAATGGATCAATCAGTTCGCCGGCCAAATTTTTAAATTCTTTTTTAGCCGCCGGCAGATCAATAGGGGTTTCAATGCCAAAATAGCGAGATAAAACCCGATAGACATTCCCATCTACCGTAGGAACGGTTTCATCAAATGCAAATGACGCAATAGCCGCAGCAGTATAGTCACCAATCCCTTTGAGTTTAATTAATTCAGAATACGTATCAGGAAAAATTCCTTTATGATTTTGAACAATCATTCGGGCAGTATAATGCAAATTTCTAGCTCGTGAATAATACCCCAAACCTTGCCATAGTTTTAAAATACTTTGCTCATCGGCTTGCGCCAAATCGGTAACACTAGGGTATTTTTCAGTAAAAGCCACGTAATAAGGCATTCCTTGAGCAACTCTTGTTTGCTGTAAAATAATCTCCGAAAGCCATATTTTATAAGGATCCTTGGTGTTTCTCCAAGGTAAATCTCTCTTGTTCAGATGATACCATTTGATGATTTTATGCGAAAAAGTACGTTCCATATCTTGGACAATATTATTCAATTTTAATGGATATCAACCATTTGAAGTAAATCTTTTTACTAAAACCCATTGAAAGTTTAATTAAAAATAAATTTGGGAAAAGTGTAAATATGACATGAATAATTCGTTCAATACTCATAATTAATGGATAGATAAATGCATAATATCTCGTATGCTATCTTACTTTAGATTCCATATTTTTTCAATAAATCTAAAATCTAAATTCCAATTTCTAAATTAACTTTCTATCTTTGCAATATGGGTAAATACTTCGACAAATTAAAGGAGCGACTCACGTTTAAATACCGTCTGGTTATTTTGGACGAAGAAACTTATGAGGAGCAATTTTCTTTCAAATTATCACAGATGAATGTGTATGTGTTTGGAGGAATTACCATTATTTTACTTATTTTATTGACCAGTTTAGTCATTGCCTATACACCATTACGAGAATATGTGCCCGGTTATGCCTCAACCGAAGTAAAAGAAAAAGCAGAAGTTTTGATTGATTCCTTGGAAGATTTACAATTGAGAAACCATCAAAACGAGGTCAAAATGCAAGCGGTTATGGATGTTTTATCGGGAAAAGTGAAAACCAAGGAGTATTTAGCCAACTTGGATTCACTTTTAAAAGCCAATAAGGACAGTATTAGCAAACACAGTATTTATGCCAGTAAGGACGATTCTTTGTACCGACAAAATATTGAAAATCAAGACCGATATAACGTCAGTGCTAAGAGTAACTCCAAACAAAGTTTCGTGCTTTTTGCACCGGTTACAGGAACAGTTACCAACAAATACAAAGGGAAAGACCAACATTATGGAATTGATATTGCGGTCAAAAGCGGAACACCTATCAAATCTGTTGAAGATGGAACGGTTATATTTGCAGAATGGTCAGTCGATACCGGATATGTCATCATCATTGATCACGGTAATAATTTGATTTCGGTATATAAACACAATTCGAGTTTGCTGAAAAATGAAGGTGATTTAGTGAAATCCGGAGAAGTTGTTGCAACAGCCGGTTCTGAAGGAAAGTTGAGTACAGCACCTCATTTACACTTCGAATTGTGGTACAATGGTTATCCCATGGATCCCACCCAATTTATAGCCTTTGAATAATGAATATCAAATCATTTTTGGCTCTGAAATTTGCGAAAATTGTGCGCAAACAAATCTCAAAATGGGCGGATAATCCCATTGCAACTCAAGATAAAGTTTTTAACTATTTGATTCAAAATGCCACACTTACCCAATTTGGGAAGGATCACCAATTTGAAAAAATTCGCACTTATGAAGATTTTAAACGAGCTGTACCGGTTAGAGATTACGAAGGTTTAAAAGATTATATCGAATGCATTAAAGAAGGCCAATCCGACATTTTGTGGAAAGGCAAACCGATTTATTTTGCCAAAACATCAGGTACGACATCCGGAACCAAATACATTCCCATTACAAAGGAATCCATGCCAACGCATATTTCAGCAGCTCGAAATGCCTTGTTGATGTATATTTTCAATACCGGTAAAGCCGATTTTGTCAATGGAAAAATGATTTTCCTCCAAGGAAGCCCTGAATTGGATGAGAAAAACGGTATTAAAATCGGTAGACTTAGTGGGATTGTAGCGCATTTTATTCCCAAATACTTACAGAAAAACCGATTGCCCAGTTGGGAAACCAATTGCATTGAAGATTGGGAAACCAAAGTCAATCAAATCGTTAAGGAAACCATTGCAGAAGATATGACCGTTATCAGCGGCATTCCTTCTTGGGTACAGATGTATTTTGAAAAACTCAACGAAAAAACCGGAAAGAAAATAGGTGAGTTATTTCCAAACTTCAACTTTTTCATTTATGGTGGGGTTAATTTTGAACCTTATAAAGTCAAATTTGAAAATCTAATCGGAAAGAAAATTGACTATGTGGAATTGTATCCCGCTTCCGAAGGATTTATTGCCTATCAAGATACGTTACATGAAAAAGGAATGTTGCTTTTGTTGGATAACGGAATGTTTTATGAATTCATACCTACCACCGAATTTTTCAACGAAAACCCAACGCGTATCTCCTTAAAAGACGTACAATTGGGAGTCAATTACGCCATCATTCTCAATTCCAATGCCGGTTTGTGGGGATATAACATTGGAGATACGGTAGAATTTACTTCCATAAAACCGTATAGAATCAAAGTTACCGGACGCATCAAACATTTTATTTCAGCTTTTGGAGAACATGTGATTGCCAAAGAAGTAGAAAACGCCTTGAATGATGCCATGAAAGAAACGAATGTTTCCGTTAGTGAGTTTACAGTTGCACCTCAAGTAGCTCCGTCAGAAGGCTTACCTTATCACGAATGGTTTATCGAATTTGAAAAATTACCTGAAAATTTGGACCTATTTGCTCAAAAAATAGATCAAAACATGCAAGAGCAAAATATTTATTACAAAGATTTGATTGATGGCAAAGTCTTAAAACCATTGGTAATTACTATGGTGCAAAAAGGAGGTTTCCATGCATATATGAAATCCATTGGCAAATTTGGCGGACAAAATAAAATACCACAACTTTCTGACCATAGAAAAATTGCGGAAGTTATAGAAAATATGGGTTTGACAGTAATTTTGTGAAATTGGGAATTGGATTCCTAATCTGCAATATTAATTGTAATTATTTGATTGTTTGTGTTTTTATCTTTTTCATAACAATTTTTTCCCACCATTGAATACTATTAATTAGCTTCAAACAGACTTGAAATTTCTGCTTGTGTTAAAACTCTATTCCAGATACCTACATCGTCTATTTTCCCTTTAAATGGTTCATAAGTAGCTCCATGTCCCGACCCTATTTTAATAATTTCTGTGTTGGTAAGATTCCAGCCTTCTGTTGCAAAAGTGTTAATTAAAACGCCATCTTGATAAATTATTAAATTTTTATCGGGGCCATAAGTACCTACTACAAAATGCCATGTATTGAGTAAAACACCTATTGAAGTTTGGGTATGATTGCTTCCTCCATAGCAACCAGCTTCTGTCCAAAAAGTACCGTTTAATCTCCCATTGATTCTAAAGCCATATTCACTACAATCGGGATCAATTTTATCTAGAATAGTAGTGTGTGCAAATTCAGTCATATAAACCCATGCTGCAAAAGTATATCCTTGTGAAAAATTAATACTTTCACTGTTGGGAATACTAATGTTGCAGTCATTAAAAAGGTAAGCGGCATCTGTTATTCCATTTCTATCTGTAGTGAGAACAGCACCATTGTTTGTACCATGTAAATTATTCACAGAGAGGTCATTGGTATTTCCTTTGAATTGATACCAACCTACTAATCCATTAGTAGGAACATAAGAAGGAAGTGATGGTTCAGAATCAGGTTTTGAACAAGAATTGAATAAGAAACCAAATGCTAAAGTAATGGTTAATACACTTAAAAATTTGATTGTTTTCATAATTTTGAATTGAATAATTGTTAATAAATGAATTTGAGTTATTATAATTGATTATAGCAAAAATTTTGTGATGGATTAATGTATTTAGTCTCTCCCCAGTAGATAAGAAATTGAGTTAATAGGTTATTAATCTATTATAGACACAGCCTTTAGGAACTTTATCAATTTTATGAACTTTATGATTATATTTAGTTATTGAAAGTAAAAATTTACCACAAAAAATCAACTAAAGCTCAAGTTTTAAAATGACATCTATTTTCAAAAACAAATGAACAGCAAATGTTTTAGCAGGATATTATCCATCCGTACAAAAACATTATCAAATCATATAAAAACATTATCAAATCATATAAAAAATTATACGATTTGATAAATTATGTGTAAGTAATTGAAATTGTTTTGTTTAGCTATTTAAGTTGTTTTTAAGCCAAACCGATGGTGAAACACCTGTAGTCAATTTGAATTGTCGGCTAAAATTAGAATGTTCAGAATATCCAATCATTTCAGCAACTGTTAAAAAGGAATAATGTGGATTTTTGAGTAAAATTTTTTGGGATTCTTCGATCCTTAACCTATTGATAAAGCAATTAAAATTTACATTTTCTTCCTTATTAATTAAATTAGAAAGGGTTGCTCTACTTATTTTGAGTTTAAGAGCAATTTCGTCCAACGTTATCCCTTCTTTTAAATAATATTTTTCTTCGATTATTTTCTTCTTGTAATTTCCCCAAAAAATTTTACTGCGTTTGTCTGCAATATTTGTAATTAAATTTTGATGATCTTGTTCTGAAATAATATCAATAACAGTAAATAATTTATTGTAATTTATATATTTAATTGCAAAAATAAAATAAAAAAAACTTAATATAATCGGAAAAATTAAATCGAAAATTTTTTGAGGATAAATTTGAAATGACAATGCCAACAGACCTATAACTAAAGCAGAAATAAAGGCATATTTTACCCAATGTAGCTCCAAACGTGATGTTTCGGAGAAATAATTTTTGAGTTGATTTTTGTAATGTTCGACGGCTCTATAAAATAAAATAGAGAAGTAAACTATTTGGGCTACCAAAAAGAGAAAAAATAAAAATCTAATGATTAAGGTAAGTAAAGTCTTGCAGTTTGATATTTGATATATAGAGTTTAAAACACAATCTCCATATATCAGATAAGATACTGTAAATAAAAATAGAAAAATTAAAATGGGTAGTATATTTAAGAAGACTTTTTTACGAGTGATAAATTGCGGATTGAGCAAGGTAATTAAAGTAAAAGAAAATAAAATGGTTTGAAGTGATGATATTAGCAAATTCAAAAAACCAAAATATTCAGGATTTTTTTCAACAGATTCAAAAAAGAGTTGAATAAAATTTAAAAAAGCTATTGTTAAATAAGCTATTGATAATATTTTAAGAGAAACTTTATAATTTTTCATTCCTTTGCTGACAGGTATTGGAATAACCAATAAAACAATACCCATTGTTAAAGTAATGATAATCAGAATAATGTTTAGAAAGTAATACATATTTGGTGTAAATAAATTGACTCAGTTAATGTAAATGACTTCATTATCTCACAAACCAATAAAATTCTTTCGAATTATTTTTCCACTCAACCCTATTGTGATTCATCATTCTTCTAATCAAATTTACAAAAATTGTTTCTATGAATATTGATCTATAAAGTCTGTAAAAATATTCATCTAAATATTTTTGTAAATGATGCTTGTGTACATGGGTTTGAATGGTTCTGAGGTTTGATTTTTAATTGCTGAATAATATTGTGAATTTGTTTAAAATTGAACGATGTTTGACTTTTTTTGGTGTTAATTAAGGATAAGTTTTCGTTATTTCTGTTTAGGCTGTTCCCGTACTACCAAATCCTCCGGCACCTCTATCAGTTTCATCCAAAACCTCTACTTGCAACCATTGGGCTCTATCATGTTGGGCGATGACCATTTGGGCAATGCGTTCGCCATCGTTGATGATGAAAATTTCAGTAGAAAGATTGATGAGTATTACCCCTATCTCCCCGCGATAATCTGCATCTATGGTTCCCGGACTATTGAGTACGGTAACACCTTTCTTGGCTGCCAATCCACTACGCGGACGAACTTGTGCTTCCGTACCCAACGGAAGCGAAATGTATAAACCGGTTGGAATGATGCGTCTCTCCATAGGCTTGAGTTCGATAGGCTCCGAAATAAAAGCCCGTAAATCCATTCCGGCAGAAGCCAAAGTTTCGTATTGTGGTAAAGGATGATGTGATTTGTTAATGATTTGAATTTGCATGTTGTGTCTATTTCTTTGAGTCATCGGATGACTTAGAGTCATCCGATGACTAAATTAAACTACTCTGTGTAATTTATCAAATACGAGTTTCCTCAATCTCGTATAATTTAAAACCTCCTCAATTTGTTCTCTCTCAGGATGTTTTTCTTTGATACTTTGCATAACAGTTTTGATTTTTTCATCAATCAAAACTCTACGCAAATTGAGAATAATATCGGTTACTTGTTTGGAAATATGGGATTCTTTTGGTTTAACCACAATATCCCGACTTTCCCATTTGCTTAAAGTATATTTATCTTCTTCCAAGACCACATCTGATGCCAATTGAGCTATAAGCGGATTTTCATGGTTGGTGAAATGTTTGATGTCGATGTTTTGATTGAGATTAAATTGCGTAATAAGGATTGAATAAATACTTTTGAAAACGTCTTTTGTAAATTCGATTTCATCGTCTTGCAAATTGAGATAAATCTCTTGAGCTACGACATTTTCATAAATCTCTTTTTTAATTTCGGTTTTGCCTAATGTGTTGGTTTCTTCTACCCAATCGACAAATTCGGTTTTGATATTGCCAAATAAAAGTAAAGTTTTGATGACTTCCTTTTCATATTTTTCCAATTCATTAATAGATTCATGCGGTTGTTGGCTTTCCTGAACAATTTCCATTCTCACAGGCTCATCACCTATGCGTTGTTCGCCATCTTGCTTGCGATTACTGACGATTTGTTGCGCCAAACTGCTGTACAAAACCCCTTCCGAAATCTCCATGAGTTTGGCAGTTTCTTGAAGGTATATTTCCCTTTGAATACTATTGGGAATCACCGAAATACTCTTGATGATGTCTTTGACCAATTCAGCTTTTTTGATAGGATCATTCTCAGCCTCTTCCATCAAAATGCTGATTTTAAACTTGATAAAATCAGTGGCGTTATGAGTGAGATATTCTTTTAACTCTTCCGAACTTACCTTACGGGCATAACTATCGGGATCATCTTGATTGGGAAAAGTCAGCACTTTGACATTGAGATCTTGTTCCAAAATCAAATCAATTCCTCTAAACGAAGCTCTGATTCCGGCGGCATCTCCGTCGTATAATACGGTAATATTGGGTGTAAGTCTCTTGATCAACCGAATTTGATCGGGAGTTAAAGCCGTTCCACTTGAGGATACCACATTTTCAATTCCCGATTGATGTAAGGTAATCACATCGGTGTAACCTTCTACTAGATAACAGTTATTTTCTTTGGCTATGGCTTGCTTGGCGTAGAAAATACCGTATAAAACTTTGCTTTTATCATAAATATCACTAGCAGGCGAATTGAGATATTTGGCTGCTTTTTCGGTACTGTCCAAGATGCGTCCTCCAAATCCTAGTACCCTACCGCTCATGCTGTGAATAGGAAACATCACCCGACCTTTAAATCGATCGATATTTCTATTTTCTTTGACAATGGTCAGACCTGTTTTTTCGAGGTATTTGAGATCGTATCCTTTACTCAATGCTTGATTTGTAAAAGCATCCCATTGATTGAGCGAAAACCCCAATTGAAATTTCTTAATCGTTTCTTCTCTGAATCCTCTTTCCTTGAAGTACGTCAATCCTATACTTTTACCTTCTTCATTTTCAAATAGATTTTGATGAAAATAATCTTTGGCATAATTGGATACCACATACATACTTTCCCGCTCATCTACCGATTGTTTTTGTTCTTCATCGAGTTGGGTTTCCTCTATTTCAATATTGTATTTTTTGGCCAACCAGCGCAATGCTTCCGGATAAGTGTAATGTTCGTGTTCCATCAAAAATGAAACAGCATTGCCACCTTTACCACTACTGAAATCCTTCCAGATTTGCTTGACAGGCGACACCATAAACGAAGGCGATTTTTCTTCTGTAAAAGGACTTAACCCTTTCAAATTGGTTCCGGAACGTTTGAGTTGCACAAATTCCCCAATAACCTCTTCAACACGTGAGGCTTCAAAAATTCGGTCTATGGTGGATGCAGTAATCAAGATGATTTAATTTATTCTGAAATTCTTTTTTTTTAAACTTCTGGCACCATGATGAATTAATAGAATATCAATTCTTTTTTTGCCAAAAATTTTATATATAATTCTATAATTTCCTTCAATAATTTCTCTAATATTTGGATTATTAATCTCAATTACAATCTTACCAATCGTAGGATACTTTTTCAGTATTTCCGTTTTATTTTGTATTTTAATAACGGTATGTTTGGAAAACGTTTAGAATCAATTGAGATATAATCATAGATATCTCTTAAATCCATTTTTGCGGCTATGAGCCATTTGATTTA
>Ga0075163_10013645_pt1 | contig 10521 bp, 9 predicted proteins | sample JI1023141ADNA_FD_71478 | JGI IMG/M metagenome (GOLD analysis project Ga0075163, IMG submission 71478) | Wastewater effluent complex algal communities from Wisconsin, to seasonally profile nutrient transformation and Carbon sequestration -... | ecosystem: Engineered > WWTP > Effluent > Algae... | reverse complement strand
TTGTTTTTTGCAGGGTTAGACCTACTGTTTGGTGCTGGTGGTTTTCCTATAGGTTTATCCTGTGGCCTTGTTTGACTATTCATAGTTGAAGCTTCTAAGAAAAATAGTAATAGTGTTGCAAAAACTATTGCCACAACACGTTTATTTATAACATTTTGGTTGTTATCAGTTTTCATACTATCAATCTTTGTTTACTTATAAACTAATTACTATTACTGAAATTACGCAACAAGCGTAATGTATTGAAAAATATGATAGTTAGCGTGAACATATATCAAGAACTAGCCGAATAATGGTTGTTATAAACAATTGAGCTAATATAAATGTAAATAGCCTATGAACAAAACACTTTATTTAGAAAGGAGTTTAATCCTATGCTACCCAAACTACTTATTTCATCAGTAGTTAGTGATATATTGACTTTGATATTGCATAGCTTATGCTATTTCAATATGTTACCTGCTCTGCGTAACTTCAGTAATTAATTTGCCATATTTGCAGTTTGGTTTTGTTGTTTGCAGAAACAATTACTTTTCCATCAGCACTTAAAGCTGTAGTTTGTTGAGAGTTCTCCATCATTTGTTGGTACAACAAGCTACCATCTGTAGAACTATAAATTTTGATTATTCCACTGCTATAGCCAACAGAAACGTTTTGACTATCTTGGCTAAAAGTGATGCTAACAACTTGTCCTTTGGATGGACTAAAATTTACTAATAAATTACCTTTTTTGGCATTCCATAAATTTACTTCACCATATTTATTACCTAATGCAAAAATTTTCTGATTTGGGCTAAAAACCCCATATGTTACACTACGTATTTTTACAGTTTTTGTAACTAATGAGCTTAACTGCTTACCATCTGAAAAACTCCAAAATGTTATTTCATTATTGTCATTATATAGCGCAACTGTATCTATATCCGAGGCAATGGTGACTAATGTTTCATAAAAAGATGTATCCTTTAACAATGCCCCATCATTAACTTGCCAAGTTTTAACCTTTTTATCTCCACCAGCAGAAATTAATTTTTCTCCGTCCTGACTAAACCCTACTCTAAATACATAATCTGTATGACCTTTTAACTCTTTGTATAAAGACCCATCATTTGTTTTCCAAATACGCACAGATTTATCATCACACCCAGAAGCAATCAATTGACTATCAGGGCTAAAGGCAACTGTTCTTGCTCCATCTGTTTGTCCATCTAACTTGGATATCAACGAACCATTTGCAACTCGCCATAAATAGACTTGTTTTTCTGCCCCAACAGAGGCAACAAAGTAACCATTAGGACTTATTACAGTATCGTAAATCTCAGCTTTTGTTGTACCTTCCCCAAGCATTACTGTGGTAGGCTTATCAAGGGTGGTAGTATTTTGTGGTTCAGGGGTGTTACTGGGAGTTGCTATAGAATCAGGCATTTTCTTAGGAAACTCAGTAGCGGGTTGAGTGTTTGGAAAATAGAGAATACCAGCAATAACGAATAAGACTACAATAAAAATAGCTATTAGTAAAACAACTTGATTGTCTTGCAAAACAAATTGATTGTCTTGCTTTTCGTTAGGCTTAGGTTTAATTACTACTGCTTGAGGTTTGGTAGTCTGCTCAAGTTGATTTAGCTTGAGTTCAATCTGAACTGGAATTTTTTGAGATTGGTCATCATTCTGCTTAATCTCAGTTTTCCTGCTTTCCTTCTTAGCCTGTGCTTGTATTGGTGGGGCGCATTTTTCTATTTCCTTTTGTTCATATTCTTTTATTACAAGTGCAAATTCACCACAACCAGAATAACGTTGGTCACGATCTTTGGCTAAACCTCTTAATACTATGTTCTCTAATTCACTGGATATCTTGGGATTAATTTGTCTTAGTGGGGCAGGGTTGTTTCTCACTTGAGCTTCTTTAACATCAAAATCAGAGTCACCATCAAAAGGAACTTTTCCTGTTAACATTTCATACAGCACAGTTGCGGCAGAATAAACATCTGTCCTGTGGTCTATTTCTTTAGAGTTACGTATCTGTTCTGGACTCATGTAATGAGGCGTTCCTACCGATACTCCTGTTGTAGTCAACCGGCTGGTACTCATTTCTAATGCAATGCCAAAATCTACTACTTTTGCATTTCCATATTGATCTAATATTATGTTAGAAGGCTTTATATCTCTATGAATGACCCCTTTTTGGTGAGCATAGTTAAGAGCTTCTAATATTTGTTTTATCCACTTCAACGCTTTTAGTACTTCTACAGCTTCTTGGTTATCAGTTATATTAGCGAGTGAGCCTCCACTAAGGTATTCCATTATTAAAAAAAGCCGTCCTGTTTCTTCTTTCCAGTCTAAAACTTCTGCAACATTAGAGTGTTTTAATCTTTTTTGTAACTCTACTTCTTTGAAAAACCTTTCTTTATATTTAGCATCATTTGACAATGTATCTGGAAGAAATTTTATTGCTGCTGGTGTACCTAATTGCTTGTGTCTAGCTAAATAAACTTTCCCCATTCCGCCTTCACCTAATTTATTTTCTTCTGTTATCTCTACTATCCAATCTCCTATTTCTTTTCTCATAATTTTTTATATTGAAATAAGTTAAACAAAGCTATTCTTAACATATGATTAGCAATAATTTATTTTGTGATGTAAAGTGTATTATATATTTAAGTATAAACTATTACTGTTCATACGGAAAATATAGTAAGTGACTTATTCGCTATTTATTTTTCTTTGGTAATTCATAAGTACTATCACATGGAAATATTACCAGTAAAACCAGAAATTGTTCCTGTGAAAAATTATTTGTAAGTAAAACCTAACTAACTATTGTAAATAAATGATTTACTGAATAACATACAAAAAATATCTTGATGGCTGTTAAGGTGTTGGCACCAGCAACTCCAATCCTGTTGTACAGTAATCAAGTATAGATTAGTATTTATCCTGAAGCATTGATTGTAAAAATACAAAGAAAAATTTCTTATTTTGTCTTTGAACAATTTTTTATTAACTATGTTTCTTTTGATGTAAGCTGTTCATTTACGACGTCTCCTGAAATTTTTCTCTCACAGAAATTTTTATACAAAGAATTAACTCCTAAAGGTTTCGAGTCCTACTTGATTTAATATTTTCAAATGTACAACAACCACACATCCTGTTTCCTCTGTATTTATTTGTATGTTACAGCAATAAAATTTTGGATGACACCTTTAGATTTCAAAACTGCTCCTGCCTCTTCTGCTTCAGCAGAATTTTGATATTGGCCAGATCTTACATAATACCAAACTCCTTTAACACCTAAATCAGCATCTACTACATAAGTATCTACATCTAAGTTACTCATTTTTTTGCTCATAGCTTTTGCTTCATTCTGATCTTGAGTAGCATACAGCTGAAGAGTAAATTTTTTTGCGTTAGGTATTAATTGATCAACACCTATTATTAAGCTAGAAGTTACTTGCCCTACTGGATTATTACCAGCTGTAGGTAATATATTTTTTAACTTTGCTAATTCTGTTATTTTGTTTTTTGCTAATTCAACAAATTGTCCTTTAGGATATCGTTTCAAATAAGTTTCAAACAGTGTTGAATCTTTGCTATTCTTTATTGATTCCCAAAACCCTGCCTCATCGTTTGTTTTTGGTGCTTTAGCCTCACCCTTTTTAGTAGAGGTATTGGGTTTCTTTTGATTACCTACTTGCCCTCTTACTTCCTCCGGGTTAATTATTATAATTAAAAGACTTACTATCAGTGTAGCAAATGTCCACTTAAAAAACTTTGAGATTAGTTGCTCGTTATTCATATATTTCTCCTAATTAAAGTTTCAGTCTAACTATATTAGTATTAAGATTTTTTGCAGCTAATTTATTTAGAATACTATCAGATTATGGTTTTGCCGTTCTTACTTCAATGGTAAATCAACTTGTTCGGATGCTAAATAGGGTTCATTGGTTTTATTGCGTATCAAATATTTATTCGACAAATAAAACCATCATATCTGCTTCAGCTTTCTCAAAAGTCGAAACCCAACGTGCGAGGCTCGTTCGTATGGCCAGTTATGGTGACGATGTGACAGACAGCAGTAAGTAGATTCATGTAACCAACATCCACCCCGTCTAACTCGGTATACTCCTGATATGGGTCCTTCTGGATCAATATCTAGTACTGGCCTAGTCCTATAATAATTTGCATGATACTTATCCTTACACCATTCATAGACATTTCCTTGCATATCATATAATCCCCAAGGATTTGCTTTCTTACTCCCTACTTCATGGGTTTTTCTTCCTGAATTCTTGTCGTACCAAGCTAGCTCATTCAAACTGCTTGTACTATCCCCTTCTATTCCTGCTCTAGCTGCATACTCCCACTCCGCTTCTGTTGGCAAATCATATATGTATCTCTGACTCACTCTATTTAATTTATGGATAAATTCTTGCGTGTTATCCCAGCTTACTTGTTCGACAGGTAATTTATCTCCTATAAAATAACTTGGGTTATCATTCATTACTGCTATCCATTGTTTTTGCGTTATTAAATATTTACTTAATTCATAATCTCTAGTTATTTTAACTCTGTGTATCGGTTTTTCATCGTCGCTATTATTTGACCCCATATTAAATTCGCCTGCTTCAATAGATACAAATTCCCACTCTACATGCATTGGTAATGTTGAGTCTTTATTTTGACTACTTCTTTTACTCAAGGGTGTAAACAAGTTAGACTTAACAATATCATTAAGTTTTATTGCTACTTTGTCTGGTTGTTGAGTTATTTTTATAGATTGCTGGTTATCCACTACCTTTTCCAAATCCCGTGAAGTGATGGATATTAGAGATGACTTAATACTCTTGATTATTTCCTTTTTTTCATAATTTTCAATAACTTGAAGAAACTCACCACATCCAGAGTAACGTTGATTGGGATCTTTAGCTAACCCTTTCATTGTTATTTCTTCCAATTCTTCAGCTATGGATGGGTTAAATTCTCTTAAAAAAGGAGGAGTTTCCTGCACTTGTGCAAACCTAATATCAAAGTCAGAGTCACCATCAAAAGGAACTCTTCCTGTTAGTAATTCATAAAGAACAATTGCAATAGAATAAACATCAGTTCTATGGTCTACTTCTTTAGGGCGACGTATTTGTTCAGGACTCATATAATGTGGTGTCCCTACTGATATCCCTGTTCTTGTAAAACGAATATCATTCATTTCTAAAGCAATCCCAAAATCCACTACTTTTGCATTTCCATGCTCATCTAACATAATATTCGTAGATTTTATATCCCTATGGATTACCCCTTTTTGGTGAGCGTAATTTAGAGCATCTAATACTTGCTTTATCCATTTCAGTGCTTTTGTTGTTTCTATTGACGATTTGTTTTTGTCAATAGCATCACCAATTGTTCCTGCTTCTAAATACTCCATAACCAAAAATAGCTGGCCATGCTCTATTATACAATCCATTACTTGTGCTATATTTGGATGCCTTAATCTTGCTTGTATTTTTGCTTCTTCAAAAAACCTCCTGTTAAATTCTTGGTCATTTGCTAAAACTTGCGGTAGGAATTTTACTGCGGCTGGTATATCTAACCTACTATGTTTAGCCAGATAAACTTCTCCCATTCCTCCTTCTCCCAGCTTATTTTCTTCTATTAGTTCTACTCTCCAACTTCCTATTTCTTTTCTCATAACCCCATATTCACAAAAAGTAGTATTTTAAATTATTGTATAGTATATTTGATACACTAAAAACATGTTAGTAGATATAGCTGTAGCTGTCCTCGTATAATAATACATATTACTCTTCCTAATCAAAAAAATAAGACATGAGTTGCTAACAACTATTAACAAGAAAATAATAATTTATTAGCCTAAGAAAAATAGTATAATTATATCAATTAGGTATTTATCTACTTACTTCAATATAGCAAAAACTGTTGTATTTATTGCGTAATTTTACAAAAATTTTCTATGTTATAGACACCTAGAAAAAGAATATCGAGTTGAGGTTACCAAATGCCTGTGAATGCAAGTGTTGACTATATTACTTTGGACAACCTTTTTCTTGGTTTCTATAGTAATTTTTGTTAAATATTAAATCTATCTAATAGTATGCCAAGAAACAATTATCTATAAGGAGAAGCACAAACGTAATGCAGATAATCAAAGGGTTTAATTACATTACACAAGACCCTGATTGGGTTAAGAAGATACTTATTGGCAGTATTGTTACTGCAATCCCAGTAGTAGAGTCTATTTCAGATGGATACCAAATACAAACAATAAAAAATATTAGAGCTAATAATCCTCGCCCTTTGCCTGAATGGGATGATGCGTCTACATTCTTTAAGCAAGGCATCGGTCTAAGGTTAATTATTTATGCTATTTATATCCCAACCTTTATTACAACTGTACTTGCTATAATTCTCACATTTGCAGGAATATTGGGAATGTTTGTAAATGATGCAGACGCTCGTTACGAACTTTTTATAGGGAGATTTTTAGGATGGAAATTATTTATCCCTATTCTGGATGTTATTGTATTAACTGTATTGCCTATTGTCTTTATTACCATTCCCGTTTTGTCTAGAAGATTAGCAGCAGGTCACTCAGTTTTATCTCTTTTTAATCCATTTCCTACAGTGAAGCTTATTTTTTCCAACTTTGGAGCATATGTTTTAAGTCGAGTAGCAGTTTTCACTATTATTACAATAGCAATTATTTTGTCAACAGTTGTCAATGTTTTGCCTGTTATTGGGATACTAGCATCATGGTTTATTGTAGCAGTGGCACGTTTTTGGGGCAGGCTTATGTGGGCATATTACTTAGCGCATATGAATTATTAATTTTATTTAGGTACTATCTATCTCCAAGCACTGAAGGATCCCTTCATTTTTTTAGCCAAAAGGAATAAAGTATGCTAAATTAGGGATTTGTAGGAAAAATAATTTGTGAAAAAGGGCTATATTTTTCTCATGACGCAAGCGCGTTAACCTTTTCATTTTTTAGCTACTTTTGTCTACCCTTCAAAAATATGAAGGGATTTTTCAGTATTTATCCATAGATAGTTATGTAAATAATATCTCCCATATGTCTAGAGAGGAATTTACCTTCTATTCAAGTGTTGAAGTTTATAATTCTTTTTCTCCTCTTTACCTTTCTTTCTGGGCTACTGAAGATGACTTAGGCAATGGCGTTCAAGACCAGCAACTAGAACAATCTTCTCCATCTACAGACGTTACAGAACCCAATCAATCTCCTACTGGCAACGCTGGCTCTATTGCTATTTTGTTCCTCCTACCACTCCAGCTAGACATTACCTTTATCATTACTGGCAGAAAGCCCCTTCTTTATTGTGAGCTTACGGCAAAAGTGCATGATAAAAATGAAAATTGTGAGTTGAAAGAAACCAGAGAAAAACAGTAATTAGATCATAGAGTTAAGATAAAAAAAAGACTGATAAAAATAAAAAAATTAAGATAAGCTTTTCCTCATAAAATTATGGGAAAGAAAAGCGACAAACCAAATCCAATCAAGCTAAAAGAACTAGAAGACTTGCAAAGCCAAGTGAAAACAAGGCATTTAAGCGAGGAACAATGGGTAATAATTGACCTAGTAATGATACTATTCATAAAAATCATAGAGATACTACAAAAAAATAAGCCATCAATAAAGATGATAAAAAAATATTTAATAATTGATGAAGTAGAACAAACAGATGGTAAGAATGAAAATGAAACTACAAATAAAATAGTAGAAGTAAAAGAGAAAAAACCAAGAAAAAAAGTAAAAGGGCATGGCCGTCATAAAGCAGAAGATTATAAAAAAGCCAAAGAATTCAACTGCAAGCATAAAGAATTGAAAGAAGGGTCAAAATGCCCAGATGAATATTGTAAGGGGCAATTACAAAAATATAAGAGAAAAGCAAAATTTACACAGTTTGAAGGACAACCATTAGTAGGAGCAACAAATTACAAGCAAGAAGTATTAAGATGTGGAGACTGCCAAAGAACATTTACAGCCGCATTACCAGTAGGAGTAAAATCCATCAAATACACCGCTTCAGCAGATGCAGCAATAGCATTAGCAAAATATGGAAGTGGCTTGCCGTGGAACAGATTATCTCAATTACAAAAAAGTTTTGGGATACCCATATCAGCAAGTGTAATGTGGGAAAGATGTGAAGAAGTAGCAAATGCTTTGTTTGCAATATTTATACAATTAAGAATAATGGCAGCATTATGCAGTGTACTATACTATGACGACACAAGTGTAAAAATAATAGATTGCCAGCCGTCGTTAGCAGAAAAACGCAAAGGAATAAGAACAACTTGCATGGTGGCAGATTTAGGAGCAGAAAAAATAGCCCTGTATGTAAGTGGGCGTAAACATGCAGGAGATAATGCTAATGAGTTGCTGGAAAAAAGGCCAGCCAATATGCAAAAAGTAATAAGAATGTCAGATGCTTTGAGTGCAAACCTAGTAAATACAGCAGATGATACTGTTTCACTATGTTTGGCACATGGGAGTAGAAAGTTTGTAGAGATAAAAGCTTCAAATTTAACATATTGCAACCATGTATTAGAGCAAATCTCTCAAGTATATGAAAATGACAAAAAAACTACTGCCCTGACAGATGAAGAAAGGCTTGAGTACCATCAAGAAAATTCAGGCCCAATAATGAAGAAGTTAAAAGAATGGATTGAAGAAAAATTTGATAAAAGGTTAGTAGAACCCAACTCAGCATTAGGAAGGGCGTTTAATTACCTAACTGGTAATTGGGATGGGTTAACATGCTTTCTAAAGAACGGCAAAGCACCATTAGATAATAACATGTGTGAAAGGGCACTAAAGTTAGTAGTGTTGCACAGAAAAAATGCACTCTATTATAGAAATGATACAGGGGCAGCAGTTTCAGATGTAATTCAGAGCATAATCCAGACTTGCAAACTAAATAATGTGAGTGCTTATGAATATTTAGTAGCAATAATAGAAAACCAAAGAGAAATGAGAAAAAATCCAGATAAATGGTTACCCTGGAATTTTTCAGAGCAAATAAAAAAAGTAGCCTAAACCCCAGTCAATGAAGGCTGCGCCAAGGTTCAGCAAATTGGGCACTTGAAGGAATACCATTATAAAGAATAACGTAAAGTTCACGAGCCGCCAGTGAGGTCAAAGCTTCATTAGAAGAAGGCCACCATTTCAAGCGACCTTCAGAAAATCTTTTAATAATCAAGTAAAAACCAGTAGAATCATAGACTAGCATTTTAATACTAGTGCCAGAACGATTACGAAAGATAAACAGACTACCAGAAAAAGGTTCTTGAGCCAAGTCACGACAATAAGAAATTAAACTATCCATGCCTCTACGGAAATCAATTGGAGAAGTGGCAAGTAAAATAGTCATTTGAGGAACGATTTGGATCATGGGAGTTTAACCTTTCAAAAAGGAGTTGCACAGAGCCTCTATAGTAGAAAAATTAGTAGAAAGTTGGAGGCTAAGTCTACTACCATCTGATTTTTCAAAAACAATTCGGCAAGTTTCTTCCATCTGAGGTAAAATTTTTGCCTCTGGAGAAGACTTTGACTTTTGAGCGTGATTTTGAGAAATATTAAGCTCAGAAGGGGAGATTTGAAGGAAAGTGGGCTGGCAATTAACATTAGAATGCAAATTAGAGTTAGGTTGTGGAGATTGAGAAGATTTAAGATAAGCAAGTAGTCGCTCACGATTAAGACCTAATTCACGTCTGACTACATTTAAGGAGTAAGTTTTAAGCAAAGCAAAAGCTTTATCCCATAAATATTGAGGAATAATTTTACGGCCAGTTTGTTGAGAACGCCAAGCCTGAAATTCAGCTTTAAGTTGCTCTAAGTCTGAAGAAATAACAGTTTGAGAAGAAATGACAGATAGTTTTTCCATAGTTGACCTCTAAAGTATAAAATTTAGAAGCAAGTCTAGGAATTTTAGGGTAATTATTCCTGCACATTTGCCGAAGGTAAAAATGATTATTTTTTACAATTACACTTAAGTTACATAGTTACTGAATTATTAATTATTATAATATACGGTGTTAAGCATGAGTATATCAGAAGAAGAAAAGTTAATAGAAAAACTAAAAAGCATAGAAGCACTTTTTGCTAGACCTTCTACTCCAGGAGAAAAAGATGCAGCAGGCTTTGCTATGGAAAGAATTAAAGCTCGCCTCAAAGAGCTAGAAAAAATAGATAAGCCCATAGAATATCGTTTTTCAATGCTTGATACTTGGACCCATCGTTTATTGGTGGCTTTATTACGCCGTTATGGTATTACTCCTTATCGTTATCATGGTCAACGCCATTCCACTATTATGATTAAAGCTAGCGAGCAATTTATTACTGATACTTTATTGCCTGAATTTAATCAATTGCGCACTACTTTGATTTCTTACTTTGAAGAGGTTACTCAACGTGTTGTTTCTAAAGCTCTTTTCTCCGACACTTCTGATCCTGAGCAACGTTAACTTTGTTTAGCACTTTTCCCGTAAACTCAC
>Ga0075163_10013644_pt1 | contig 10522 bp, 6 predicted proteins | sample JI1023141ADNA_FD_71478 | JGI IMG/M metagenome (GOLD analysis project Ga0075163, IMG submission 71478) | Wastewater effluent complex algal communities from Wisconsin, to seasonally profile nutrient transformation and Carbon sequestration -... | ecosystem: Engineered > WWTP > Effluent > Algae... | reverse complement strand
CGCCGGTCTTGCGGCGGACGGCGGCGGCGCGGAAATCGAGCTGCCACGCGCGGTCGCTGCCCTCGCCGCCGCCGCCCATGAACTTCGGGACGCCGTCCTCGCGGGCCTGGGGCTTGTGCAAATTTTTAAAGGCGGCCGCCTCGTCGACCACCAGCATGTCGATGCCGATGTCGTCCCACGCGACGCCGGGGTCGTACTCCCAGTCCTTCGGCAGCGCGAGGATCTCCTCGACCCACGCGCGCACGCCGTGCTCGAGCAGAGCCCGGTCGCGCTCGGACAGGGTGTCCTTCTGCCGGGCGCTCTGGACCTTCTCCTCGAGCGCCCGTTTGCGCAGGGCGATCGACCGCTCGACGGCCTCGACCTGGCTGACGTAGGCGAGGACCGACTCCTCATTCATCTTCGTCCGCGCGAGCGCGTCAAAGCTGAGCACCACGACGTCGGCCTGGCCGGTCTGCAGCAGCGTCCACTTCTTCGCCCGCTCCTCGGGTGTGTCAGTCTCGGAGGTGATAACGCCCCGGCGGACGCCCCGTGTGAGCTGCTTGCGCTTCGAGCCGATCACCACGACGCGGTAATCCGGCAGCGTGCAGAGAATGTCGTCGTGCCACTTCCAGACGAGCGACCCGGGGACGAGGATCACCGGGCGCCGCACCCAGCCCTCCTGGCGCGCGCGGGCGATGATCGCCAGCGCCGTGTAGGTCTTGCCGACGCCGACGTCGAACGCGATGAGGCCGCCCCGCTGGGCGAGCACGCGTCGAGCACCGGCGATCTGGTGGGGCTTTAATTTGGGCGACTGCGATCCCCAGCGGGCGATCTCCAGCGGCTCGGGCGAGTACGTCGGGACGATGCGGCCGCGCGCGACGCGGTTGTAGGCGTACACGAGCTGCTCGCGGCGAGCGTCGTCGGCCGCGACCCAGGCACGAAACGAGTCGTCCCACTTCTTCGCCAGGGCGATGCGCCGCTCGGCGAGGTTCTGCTTCCGCTCGGCCTTCTCCTCACGGGACAGCGGCCCCGCGCTTCGCTCGCGCTTCTCCGGCTCCGGCCGGAACAGCTCGGGGTCGTGGTTGACGAAGCCGAGGAAGGCGAGCGTCTCCGGGGCGATCGGTGGCCGGTCGGCGTCCGTGTAGTCGTGGCCCTCGACCTGGACGAATCCCCCCTGGCGCTCGAGCTTGATCGGGCCGTAGCGGCCGTTGAGCGTGGTCGAGATCCAGCCGGCGACGAGCTCGAGGGGGACGTAGCCGTATCTGGGGCTGACCTCGGTGAGGTCCTCGAAGGTCGCCGGGCGGATCGCCTCGAGTAGCCGACGCACCTGCACCCTCGCCTGCTCGTCGCCGGCGGCGGCGCGGGCGGCGGCGCGATCGTGGCGGGCCCACAGGTCGCTCCCGGTCAGGTAGGCGTCGGAAGGAAGGAGCTCGTTCCAGTCGTCGCCGTCGAGGTTCCAGGCGGCGGCGAACAGGGCGGCGAGCGCCGCAGACTCGGACAGCGTGCCCCCCTGCTGACGGTGGAACGCCAGGAGTTGCGGGACGGTGAGCGCCCGCTGCTGGCGGAACAGGGCCTCGGCCTGGGCCACGACGTCGTCGGGCTGGCCGGTGAACTTGGGGGCGATACGCGGAGCCTCGCGCAGGGCCAGCGTGAGCCCGCCGGTCTTCTCGAAGGCGGAGAGCAGGTGCTGGGCGGCGGGGAGCTTGCGCGGACCCTCCGCGAGCTCCTTGAGCGCCCGATCGCGCCAGGGGTTGCCGGCGTGCTCGCTGTGGTCGACGAGCGCGGCGCGGAGCTCGGGCCAGAGCTGGGCGGCCCGGTCGGCCTCGTCGGCGGCGACGATGGCCAGGTAGCGGCCGACGCGGCGCCCGAGCTCGAGCGCCGGGTGGAGGCCCGCGTCGATGTCGGCCGGGATGTCGTCGTTCTCGCGTGTGACGGTCTGGACCTGGCCGACGTCCTCCCGGACGGCGATGGGCCCGAGGACGCACGCGGTGCACAGGGGGCGCAGATGGAGCGGCGGCAGTCCGCGGAGTTCACCCGTCACGCGGTAGCGCCAGCTCCGCGTCACCCCGGCCTCGTCGTCCCCGGCGAACGGGCCGTCCTCCGTGCCGAGGATGTGGGACTTCTCGCGCGCGAAGTAGTCGCCGTCGACGATGAACTGGTCGCCGTCGTCGACCTCGGTCAGCTCGCCGCCGCGGCTGCGCCAGAAGACCATGTCCATCACGACCGAGGCGCCGGGCACGGTCTCCCGGCCCTTCGGGTCGTGGCTCGGGAGGCGGAACGCGGCGAGCAGGTGGTGGCGCAGGAGCAACTTCTCGCGCAGGCCGCGATTGAGGTTTCCGCTCATGAACCCCGCGGGGACGAGGAACACGCCGACGCCGCCGGGCACGAGCAGGTCGAGCGCCCGCCGCATGAAGTAGGCGTAGGCGCGCTTCTCCTTGTAGAAATCGTCAGGGTCCTCGCGGGCCATGACGCCGCGCTCGCCGTACGGCGGGTTACTGACGACGAGCCCGAACGTGCCGTGGTAATGCGGACCCTCCTCGCGAATCCAGCGCTCGAAGGACATGTTGTGGAGCCCGATGTCGGGCCGCAGCGCGCGGAGCAGCTTCGAGCTCACCTTCGAGAATTCGACCGCGGTCCACTCGAGCTTGCGGACCTGACCACCGGCCTCGAGTGCGAGACACCGCTGCGGGCCGAACGCACGGATGAGTCGGCCGATGCCGGCGCTGGGCTCGAGCGCTCGTACGACGCCATCGTTGCCGGCGAGCTCCGGCAGCATCGGGCAGATCGCAGCGGCGATCGACTCGGCGATCACCGTCGGCGTGTAGTACTCGTGGATGAGCCCGAACGACTCGGGCACGAGCTCCCGGGGCATCTTCTTCTTGACGCCCTCGATCGAGAGCCCGCCCCAGCCGGAATACTGGGCGAGCACGGCGAGCTCCTCGGCGGTGAAGTCGCCGGGCTCCTTCGTCAGCACGAGCTGCATCGCCTTTAGGTTCGCCTCGGTACGCCAGGGCTTGGCTTGCAGGTCGGGCGGGGTCTCCACGGTCGGCGCTGCCGCGGTGCTGGTCGGGCCGCGTACGCGTGCCCAGAGGACGGCGGCGTATCGCTCGAGCCGGGCCTCCGGAATGTCACGGATCATTTCGGAGAGCTGTTGGTAGCTTTTAAAGAGTGTCATTCGCAGACGATCCTCGTCCGCGAAGCCCGGTACGACGGCCACCTCCCGCTCCACCTCGTCGACGACGGCGACGACCCGGCCATCCACGAGGATGGCTGTCGCCGGCTCGCGCAGGAGCAGCGGGACCGCATCCAACAAGGCACGCCGCAGCAGGATCGCCACGGCCCGCGCCTCGATGTAGCGCCGAGCGGCGAGATCGGGCGCGGCGCGCTTGCTGGGCTTCCACTCCATCAGGCGTGCGACGATCCGCTTCAGGACCATGTCGTCGGCCTCGGCGTCCCTCGGACGCTCGCGCTCGGCGAGCTTGCCGTATGCGGTGAACTCGTCCGCGGTCGTCGGCGGGGTGCCCTGCTTCACCCGGCGATACATCATCGCCCGGCCGACCACGACCTCGAGCGCGGGCCGGTTGCGGGTGATGAACCCGTCGATGTAGTCGGCGGTGTAGCGCGCCGGCAGGTTGGCCCGCCAGCGCGGGAGCAGTTTTTCGAGTACGACTGCGGGGGTCATCATGGTGTCCTCGGGCGAGGTGTGGCCACCCAGGGCGGCGCGGGCTTCCTTGCGAGCGACCACAGGGCCTGGGCGGAGCGCAGGAGCCCGTCCGTGGTGCGGTCCTCGATGTCAACGGCGTCACGCAGGTAGGCGGTTCGGATCTCGGCCTTGTCGACGTCGACGCGGAGATGGTTGAGCTCGCCGGGTTTCAGCGGGTGAGTCGAAAGTCGGCCCCTCGTGTCGCGCACGGCCACGACGGACCCCTGCAACACGATGGCCAGTGCCGGTTTGAGGAGCAGGAGAGGAACGGCGTCCCAGCCGCCCTGTCGTAGCAGGATCGCCTCGGTTCGGGCGTTCACGTAGTCGTCGCCCAGCATGGCGAGCACGGTGCGATCGGGCTCGAGGTCGCGAGCGATGCGGGCCTCGATGTGCTTGCGAAGTCGGCGGAGCACGGCCGCGTCGGATTGCGAATCGAGCCTGCGTTCGCGCCTCACGATCGCGTCATAGGCCGCGAACTCGATGAGCGTGTCCGGGAGCTCGCCCCGCTTCGCCCGAAGTTGGGCCAGGGTTCGCTGGGCGAACACCTCGAGGATCCCGCGCTGGCGACGCAGGAAGCCGTCGACGAACGGGACGAGCCTCGGCGAGAGACCGGCACGCCAGCGCGGGAGGAACCCCTCGAGAAACTCGGCCGCAGTCATGTCGTGGATCGCCATCATTTCGTCGTTTCGTGTCTGGCCTTGCACGGGCCGCAGGCGCAGGAGCGGCCGCAAGCGGACGCCGGCAGACCCGGCCAGGTCTCGAACTTGCCCGCGGGTTGCACGAGTCCCTGATTGGCCCAGGCGGTGCACCGCTCCTTCAGGCGCACGTCACCCTCTGCCGTCAGCGCGTAGAGGGCGCCCCGCTGGCGCGGGAGCGTCGGCCGGCCCGGGGTGGCGGCGCAGAGCACGGCGCCGCCGTCGGCGAGCACGCGCCAGCCGCCGGGGTGCTCCACGACCTCGTGCTTGCCGGCGAGGTTGAGCACGGCCTGGCTGTCGACGTAGAGCCGGCCGCAGACGCGATACAGAGAACCTGGCCGCCGGGACATGTCAGTCATCCTCCTCGCCGAGCACCTTGTCGAGCTCGGCGGTGAAGCTGGACATGAGCTCCCCGTCCATCGCCGCGGTGTCGGCGGCGGGCGGCGGAGCCGGGGCCTCCGTCGGCGGCATCGCCGGCGCCTCGCTGGTCTTTCGCGGCGCCCTGGCGCGGGTGAGGCGGGCTTCACGGCGATCGGGTCGCTCGACCTCCCGGAGGACGGGCTCCAGCCGCTCCTTCGCGGCCGCCTGCTGCGCCGGCGTCCCGCACATGAGCCGCGCCTGCTCGAGGTTGAGGGTCGTGAGCGGCGGGAGCGGAACATCCTCCTCGGCCCGCGCCGCCGCGAGCTTCATCAGGTTTTCGGCCCCGCCGCAGGCGAGCCGCTCCCACTTGCCGCCGTCCCACTCGTAGAACAGCGCGTAGGTGTCGTTGCCGGCGTGGAGGATCTTGAACTGCCCCTTGCCCCACCGCGCGAAGATGCCGCTACGGCCCTCCTCCGTGGTCTCCTCCCAGCCGAGGTCGCCCCGCTTGCCCGCGCGGTTCCCCTTGCGATAAAGGCCCCGCAGCTTCTCCCACGCGGCCCGGTCGTCCACGGTGAGCGTCGACTCGTCGACGATCTCCCGCGGCCCCCCGGACGTCTCGAGGAGGTTGGCCGGCTCCGTGCTGGTCGCGGACGGTGGCGCCTCCTCCGTCGCAGTGCCGGGGTGTGCCTCGGTCTTCCTGCGCGGCCCCTTCCTCCTCTTCCTGCGACGCCGACCCCCCGCTTCCTTCTTGTCGTCGGTGTCGGCGTCGGCGTCGGTGTCGGCGTCGGCAGGGGGTTCGGACATCGGCTCCGCCGCGGCCGGTGATTCGGACGCCGCGCTCGTGGAGGCCGCGGGCGCGGCTGGAGCTGCGTCCTCGTGACGATTCGCGCCGCCGTTCTTCGCGGCAGCCGGCGTGGAGAACCGCTCGCCGGGCGTCATCGGCACCTCGACGCTCTCCCCGGTGGCGGGGTCGCGCAGGCGCATCGTCCAGGCGATCGCGCGTACCTCCTCGATGATGAAATCTCTCGCCATCTCGCACTCCGTTCTTTGATCAAGCCGGGCGGCGTCACGCCGCCCTGCGGGCCCGGGCGGTCAATCGTCAGACTGGAGCCGCGCGCATGCGGTGAATCGTGATCGTGTCGCCGTCGGCGGTCTTGTGCTGCACCTTCTCGATGACTATCTTGAGGCCCTCGGCCCGCAGCCTGGCGTCGACCTGCGAACAGAAGCTCGGCGTGTCCTCGACGCCGGGCTCCGGGGCGGCCACCGGACGGGGGCGACGCTTCCGGGCCTTCGGCGCGGGCAGGAGCTCCTCGCCGCGGGCGACACGCCGCATGCGATCGCGGCGCTCGTCGCAGCCGCGGACCCGTCCGAGCAGAAGATACCCGGCCCAGGCGTCCACCCGCGTCACATGGTCGGGGTGACGCCCATTCAGCACCCGGCGCTCCATCGCGTAAGCCGCGTCGACCTTCATCCGCGGGTCCAGGCCGTTCCACTGCCTGAGGACCCCTCCGACGATGTTCCGATCGGTGTCGGAGAGGCCCACGTCGGCGGGTAGCTCGGCCAGGGTGATCGGCTCCGGCGACGCGAGGTCGCTCGCCTTGATGCCGACCGAATCGTAGTACTGGTCGTATTCTTCTGGCGTCAATTTCATGATCGTTCCTCTGGTAGCGTTCCCTACCCTTCGCTCGATTTCGTCACCCATGCCATACCGTGCTGCGCCACATCGCGCACCGGCCATTCCTATGATTCACATTCGCGCACCGGCACGCGACCGGCGGGATACGCCGATCGCTATACCGATGGTCGTGGCCAGCGCGGCGCCCCCGAGGATCGCGGGGCCGAGCCAGCTCCGGCCGCTGTCCTCGCCGCCCCCCGGGTCGAACGGCAGGCCACCCTGCAGCGGGAACGCCTCGGCCGGCGGCGGCTCCTTCGGGTCCAGTGGTTCCGACGCCGCACTACCGAGGGTCTTGCCGAGCTTGGCGACGGCGCGCTGGGCCGGCGTCGTCGGGATGCCCGTCTCGCGCAGCGCCTCCGCGTACTCCTTGTCGACCTCGAGCACCGTCTCGTACTCGACCCCCATGCGCGCTGGGTGCTTGAGCAGGCGCTTTCGCATTTCGATGCAGTGATCGCGGAGCGAGGTGTTGTCGACGAACGCGGCGTATGCGGGGCGGCCCTCGGCCGCCAGCGGCCGCACGTAGGCGCAGTCGAGGCTCCGCGAAAGGCGTCGGCGCTGGAGTTGCGCCACGGCCCGCGCCGCCGGGGTCGTGATCACCTCGTCGGCTCGCTTGTACTGCGAGAGCAGGAGCTCGACGGGCGGCCAGGGGACGCACGCGTATTCGCGTCGCTGACCATACTTGGACGGTGGAGGCGCGCGAAACTCCCCCGTCTTCTCGTCTCTCGGCCATTTCTGTGCGGTCTCGAACGACCACCGCTTCCCGTCCGTGACGCCGTCGGTGAACCAGCAGTTGGTCCGGGTCTTCGAGGTGGCGAGGAGGCCATCCTTGAACGTGCCGGGGGTGACGAGCGGGACGTAGTCGCCGTTGGGAGCCGCCGGGCGGTAGATGCCGGACGCGTTCGCGCCGAGTCGCCACTCGCCGTGCACCTTCCTGGCGAGATACGGCAGGAGGTAGTCCCCGTGCCCCTGCTCCATCGCCGAGGAGTAGAGCGCCGAGAACCAGTCGCGCCACATCCGCTCGATCTTCGCGCAGTCGACCTTGTACGCGTCGGGACCGCCGGCCGCGATCTGCTGCCAGGTCGTCCCGGCGAGCTGCTGGAGCGCGGGGAAGAAGTCGCCGGTCTGCGTGAAGGTGCCGTGCTGCTGGATGATCTCGCCGCTGCCGTAGTAGCGCAGCTCCGTGTTCGGCGGCTGGGCCCAGCTTCTGTACTGCACGAGGCCGGCGACGCGGAACGTGCCGGGGAGGCACCCATACATGCCATTGTAGCGAACCTGCTTATTGGCGAAGGGAGCGAGGATTTTGCCGAGCGTCCTCTTCGGGTCATCCGCATCGACACCCTCGACGAGCGACCATGGAATCGCATCCGTCGGAGGGGAATACAGCGGGGTCCAGTCCACTCCCGCAGCGTCGAGGCCGACAAAGGAGCGGACCCATTGCTGGTCAATATCACGATTGTACTTCCCCCACGGCAAGACCGAACGCTGCTCGGGAGACGGCTGGCCGCCGCTTGCCAGCCCACGGAAGACTCTCACGAGCGCCTTGGCTATTCCGACGACGATGCCAACGATCCATCCGGCGACCGGAATCGCGGAGATCGCATTCAATGCGAGGTCAACGCCGACCCCGACCATGGCCCCGAGCAGGCGGCCAGGATCAGCGGTGATAGCGAATGGGATCTCCGCGAGCAGTCCCGATATGTTGTCTGTCTTCGGGTCGATCCAGGCCGCGGACGACCACACGTCCCCCAGAAGATCACCGGCGACCGTGGCCTTGGTCTTCCACAGAAGCTGCGTGGCCTGATTCCATGCCTGCGCCCCGGCCTGCGCCATGATCTCCTCGCCGAGCGTCTTCTGGCCATGCTCCTGGGAGCGCTGCATGAGCTTGGAGAACGCCTCGTCCGCGAACACATCCGCGCCCGGAAAGGGACTCTCGAAGATATCCGGCACACGGTCGAATATGCGGTTGTTCGGGTTGATGATCATGACGCTACACATGTTTCAAAGACGCACTGGAGCGGGCCGACCGGGAGGCTCGTCGGGCACGCGTTATCAGCGTCGCAGAAGATCTTGCACGTCCCTGCGTCGCAGACATGCATCGCACCGGAGATCGCGCGACAATCTGCGTCGGATTCGCACACCTCTTCGCAGTAAAGGTTGTCGCACGTGAGCCCGTCGCCGCAGGGAAGATCCTCGCCGGGATCGTCCTGCCCACACGGTTCGCCGAAGGCGGCAGTCGGGGATTCATCATCCTTGCAGGCGACGCCATCGACAAGGATGAGAAGGAGGGGAAGGAGCACGATCGTGGGGCGCATGGCCGTTTTATACGGCAGCGCGGTCTCGCGCGTCGACTGCTGCGGACGCTGTCAGCCGGCACGGGCGACCTCCCGGATGTGCTGCCGCAGGCACGGGTCCGCCGAGCCCTGCGCGAGCTGCTGGACCTCGGCGCCCAGGCTGACGAGGGCCCGGAGCGTCGCGCGGCGGACGGCGAAGAAACCGGCGAAGCGGCGGAGGATGTAGTTGTAGGCCGGGGCGGCGATCCGCCCGCGCGGGCCGTCGAGGCCCGCGACGTGCAGGCTGCCCTGGTGCACGTACAGGAACCCGCCGCGGCGGTAGAGGCGGCCCGCCTCGGCGCGGCCCGGCTGGTAGGTCGGGATGCGGGCCAGCAGGGGGGCCGTGTGCGTGCGGAAGTGCTGGAAGATCGCCGCGACCTGGCGGGCGTCTTGCCGGAGGTTCTGGTGGGGCTCGAGCAGGCTGACGGCGAGCTGCAGACCCTGTAGCGCGGGCGCCCCGGTCCTGGCGGCCCAGCGCAGGCCGGGGCCGACGGCCTCGAGGCGCGTGCTGTAGACCCACGGGAAGGTGCCGAGGTGGAGGACGAGCGGCGTGGTCCACCCGCAGGCGCTCTCGGCCCGCGGCGGTGGGCCCGACCATCCCTCGCCCAGGTAGCCCGGCGCGGTGTCCGGGTAGAACGCGCGGAACGAGCGGCCGCTCATGGGGTAGCACGCGCCGGTCTCGAGCGTGGTCGGGTCGACGCTGACGCGCCAGAGTTCACCGCGAGCGGTGGCGGCGAGCTGACGCAGCGCGACCGACTGCACGCGGGCCTGCTCGTCGCCGACGCCGGTGCGACCGTGTAGCGACCGCTCGAACGCCGCGAGGCCCATCGCGTTCATCGCGACGATGCGGTCGGCGGAGGTCGGGATGGCGGTCGGCATCGCGGCGAGCTGCTGGGCGAAGCCGAGGATGTCGGCGATGGCCGTCCACTCGCGGCGGTACCAGGTGGTGACGTCCATCGGCGAGCGCAGCTCGAAGTCGCCGGCGAGGTCGGCGAGCGCCTTGATCTCGGCGCCGTAGCAGGTGAGATCCGGGGTCATGAAACCTCCTTCGGGAGCGCGCCGACGAGGGCGGCGAACACGGCAGGGACGCCCGGCCAGGCGGACGCGCTCAGCTTCTCGGGGATGGTCGACCGGTCGGTCAGGTCGATGCCGAGGGTCTTCGCGTCGGCGAGGAAGCGGGTGCGGACGCTGTGGTACTGCTCGCCGCCGCGGCCCTTGCCGAGCAGCGTCGGGCTCGCCCAGCCGACCTTGATGTCGGCGAGGTCGTCCACGCGGTAGTGGGCCAGTAGGCGCTGCATGTACACGGCGGCGCCGAACGCTGCGGCGCGCGGCTGGAACACCAGCTCGGGCGGCGCACCCAGGAGCGGCGCCTTCTTGCCGACCTCGGGCACGCCGGTCCACAGGAAGTAGGGCGCCAGCAGGCCGAAGAGACCGCCGCTGCCGAACTCCGCGGCCTGCTCGCCGTACTTGAGGGGCGGGTTGCGGTCCTTGTTGTTCTTGTACGCGGCGCGCGAGCTGTCGCGCTCGTCCTGCTCGCCGGTGGCGTTGCCGTTCTGCGCGGTCGTGATGAACCGCGACTCGCGGTAGGCGATGATTGCGAAGATACGGGCGGACCCGGCGATCTTCGAGGTCTCCTCCATCAGCATGAACAGCGGGCGGAGGTCGGGAGGGGTCTCGCCCCAGTTGTTGACGAGGTCGCCGATCACGTCGCCCGCCTTCGGGAGCGGCGCCGTATTGATCGGCGGCAGGGGATTCGGCGCGGGGCCCGGGTTCTGGTTCG
>Ga0075163_10013643_pt1 | contig 10522 bp, 13 predicted proteins | sample JI1023141ADNA_FD_71478 | JGI IMG/M metagenome (GOLD analysis project Ga0075163, IMG submission 71478) | Wastewater effluent complex algal communities from Wisconsin, to seasonally profile nutrient transformation and Carbon sequestration -... | ecosystem: Engineered > WWTP > Effluent > Algae... | reverse complement strand
GGCCGCCGCGTTCGGCCTGCAGGCGGCGAAAGTCGTTGTGCCGGCCGGGGGCGCTGAGCAGGCGCCGCACCTGGCGCTCCAGCGGCGCGTTGGCAAACAGGCCGGTGGGCAGCACGCGGCCCAGCTCTTCCAGCGCCGCCAGCAACGGGCGGCCGCGCACCGCAAAGCCGTAGCCGGCGCGTGCCGCAACGGCAGGCAGGCTGGCCACGCGGCGCGCGTATTCCGCCAGCGCAGGGCGTATGAAGACGCCGGGCCGCACGATGTCGTCGGCCGGGCCTTCGTTTTCAATGAAGGCCGTGCACAGCTGGCGCGGCGTGAGCCCGTTGGCCAGCCCGGCCGACACAAAACCGCCGGCAGACACGCCCACGTAGCCGTCCATGGCGTTCAAGTCCAGCGCTGGAATGGCCTCGTCCAGCGCACACAGGGCGCCGATCTCGTAGATGGCGCCGAGCGGCCCGCCACCGGCCAGGGCCAGGCCGATGCGGGGCTTGCGGGTGGGCTTTGTGCGTCGCATGGCAAGAAGGGCGCCGTGGCGCCCTTCGTCAGTTCAGGCCAGAAGCGGCACTCAGACGGCAGCGGCCTTGCGGGCGCGCTTGACCGGGGCCTTGGCGGGGGCCTTCGCAGGCGTCTTCACCGCCGTCTTCACCGCCTTGGGGGCAGCCTTCACGGCGCCGGACTTGCTGAGCTTGGCCACGGCCGCGGCGAGTTCGTCCACGCGCTTGGTCAGCGCTTCCACGTCCTTGGCCGTGGGCACGCCCAGCTTGTTCATGGCCTTGGCGGTGCGCTGCTCGAAGATGCCTTCCAGCTTGTCCCAGTTCTGGCCGGCCTTGGCGGACACGGTGCCAGCCATGGCGCTCATCTTGCCGGTTACTTCGCTGATCTTCTCTTCGGCGATGCCTTGCGTCTTCTTCTGCAGGCTCAGGCCTTCCTTGATCAGCGCGTCAAAGACCTTGGTGCCCTCTTCCTGGGCACGGCTGAAGGCGCCCATGCCGGCCAGCCAGATGTGCTGGGCCGAGTCCTTCACGTTGTTGGCCAGCTGGCTGTCCAGCAGCGTGGCAGCCTTGCCGGCGAAGTCCTTGGCGCTGCTCTTGGCGGCGCCCTTGGCGCTGTCGGCGGCCTTCTGGGCGGTGCTCTTCATCTTCTTGACCATGGCGTGTTCCTCGCAGGGCGGTGGTGGTTCGGTGGAGGAAATATAGGGTTCCCCCCTGGGGGCCGCAGCCTAAAGTTCTAGTGAGATGGCTCTATGCCTGCGCCACCTGCAGCACCAGCTTGCCGAAGTTCGCACCCGTGAACAGCATGGGCAGCGTGCCCGGGAAAGCTGCCACGCCACCCTGCACCACTTCTTCCTTGCTCTTCATCTGACCGCTCTTCAGGTAGCCCGCCATTTCCGCAATGGCCAGGTGGTAGCGGTCGGCGTAGTCGAAGACCACGATGCCTTCCATGCGCGCACGGTTGACCAGCAAGCTGAGGTAGTTCTTGGGGCCTTCCACCGCGCCAGTGTTGTTGTACTGGCTGATGGCGCCGCAGATGATGATGCGTGCCTTGCGGTTGATGCGCGTGAGCACGGCGTCCAGGATCTCGCCGCCGACGTTGTCGAAGTAGATGTCCACGCCTTGCGGGCAGTGCTGTTTCAGGCCGTCCTTGATGGGGCCAGCCTTGTAGTCGATGCACGCGTCAAAGCCCAGCTCCTTCACCACCCATTCGCACTTGGCCGGGCCGCCCGCGATACCGACCACTCTGCAGCCCTTGAGCTTGGCGATCTGGCCGACCGTCTGGCCCACCGCTCCGGCCGCGCCGCTGATGACCACGGTCTCGCCAGCCTTGGGCTGGCCCACGTCCATCAGGCCGAAGTAACCCGTCATGCCGGGCATGCCCAGCACGTTGAGCCACTGGTTAACGGTGCCGGCGCGCAGGTCGATCCTGGCCATGCCGCTCTTCTTGACCATGTCGCCGGGCACCGACCAGTACTCCTGGATGCCCGGGCCGCCGGTGACGTGGTCGCCCACGGCAAAGGCCGGGTTCTTGGACGCCACCACCACCCCGATGCCACCGGCACGCATGACCTCGCCAATGCCCACGGGCGGGATGTAGCTTTTGCCTTCGTTCATCCAGCCGCGCATGGCCGGGTCCAGGCTCAGCGACAGCACCTTCACCAGCACACCACCTTCACCCGGCTCAGCCACCACTTCTTCGGTGAACTGCCAGCACTCGGGGCCGGGCAGGCCGTTGGGGCGCGCAGCCAGGCGGCATTGGTGGTTGACGAGCGTGGCGAGGGTGGTGCTCATGGCGTGTCTCCTGGGGCGACTTGGAAAGCGGGCGATGGTAGCCACCCACACCCGCAGCACGCGTCACCTGCGCGTCAGCGCAGGCCGGTGGTGTGCACTCAAGGCGCCTTGGTGACCGAGGTCAGCGTGTACTGGCCGTTGATCTTCTCGGCCGTGAAGCGGATCTTGTCGCCCACCGCCAGGCCTTCAATCACTTTCGGGTCCTTGGCGCGGAAGACCATGCTCATGGGCGGCATGTCCAGGTTCTTGATCTCGCCGTGCTTGAGCGTGACCTTGCCGGCAGCCTTGTCGACCTTGGTCACCTCCCCCGCGGTGGTGGGGGTCTGCGCGTGTGCGGCGGCTGCCAGCAAGGCGGCGGCCAGAAAGCTGCTGACTCGTTTCATCGTTGAACCTCCGGTTGAACAGCGGCGGGCAGCCCGCGCTTCCTACAATGGATGCCACCTTACCTCAGCCGCAAGACCACCACCATGGGCACGCCTACTTCGAACCCCGCCGCCACCGAACCCGACCTGTCGCACATCACCCCGCGCGACCAGGCCGAGATCCTGGCCCAGGCCCTGCCCTACATCCGCAAGTTCCACGGCAAGACGCTGGTCATCAAGTACGGCGGCAACGCCATGACGGACCCCGCGCTGCAGCAGGACTTTGCCGAAGACGTGGTGCTGCTGAAGCTGGTGGGCATGAACCCCATCGTCGTGCACGGCGGCGGGCCGCAGATTGACGAGGCGCTGGCCAAGGTGGGCAAGAAGGGCAGCTTCATCCAGGGCATGCGCGTCACCGACGAAGAGACCATGGAAGTGGTGGAGTGGGTGCTGGCCGGCGAGGTGCAGCAGGACATCGTGGGCCTGATCAACGCGGCCGGCGGCAAGGCCGTGGGCCTGACGGGCCGCGACGGCGGCATGATCCGCGCCCGCAAGATGAAGATGGCCGACAAGGACGACCCCAGCAAGGAACACGACATCGGCCAGGTCGGCGAGATCACCGCCATCGACCCCGCGGTGGTGAAGGCGCTGCAGGACGACCAGTTCATCCCCGTCATCAGCCCCATCGGCTTTGGCGAGGCCAACGAGTCCTACAACATCAACGCCGACCTGGTGGCCGCCAAGCTGGCCACGGTGCTGAAGGCCGAGAAGCTGATCATGCTGACCAACATCAAGGGCGTGCTGAACAAGGCGGGTGAGCTGATCACCGAACTGACGCCGCGGCAGATTGATGAGCTGGTGGCCGACGGCACCATCAGCGGCGGCATGCTGCCCAAGCTGGCGGGTGCCATTGACGCCGCCAAGAGCGGCGTCAATGCGGTGCACGTGGTGGACGGGCGTGTGCCGCACGCCATGCTGCTGGAGATCCTGACCGACCAGGCCTACGGCACGATGATCCGTTCACACTGATGGCCCGTCACCCACAGGTCTGGTTGTTCGACCTGGACGACACGCTGCACGACGCGACCACCGCGTCCATGGGCCACCTGCACGTGTCCATGGGCCGCTACATCGAAGACAACCTGCTGCTGACGACGGACGAGTCCAACGCGCTGCGCCGCCGCTACTGGCTGAAGTACGGCGCCACGCTGCTGGGCCTGGTGAAGCACCACGGCGTGCGCGCTGCGCACTTCCTGCACGAGACGCACCTGCTGCCGGGCCTGGAAGAACGGGTGCGTGGCCACGCGGCCGACATCGCGGCGCTCAAGCGGCTGAAAGGCCGCAAGTACATCCTGACGAACGCGCCGGAAGACTACGCACGGCGCGTGCTGGGCGAACTGGGCATTGGCCACCTGTTTGACGGGCTCATTCCCATCGAGCAGATGCACATGTTCGGCGACCTGCGCCCCAAGCCCGACGCCCGCATGCTGCGCTGGATGGCGGTGAAGCTGGGCGTGCCGCCATCGCGCTGCGTGCTGGTGGAGGACACGCTGGTGCACCAGAAGGCCGCACGCAGCGTGGGCATGGGCACGGTGTGGATGCAACGCTGGCTGCCGACAGGCCGCCACCGACCGCACCGCAGGCCAAGCTATGTCGATCGGCGCGTCAGCCGGCTGCGCGATCTAGAACGCTGACTTGAACCGTGAGCGCCTCACGCGCTCAGGCCCAGGTTCCGCGCCACCACCACCGCCTCCGTGCGGTTGCGCGCCTGCAGCACGCGCAGGATGGCGGCGATGTGGATCTTCACGGTGCCTTCGGTCAGTCCCAACTCACGGGCGATCAGCTTGTTGGGCTGGCCGCGCATCAGGCAGCGCAGCACGTCGGTCTGGCGCGGCGTCAGGCCGCTGGCGTCCGGGCGGGGTGCGGCGCCCGGCTGCAGGTCGGCCAGCGCCTGCGGCGGCGTGTAGGTGCCGCCACCCAGCACCAGGCGCAGCGCCTGCTGCAGCACGTCGGGCGATTCGGCTTTCGGCAGGAAGCCCACGGCGCCGGCTGCCAGCGCGGCGCGGATCACGGCAGGGTCGTCTTCGCCTGACGCCACCACCAGCGGCACGGCTGGGCACAGCAGCCGCAGGCGGCGCACGCCGTCCACGCGCTCCATGCCGGGCATATGCAGGTCCACCAGCGCGAGTCGCGGCGCCTCGGTCTGCAGCACGCGCAGCGCGCTGGCGAAGTCGGCGGCTTCCAGCACCTCGGCATCGGGTTGCACGCAGCGCAGGGTGCGGGCCAGGGCGTCGCGCACCAACGGGTGGTCGTCGGCAATCAGGACTCTCATGTCTCTTCTCCAGGCGAGGTGTCGGGGAGCCGTTGCTCCAGCCAGGCACGCACGCGGGCGGGGGAAACGGGCTTGGTCAGGACGGTGGCCCCTGCGGGCAGGCAGGCGCGCAAGCCGTCGGTGGCGGTTTCACCGCTGACCCACAGCACCGGCACGTCCCGCCGCCAGGCCGCGAACAGGCGCTGCACTTCGCCGGGACCGGTGCGGCCGCCCGCCAAGCGCAGGTCGGCCAGCAGCACCTGGGGGGCCTCGGGCAGGCGGGCCAGCAAGTCGTCGGCATCGGTGGCATCCACCACGCGGCACTCCCACAGCTGCAGCAGGCGGCGCATGGCGTCGCGCACATCCAGGTCGTCTTCCAGCACAGCCACGCGCAGACCCGCCAGACGGCGGCTTTCCTGGCGCGACGAGGCCGCGGCGCGTGGCACCGGACCCGCCGGCGCCAGGCCTTCGACAAAGAACACGCTGCCGCGGCCCGGCCGTGAGTGCAGCCGCACACGCAACTGCATCAGGCGGGCCAAGCGCTGCACGATGGCCAGACCCAGTCCCAATCCCGCACGGCGTTCGCCGCCCGGCACTTCGCGGCGCTGGAAGAACTCTTCGAAAACCCGCTCCTGGTCGCCCGGCGGGATGCCCACGCCGCTGTCCCAGACCTCGATGCGCAACTGCGGCTGCCCTTGCCGGGCGGTGCGCGCGCGCAAGGCCAGCAGCACACCGCCTTCGGCCGTGTACTTCACCGCATTGCCCAGCAGGTTGCGCACCACGCGCTCCAGCAGCACCGCGTCGGTCACCGTGTGGGCCTGGGGGTCGGACACGTGCAGGGCCAGCCGCAGGCCCTTGGCTTCGGCCTGTGGCGCCCACTCGTCGGCGACCCGGCGCAGCAGCGGCGCCAACGCCACGGTGTCCCACTGCGGCAGCACGGCACCGGCGTCGATGCGCGACAAGTCCATCAGCGCGGCGAACAAGCCGTCAAGCGCCGCCAGCGAGCCCTGCATGCGCTCGGCGATCTCGGCCTGCTCAGGCGCCAGCGGCCCGGCGCGCAAGGCCGCGGTGTACAGGCCCAGGGCGTGTGCGGGCTGTCGCAGGTCGTGGCTGGCCGCAGCCAGGAAGCGCGCCCGGGCCTGTTCGCCGGCTTCGGCCTGGCTCAAGGCCTGTTGCAGTTGCGCGCGCGTGTCGTTGAACTCGGCTTCCTGCTGCTGCAGCCGGGCCCGGGCTTCGTCGCGCTGGCGCCAGGTGGCGCGCCATGCGCGGCTCAGCAAGGCCAGGGCCAGCGCCCAGGCGCCCGCCGCCAGCGGCATCCAGGCGGCCGCGGGCCACCAGATGGCGGCCACGGCGCCTGCCACGGCGGCACCCGTCAGCAGCAACGCCCAGCGCCGGCCCAGGGCGCCCGCCACCACGGCGGCCCAGGCGGCCAGCGCCGCCAAGGCACCCGCCGCCGCGGCGGACGCGGTGGCGTGGGTGGTGGAGATCAGCGCTGCCGACTGCCCTGCGTCCAAGCCCGTCACCCCCCGCCGAATGCCCATGTGTGGCAGCGATTGTGGCGGCGACCAGACGCCGTCCAGCGCACCGGGCAAGCCCGCCGGGCATAGCCCTTTGGGACTAGATGCAGCCACCCGCGCAGCACCCCGAACCCAGGGCCTGTGTCAGTGTTTACCTGCAAGAAGACCGCCGGTTCCCCTATGCCAGAATGACCACGGCCCCTTCAGGGCGACCCCGGGGCATCCTGCCCACCACGCCCACCCGCCGCGCGCGCAGCGCTTACACCGGCCTCTCCCGCACCCGCCCCCCGATGTCCGCCCTGCCCGAAGACGCCCTGCCCCCGGAAGCCGACGCTCCCGTGCGCAAACGCCCCAAGCCGGGCGAGCGCCGCGTGCAGATCCTGCAGACGTTGGCCGGCATGCTGGAGCAACCGGGAGCCGAACGCATCACCACCGCCGCCCTGGCCGCCAAGCTGGACGTGAGCGAGGCCGCGCTGTACCGCCACTTCGCCAGCAAGGCGCAGATGTTCGAAGGGCTGATCGAATTCATCGAGACCAGCGTCTTCACCCTGATCAACCAGATCACCGAGCGCGAGCCCTCCCCGGCAGCGCAGGCGCAGAAGATCACCGCCGTGCTGCTGCAGTTCGGCGAGAAGAACCCTGGCATGACCCGCGTGATGGTGGGCGACGCGCTGGTGTTTGAACACGAGCGGCTCATTGCGCGCATGAACCAGTTCTTCGACCGCGTGGAGTCGCAGTTGCGCCAGTGCCTGCGCGGCGCGGCTGAAGCGGCAGCGTCCCCCACACCCACCGTGGATGCGCAGGCCCTGGCGTCGGCCATCACCTCGCTGGTGGTGGGGCGGCTGCAGCGCTATGCGCGGTCGGGCTTCAAGCGGCTGCCCACGGAACACCTGGACCTGGCGCTGTCGCGACTGGCTCACTGAGCCTGCACCCAGTGTTCGAGGAACTGCACGCCGGCGGTGCCCGGCTGCAACTGTTGCCGCAGCGCGCGGCCTGCCTGCCCGACCACGGCGTGCTGCTGGTGGCTGATGCGCACATCGGCAAGGCCCAGTCGTTCCGCACATGGGGCGTGCCCGTGCCCGAAGCCACCACGGCGGGCACCTTGCAAAGGCTGGACGACGCGCTGCAGGCCAGTGGTGCGCGGCACATCGTTTTCCTGGGCGACCTGCTGCATGCGGCGCGCTCGCGCACGGCGGGCACGCTGGGTGCGGTCGCGGCCTGGCGCGCAAGGCACCCGTCGCTGCAACTGACCCTGGTGCGGGGCAACCACGACGTCCCTGCCGGCGATCCGCCCGCTGATTGGCGCGTGCAGTGCGCGGACGAGCCGTTCTGCCTGCCCGGCCTGCCGCAACTGGCGCTGTGCCACCACCCGGACCCGCGCGCCGGCTTGTATGTGCTGGCGGGTCATGTCCACCCGGCGGCCGTCGTCCATGGCGGGCGGCGCGAGTCGTTGCGCCTGCCCTGCTTCCACTTCGGCCCAGACGTGGGCGTGCTGCCCGCCTTCGGTGACTTCACCGGCACGCACGTCCTGCCGCGCGGCGCAGAAGACCGTGTGTGGGGCATCGCGGGCGACGCGGTCCGCCCCCTGCCCGGGGTCCTAAACTCAAGCTCATGAACGCTGCTTTTGAACACCTGCTGGTGCGCGCCGAGTCCTTGCTGGCGCGGCTGGAAACCATCCTGCCCCACGCCGCCACGGCACCTGACTGGAGCGCATCCGTGGCCTGGCGCTATCGCAAACGCGGCAGCGCAGGCGTGCTGGAGCCCGTGCGCCACGTGGCCACCATCCGCCTGGGCGACCTGAAGGAAGTGGACCCGCAGAAGGAACGCCTGCTGCGCAACACCGAACAGTTCGTGGCCGGGCACGCTGCCAACAACGTGCTGCTGACCGGTGCCCGTGGCACGGGAAAAAGCAGCGTGATCAAGGCCTGCCTGAACGAGTTCTCGGCCCAGGGCCTGCGGCTCATCGAAGTGGACAAGGCCGACCTGGTGGACCTGCAGGACATCGTGGACCTGGTGGCGCCGCGGCCCGAGCGCTTCATCGTCTTTTGCGACGACCTGAGCTTTGACGAAGGCGAAGCCGGCTACAAGGCACTGAAGAGCGTGCTGGATGGCAGCGTGGCCCAGGCCAGCGACAACCTGCTGATCTACGCCACCAGCAACCGCCGCCACCTGCTGCCCGAATACATGAAGGAGAACCTCACCTACCAGCACACCGAGGACGGCGAGGTGCACCCGGGCGAGGTCATTGAAGAAAAGATCTCGCTGAGCGAACGCTTCGGGCTGTGGATCAGCTTCTACCCCTTCACGCAGGACGAGTACCTGGCCATCACCGCCCAATGGCTGCGCAGCTTCGGCGTGGCTGAAGAGGCCATTGCCGCAGCGCGCCAGGAAAGCCTGGTGTGGGCGCTGGAACGCGGCAGCCGCAGCGGCCGCGTGGCGCAGCAGTTCGCGCGCGACTACGCCGGCCGCCATGGCCGCTGACTCGGCCACCGAACGCACGCCGGTTGATGTGGCCGTGGGCGTGCTCATCGCGCCCGATGGGCAGTTCCTGCTGACCACCCGGCCGCCCGGCAAGGCCTACGCCGGCTACTGGGAATTCCCCGGCGGCAAGGTGGAGGCGGGCGAAAGCATCCACGAAGCCCTGCGGCGCGAGTTGCAGGAAGAACTGGGCATCACCATAGCCGGCAGCCAGCCTTGGCAGATCGAGGTCTTCGACTACCCGCATGCCCTGGTGAAGCTGCACTTCCGCAAGGTCTTTGCCTGGGAAGGCGAGTTGCAAATGCGCGAAGGCCAGCAGATGGCCTGGCAGACGCTGCCCGTGCAGGTGCAGCCGGTGCTGCCGGGCACGGTGCCGGTGCTGGGCTGGTTTGCCGCCGAACGCGCGTTCGAAGGGGCGACACACCGGACGACGCACGCCGGGTGAGCCACTAAACTGCCGCCCATGCCTTGGTTGGATCACATCAAATGGGACAAGGACGGCTTGGTGCCGGTCATTGCCCAGGAAGCGAGCACGGGACACGTGCTCATGTTCGCGTGGATGAACCGCGAAGCGCTGAAGCTCACCCAGGAAAAGGGCCAGGCCGTGTACTGGAGCCGTTCGCGGGGCAAGCTCTGGCACAAGGGCGAGGTCTCGGGCCACTTCCAGCAGGTCCATGACATCCGCATGGACTGCGACAGCGACGTGGTGCTGCTGAAGGTCACCCAGCTCGGACACGAGCCCGGCGTGGCCTGCCACACCGGCCGCCACAGCTGTTTCTACAGGCAGCTGAGCCCCAACCTGCACTGGAAGTCCGTGGAGCCTGTGCTGGTGGACCCGGACACCCTCTACAAATGAGCGCCCCGTGACGACAAGCTCGCAAGACAGCCTGGCCCGCCTGGCCGCGGTCATTGACCAGCGCCGCGGCGGCGACCCCGACAAGAGCTACGTCGCCCGCTTGTTTTTCAAGGGCACCGACGCCATCTTGAAGAAGATCGGCGAAGAGGCCACCGAGGTCGTCATGGCCGCCAAGGACGGCGACCGGGCGAAGATCGTGGGCGAAACCGCCGACCTGTGGTTCCACTGCATGGTGGCCCTGGCGAAGTTCGACCTGACCCCAGCCGACGTGCTGGCGGAACTGGAACGCCGCGAGGGCTTGTCAGGCCTGGAAGAGTTTGCCGCCCGCAAGGCGGTGAAACGTGAAGGAGGTGAGCCTTGAACACATCGGTCTCTGAAGTGGTGCTGTCACCCGAGCGCGAAGGCTCGCTGATGACCGTGGGTCACATCAGCTACCTGCTGCACACCATCGTGGCCGTGGGCGCCGTGCTGCCCGGCGCGCAGGGCAGCGTGACGCTGCTGCTGGTAGCCTTCATCCTGGACCTGGTGAAAAAAGGCGAGGCCCAAGGCACCTGGCAGGAAAGCCACTTTTCCTGGCGCATCCGCAGCGTGGTCTGGGCGGCCATCCTGTACGCAGTGACCATCCCGCTGTGGTTCTTCTTCCTGGTGCCAGGCTGGATCGCCTGGGGCCTGATCTCCATCTGGTTCCTGTACCGCGTGGTGCGCGGCTGGGT
>Ga0075163_10013642_pt1 | contig 10523 bp, 9 predicted proteins | sample JI1023141ADNA_FD_71478 | JGI IMG/M metagenome (GOLD analysis project Ga0075163, IMG submission 71478) | Wastewater effluent complex algal communities from Wisconsin, to seasonally profile nutrient transformation and Carbon sequestration -... | ecosystem: Engineered > WWTP > Effluent > Algae... | reverse complement strand
CGAGCGCTCGGACCGCCACCAGCTGGGCGCGGCCATCGGCGAAATCCAGCACCTGCAGCGCGCCAGGGTATTCGATCAAGCGCTGAACGTGTTTGTAGACCAGGGCTTCCGGGCTGATCGCCACATCCACCGAGGTGCGACCCTTGTGGATGATGTCCGGGTTGCTGATGTATTCGGTCTCGCGCAGACGTGCGATCTTGGTCGGCGTGCGATACACCACGTCGGCAACCCGGCAGGCAACCAGATTTACTTCATCACTGGACGTCACCGCAATCACCAGATCCGCGTCCTCAGCGCCCGCATGGCCCATGACGCTGGGAAGCGAGGCGTGGCCTTGCACGGTGCGGATATCAAGCCGCTCGGAAAGCTCTTTCAGCTTGGCCGCGTCCGTATCGACGACGGTAATGTCGTTGTTCTCGGAAGCCAATGCAGCGGCTACCGATGAACCCACTTGGCCTGCGCCAAGAATCAGGATTTTCACACGCGTTCCCCCTACTCGAATCGGTGTGGATGATCAGTTGTCGCGCGCGCCGCGCAGGTCAATCCCCAGGTCGCGGAGCTTGCGGTACAGATGCGTCCGCTCCATTCCGGTGGCCTTGGCCAGTTTACCCACGCTGCCTTCGCTCTCATCCAGCCAATGCAGCAGATAGGCGCGTTCAAACTGATCGCGTGCTTCGCGCAAGGGTTGATTGAGATCGATCTGCAGGCCTTGGGTGGAAACCGCCGAGCCACTGATTGTCCGATTGCCGGTGAGCGCTTGGTCAAGCTCCAGCGCGCTGATCTCTGGCTCGCCGCCCAGCACCAGCAACCGCTGCATCAAGCCGCGCAGTTCGCGCAGGTTGCCCGGCCACGAATGCGCTTGCAGGCGTGTCTGTGCGCCAAGGCTGAAGTGCCGTGGCGGCAAGCGGTCGCGCTGCGCCAATGCCTGCAACAAGGCGTTTGCTTCCATCGGCAAATCTTCGGGCCGTTCGCGCAAAGCCGGGACGCTGACCGGCAGCACATTCAATTGGTAATACAAGGCGTCACGCAAGCGCCCTGCCGCGACCTCGGCATCGAGATCCTTGGCACTGGCCGCAATGATGCGGGCACGCAACGGAACGGCCTGGCGCGCGCCGACGCGCAGAATCTCGCGGCGTTCCAGAACACTGGACAGACGCAACTGCAACTCGGCGCTGAGTTCGGCAACTTCATCCAGATATAGAGTGCCGCTTTCGGCGTGTTCAAGCAGCCCGGCGATCACGCCCTGATCGTTCTCTTCGCCAAACAGGGTCGACGCCGCACGCTCTTCGGCAATCGCGCCGGCGGCGACCGTGACAAAAGGCTGATCCCGCCGTGGGCCGATCTCGTGCATCCAGCGCGCCAGCGACTCCTTGCCCGTACCAGCCTCGCCACGCAAAAGCACCGGCGCGTCGTGTTGCGCAAGTCGCTCCAGTTGGGTGCGCAGCGTGCGCATTGCCGCGCTGTCACCCAGCGGTGCGTGTGCCGGTGTCAAGGCGCGGCGCAGTGCCTGGTTGTCGCTGCGCAAGCGCTGCGCCTCGATCGCGCGCTCGATGGTGATCAGCAGTTTTGCCAGCGAGATCGGCTTTTCGATGAAGTCGTAGGCACCGAGACGAGTGGCTTCCACGGCGGTCTCGATGGTGCCATGACCGGACATCATCACCACCGGGATGTCCAGCTTGTCGGCGTCCTTCCACTCGCGCAGCAGGCTCAGACCATCGGTGTCGGGCATCCAGATGTCGAGCAGCACCAGATCCCAGGCTTGCGCATGGCGTTGCTCACGCCCCGCCGTGGCGTTGGCGGCGGTGCCGACTACGTAGCCCTCATCAGCGAGGATGTCCGAGAGCAGTTCACGGATATCAGGTTCATCATCGATGACAAGGATTTGCGTAGCCATGGGTCTCGGAGGTCGGGCGTAGAGCGTCAAGGATACCGGTTCGTTGTGTGATGATTAGAATTTCAACTCCCCGGCCGTGCTGGAACCCGCTGTGCTGATTGCCCGATTCTGGCCACGTCCGTTGTTGCTGCTGGTGCTTGTGGCCGCGTTCGAGTGCTCGGTGGGTGTGGAAGCGGCGTCCATTCCACCGCATCTTTCGGGCGATGAAATCGGGTCGGCGGGCGTGCTGACTCTGCGTCTTCTAGCCATGACCGAGCCGGACACGTTTCTCGACGAGGCTCGGCGACGGCTGCAACGGGGTGACTATCTGAAAAACCCGGAAGCGGAGCGTGAACTGCGTCGCTGGATGGGTGTGGCGGCCTTGCAGGCCGGTGATTTCGCAAGCTATCGCGTGGCGCTGGACGCGCTGGAGCAGATCGCCGCCAGTCAGACCGATGAGATTGCCACGGCCTATCACGAATGGTTGCAGTCGAGCCGCTTGCTGGAGCGCGGTCAGCGCAAGCGCGGGCTGGCTCTGGCGCTACGTGCGGTCGAGCGGGTTGGTCCCGAGTCACCCCTTTGGTTGCAGAGTCTGGCCGCCATTGAGTTATGTGATGCCTATTTTTCGGCTGGAGAGCTGCAGCAGGCGGTAGAACGGTGCGAGTTTGCCGAGCGTCTTGCGCAGCAGACGGACGTTGCCTACGACGTCGCCCGAGTTGCGAATCTGCAGGGAATGCTCGCACTTAATCGTGAGCAACCCGCAGCAGCGATCGACTATTTCCAGCGCGCAGCAGGGCTGTTCCGTTCGCATGGTCTGGCCGAGCTGGCAGCGCTGGTGGAAGACAATCTGGCGCGTGTCTACATCGACATCGGCGATCCCCAGCAGGGCCTGCGCTACGCACGTGCCGCGTTGGACGACGAGCTTCGTCAGGGGCGCGCCATCCACACCTTGACCAGTCGGGCGAATGTCGCACGGGCCGAAAGTGCGCTGGGCAACCACGCTGTGGCCGCGCGGGAGATTCAGACCAGCATCGATGAAGCGCTGGCGATGCAGCAGTTGCCGTTGATGACTGATCTGTATGCAGCGCAATCCGACATCGCCGAACGTGCCGGCGATACGGCTCTGGCCTTGCAAGCAGCGCGCGCCGCTGCGGAAGCGTTGGTCAAGTTGCAGGAAGACAGTGGCAACGATGAAGTCCTGACGCTGGAAGCCCGATTGGCAGAGCGTGAACGGCAGTGGCAAGTTGAATCGTTGCAGCGCGACAAGGCCATGGCCGATCTGCAGTTGCGTCAGCAGGCACTGCAACTGCAGTCGGATTCCATGAAGCTGGCACTGGCATTCAGCCTGTCGGCATTGCTTGCAGTCGGATCGGCGGTGCTATGGCTGTTCTGGCGGCAGCAACGTCGTCAAGCCGCGCGGATGCGCGAGCAATCGCTGACCGATCCGTTGACGGGAATTGCCAATCGAAGACGCTTCATTGCGACGTTGGAGGCCTTGCTGGCGAATCCGGATGTCGCTCGGCGGCACGCGCTGATGTTGCTCGACATCGACTATTTCAAACGTCTGAATGACGAAGGTGGACATCCTTTCGGTGACGACGTGCTGCGTCGGGTTAGTGCCTGCCTCATCGCCCTGCTGGAGTCCGACGAGCAGTTGCTCGCGCGCATCGGTGGCGAAGAGTTCGGTCTGTTGGTGCCCGCGTACGACAGTTCAACGGCGATGCGAATCGCCCAGGCGGCATGTGATGCGGTGGCGCGCCTGCAGATTCAGCACGACGGTCGGGTCTGGCCGTTGACGATCAGCGTCGGAGTGGCGCTGGGTGCCGAGCAGCGCGCGCTGGAACTGTCGCAATGGATGCGCAGTGCGGATGCGGCCTTGTATGAAGCTAAACATCGCGGTCGCAATCAGGTGGTCTGCGCGGTAGACGTGGGTGCAAGCCAAAGTGCGAGCAGCCAGAACAGCAGCAGTCCATGAAAGCTCGAATACAGGGCGTAGTGGGTGTTGAGTGGAAACATCAGCACCAGCAATGCCACGCTGACGGGAAATACGTCGGTTCGCTGCTGGGGATCGCGTCGGTGGTGCCAGCGCGCTAGCCAGCCGATTCCGATGCACCAGCAGGAAAGCCCGAGCATGCCGGTCTCGCTGAGCACTTCCAGCACCCATTGGTGCGCATGCAGAGCACCAATGTCCTGGGTCCGGTCGAGGAAACGGTCGTCTGCTGCCGCGCAGTCCGGGTAGGCATGGCGAAATCCGCGGACGCCGACGCCATTCCAGGGATGCTGTTCGATCAGGCACAAGGCGGTGCGCCAGATCGGCAATCGAAACGACAGTGCGTGATCGAGCGCGGCGGTATCGCCCTGCAGTGCGGCGGTCGTGCGGTCGACGCGCTCGGCGAAGCGCGGCGAGAGTTGCCACATCGCCAGTCCACTGGACAGACCCAAGACAGCTGCCACACCCATACCAATGAGTGCTCGCCGACCGCCGCCGAGTTCGCGCCACAGCAGTGCGATCAGGACCAGACCGTAAACCAGCCACGCGGCGCGCGCACCCGCCAGCAGTACCACCCACAGGCAGAGGAGTGCTGCCCCAAGCAGCCATTTGCGTCCACCAAGATTGCGCGCCTGCCACAGCAACAGGGGCGACAGAGTTGCCAGCACGCCGCCCAGCTTCAGATTGTCATCGCCGAAGATGCCGCTGAGCCGGTCGGTCAGATTGCTGCCGCCGAGACTGAAGCCGGTACTGGCCTGCAGCAGCGCGTCCAGCAGCCACACCGCCAGCACGGCGGCGCTGCAGCCCAGAACACGCCGCAAGGTTGGTGCGCTCCGCAACTGCGCGTGTGCGAACAGCAGGAGCGGCAAAAAGCGCAGGTCGGCAAACACCTCCGTCCAGGCCTTCACAGGCTCGACGGCATCCGGCGCGGACATCAGTTCGGGCAACCAATAGGCGAGAAAGGCCACGAGCAGCGGGCGCGTGTCCGGGTCAAGCTTCAGTCTTGGCAACTCGCGCAGGCCCAACAGCGCGGCAAGCAGCACGGGCAATTCGGCAGATCGTCCCCAAGGCATCAGTACGAGCGCCATCAGTAGCAACAGACTGCCTGCATGGCGCTGCAAGGCGTCGAGACGGTGTTGCGACATCAGGGTTCCAGCACTTCGCGATAGACGGCCAGGGTTCGGCTCTGCATGTCGGCCAGGCGGTAGCCCGCGAACGGCGCGACGGGCGGGGCTTCCTCGAGCAAGGCGAGTGCTGCATCCAGCAAGGCAGCACGGTCTCCCAGCGGCACGCAGCCTACCGGGTACAGCTCACGCAACAACTCGCCGACCCCGCCGTGCTCGAAACCCAGCACAGGAACACCCAATTGCAGCGCTTCGATGACCGTGCGGCCAAAGGCCTCCGGCTTAGCCGAGAGCTGCAGAATCACGTGGCTGATCGAATAGATCTCACGTACATCCGTACGAGGGGGCGTCATCACCACCGCATCGGCCACCCCGAGATGCCGGGCGAGTTGCTTCATCTCGTCGACGTAGCGCGCACGGTCGGGCTCGCATATGCCCAGGATCAGCAGACGGGCAGGGCAGCCATGCTGCTGCAAGGCAGCCAGCAGGTGCAAGGCTTCTGCATGGCCCTTCAATCGGGTACCGCGACCCGGCAGGGTGAGGATCGGGCCGCCGTCAAGTTGTGCGTGTTCGGCCAGAAAGGTCAGTCGCCACTCTCGACTGGCACGAAAGCCGCGCGGGAAATCCGCCGGATCAATGCCGCGTGGCACCACGCGAAGGCGTTCCGGCGGTACTTCGGGGTAATGCTGGCGGAGATAGTTCTGGACCGTGTTGGAAACGCAGATCACCCGGTCTGCGCGGGTCAGGATGGCGCTGTAGGGCCCCGGCGAATTCAGTCCATGCACGGTGCTGATCAGGGCGGGGCGCGGATTCAGTCCGCGTAACGCAAAGCGCGTGATCCAGGCTGGCAAGCGCGAGCGTACATGCACGATGTCTGCTTGAAGGTCGCGCAATACACGCCGCAGTGCACGAACCTTAAACAGGGTGCGCGGGGATTTCGCGCCGACATCCAGCAGCCGGTGTTCACTGCCCGACGCAAGCAGACTGTCCAGCAATCGACCGCCGGCGCTGATGACGACCGAACGATGGCCCTCCGCGACCAGCGCGGCAGCCATCTCCAGTGTGCTGCGTTCGACGCCGCCACTTTGCAGGGCGGGCAGAATCTGCACCACGGTAAGGCGCCGCTTCGATAGCGAGCGGACAGACAGGACACTCTGCGGGATGCAAGGCGCTGGCACACCGGTTCCCGTGTGGCCAGGCTCAGGACTTCAGAACGTATTGCGCGCCACAGTAGGGACACTTGGCCGAGCCGCTGGCCTCGATGGGAAGGTAGACCTTGGGATGCGAGTTCCACAGCGCCATGCCGGGCATCGGGCAGCACAACGGCAGGTCGTCGGGAGTGACGTCGTAGCGGTTCTGGGTGTTGGCCGGAATACTCTGGGCGGCAGCGTTGGACATGGTGGCATCACGATGCAGTCGAATAGGACCGCAGTGTAGCCTTACCCGCATGCAGGGTCACGCGGATGCGCCGACGCGTCGCCGACGCACCCGCTGAGATGCCTTACTCCGCTTTCAGGCCACCTTCCAGCGCGATCTGGATCTTGACCTCGTCGCCGACGGCGGGGACGCCATAGCTCAATCCGAAGTCCGAGCGCTTGATGGTTGCGGTGGCGCCAAAGCCGACCCAAGGCGTCTTGCGCATCGGATGTTCGCCAATCTTGTTGACGGTCACGTCCAGCGTGACCGGCTTGGTGACGCCGAGCAGGGTCAGGTTGCCTGCCACCGCCAGCTTGCCTTCGCCGTTCTGGGTCACGCCGGTGCTTTCGAACTGCATGCTCGGGAACTGCGCGACGTTGAAGAAGTCGGCCGCCTTCAGATGGTCGTTCAGCCCGCCGTGGCGCATATCGACGCTGGCGGTATCAATGCTGACCTTGACGCTCGATTGGGTGAGGTCGGCGGTATCCAACTGCAGATCAATGTTGTAGCCACCGAAGTCGCCGTACATCTCGGAAAAGCCCAGATGGTTGATGAAATACAGGATGCGGGTGTGCGAGGTGTCGATTTCGACCGGCTGGGGTGCGGCAAACGCGGAGCCCGACAAGGCAGCGAACACGGCAAGGGCGAACGGGAACTTCTTCATGGGTTTTCTCCTTGGGGTGCAACAAGCCGTCGCGACGGCGAAAGGGGTGGTCAGACCAGCACGCAGGCTTCGTCGAAGGGCAGGCGCGGATTGCGCGGGTACAAGCCGGCGCTGTCGCCATAGCCCAGATTGATCAGGAAGTTCGATTTCCAGCCGGTGTCGGCGAAGAACGCCTCATCGACGGCGGCATTGTCGAAGCCCGACATCGGACCGGCATCCAATCCCAACGCCCGTGCGGCGAGGATGAAATAGCCCGCCTGCAGGTTCGCATTGCGGAAGCCTGCGGTCTGGATCAGTTCATCGTTTCCAACGAACCAGCTACGCGCGTCGGCATGGGGAAACAGCAGTGGCAGCTTGTCGTAGAAGCGGAAGTCAGTCGCCACAATTACGGTCACCGGGGCCGCCATGGTTTTGTCCACGTTGCCCGCTTGCAAGGCAGGCTTCAGCTTGGCCTTGCCTTCGGCGCTGCGCACGAAAGTGAAGCGTGCGGGGCAGCAGTTCGCAGCGGTTGGTCCCATCCGGGCAAGTTCGTAGGCCTTTTGCAGCAGGTCATCCGGTACTTCCTTCGGCAACCAGGCGTTGTGCGTACGGGCGGTGGTGAACAGTTGGTCCAGTGCGTTGCGGTCGAGTTCGCTCATAAGTTGCTCCTTGCGGTGGGCGCTGGGAAATGGGTCAGCTCAGGTCAGGTCGAAAAGCAAGGCGTGAAAATCGCTGCTGGCGTCAAGTTCGAGGCGCTCGACCTCGGCCAATGCCAATCCATCGCCCGCGCGGATCAGCAGGTCGTCGCAGCGCGCCTCACCGTCGATCACCTGGAGCCATCCACGAGCATGCCGAAACGAATGTGACAGCGTTGTGCTGTGATCGCAGCGGACAGCATGGATGAGCGCGTCGCGACGCAAACCGACAACACCGGCACTCGCCTCGCCACGCGGCGCGGCGATCACGCCCCATTGATTACGCATGCGGGCTTCATCAAGCGTCTCATGTGCGTAGTCGGGAGCGGTGTCATGGACTTCCGGTGTCAGCCAGATTTGCAGCAGATGCACCGTGGCGCTGGTCGAGGGGTTCATCTCGCTGTGTTGTATGCCACGACCGGCGCTCATACGTTGCACCTCTCCGGGGCGAATGATGCCGGCATTTCCCAAGCTGTCGCGATGCGCCAGTTGTCCGGAAATGACGTAGGTGACGATTTCCATATTGGCGTGACCATGCGGCGCAAAGCCGCCACCGCCGCGAACGAAGTCTTCGTTGATGACCCGTAGCGAGGCAAAGCCCATATGTCTCGGGTCGTAATAGTTGCCGAAGGAGAAACTGTGGCGGGTTTCGAGCCAGCCGAAGTCGGCGTGACCTCGGTCGGCGGAGCGGCGCAACGTGTGCATCGGCGAATCCTCGTGTCCGTCTCGGTGATTTCGGGTAGATGGGCGATTCTTTGCAGTTTCGGTCGCACCCTTGTTCCGGCTGCAGTCCCGGATGGGCGAGGAGTCTAGATGTGGTCAGCGTCCGCAGCGGGCGACCGGTAGGAACAGGTTGTTGCCGCTGAGACAACACTGGATGGCAGGTACGGGCACCGAGTGTTGTGGTGGGAGTGGGGTTGTGGCTGAACCATCAGGCAATTGATAAGGTGCTTTTCCGCGCCTTCACAAGGTCGCGAGTCCGGCATATGTTCGGACTCTCTTCCGACGAATCCATCGCTGGCGCGACGAATTCGCGGGCTCGGCATCTGTGCTGCGCACCGACAGGGTGTATCTCAACACCCTGCTGCCGCGATACTGATGCGGCCAATTCTTTGGACGGGTGTGGCGTGACCGACGCGGGAAGAACTTTCTGGTGTGTGCACGATGGCGGTTGTGGTAACCGTCGTCAGGCGATGGCGGTTGCCGAAGGCTTGGCCATCCGCAGCGATGCGGAAGTGCGCGAAGTGGTGGTGTCAGTTCAAAGGCCTTGGCGCTGGCTTGCGCCGCACTGGCTGCCGAGATCGCCTGCCGCGTTTGGCGAGGCATTTGCCGATGTGTGTGCCGATGGAGCCGGTCGGCTGGTGGTCGGCTGTGGTCGGCAGGCGGCGCTGGCAACACGTTGGCTACGCGCCAAGCGCGGATTCAAAGCACTGCAGATACTTGATCCACGAATCGACACGGACTTCTACGATCTCGTCATCGCGCCTGAACACGATGGTTTGGTGGGCGACAATGTCGTTTCGACGCTAGGCAGTCTGCATTCGATCAACGCAGGTTGGCTGGCGCAGGCGCGCATTGCTTCCTCGCAACTGGGACTGGTGCCAGCGCCGCGGACCTTGCTTTTGCTGGGAGGCCCGACCCGACACCACGCGATGGATCAGGCCTACTGGACCGGTTTGCGGGAACGAGTCGAGTCCTGGTTGGAATCCGAGGGCGGAAGCTTGTGGGTCAGCAGCTCGCGGCGCACGCCGAAATGGTTGCGTAAGGCAGCGCGCGACGAATTGCCCGGAAGGCAGTGGCATGGCAGCCAGGATGGCGACAATCCCTACAGTGGCATGATCGCATGGGCGGATCGAATCATCGTCACGGCGGATTCCGCCAATCTGGTCAGTGAGGCCTGCGCGACCTCCGTTCCAGTGTATTGCCATGCGCCGGAGGTTCAGCAAGGCAAGATCGGCCATCTCTTCACGCGCTTGCAGGATCGTGGGCGTCTGCGGGTACTGCGGCACCATAGTGAAGATGCGCGTTTTGGCGTCATCGAGCCGCTACGCAGCCTGGATGCCACCATCGATGAGGTGCAGAAGCGATTGGGATTGCCAACGACCGAGCCGCTGCGTCGCCAGCCGCGCCTAGCCTGAGTCCACCCAGATGGCAGGAGGCAGTTGCGCCTCCCTGTGGTGTGACGGCTCGGTGCGGTGTTTTCGCAGCACATCGCTCTCTACAATGCGCGACACGGTTTTCCGGCGATGAACAACTCCATGTATACCCAATGCCCGCATTGCCAGCATGTACAGTCGGTCGAGATACGGGCTCTGAGTGCTGGACGTGGGCAACTTCACTGCGACGAGTGTGGTCGCGATTTCGATGCGTTGGAGCGACTTGTCGAGGACCGACGGGAGCTGCAGGCCACGGCACCGCAAGGCGGACCCGATCTGTTTTCCTCGCACTTGCCTGCGTCTCCCGAACGGATTAAGCGTGCCGATGACGAGCCCTTCGTGGATGGCCTTGCATCTGATGCCGCATTGCTGGATGAGGCACCGCATTTCCTGCTGGATCAGCAGGTTGTTGTGATGCCTCACGGCGGTCGCTGGTGGCTGGGGGTTGTCCTGTTCGCCGGGATCTTGAGTGCTCAGCTCGTTGTGTCTCAGCGCGCGCAGCTCGCGGAAGATCCGGGCCTGCGGCCATGGCTGCAACGCCTCTGCGCGGTGATCCGTTGCGACTTGCCCGCCTTTCGCGATCCGACGCAGATTCACTTGCTCACCCGTGACGTACAACCGCACCC
>Ga0075163_10013641_pt1 | contig 10524 bp, 6 predicted proteins | sample JI1023141ADNA_FD_71478 | JGI IMG/M metagenome (GOLD analysis project Ga0075163, IMG submission 71478) | Wastewater effluent complex algal communities from Wisconsin, to seasonally profile nutrient transformation and Carbon sequestration -... | ecosystem: Engineered > WWTP > Effluent > Algae... | reverse complement strand
GCTCAGGCCAGCGGATTCAAAATGGGTGAAAAAGTCGCTGTCCATATCTAGCAGGATCAAAAAAGATAAAGGTAAAAAATCAGGCCTCTCAACATTGTCTATGACAGGCCTTGGTGCCGCCTTATGGAAACCCCCAGAGGTGAAGGAGGTTAAGCCAGAGGACAAACAACTCTCTACTCTTGAACAGGCGAAGGTAGACTCGATTGAAGAGAAGACCAGGCATCCAGGATACGAGGTCTTGATCCGGATTATCGCCTCTTCAAATACATCAGCAAGATCACAGACTATCTTGAGTAACATTGTTGCCGCATTCTCTCTGTTCGACTCGCCCGGAAGGAATGGGTTTAAGTTTGTGCCTGCTAAGGTAATTGACAGTTTTGTGACCGCTTTCATATTTAGATTTTTCCCACCTGAGATTAACCAAAACATACTTAATAGTGTAGAACTCGCAACGATCTTCCATTTTCCTGATCAACGTAATACACCGACGTCACAATTACAACGGCAGGCCTCTAAACAAGTTGATGGACCTGCTAATATCCCGGAAGAAGGCATGCTGCTTGGCTATAACGTATTCCGTGGTGTACAAAAACCCATACGTCTCACCGAAAAAGATCGTGCTCGCCACGCGTACATTATCGGTCAAACCGGTACCGGTAAATCTATGTTCCTGAGAAACATGGCGTTACAGGATATGTTGAGCGGTAAAGGCTTTGCATTTATAGATCCTCACGGAGACGTTACGGAAGAACTCTTAGGCATGGTTCCGACGGAACGAGCCGAGGATATTATTTACTTCGCACCGGGGGAGATGGATTATCCCGTAGGCTTGAACTTGTTTGAGTTCGAGTTCAAAGAGCAGCAGGACTTTTTGGTGCAAGAGGCAATAAATATGCTATATAAGTTGTATGATCCACAACATCAGGGTATCATCGGCCCTCGTTATGAACACCTGTTTAGAAATGCTGCATTGACAGTAATGTCAGGCCCCGACGGAGGTACTTTCATAGATATCCCTAAGCTATTCAATGACAAGGCCTATGTAAATCAAAAGCTTAAGTATGTTACCGACCAGACTGTACTCGATTTTTGGCTAAAAGAAATGCCAGGATCTGAGCGATCAAACGAATTTGGCGAGGTAAAAAGCTGGTTTGTGAGCAAGTTTGGTGCCTTCTTAAGCAACCAAATGATGCGCAACATTATTGGCCAAACTAAGAGTGGATTTGATATCCGTAAGACCATGGATGATGGCAAGATACTACTTGTTAACCTGAGCAAAGGTAAGACAGGTGAATTAAACGCGAAGTTACTCGGTATGATTTTTGTGATGAAGTTCTATGCAGCCGCAATGGGTCGTGCTAACATTCCCGAAGATCAGCGTCGTGATTTTACCGTATATGTTGATGAGTTCCAGAACTTCTCTACAGAGACGTTCTCGGATATTTTATCTGAAGCAAGAAAATATCACCTGAGTTTGATAGTAGCCAACCAGTTTGTTGGTCAGCTAACAGACGAGATTCGTGATGCGGTATTTGGAAACGTCGGTACCGTCATTAGCTCTCGAACAGGGGCGAATGATGCTGATTTTCTAGTTAAGTACTTTTCACCAACGTTTGACGTTGAAGATTTAACCAAAATGCCTAACATGAGTTGGGCTGTACAAATGTTAATGAATGGTACACCAACACAGCCTTTCAGTATGAATTCTGCTCCTATGATGGGCACACCTAATCCAAAGTTAGCCGACGCCGTCAAGAGACTCTCATCAGCAAAGTATGGTCGACCTAAGGCCATTGTGGAGAAGCAAATATTTGCTCGCCTGGAGACCATAGAGCCCCCGAGACCTGCATTTGGGCAACAACAGCTTCCTGGTCAACGTCCGCAACTACAAAGCCCTGGAGCGTCTCCTATGGCCGCGAGGCCTCCCGCACCAGGCTCTTCGTCCTTCTTGGATGAATGGCTTGCAAAGCGAAAGCAAGATATGGCTACTAAGCCACAGTTGCCACCTGCATCCAACCCTGTACCCCCGGCATTTCGTCAACAGGCGAGTGTACCTAAGCCAAGCCTCGGGGCGGCTCAGCAAACCCCACCGCCAATTACTGCGCCAAATCCACTCGCTACTAGCTCAATGCAGCCCAAAACCAACTTAGAAGACATGGTCGTACAGGTTGATAGAACGAAAACTACGACAACAGAGCAGACTGTTGATATCAATAAGGCGATCTCAGGTAGCGAGTTGGCGTCGGGAGAAATTGCAATAGATCGGCAAGGAGTCATTCATCATCCGACAGATGAGGAAGAGAGCCAGTCAAGCTAGGGTAAAGTATTAATAAAGCTACTTACTTGCAAAGATTGATCGAATTGATTTGTATACCCATTCAATCAGAAGACCTGAGATCATGCCCAAAACCAATAATAGTGGCATTTCAGATCCCGAAAGTTCGAAACCCGCGTATTTAGCAACGCCAAATAAAAATAGCAGTCCAATTGATACAGCTATCGTTGCGCCAATAATGCCGGAAGGCCGAGCTACCGTGGCACCAATAACCTCGCTAGATTTTTCGATGATAGGCTGGTGTATGATTTTACTTAATTGACGCTCAGGAAGGCTCATCTCTTTGCGAACGTGGTGCATTGTGGTTTCGAAACTTCTTTTCTTCTCTTGCTTTGTCTTTCCCTGAGGGGCAGGTTGCTGGTGTTTCTCTGAAGCCGTCGAGGCCACCTCGCTCGCACTCAGCGCCTTCTCGTGAACTTCGTGGCGTGCCTCACGTTCTGCGGATTTTTCATCTCGAGAATATTCTGCATTTCGCTCCAGGTTCTCATTAAGTCTTTCATGGTGTCGTTTTGCTTCAGCACTTGAAAGAGAGTTTTTTTGTTCTGGTTGGTTCGGCGTGGATTCGTGGTTCATAGTGCTGCTCCTGAGTTAAACTGCTGTTTTACTAATCCGAGTTCTTTAACCATCAGCTTACTTCTGAAGAAGAAGTAACTTGAGATAAATAGCAGTATTGTTCCGATAGCGATATTGGATCCAATACCGGTACTTGGAAGGCTAGTCACGGTACGCTCGATTGTCTTTACGGGGCTTTGGGGTAAGTTTATCTGCACACTATCACCATATACGTTTACCATCTTAAGATCATTTGAGAGGGGATCGGAGGTTGATGCAGGGGTAGCAGGAATTGTACTTTTGACCTTGATTAACACAGTTCGTGTAACAGTTTCATTCGGTTTGATTGTTATGGGTTGCCAGGTAAGCATTTTCACTGGATTTTGTGTAAAGGTAGCGCCACTTGCATCAAGTATATCGGCGTACTCTAAAACGTCTTCCATGTTTTCTTCGATAACAAAGTCGGATCTCGCCAGTTTACTCTTGTTGGTCACCGATAGGGTGTATTCAACAGTGTCACCGGCTTTTGCGGTTGTACCATTTGCGTTTTGTATTTGCTGGGTAATGTTACGAGCCTTTTTGTGGAGTTCGAGACAACTAATGTCCTTGTTATCGACAGTTGTCTTGGATTCTTCACAGGCCTTGCAGTCAGGGCTATTGGCAGGTAGCCCCTCTTTACCGGGGATTGTACAGGGGGGTTGGCAGCTAGGGCTGTCCTTTGCAAGGTTGGGGTTAGTCGCGCAGACCTCTTTAATCACAACGGTTTCATTGCCACATGCTCCAGCTGTAGTACCGGTTCCGGTTGAGAGAACACATGCAGTGTTAACTACCGCTTTAGGATTTACCTCGATTACCCGGGCTTTAATAGTAACGGTTACAGAAGAGCCTTTATTTAGTGAAAAGATCTTACTTATATAGTCGCGAGGATTGCTAACAGCAGTAAAGGTTTTAGCTCCCGGCTCTTTCACCTGTAGAAACTCAAGTTCAGTTGGTGCTTGGTCTCGGATGACTGCCTTCGGAAGATTCACATCACCTTTATTTGTAGCCACAAGGGTGTAGTCGAATACATCTCCCACTCGAAGATCCTTGTCGGTAGCTTTTTTAACAATTTTCAATCCTGGGTTGGTTTTACAACTCGGATCAGTTTTAGGTAGATTCTCTTTGCCTGGTATAGGGCAACCCTGGGGGATTTGTACCTGTGCAGTTCCGCAGTTGTTATATATATTGCTGTCGAAGTAGTCGACACAGGCTTTATTAGTGAGTGTTACCGGGCCCCATTGTGTTGCTTTGGCATTGATTCGATAGGTATAACTCTGTCCCGGCGCAACGTTGAATCTTTTGCTTGTCTCCCAGCGGCGGGTACTTTTTATGGGATCTGAACCTAATCCGGTATTGAGTAAATCTAGACCAGAAGGTGAGTTGTCGTAAATGAGTACATTTTTGGCGGTTCCCGTACCAATGTTTTTTGCGGTAATTGTGTAAGTTACCGTACCGCCCTTATTAACCATTGCTTTATTTACGGTTTTCGTCAGTTTCATATCTGGTTTTGTTGGTGGAGTAGGATTACTTGCTTTGGTAACAATATTTCCGCACTCAGTTAGGATCCAGCGTGTTCCCTGGGCGGTTTCTACTCTAAGCGCAGACCAGTTACGGTTAACTGCCCAGCCATGAAGTGTCCGTGACCATATCGTCGGACCACCAGGTATGTGCCTTTGAATCTCTCCACCATAGCCTCGTGGAGCGCGACCAATAGACCAGTAATTGTTGGCAACAGATGAATATATAGTCTCTTGACGTGCGTTTGCAAGGTTATTTGCGGTTATTCCATAGGCGCCATATATTGCCTGAATATCACATCGGTTTCGTGTATCACAACCGGTTGAAAATGCTCGTTGAACCTCCGCTTTATTACCACCTCCAAAAATAATATCGTTACCACTCGCGGCTAGTGTGGCTTTAGCGGGTGATATAAGAGTTATTGACTGAATAAGCAGTGCAATCACCGTAAATAGTAAACCAAATGACCGAGTGAACTGCTCCTTTTTGAGCCTACGGGAGTAGAACCCAATCTGATTAATTAAGGATGGACTGAACGGAAGGTTTGAAATTAGTTTGCGGAACATATATTTTAAACGTACCTTTTTATTTTATACGGTGTTTTCACCTCTAATTGAAGCACAAGCAATATACAAGTGCAAGTATTGAATACATTTTTTAAAGTTGGTATACTAAAAGGTGACGTAATCAATGTGGGAGAGAGGGTACAAGTGGCAAAACAAACAGCCAGTGACTATGATGGCAGCCAGATTCAAGTTCTTGAGGGTCTAGAGCCTGTTCGTAAACGACCGGGGATGTATATAGGTAGTACCGGTTTTGACGGTTTACACCATTTGATTAAGGAGATTGCCGATAACTGTATAGATGAAGCGATTGCCGGCTTTGCTACAACCGTAAGCGTTGTGCTACATGCTGATGGAAGTGCTTCCGTAAGTGATGATGGACGCGGTATCCCTACAGACAAACACGCAAAAACAGGTAAATCAACTCTTGAGACGGTACTTACAGTTCTCCATGCTGGTGGTAAGTTTGGTGGTGGTGGCTACAAAGTCTCCTCGGGATTACACGGAGTTGGCTCTAGTGTTGTTAACGCACTTTCAACTAAACTCGTGGCAGAGGTAAGCCGTGACGGTAAAGTGTATCGACAGGAGTATGCTCTCGGGGTGCCACAAGGAGAGGTGAAAGTTGTCGGTAAATCTACCCATAATGGCACCACGATCACCTTCTATCCGGATCCTACGATATTTAAAGAGACTGTTGTGTTTGATTACAAATGGGTGCTTGAGTACCTCAGGCACCAGTGCTATCTGACAAAGGGTGTACGCGCCGAGATTCATGATGAGCGGACAGGCCAAAGGTACGCATTTTACTTTGAAGGCGGTATTCAGGCTTATGTAAAACACTTAAACTATGGCAAAGAACCTGTTGGTGAAGATATTTTTTATGTTGAACGCCAGGTTGAAGACAGTATGGTTGAAGTGGCACTTCAATATACCGAGAGCTACGTCGAAACAATAAAGACATTTGCTAACAACGTAGTTAACCCTGACGGAGGTTCACACCTAACTGGGTTTAGAGCTGCCTTAACTCGGGTCATTAACGACTACGCACGTAAGAACAACCTTTTAAAAGAGAAGGAGGAGAATCTTTCGGGAGAGGACTGTAGAGAAGGACTCACTGCTGTTATCCTTGTAAAACTTCCGGATCCTCAGTTTGAGGGTCAAACTAAAAATAAACTGGGTAACCCAGAAGTTCGTGGGTATGTTGAGCAGGTCATGAACGAGTGGTTCGCGTATTACTTTGAAGAAAACCCAGCAATTGCAAAAAAGATTGTTGGTAAGGCGATTCTTTCAGCACGCGCTCGTGCCGCTGCAAGAGCCGCTCGTGATAACGTAATACGCAAAGGTGTTCTTGAGAGTACCTCACTACCAGGTAAGCTTGCAGACTGCTCAAGCAAGAACCCAGCAGACTCAGAACTATACATCGTAGAGGGAGATTCAGCCGGTGGCTCTGCCAAGATGGGTCGTGATAGTAAGACCCAGGCAATTTTGCCACTTAGGGGTAAGGTACTGAATGTGGAGCGTGCTCGACTTGATAAAATGTACGCCAATAATGAAATTAAGAATCTAATAACCGCAATTGGCGTAGGTATTGGTGAACAGTTTGATGTTTCCAGGCTTCGATACCATCGAATTGTAATCATGACCGATGCCGATGTTGATGGCTCACACATTAGTACGTTGTTGCTAACATTCTTCTTCCGACACATGCGTGATGTTGTCGAGGGTGGACATATTTTTATGGCAATGCCACCGCTTTATGCGATTACTGTTGGCAAGACAAAGCACTATGCTTATACAGACGAAGAAAAAGAGATTATTTTGGATGAAATTGCTGCCTCAAAAGCTGAGAAGGCAAAAGTAAAAGCTGATGCCGACAGAGCAGCTGGCGTGGCTGTGGTTGAAGAGGATATAAATGAAGACCAACAGCGTGCAAAGCAGCTCGGTGCAAGTATTCAAAGGTACAAGGGACTCGGTGAGATGGACGCAGATCAGCTTTGGGAGACAACTATGAATCCAGAACACCGGGTATTAGTGAGGGTAAAAGTTGAAGATGCCGAGAAGGCTGACGCGATCTTTAATAAATTAATGGGATCTGAGGTAGAGCTACGTAAAAACTTTATTCAATCTCATGCTAAGTTTGCTAATACTGAAGATCTGGATATTTAAGGGGTAGATTATGGATACTGACAATAACGATGAAAATTTAACAACATCAGAGACACCTGAAGTTGAGATACTGCAGCCAACTTTTAATGACAGCCACTCAAAGTCTGTCGTAGTGCACAGTGTTGAAGACGAAATGGAGACAAAATATCTTCAGTACTCTATGAGCGTTATTATTGCACGCGCACTTCCTGATGTACGAGATGGTCTAAAGCCAGTTCATCGTCGGATTCTGTACTCGATGGAAAAAAACGGTTGGCGCCCTGGCTCTAAATACGTAAAAAGTGCACGCATCACCGGTGATGTGATGGGTAAATACCATCCTCACGGTGATTCTGCTATTTACGACTCCATGGCGCGTTTAGCTCAAGATTGGCAGTTGAGATACACCTTGGTAGACGGCCAAGGAAACTTTGGCTCTATGGATGGTGATCCGCCAGCCGCCGCTCGTTACACCGAGGCGCGCATGGATAAAATCGGTGCCGAGCTTTTAGCTGATCTTGAAAAAAATACTGTTGATTTTAGAGATAACTATGATGGGTCAGAGCGCGAACCTTCCGTGTTGCCTGCAAAATTACCGAATTTACTACTAAATGGACAGATGGGTATCGCAGTTGGTATGGCTACCAATATCCCGCCACACAATCTCGGTGAACTGGTTGATGCGACCATTACGCTCATAGATAACCCTGAGGCTACAACCGATGATCTACTCGAGCACGTGAAGGGTCCAGATTTTCCAACAGGTGGAATTGTGTATGGTAAAGAGTCGCTCAGGGGTGCATATGCAGGTGGGCGCGGTGGTGTGGTTGTTCGTGCCGTCGCCTCTATTGAAGAGACAAATAAAGGTCGTCACCAGATTGTTATAACTGAGGTACCTTATGCAGTTAATAAGGCAACGCTAATAGAGAAAATTGCCGATCTCGTGAAAGACAAGAAGATTGTCGGAATCTCCGACCTTAGAGACGAAAGCGCGAGAGGCAGTGTTCGAGTGGTTATCGACCTTAAGAAGGATGCTTACCCTAAAAAGGTACTAAACCAGCTGTACAAGCACACGCCACTTCAGACGATGTTCCACTATAATATGCTCGCATTAATTGATGGGATACAGCCAAAAGTACTTGGCCTTCAGGACATGCTGAGCGAGTATATTAAGCACCGTGAGTCTGTTGTGCGTCGTCGCACCCAGTTTGAGCTAAAGAAGGCACAAGATCGAGCACATATCCTCGAGGGCCTCTCAATCGCACTTGATCATATCGACGAGGTAATTGCGGTGATCCGAAGTAGCCAAACATCGGACGAGGCCCAGACTAACTTGATGACCAAGTTTAAGCTTTCAGAAATACAGGCAAAGGCAATCCTGGCTATGCAGCTGAGAAGTCTGGCAGGACTCGAGCGTAAAAAGATTGAGGATGAACTTGCTGAGCTTCGCAAACTGATTGCATCACTTGAGGAAATTCTTGCTGATGTGAAGAAAATTCTGAAGATTGTAAAAGATGAGCTCATTGAGATGAAAGAGAAGTATGGTGACGCTCGTCGTACTCAGATAATCCCGCAAGAGCTCGGTAAATTTAGCGATGAACAGCTGATACCAGAAGAACAGGTTGTTGTAACGGTTACGTCAGAGAACTATATCAAGAGAAGTTTAGCCTCTGAATATCGTAAGCAAAACCGAGGCGGCAAAGGTAAGAGGGGCATGGCAACTAAAGAAGAGGATGTGATTGAGCACGTTGTACTAGCAAGTACGCACGATTATCTGCTTTTCTTTACAAACAAAGGTCGTGTTTTTCGCCTTAAGACGTACGAGGTGCCTGCAACGGGTCTTAATGCCAAGGGCGTAGCAGTAGTTAACTTACTGCAGCTTCATCCAGAAGAGATAGTTACGGCGATTATTAAGCATGATGTGAAAGAGAAGAAGGGCTACTTCTTCATGACAACTAAGAAGGGGACTGTAAAGAAGACAAAGCTTGAGGATTATAATAATATTCGAACGAGCGGCCTGATTGCTATAAAGATTGACGATGGTGATGAACTAAAGTGGATCCGTCCGACTACTGGTGATAACGAGGTTGTAATATCTACATCACTTGGTCAAGCCATACGGTTCCACGAGAACGATGTCCGCCCAATGGGTCGTACAGCTCGAGGAGTCCGTGGTATGCGGCTGCGACCAAACGACGTTGTAGTAGGTATGGATATTGTCGAAGAGCAATCTAACATATTTGTAATAAGTGAAAAAGGCTACGGCAAACGTACTAAGATCTCTCAGTTCTCTCCACACAAGCGTGGCGGTGTCGGCATACGATCAGCTGTTGTGAATACTAAGACTGGCAACCTGGTATCCGTTAAATCGCTCACAGATGAAACGCCGGAAGTGATTATTATCTCTAATGCTGGGCAAACGATTCGGCTTGGCCTCAAGGACATTCCAGCCCTTGGCAGAACAACTCAGGGTGTACGAATTATGAGACTGGCAGATAGTGATAGCGTTGCTTCAGTGGCGCTGGTCAGCAAAGACCAGACTGTGGATGAGCCCGATGACTCCCAGCAGTCACTCCTGGGGGAAGAAAAAGATGCGTGAGTGGATGAGTAACTATGCGTACTTTATAATTCCACTCTTCGCCTGGATAATCGCCCAGGTCGCCAAGATTGTTATCAAGGGACTATCGGAGTCAGACTGGAACTGGAGATACATCTATAGATCTGGAGGTATGCCGAGTGCACACACTACAATTGTTGTATCACTTTGTACTGTTGTAGGGGTTCGACTTGGTACTCATGCGCCTGAGTTTGGCATTGCCTGTACGCTAGCCGCAATTGTTATGTATGACGCTATAAATGTTAGACACGCGGTTGGTGAACATGCTGTTGCGATTAGGGCGATGTTGCCGGTTGTCTTTAAAAAAGGAGAAAAAACTATCCCAATTCATCAATCGTACGGCCACACACCTATGGAGGTGATGGCGGGGTTAGCTATAGGAGTAGTTGTGCCGATATTCGTCTTTATCGTTACATAAATTACAACGTTTAGTACATGAGTGTTGACAGATGAGAATTGATTGCATACAATTGATCTCAGTCTGTCTGATCCTTTTGCGAGAAATCAGTACAATAACACAGAGAGAAGCTACATTGAAAATTGAGTAGTGCAGCGTCAACGTCAAAATTTTTTTGATGTTTGATAATTTTTTTGAGAAGTAAGTATTTCTTTGAGAAGTATCAGATTATCTTGTTTAAAGATCGGTTTTACCTTTGGTAGAATCATTTTTATTTTTATGGAGAGTTTGATCCTGGCTCAGGATAAACGCTGGCGGCGTGCCTAATACATGCAAGTCGAGCGGTAAGGCTTTACAC
>Ga0075163_10013639_pt1 | contig 10524 bp, 10 predicted proteins | sample JI1023141ADNA_FD_71478 | JGI IMG/M metagenome (GOLD analysis project Ga0075163, IMG submission 71478) | Wastewater effluent complex algal communities from Wisconsin, to seasonally profile nutrient transformation and Carbon sequestration -... | ecosystem: Engineered > WWTP > Effluent > Algae... | reverse complement strand
TATAGCCGCAATAGGTCATTGAAGAGCCGCAATTAACGCTTATACTATGCCCATGAACGCAATAGCCTCGACAAAGTTCGTCAGCACCGCCCACAAGGGCGAAAATTGGCGCGATATTTCCAAAAAAGTTCTGGAAGATATCGTCGCCATGAAAACCGACGGGTTCAAACCCAATATCGGATTTCTCTACATTACCGATTCTCTGGTCGCGGATGCGTCCAGCATCATCACATTGTTCAAATCCGTAACAGGTATAGATCACTGGACGGGATGCAGTGCGATCGGCGTATGCGGCTTAGGCGCGGAATTTGTGGGCGTGCCCGCGATCAGCGTGCTGATCGGGGAAGTGCCTGCCGCATCTTTTCGCGGCTTTTCCGCAAGCGGTCCCAATTTCAAACAACTGCACAAGGATCTGGAGCCATGGCTCAACAAAAACGATCCGATGCTCGTTATTGCGCACGTGGATCCCATGCTGGACAAACATCCCGCGCAGGCACTGGAAGAAATTGATGTACTCGTCGGCGGATTTTTGACGGGCGGCATGGCGTCCTCGCAAAAGGATCCCGTGCTGTTTTCTCATGACGCGCATGGCGGCGGGATCAGCGGATTTATATTCTCGCAGGATATACAGGTCGCAACCTCGCTCAGCCAGGGATGCGTTCCCATGGGGCCTCTGCACGAAATCTCCAAGGCAGGCGATCATGTCATTGCATATCTGGACGGCAAAACACCCTTTGATGTTTTCGGAGAAGATATGCGCGGCTTCGCGCAGGAGCGTCTGGGCTATAACGCCGAAGAGGTGATCCTGAAAGGAAACCCCCTTCCTGAAAACCTTACACAGCTGTTACAGGGCACGGCGCATGTCGCGTTTCCCGTGACGGGCTCGGACCAGAACGATTTTATGGTGCGCAATATCATGGCGATCGATCCCGAAACGGGTCATATCGCCGTGTCGGAATTTCTCGAAGACGGGCAAAAAATCCTGTTCGTTCACAGGGACAATGAAACCGTACGGTCCGACCTTTCTCAAACGCTGGTCTCTTTGCGTAAACGCATCCTGCACGAAAGAGGGGAGTTCGCACCCAAGGCCGCGATATATGTCACCTGCGTGGCGCGCGCCGATGTTTCCTTTGCGGACAATGAAAAGCCCGGCGGGGAAATGGCGCTGATCCGTGAAATTCTGGGCGATGTGCCTGTTGCGGGTTTTTACGGCGGCGGGGAAATCATGGGCAACCGTCTTTATGGCTATACCGGCATCATCACGCTGTTTTTATAGGCGCGGGCCTTCAATTTTGATCTTTCCGAAGCCACTGGCGTACGATAGATTCATACAGAATTCTGCCCACAAAGGATATTCGCCCATGCGCTTTCTCGCCCTTCTTGCCGCCCTCATGATTTTCACGCCGCCCGCTTTCGCGCAGCAAAAGGAAGCCACGATCCCCGAAATTCCCGAAGCGCTGCAGCTGCTTTCCGAACGCGGCGCACAGATGCGTTATTTGGGCAACGAACACGGCATGGAAGGCTGGATCGCCATCTATCAGGGTCAGGAACAATATTACTATATCACGCAGGACAAGAAAGCTTTCGTAACAGGACTTATGTTTGGAAGCGATGGAAAGCCTATCACCATTGAACAAGTGAGCGCTTTACAGGCGCAGGGCGGTGATGTGCTCGATCTGCTCGCGGTCGATAAGCCCAAAGAAGAAAACGAAGTCAAAATCGGCGAAAGCGTTACCGACAAGATGGAATTGAAAACACCGGCGGAACGTATGTTTGCCGATGTGCAGAACAGCAATTGGGTCAAGCTGGGCAGTGAATCCGCTCCCGTAATCTACAGCTTCGTGGATCCGAACTGCCCGCACTGCCATGATTTCCTGGATGATCTGCGCAAAAAGGATTTGATCAGCAAAGGCGTTATTCAGGTACGCATTATTCCGGTCGGTTTTCAGGACGGCTCCCTCGCGCAGGCCTCCTTCCTTCTGGCCGCACCCGATGCGGAAGAGCGCTATATGAAATATCTGGACGGTGACAAGGAAGCGCTCCCCGCCAAACAGGATATTTCCACGCAGGCTGTGCAAAAGAATATGGCGCTCATGAATGCCTGGAAATTCAACGTCACCCCCTTGACCATCTACCGTGACAAAAAGGGCGAGGTTAAAATTATCAGGGGCCGCGCCAAGGACACGGATGGCCTTATCTCTGACCTCCAAACCGCCGCCTCTGCGGACGCGACCCCCGTTCCAACCGCCCGATAGCGGGGATTTTCAGCCCCGAAGCCGTTTAAACCCCTTGGGTTTGGGGGTGAGGCTTGCTAGACTTGCAGGCAATTATTTTTAAGTTTTTATGGCCATGGATTCGCGTACCCAATTCCTTCTACAGCTTCTGCAAAAACTCGGCGCGCCTTTGATGGGCGCCGTTTCGGCCCATTCGTCTCCTGAGGCGACGGGTGAGAAAGACGCGGCCACGCTGGCCGCACTTTTGTCCGAAAGCGTCAAAACGGGCATCACGCTCTCACAATCCATGAACCTTAAAACCGATGACGGGGATGCGGATGCTATCCGCGTATGTCTGGCCACGCTGGCGGGCGGATTGATTTCGGGATCCTACGAACAAACGGGACGGGTGCCGACGGACGCTGAAAGCCAGCGCATCGTAAAGGCGCTGCAGGCCGTAATCGTGTTCGCCGACAATTTCGCACCTGCCGCCGAGCACGCGCAGAGATTGAAAACGCTGGACGGCACACCGCCTTTCTTCGATCCGGTGCAAACCAATATATACGCCATGCACGCACTGCTCCCCGCGATCTCCGCCATCTCCGAATTCTCCTTCGGGCAATCGGAGACAAAGCTTATTCAGGACGTCGCGGATCGTTTGGGCAGGGCGGCCAAAGATATGCAGGCCTGGCTCGGCACTTCGCAAAACCCCATGGGCGAACTTGTGATACTCGAAGCGCTCGGACGGCTCTACGCCGCGGCCCACAGAGGCGAAACGAAACGTCTCAAAAGCTCCGGAAGCGATGCTTCGGCAACCATTGATCCTGTTTGGATTGCGTTTGAAAAACAGCGTACCATGCTCGAAGTGGTCGCCAAATCAATGGGCTCGGGAGCCGGCGGAACGACCGTATCGCAATCATCGGGCAGCTCTTCTGTAAAACCGGAAGCTTCGGCGCCACCTGTCGAAACGTCGCCTCAGGCACCGGCAACACCACCACCCGTTGCAGCGCCCCCGGCTGCGGCTGACTCGGCGCCTCCTCCGGCCGCTCCTCCTGCAGGCGCTGCCGTCAATCCGATGTCATTCTTCAAGAAGAAATAATCGGTTCCATTCGGGCTTTTGATTTTCCACAAGAATCTGGTATGGTTTGCACTCCATAGCGTGACCACGCTAAATTTTCCTTAACCATTTGATGACCTAATATTAGAATGACCAAAATCCTTGCAGCTTGTTTGATGTTGGCCGCGCAGACTTATTCTGTGCCGCCCGCTGTGCTGGTCGGCATTCATCAGGTGGAAGGCGGAACCGTAGGACAGGCCGTCGGTCCCAACGACAACGGCTCTTATGACCTCGGCCCCATGCAGATCAACACGATCTGGATCCCGCTTCTGGCGGAAAAATGGGGCGTTGCCGAAGATACGGCCTATCGCTGGGTCCGCGATGATCCCTGCACCAATATGGGCGTTTCCGCATGGATTTTACGCACCCATATGAATGAAACAGGCTCGCTTTCGCAGGCCATAGCCCATTATCACTCGCGCACGCCGCAGTACGGCCATCCTTACAAGGGCAAGGTCGTATCGGCCATGCGCGCCAAAGGCCTGCTCCGCGACGCCGGCACCCGCTGATTTCAAGCCTTTTTCCCAAATTAGGATTCCCGCCTCAAGCCGTGCTAAATTTGATTTAAGGCACTGGATTACTTTAATACCTGTCTTGTTCCCTCTAGACTGAGGGGATAAGCTATTAACAGTCGCAAGAAACCGATTCGAAGATCCATGATGAGCATGCTTAAAACCCTACGGTCCACACCGAAGTACGCCGCCGCAATCGCCGCGGTTTTTCTTATGTCCGCCTGCGCCTTGCCTGAACGCAACGCACAGGTCGTGACTTCGCCCGATAAGGTCTCGCTTATGCTGGCCGAAGCAGCGGATAAAGCATCGAATTCACTCGAAACGCTCGCCGCTATCGAACAGCAAAAATCACCCGGCGTCGCGGTGCAGCCCATCCACAACGCGCCCGAAGAACTGGCGCGCGCCATCACGATCACATGGGTGGGTCCGCCCGAACAGATCCTCCACAAGCTGGCCGATCGTGCGAGCTATAACTTCGTTTCCCTGGGCAACCGTCCTCCCGTTCCGCTTGTTGTCAATATCGACGTGCAGAACCAGCCTGTGATCGAAGTGCTGCGCGATGTAGGTCTGCAGCTTGGCGTGCGCGGCGACGTGAAGGTTGATTCCGAACGCAAGATCATCGAACTGCATTACGCACCTGTCACAGGCGTAGGAGGCTAGAGTTGAAACTGGCGGCTTTCGCACAATTCGCAATTCTTGCAGGCGTGTTTATATGCCTGGGCGCTTTTGATGCCGCGCCCGCGCGTGCGGCAGGCGTTGATGAAATGCCGCCTCCGCCCACGCAAGCCGAACTGATGTCCATCCGCAAAGTGAAAAAATCGGATGACGGCGAAGTTTCCGCTATGCCCGCCGATATCAGAAACGATGCGATCAAAGAAGCCGCCATGTCTTACGGCGCACGCGGCGGTTTGAACTGGCGCACCTATTTCATCCGCAAGGAAATGGAAACGCGCGCACGGTATCTCGATAAGGTTTTCGATTTCCGCCAGCTTCTGATTGCCGCGCCTTCGGGTCTTTTGATTGAACCGCCGATTATTTCTGAAGCCGTTGATGCAACCGCCATCGATCAGGGCGGATTGGAAGCGGCTGTTGCAGACCGCGTTTACAATATTGGCCGCAACGCCAAGATCGTATCCACCGCACGGACATGGAGAGCCTATCTGGAACGCCAGTGGGGCAATGTTTCGCCGCCGCCCGATATTCTTCTTCCGGAAAACAAGGAAGAACAGGCACAATGGAACACATGGTTTGATGAAGGTTGGCAGGCAGGCGTTGAGCAGGCCGATGAAATTTTTCAGGCCGATCTCAACAAGCTCACTTCCGATTATCAAGGCATGGTGCGTTACCGCTCGCTTCTTTCCCAAGGCATGGTATCCCCGCCTTACGCGCTGCAGGTTGACCGCGGCGTAACAGGCGGCGGCAATGCGATGCGTGTCGGCGATCGCGCCGTCACCATCACAGGCCTGCCCGCCCTTCAGACAGGAACGCAGGAATGGCAGCCCGCAAACCGGTAAGCTTACTCAAAGCGAAAGACAACATCGCCGAGGCTTGGCCCGATGAACCTTCGCGGTTCACGGACGAACTCGTCGATCCGTTTTTGATGTGGTGCGTGAAGAAAAACTCTTCCGATATTTCCATTCAATCGGACCGTCCTGCTTACAACGAAATCTACGGCACGCTCTATCCCGGTACGTACCGCCCGATCGACGCCGCCGATATGAACGTATTTTTGAACAAGATTTACGGGCCCGAAGCAGGTGCGCGTCTTGCATCCGGCAACGATCTCGATTTGTCTTACGAAATTCGCCCTGATCGTTACACGCGCATCCGTTTCCGTGTGAACATCACGCCTATATTGTCGCGCGGGCGCGATTCCGCCGCTATCACGATGCGTGTTCTGCCGTCCGAACCGCCGAGCATGAAAGATCTGAACGTCGAAGCCGATGTCATAAACGCATGGGCGCCGCGTCAGGGCATGGTGGTTATCACGGGTCCGACAGGTTCGGGTAAAACCACGTTGCTTGCGGCGGGTATCCGTATGCTGATGGAAAGAAAACGCGGCGCGGGTAAAATCGTCTGCTATGAAGCGCCTATCGAATATGTGTATGACGCGATCAAATCGCCGCGCTCTTTGATTTCACAAACCGAAATTCCCAAACACTTGCCTGACTTTGCGCGCGGCGTCCGCAACGCTCTGCGCCGCAAACCCAATATCATTCTGGTGGGCGAGGCGCGGGACCGCGAAACGATCGCCGCCGGTATCGAAGCTGCACAAACAGGACACCTTGTATATACGACAACGCACACGACCGGCGTTGCCGCCACCATCCAGCGTATGGTTTCCGCCTTCGAACCCAGCGAACGTTCGGAACGTGCTTATGCCTTGATGGAAACGATGCGCCTTGTGGTAACGCAGGCACTGGCCCCGAAGGTTAACGGCGGGCGCGTGGGTCTTCGCGAATGGATGCGCTTCACGGATGAAGTGCGTGACAAACTTCTGGCGATGGACTTCCAGATGTGGCCGACTGAAATTCAGCGTATGCTTCCTTTCTACGGACAGACGATGGCGAAATCCGCAGCTATTGCGTTTGACGCCGGTTTAATTGATCGCCGCAACTACATCATGCTATCATCGTCTTCAGGTGCCGGTGGAGGCGATTAATGTCTCAAAAAGATGATACAGACGAAGAACGCGCGAACTGGCACTGGAGAAATTCCATGCGCCCCGTGCGCTTTTTCGCACTCGACGTGCGTGCCGGCATTCCTTTCTTCGTTTTGCTGTTCTATTTCCGCCCAATAACTCTGGTTTTGACCGCGCTGACCACCATGGGTTTCATGATGATGGAAAAGCGGGGTCTGACCTTCGATGCGTCCATGCGCACCCTGCGTACGTGGATTTTGGGGCAAAAACGCAGCGCGTGGCTGAAGATCCGCCGCCGCCGCATGATCGATTTCGGCTGAAATAGCCGCGACTTTCCCTTGAAACTTGACCTCTGATTCATTAGTTTACGCAGAACACATCCATTTTTCGTAAAGGCTTAACGATGACACGTTTCACGAGCGTTAAAATTGCATTGCTGGCAGGCGTCCTCATTTCTTCCGCACCCGCACAGGCAGGATTTGAATTCACGCCTTCTTCCAAACCCGCCGCCGAAGCACCCGCTGCAAATCCCAATGCCCCGATGCAACTGGTGCCCGTCACCGTTCCGCCTGTCGCGCAAATGCCGCTGGCCGATACGATGGTCGAAGCCATCACCGAAGGCCCGGACCGTGACAAGGTTATTTCCAAACCTGTCAGCAGCGCGGTGCCTGAAGTCAGCCTCGAACCCGAAACACCCGTTTACGTGCGCCGCCAGAAAAATCCCGCACCGATGCAGACGCAAAAATCCCAGCCGATGGATGCGGAAATTCTGCTCCGCGCTACCGAACCCGTGGAAGACATCAATGCCGCGCTGGTGATTGATCCTTATCCTTTGGAAGACCAGGCCGTCCACAATAACGACATGGCAACCCTCCCTGTAGAGCAGGCCATGATGGAAGAGACGGGTGCGTTGCGCCCTGTCGGCGTTCCGGGCACCAACAACAAGGCAGGCATGATGGCCCGTGCGAATATTTCCGCACGCCATGATACCGGCAGCCAGTATCAAAACACGACGGGCAGAAAAGTTTCGAAAGCGATCAGCATTTCTTCCATGACGCCGATTCCGGGCGGTGAAGGTCAGCCCCTGAAGCCTTTGGCTGAATCTGTCGAACAACAGGTTTTGCCGCCGATCGCGCAAAAACCCGCAGTACAGCCGGTGGCCGCCGCCGCGCCGCGTATGCCGCAGCCCGCGCCTGTGATACAGCCCGCACAGCAGGCACAAGCAACGCCCGCAGCTGCAGGTTTCACAGAAGCCGTGGGTTTTGGTCGTGATCTGCCGCTCGCGCTGGCTTTGAGCCAGGTTGTCCCGCCCGATTACAGCTACGCTTTCTCGCCCGATATAAATGTGGGAACGAACGTGTCGTGGCAGGGCGGAAAACCGTGGAATCAAGTGCTGGATGAAATGCTGGCGCCGAACGGTATGCGCGCCGTGATCGAAAACAACACGATCACGATCCGCAACGTTAATTCCTGATAACTGAAATCAGATAGATAGGAAGTTGGCCAGGGTCAACTGCGATACAAGCGCAGTAACCTGGAACGACGCCTGCAGCTGTGTCTGCATTTGCAGGATTTTCGCAGAAGCCTCGGTCGTATCCACATCTTCGATCTCGCCGATAATATCCTTGAAGGCGTTGATCTGGTCTGTGTTGGAATCTTTTACAATCTTGATCTGGGCCTGTACCTGGGCCAGGTCGAACTGATCTTGGGTAAGGTCTTTCACTGCCGTGGAAAGCGAAGCGGTCAGATCATTGATAACGGCAAAAAAGTTGGCCTGTTTTTCCGCAGGCGGGTAGGGGGCGGTATCCGCGGCAAATGTTGTCGCCGTGGGATCGTTCAATGCGCCGGGCGCGTACTGGACGGGCGGCAGGGATTGCAGAACACTCAGCACGCGCACGATTTCACGCAAGGACGGATCGTTCGCCAGCTTCGTATAATCGAATTCGGAAACATCGCTCACGCGCACGATGGTCTTGCCCGCCGTATTCGTGGTCAAAGGGTTGGAGAAACCCAATGTCGTTTCATTCACGGCTTTGTAGGAGGCGATGAATTGTGCTGTCGTGATGGTGCCGTCGCCCCAATCTCCGATCATACCGCTTGCTACCAGCGGCGGGTTGGTAAGATCGGTCTCATCGGGAACGAATTCCCCGAGCGCGCCTTCGAACAAACCGCCTTCATCAATGGGTTTTTGCGACGTGTCGCCGCCGGCGAACAGATAACGGTCGCCGTCTTTTTGATTCATAATATCTTTGACAAAATTGAGCACGCTGCGGGTCAGCTGCTGAATACTTTCAAAATCCGGAAAATCACCTTCCTGCACGGCGGTACGAAGACCGTCGAGAATGTGGTCTGCCTGATCTTTGATTTCACCCAAAGCCGTCTGCATCAGATTGATGCGGCGATTGGCGTTGATGATATTGTCGGAATACTGCGTCAGTTCATTGACGCTGACGCGCGCCCGGGACGTACGCAGAATGTCCGAACCCAGACCCGAAAGTTTTTGGGTTTTCTTGCCCGAGGAAATCTGCACGGACAAATCACCCAACTGTTGTTGTTGGGTTTTAAGGCGCGAAATCTGGTCCAGAAACTGACCCAATGTCGATATGCTTGCCATGTTAATCTCCTTGTATTCTCATTATATCGCCGCCAGAAGTTCGTCGAACATTTCGCTTGCGGCGCTTACGGCCCGGGCCGATGCCGCATAAGCGGTTTGTATGACGATCAGCATGGAAAGCTCTTCATCTATATTCACGGTTGATTCATTCAGGAATCTTTCCTGTAGGATATCGCGCAGCGTGCTTTCATCCGCGATGGCACTGTCGTTCAAAATGATGTCCTGCGCGTGCGCGTTTACGACCTTCTGTGAAAAATCGATGATACCCTGACCGGTCAGAATCCGTGTGCTGGTATCGACTCCGGGGCCTAGGTAATCGCGGCGGAAAGGAACGAAAACGCCGGACCCTGCGAATGTTTCCGATCCGTACGCAACATCCTGAACGGCATTTATTTCAGTAACGGTCGGCCCCGCTACCGTATAGCTTCCGAACAGGGCGCTCACGACATTCACACCGCTCGGCAGGGCGGCAAGCGCGGGATTGATCGCCCCCGTCGTTGTGCCGGGGCCAGAAATAATGCGCATGTCGCCGCCGAAATCGGGACCGCCGTTGGAATCATCGATGCCGGGTCGCAAAGTTATGAAGCCCGTCAAAGCATCGAACGTGACATGAAGGCCCGGAACACCCGTTTGCGTTGCTGGGTTATATTCCAGTTTGGCAATCAGGTCTGTGACATCTTCGCCCGGCTCTATCGTGACGCGGTGGAACTGCCCGTTGCCGATCTGGATGTCGAAATAGGGATCTTCGGTAACATACGTACCTTCATTCAGACCCAGCGCCCTGAACGCGTCCGTTCCCATGCCGCCCGGGAAACTGCTGGCGTCATATGTCACGTTGCCGCTCGTTGAAATAACAAGCTGCCCGTGCGTATTGCGTCCCGCCGAAGCCGTTAATCCCGGAGGAAGACCGGCCAGGGCTATTTGCGCATTTATTTCGGCGACAATCTGGTCCAGCGCGTCGTTGATGCCGGGACCGATCGGGTGGATGATTCCCGCCGCGCTTAAATCCAGCCCGATTGTAACGGGACCAAGGCCCAGTCTCGGTTCGCTGAATGTCATGCGGAATTGGTCCTGGTTGGGCCAGTTGGGGAAGTACTCCTGCAGAGCATCGGCTATATCGTTGCCGCCTGGTACGCCGTCGTCGATTTGCGGAAAGTCCGAGAGGTCGATCCCCTGTACGACATTGTTTGTGGAGGTAAGGCCGAGCCATGTCTGCAGATCCGTGGCGGGTCCTACGAAATTCAAATCCGTATCGCCTTCGATTTGCTGGTAGTTGACCGTGCCGAAACCGAATTCGATGACACGGCGGATGACTTCGTTCGATGCCGTTGGAATGGCAACATCGGATGTGTAGGTGCCTTGTTGCAAAAGCGTGACGTTGTTTTGGATATTCTGGTTTACCTGAATGACGGAAGCGAAACCCACAT
>Ga0075163_10013637_pt1 | contig 10524 bp, 13 predicted proteins | sample JI1023141ADNA_FD_71478 | JGI IMG/M metagenome (GOLD analysis project Ga0075163, IMG submission 71478) | Wastewater effluent complex algal communities from Wisconsin, to seasonally profile nutrient transformation and Carbon sequestration -... | ecosystem: Engineered > WWTP > Effluent > Algae... | reverse complement strand
CGTCCAGCAAAGAGGGCATACAAGAAGAAGCAAAAGTTGGAAGTTGAGTTGACGGAAGCAACTGCAGACGAAAACGTAAACGTTTAGGAATTAGCCCTGGCCCCCTTCGGGGGGCTGGGGCTTTTCTATGTCTAAAAACAAGAGAGGAGTCCACAATGGACTGGCAAAAAGCGCACGACGAGAACTATTGTCACTCTTATATAGAGTGCCCAATCTGCCAATACAGGCAGGGATATAACGACGCTATTCAATCAATAGCGTGTCAGTGACAGGCACTGGCCCCTTCGGGGGCCAGCTGTTCTGTCATTTTTTTTATGCCTAAAACCAGCTACTTCTTAGAAACCGGCCTTCTAAGAGCCTGAACGCGCTCTTTTTCTTTCAGTTTACGGGCCATCTCGTTAGGATCTTGCGCCACAATCTTTTCTACGTGGAAATTACTGGTGTTGGCTGTGATATTCGTGTGTCCACTACCAGTTACGGGACTTCGATGGCCTGAAGTAATCATCCCCTTTACAACTTCGGCAGTAGCTCGCTTCATCATTCCAGCCATGAACTGCTCACCACGAGAGTTAAGCGGGATAACAGCCTCTGGGCCAGCTTCAGCGATGCTAGTTAGAGTGCTCTTCATGGCAATAGAACCATCAGCGTTGTTCTTCTTGTTTCGGCTTGGCTCTTTATTGGTAGCGCCAGGAACCAGCGTAGCTTCAGTTTCAGACTGAACTAGCTTTCCGTCCTTTAGAATGAAACCAGGCGGCAAGTAGTCGCTGAAGATTCCCTTGATCTGATCTGCCGTTCCTTGCATCTGCTTTACAAGGTTGCTGGACATAGCTGGGCCAAGCTTTTCAGTGAGCCAGTTCATAGCGTGCTTGTAGTTCTTCTTGGAAAGACCAGTAACCTCGTCGTACATACGAACGAAGTCTTCCTTTGACCTATCAATAGACTTGGCCATTGCAGAGTTAGAACGATCCATCGAGCGTTCGAAGGAATTCGCGCTACGCTTCATAGAGATATCAAACTCTTGCTGTGAGCGCTGTAAGGACTTCTTCCTGTCCTCTTCCTGCCTACGCCACGACTGATTAGCATCGTTCTGTACAAGACCTTTAGTGTCCTTAAGGCGTCCCTTAGATTGCTTGTTTAGCTTATTGATGAGAGTCGGATCGTCTTTGAAGTCATCCATCATGCGATCTAGCTGCTGTGCCTTAGATGGATCTGCAAGGCTCAAAAGATCAATAGAACTTTGGCTAAGACCTAATTTCTTAGCCTTAGCGAGATTTTTGATCTGATTAGCCATCTCGTCATGCTGGTCTTTAAGATTCGCGATCATAGTCTCGGTGTCAGTGGTGTACTCAGCCTGAACGCGAGAGTAAGGGTCGTACATAGTCTTAGCTGCGTCTTCGATCTGTCGCTTAAGCTGGGTATCGTAGTCAGCCTGCTGGTTATTACGAGCTCGCAAGAAGTCAGCGCTAGCATGGCTTTGTCCGCGATAGAAGTCTTCGTATGCGTACTTGTTCTGAAGGTTGAAATCTTCTCTTTGACGCTTCATAGATACGTCGAACTGACGCTGGGCCATAATCATGCCCTTAACGAAGTCATTAAAGCTAGTCTGGATACCACGGTACATCTCTACAGACTGCTTCTTCATCGCGTCTGAGTTAGCGCTATTGCCAGGAGCCAACGCGAGCTGATCTGCAATTCCAGCTTGCGACTTCCACTGATCTGTACGACTCATTCCGCCAGATCGCTGTTGGTTCACTTTCACCAACTCTTGAATGGAAGTATTCAGCGAGCTAACGGCAGGGCTATTAGGATCTTGGCCGTCCATAGCCTTGATGTTCTCGCCAATAGCCTTGCTGATATCTCCACCGGCAATTCGCAGAGCATTGGCAGTCATTTCAGTGACAGCGCCAGTTACTTCACTTGGGTCTTGTGTCTTACTACCAGAAGCAGAAGTTGCTTCACGGACCCTTTCATTATCTGACATAAATCGTCCCTGAGCGGTAGAACGGAACTGCTTTTCCGTGTCACTCAGTTTTGATTCATCGCTAGCCATGACTTTTAGCTTTTGGTTGTAATCGTTATCTGCACCGTCGAAGAACTTCTTGAAGTCTTCAATCTTCGGGCTATCTTCATTTGCCTTCAAGAACGCTTCAGACGAAGCCTTAACATCATTGCCGTTCTCCCGCATGATGTCCATAAACTCTTTGCCCTTGCCGTCTTCAAACAAAGAGAACTGTTCAAGGTTCTTGGCAGCAGAGGTGATAAAGGCATTCCGAGTCGGCTCGCTGTTCTGAGCATCACCGGCTTCATTAGCGCCCTTAACGAAGTCAAAAATAGAAGACTGAGTAGCCTTAGCAGAAACTTCAGGGTTATACATTTGCGAGAAGCTAGTAGCTTTTTGCTGACCAGACATCCAAGCCTGATTAATAAGCTTCTCTGCATCATCGCCTGGAGATAAGTGAGTGCGATCAAAACTCTCAATTGGATTCCATGTACTTCCAGCAGCTTTAGATTGCTGGCGAGCAGCTTCTCTTAGCAGATTTGGTGCAGCGCCAGCATAAGCCTGGTTATCTCCGATATTACCGCCGTTGTAGGCGTCGAAGATTTCCTTAGCTCCAGTAGATCCAAACTTCTTAACTAAGTCTTGTCTGGCAGCATTAGCGTGCTCGTTGTCCAACTTACCGAGAGATTGCAAATAGCCGAGAGCACCTTGTTTGGTTCCTATTTTGCCTACACGCTCGTCTTTGTAATCAGCAGAGCTAGCAGCGGCTGTATCACTAGAAGTAATCTCTTGACCAAACACATCTTTGACAGACATGTTTTTGTCGTTGGTCTTAGAAGTCGCGTTCTTTAACGAATCAGAGAAAGTAGTAACTGCTGATGTGGCAACGCCAAGAGCAGCATCGTACCTCGCGGTTGTGGCTTCAAGTGACTTGGCGTTCTCATCAACTCGTTCACGAGATCCTTGTACTTGTGAATACAGAGCCATTCCGCCCATAGCAGCAGCTCCGAGAGGGCCACCAACCATACCCAAAGCGCTACTAGCTCCACGAGATAGTAGAGCACCACCAGCAGAAGCAATATTCTTAGTACCCTGTGCGATATTCATCGCTGACATTTTTGTTAGCGCGGCAGTAGCGGTAACTGTAGATGCGGCGAACTTAGCTAGAGACCCACTAGCCTGAATTCCAGCCTGAGTTGAACGCGTCATTGATTTTTCAAATGCCATCATGTATGCAGTTCGCTTAGCTACAGAGCTAGCTCCCTGATCCATGTGCTCTACTGCCATCTTGCCAGCATTGTTTGCTCTAGAAGTTCGCTCTTTAAGTTGACTACGAATGGCTCGGTAATCGCTAGTGAAAGTTCCAGACTGGGTAGATGGATCAGCTTTACCCCATCCTCCAGCTTCCTTGTAGAAATTCTCTCCCCATTTTCCATACCACTTAGCTGCGGTCATTGGGGCAGTGGCAACTGCTCCTAGCGCTCTACCGGCAAATCCTGCGCCTTGACCACCGTTACGCTGGCCAATAGCAGAGCCAATTTCGTACATGCGGCTTTGAAGTGGTCCCATTCGACCGCTTGTATATTGATCCATCTTGTCGCTTGCTTCGCCAGAGCGAGCATCACGCATACCAGCAGCCATACCACTGCCACGAACACTGCGAATTGCCCAGCCAGCCATACCAATCTTGCTGAACATTCCGAGACTTGAGACTAATGGGCCAGCAGCCATACCTAGCCCACCTACGATTGTGGATACAAATCCAGCAATCTTGGCGAAAGGTTCTACAACAGGAGTAATCTTGTCAACGAATTGCTGAGCGACACCAACAAGCAGAGTCATTGGTGGAAGAGCGCCCTCGCCAATAGCAGAAGCAAGTTGCTCTACTGAGTTCTTAGCCTTGCTGAGAGTGTCCTGATACGTCTTGCCTCTATCTGCAGCCTCTTTAGTTGCTCCGCTACCGTATCCACTATTAGCGTCAGAGACAGCGGCTCGTAGCCCACCGGCCTCACTAGCTACAGCCTGAATTGATTTAGCTGCACGAATACCGTCATATCCAAGTTGATCCAAGATGTTGACTGCATCTGGACCAGCCTTGTTAATGGATTCAAAGATCTGCACAAGTTGTTCTGCGGGATCTAGATTCTTAAACTCGTCCAGAGACTTACCAATAAGGTTGGCATACTTCAGAAGCTCAGGTGAACCATTTCTGGTAGAGCGAGCGATATCAGCCACCATCGTATTGAAGGTGTTACCTGCAGCAAAGCCATCAGCGCCAGCCCTGTTGAACGCAGCTGAGATACCGAGAACATCCTTTGATGTAAGGCCAGCGACCTTAGAGATAGGAGCAATCGCCTGCGAGAAGCTAAGGATTCCCTCAGCAGATGTACCAGTACTCTGCGAGACAGTTACAAGGCTGTCAGAGAGCTTCTGCATAGAACCAGCGCCAGCTGATCCCATCATCCCCATCTGGCGGCTGAACTCAATCATTTGTCCAGTTACTGCCGGGAGTGATGCGTTAGTGGCCTTAGACAGATTCAGGAACGTACTAGCCAGCTTTTGGTTCTCTGCCTGTGAAGAGATACCCATTTGGCGGATCTGGGCAGTAAGAGCAACAATTTCGCCACGGCTCTTAGAGGTAGTCCTAGTTAGCTCGTTAATGCCCTTTGAGTACTTCTGGATGTTGTCTTGGCCTTTACCAAGAGTGACATTGATTGTGCTGAGTTGCTTTTCGTAGTTGGCGGCAACTGCTGCGAAACCAGTCATTGCGGCTAGATCTGCAGCGGAGAACAAAGTAATGCGCTTACCAGCGCGTTTACTCATTCCATCAAGTCGAGAAACAACCTTGTCTACAAGCCCAATAAAGCTATTTGTTTCTTTGGAAGCTGCTTGCAGGCTATTCGTATAACCAGATACATCGGCGTTGAGTACTACGTTGGCATTCGCATCGTAATTATCCACGATATGCTGCCCTCTTCCGATCAGTTATCATCTTCGCGTACTGCTGCGAAGAAGTGGGCATTAGACTGACCGTAGTACCTGGAAGCTTACTGCCTTCGTCCGCTACGCTCTTTAAGTAGCATCCCATACAGAATTGCTCCACAGGTTCATAGGCTCGTCTATTACCGCCGAGTTCTGGTTCCCACTCCCATTCTGCCGTACCGCACATCCCGCACTTTGCATTCTCTTCAATTAGGAACGCTAAAGCCTTAGATTGGTCTTCTGCGTCCCAAGATTTGAACTCAGAGTGCGGGATACCAGCTTGTTTGCACCACGTCATCTCTAACCAGAAATGATGGTCATTTCTTAGTCGTTCACGTTGAAAGGGATATCAAGACCCCTCGTGCAGATATTTACTGCCTCTGCGAACAACTGAGCGCATTCTCCACGGCTCCAGGCCGGAGAAGACCAGATTTCTTTCCATTCATCAACTGACATATCTGGCTCAGCAACAACACGCGAGAGCAGTGTTGGAGCGAATTCCTTGATGTTAAATGGCTCACCCTGAGCACGTTGCTCAGTAGTTGGGGGGCACTTTGACTGCAAGCGGTCATACTCAACATGGCTGATGGCAACAAACTTCAATTCAAGTTCTTGCTCAGAACCATCTTCGTCGTTAATTGTGATGGTTACTGACTTTGATGCAGGCTTCTTGTTGCGAAGAATGTTGAACATATTCTTCTTTGAAGCAGCGCTCTGTGCCTGACGAGCCTCTACAGTTTCCGAGTCTGACTTTGCAGTCATTTCTTGCCCTTCTGTCGGTGTTGCGCATAGCCTACAACAAAGCCCCCGTACTATTGCTAGTAGGGGGCTTTACTGTGTGTCGTTTATGGAGCAAGCACCGTAGCATTCTCGTTCGGCTCCTGCGGAACTGAACAGGTGACTGAAAAAGTCATCACGGTATTGTTCGACATATTCTGCATTGTTCGTGATGTTACGACAACTGGCCAAGTCTCAACAACATCGCCTGTTTCTGGAATTCCGTCAGTTCCTGTCCCGCCAAATCGCGAGATAACAAAGAATCCGTCAGTTCCACGAGGGAGGGTATCCCAAGCGTCATCGTCAACACTATCGCGGTAGAAGTCAGCAGTAAACGACGCCTGGTTCGTGCCACTGATGTTCGTCTCAAACAACGTGTCGAACGCTGGTGTCGGAACCGTGTTTCCCTGGCTAGCTGCATTCAGTGAAATCAAATATGGAGTCAGATTAACTCCTGCAGCAATTTCATCTTCAGCAGGGACCAAAGTTAGGTCAGCAAGGGTTGTAAGAAAACCAACCCAAGTATTCTCGTTTGGAATCAAACGTGCCATGTCAGTTCCCCTTATGCCGCGACAGTAGCGTTTTCATTCGGCTCCTTGGGAACCGAACACGTAACGGAGAAGGTCATCACCGTATTGTTGGACATGTTTTGCATGGTGCGTGAAGTAACCACAACTGGCCATACCTCAACCTTGTCGGCTGCGACTGGCTTGTTGGCAGTACCACCACCACCAAATCGTGAGATGATAAAGAATCCGCTCGTTCCACGTGGCAACGTGGTCCATGCAGTATCAGCTGAATCATCACGGTAGAAGTCAGCGGTAAACGACGCTTGGTTAGTACCACTAATGTTCGTTTCGAACAACGTGTCAAATGCAGGAGTCGGCACAGTATTACCCTGGCTCGCTGCGTTCAGAGAAATCAAGAACGACGTTAGGTTGGTAGCCGCAGTACATTCAGCTGCAGTAGGAACCAGCGTGGTAGCCCCGTTGGTAAGGGTAGTTTTAAACCCAACCCACGTATTCTCATTTGGAATAAGTCTCGCCATTACAGTTCCTCACTCGTGCTGGCTTCTGTCTCTTCAACAATAACTGGCTCCGCCACTATAGATTGAGAGACTTCTTCTTCAATTTGCTTGCCATTTTGTACCCAGCCACGACGCTCCCAGACTGACAGCGACTCAGGAAGAATCTGTGATTCTCCCAACTTTGGATGGGTAATGCTAATCTTACGTTCCATTACATAGGCTCCTTGCTAAGCCATACTGAGTAGCTATCCGTCTGACCAAAAAACGGTGGCTCTGTAGTATCGGCGCGTTGAATAGATCCAATCGACTCAATCTTAACCTGTTGAATCTTGTAATCGTACTCACCCAGAGTAATAACACTATTCCGCATACTAACGAACTTATAACGAATTGCATCAGCGATAAACTCTGTTTGTTCTGGAGCAACACCAAAGGCAGACACCATGTATGGCAGTTGCCAGTCCTGTAGATTTCCTCCAATTGGACCAGTATGTCCGCCAGAAGCTCCTGGATTAACAACTGCATATGGGCGAAAAGAAGATAGATCCTTGTTTGGCTGGTCACTCCATCCCGCACTATGAGGAGCTTGCGCCAAGCCAACATCATCAATATGCTCTGTAGTCTTTAGAGTATCTACGATGTAGCCAGATAGTTCTCTGCGCGTTATCACGCTTTACCCACAATCTTCATGGCCCCTTGCTTAGCTAGCTCTGGAGCCATATTGCCAACAACTTGTCTTAGCGCTGGCCTCATGTAAGGCTGCGCTTTGATACCAGGATGAGTAACTTTCTTAGTGTATACGACTTTTCCACCTTGTGTGGTGAAGCGCAGGTACTTACCCTTCTTTGGTCTGATCTCGTATGTACCAGTAGGGAATTCGCCGCGAGATCCAGTACCGAACTCAAGAAACGGACCATAGAAGACGTTTGGCCCAATCACTGCTCTAGTTGCGCTTGTGTACCTAATTCCAATGCTATTACGCAACTTTCCAGTTTTTACAGGAGCAATAGACTGAGCCACTGACTGAATCTGCGTCGCTGCGTCTTTGATGATAATTTCAGCAGCAGTATTGATATCGCTATTAGCTGCCTTAGACAAACGCAATGCCAGCGATTTTAGGTCAGCCGACGCTGCATACGTCATTATTCTTCCCAGTTGGCGTTATTAGTAAATGCAGTGATCTGCATACGACGCACTGCCCTCATCAATCCGCCGCCATCTGTAGATAGCACTCGCCACACAGTAGTTTCATTTTCCAGATCAATAGGCATATCACTAATAACCACTACGCTATCTACTGGAATGTAAGCAGAGTCGTATGGAATAGAACAGTACGTGGTCTTTGTGGCGATAACATTGTCGCCAACTATTAGCTGCCCGCTGCCCTCGATAGAGTAAATACGGGCTTTCCCGCTGTACAGTTCCTCAGAATAACTAGAGGTAACCGTTCCGGTAGTCTCATTAAATGAAATTCCAGAGCTAGCGTAGATAGTCACGGTACATGACATATGGGCTTCCGCGCGAGCACGAACGTACTGCTTCGCTCTGTTAGAAATAGTCGGATAACCCATATCTATATAGTCTCAGACTGCGCTTTCCATCAATACCTCGTAACCAATACAGTCAAGGATCTCCTTAAGCGCATCTGCTGGAGACTCCTCATTTACACAATGAGAAGCGGCGTACATAACGGCGCTATGAATATCGTTCTTTGACAACTTTGGCACTTGGATATTCTCAAATGCCTGGTAGTCAATATCTGATGGAGATACCCTAGGTGGTCGCTTAGCCATGCGAGGAGATTACCAGATTTCTGTCTCTGGATACTCTGGAGCCGTTCGTCCACCGAACTCTTGTTGTCCGCCTCTACGGTTATCGTTGAATCCCATTCCAAAGCTCAATGGCTTGATAGTGGTGTCGTACTCATCACCAACAAGAATTCCACCAGCATCAGGACCAACAGCTTCCCCTGAAGCCTTGTACATATCGCGCAATGACTGAGCGAGGTCGTTGTACTTTTGCTGAAGCTGCTCGCCCGATACAGATACCCCATCCGCAGAATACGAGACTTCCCTAGCAAATCGCCCAGCAATGGTCTCTGCTGCAACAGATGCTACATAAATGGTAGACATGGTGTAGTCGTACCAAGTATCAAGTAGGAACGTAATCTCTTCATCAGAGAGAAGCTGCTCGTCCTCGTTGGTGTCTTGGCAGTAAAAGCGAACAGCATCAATATTGCTATCACTAGGATTACCAGTATACGAAAAAGTCACTGCTCTTTCCCAACACCATACGCATTAGTCAGGGGAGTAGCGAACAGTAGCGAGACAGAACCGATTGCTGCTACAACAGCGCCATCAACCGAGTTAGTTAGCGTGTACTCCCAGTCAAGTCCGCTAATGCCGCTATTTACCAGAATTGCCTGGAAAACCAATCCAATAAACGTACCAAGCAGAATAGCTACAAAGTGGCGTACTGGTGCTGGAACATTAGCGACAATCCAATTGCTGATTTGAGTAATCATGGCAACCTCCTATTACATAATACGAGAAGCTAGAAGTCACGCCCATGGTGGCGTTGACTGTTACGTTCGTACTCAGCACCCTCTAGCAGTGAAGTGCGGTGCTCTAGCTCACTCACTTCTTCTTCAATTTTGCTAAGCGGCGGACCAATCTCGTCTTTAATAATCGTCTTAATAACTTTTCTCTGTCTGGATTCGACAAGAGCATATACGCCAACGATAGATATAATCCCGACAGCAAGTTTTCCAAGATCCTCATAGACGCTGACCCACTCTGGAGTCACATACCCTAGATATTGCGAAACGATCTGCGTATTAATAACGAAGAAAAGTAGGAAGGCCATTACCTCACCACCGTAAACTTATTGGCCTTGCCGAGCTTCTTAAGACTCCAGTAACCAGGAATGCCATCAGCCGCTCTACCTCTAAGACCAATACTACGCTGATATTTAGCGTACCTCTTACGGAATACTGGCCCACAAGCATTTGTCTTAGCACTCAGACCAAGAGCTTTACGTGCATATCGCAAGTTAGCAGTAGAGCCATTGCGGCGACATGCTGTAGCTGCCTTAGAAGCGTCAATAACCGGCTTTGGCTTAGGTGCAGGCTGAGGCGTAGGAGCAGTAAGCTTTGGAGCAGGATTTGGATTCCTACCAAATGCGGCAGGAAGATATGCATCTGTCCAGAACGAAGGACTCATCCCCCACTTTTGCTTGAACAAAGACAACTTGACCCTACTGATTCGGCCCCTACTAACAATGTCATTGCTATATACGGTTCCATCGCCAGCACTGAGAACTACGTGACCCCAAACACCAGTATCAGGTCCGATAAAGTAGATGATTGCGCCAGCTGGGATATCAGTAGCCTTCTTAGCTGAATGACGAAGTTTCTTTGGAACAGCACGACCACCAGCCTTAGCACTGGCGTATCCATAGCCTCCGAACCCGTAGTACCAGCTAATGCTGTGTGCACATAGCGCGAAGTAGTTCTTGTCTGGGTGAGAGACCTGACCCGCTGCATAGACGACTGCCTGCGCTGGACTCCAAGGTGTATTAGTAATCTCTTTTGCGAACTGAATGTTTGAAGCACCAAATCCATCAATCGGAGCTTCGTACTGCTGAGGATCTGGCGGTGGAGCTTCAGCATTAGGGGGAGCAATACCGTTATCTGGAATAGTACCTGGCTTAAGTGCAACTGCGTCTTTTGCTGGGGTAA
>Ga0075163_10013636_pt1 | contig 10525 bp, 8 predicted proteins | sample JI1023141ADNA_FD_71478 | JGI IMG/M metagenome (GOLD analysis project Ga0075163, IMG submission 71478) | Wastewater effluent complex algal communities from Wisconsin, to seasonally profile nutrient transformation and Carbon sequestration -... | ecosystem: Engineered > WWTP > Effluent > Algae... | reverse complement strand
CGCGTACCGAAACGGTTTTGTCTTTGATAGTAACTTCAATGGTTTTCCCGGAACCCATCACAAACTCGTCGATACAGTTGTCGATGACTTCTTTGAGCAGAATATAAATACCATCATCAGGAGACGAACCGTCGCCTAATTTTCCGATATACATTCCGGGTCGCATGCGGATGTGTTCTTTCCAATCGAGCGAGCGAATATTATCTTCGGTATATTGATTTTGTTCGGACATAGTAAGTTTTGTGGAAACGTGCTAATATAGCATATCTCAATAGATTTTGGAAGCAGAAAAAATAGAAGTTATTAATAGGATATTGACAAAAAAAACAGTTGTCAGTTGTCAGTTGTTGGTTGTAAGTTGTAAGTTGTAGGTTGGAGGCTTTGGGTTTTGGGTTTTGGAATTTACTATTTGGTATTTTCTGTTCTGCCCCAGATGGCAATGGAAAGCATTTTTGCAAAAAACACTATTTTTTGTAGTCCTGAAAATGCGACCGGCGGGAGCGCTTTTCGGGGCTTTCAAAAAAAGGGTTTTTGCGAAAATCTTGGAATGTACAGCTGGAAATTGGCCCGTCAATCAATAGAAATAATACTTGCGCAACTTCATGTTGAGTTCCTTTGGGTTGAAAGGTTTGATGATATATTCGTTGATTCCGATTTGCAGCGCGCGATCGAGATAACCGAACGAAGCCGAAGCGGTCAGCGCAATAATTGGAATGAGTTTGTCGGTTTTTCGGATTTCGATGGTGGCATCATAGCCGTCCATAACTGGCATGGAGAGATCCATCAGTATGACATCATAGGAATTCGCGTTGAATTTTTCTACGCCAATCAAGCCGTTTTCCGCAGTTTCGACTGTAACGTCCCATTGACTCATGATTTTCTGCGCAATTTTGGTATTGATGATATTGTCTTCAACGAGTAAAACACGAAGTCCATTAAGGTTTTCTTCCTTATAATCTTCGTGTAGATTGTTGGTATTGACTGAGCTTCCTTTGGCGTCGATGGGAAGATGCAAGATAAAAAAGAAATTAGAACCTTTGCCGATTTCGCTGTCAAATTGGATGTCCGAACCCAACAGATTCAATAGTTTTTTGGTAATGACCAATCCCAATCCTGTCCCGCCAAATTGACGTGAGGTTTTGGTTTCGGCTTGGGAAAATTTTTGAAAAATAGATTGGAATTTGTCTTTATCGATGCCAATTCCCGTATCAATGACTTCAATTTTGAAGGAAGAAACATTTTCGTGCATGGCGATTTGATTCATCTTGATCGTAATTTTTCCTTCTTGTGTGAATTTGATGGCATTTGAAATCAAATTGGTAATAACTTGATTGATGCGCAACGGATCGCTGACAAGATTTGGAATAAAATCGGGATCTACTTTAACTTCGATGGAATTCAAATTTTCGGAAGCGCGCGCATCTAGTGAACGTGCAATCTGTTTAACTAAATCTACTAAATTAAACGGAATTTTTTCGATATCGACTTTACCAGCTTCAATTTTGCTGAAATCGAGTATGTTATTAATTAACAAAAATAAATTTTGCGCCGAATGTTTGAGCACATCAATATTCTCGTGAAAACTCTCTAAGGAATTTTCTTTTTCCATGATATAGATGAGTCCGATAATCGCGTTGAGTGGTGTTCGAATCTCGTGACTCATGATGGAAAGAAATTCAGACTTGGCTTCATTGGCTTCCTCAGCTTCAGAAATAGAAGCATACAATTGCCTTTGAATTTCAGCTTTGATTTCAATTTCTTTATGAAGAATATGAAGTAAATCTAAAAGATTGTCGTCACTGCCTAACTCTTGACCTTCTGCATTAAGCTGTTTGATTGCATCGATCAATTTGCTTTGGAAGAAAACTTTTTTCTCTAGTTCGTCCTTCAGTTTGGCGTTCATCTCGCCATATTCCTTATCGTTCAAACGCGCCGATTGTTCGAACAATTCCGCGTCTTTTTCGTAATTCAAATACGTTTGATTGACCGTTTGAATAAACGAAAGCAAATTTGGATTTTGCTCGATAAAATCATCCGACAAAAATTTATCGACTTGCCGTTTGAGGTTTCTATGGAGATGAGATTTGTTCATCAATTAAGATTCAAAAAGAGTTGCAATGGTCATCGTTTGGTTGTGTAGTTCACATGCCACATTTTCTAAAGTAGGAGAAATTTCGCCGTAAGAATAAAAACCACACAAGATTGTTTGATCACCAAAAATATCCTTTACTACTTCGAGTTCTTCTTCTACTCTATCGCCAAGTACAATTCTTCTACCCACACAACTTACGAGCAATGCCAATTGCTTCTGCGAAGAATTTGCATTAGTTCTTGAAGCCGCTATCGCTGAAGCATCTATGAGTTTGTCGATGTTACCTTTCATTAATCTAACTGATGAACCTTCCGGAATATTACCTGCAAAAGTCATCGATTTTTTTTCTTCATCGATGGATAGAATCGTTCTTACTACTGAGGCGGTCGTTCCGTTTTCTCTCATCGAGAGCGGAAAGTAGAGCGATGATCCTGGCAATTCTTCAGCGTATTTTCCGAGATATTCTTTGTATAAGTCTAGGGCAAAGCGATCCCCAATTTTGTAGAGTACGTTTTTGTCTGATTTTGTCACTTCGCGTTCGGGTCCAAAGTCTCCCCAACCGCCTTCTGAGCCAAACCCAAAATGAATATGATCACCATAAAATCCGATTGCTACAATTTTTCCGGCAGTCGCGTCAATATTGAGTCCAACTATTGTTTTTTCGAAAGCATATTCGTCACCGGCAAGACCCCCAAATATTGGAATTTGTTTGTTGGTTTGTATGATGAGTTCATTGATGAGTTCGGTTCCATTGACGAAACTTCCTTCGGAGAGAATCAAAATTGATTTTAGATCTTCAGAAGCCAGTTCATCTTTAATTTTCCTACCTAAGTCGTCAATATTAGTATTGCTAATAATGTCAATTTCACAAGATTTGATTTTGGTCTTTTCGAATTCGATGGCGGTGGCAACAATATCTTTTTCGATAACACATTGATTGGATATTTGTCCAGAGGAAGAACAAATTACGATTTGCGCATTTGGAAAAGTAGCTTTAAGTCCGTTGTACGGTTGCACAGCTTCTAGCAAAGTTCGCTGCCCAAAAGCCAATACAAGACTAGCTTTCAATGGATTAAAACCTTCGCTCTGACTGACCATTTGCTGACCAGACGTCGCCTTGATTAGTAGTTGTTGTAGATTCATAGATTAAGTTCTTAAAGAATTAGAAACTCTTTTAACAATTGGGAGTTATAAAGGAAAGGAAAGGAATTTAAATAAACAAAAAAAACCTGTAATTTATTTACAGGTTGTATTTCTATTGAAATTAACTTCTATAAAGCAGAACTAAACATTGAATCTAAAATGCATGACGTCGCCATCTTTTACAATGTATTCTTTTCCTTCTACTCTCAATTTACCGGCTTCTTTCACTTTCGATTCCGAGCCATAGGCAACATAGTCATCGAAGGCAATTACTTCAGCACGAATAAATCCTTTTTCAAAATCGGAGTGGATGACGCCCGCGGCTTGTGGTGCTGTTGCGCCAATATTGATGGTCCATGCACGCACTTCTTTTACACCTGCGGTAAAATACGTTTGTTGCTTTAGTAATTTATAAGCAGCACGAATGAGGACAGATGCTCCTGGTTCTTGCAAACCTAGATCTTCCAGAAACATTTTGCGTTCTTCATAGGTTTCGAGTTCTGTAATATCGGCTTCGGTTCCTACGGCCAACACGATGATTTCTGCATTTTCGTCTTTTACTAATTCGCGAACTTGGTCTACATATTTGTTTCCGTTGACTGCTGAACCTTCATCGACATTGCAAACATATAAAACTGGTTTTGAAGTAATCAATTGGAAATTTTCCATTAATTCTTCTTCGTCCACATTTTTTGGTTCTACAGTTCGAGCTGATTTGGCTTGCAATAGCGCTTCACGAATTCTGTTTAAAAACGCTTCTTCAACTTGCGCTTCTTTGTTTCCAGTTTTGGCAGCACGTTTTACTTTTTCAAGTCGTTTATCAACTGTATCTAAGTCTTTTAATTGTAATTCGATATCAATCGTTTCTTTATCACGAATTGGGTTTACATTGCCATCAACGTGCACGATGTTGTCATTGTCAAAACAACGAAGGACGTGAATGATGGCATTACACTCTCTAATATTTCCAAGGAATTGATTCCCAAGACCTTCACCTTTACTGGCACCTTTTACCAATCCAGCAATATCTACAATATCAACGGTTGCCATTTGAACTCGCTCCGGTTTTACAATTGCTTCCAATTTTTCAATCCTTGGATCTGGAACATTCACCACACCAATATTGGGTTCAATAGTACAAAAAGGAAAGTTCGCACTTTGCGCTTTTGCGTTCGACAAACAATTAAATAGTGTTGATTTTCCTACGTTGGGTAATCCGACAATTCCTGCTTTCATTATGGTGATTTGTTTTAAAAAGTGTGCAAATATAGCGTAATAAAACCAAGAACCAAAAGCATTCATTTTCGGCGAAGTAAATATCAAATTATGTATGATAATTGGAGTAAGATTATTGCTTTCAAAAATCCTGACGTAAGACTCAGGATTTTATCATTTAATTACATCGTCATTAACTTCATTAACGATTTGGTTTTCCTCTTCAGTGGCCGTAAGTCCAGAATCATTCCAGTAATCAGTCAAGATGACATCTTTTTTATTATAAAGCGTTTTGTCTTTATATACTTCGGTATCTTTGTAAAGATAATTTTGAGTGCTGAAGTTCGTGGTCAGGAAATAATTTCGCACTTCGATGTCTTTGGAGTGGTTCTTCTCAACTTTTTCAAAACCAATTTCTTCTTTGGAACACATCAAATAGTAGTCGTCATTTTGACATTTGTAGATGGTCTTGAAATAAGATTTATTGATGTTTTTAGCGCCACTTGCTGTTTTTTCTCGCACTTTGGATAAGACAAAAGGGGAAACGAATGAACTCACTTCCATAATTATTTTCTTCTTCGGATCGTAGATAATTGAAAAGTCGTCTCGCAATCCTTTAGCTGTTTCTAGCGGAACCGCACTGATAATGTTTAAGTCCCTATTTTTAGAATATACCTTGATTACAAAATCGTATTCTTTTTTTGCATCCGAAGTTAAAAGTGGATTTAAGTATTTGAAATTGTAGTAATTTTCCATGATGTCATTCAAATTGTAACCCAATAAATCAGCAGTCACTTCCTCGTCATTTAGACTTTTTGAACGGTTTTGTTCGACCAATAAAACAGCATTTATTTTTTTGGATTTACCAATCAATTGAAAATTCATCAAGCCATCATTATAGTAGGAATACTTGCCATTAAGTTTAAAAAACTCTCGGGAATACACTTTCAATCGACCTGGAATAGTTAGTTCTTTTTTAGAATTCTCAACGAGCGACGCAAGAATCTTTTGTGGATGCCTTTTGGTAACAAGGATCTCATCCAAGTCAGTGATATTACTTTTCAAGAATATTACTGTCGAGTCATCCTTGAGCATGACCGAACGAATCGTAATTCCCAGATACGCAGAATGTCTTATCTGAATATTAGAGGCACCAAGGAGCGTAAAAGTCACCACTCCGTCCTTATTACTTAATAGATTCTGACGCGTCTTTACTATGGTTACGGTCACATCTTCGATAGGCAGGTTGGTGTCTTGATCCTTAACGACAATAATCTTATCATCTTTTTGAGAAAAAGAGAGCAGTGAATTCATTAATAAAAACAAAACCAAAATGACTCTTCTCATAAATCACAAAATTTTAACAAACCTACTAAAAAAAGAATAGATATATGACCTTAATTAAATTAACCTTGCTGCTAAAAATAATAAAATATTGCAAATACTTCAAAAAAAATCCCGAAATAAATTTCGAGATTTCAATTTTATTCATTGTGAAGAAAAGCCTGTCTGTTCAGCAATGTTTCTTCGCTTTCTATATGATTATCATCCGGAATACAACAGTCTACTGGACAAACAGCAGCGCACTGTGGTTCATCGTGAAACCCTTTACATTCTGTACATTTCCCCGGAACGATATAATAGATATCGTCTGATATTGGGGTTTGAGCAGCCTCTGAATCAACTTCACTTCCATCAAGCAAAATTACTTTACCCTTTAATTTCGTTCCGTCTTTATAACGCCAATCGTCTGCTCCTTCATAAATTGCGGTGTTTGGACATTCTGGTTCACAAGCGCCACAATTGATACATTCGTCTGTAATAATTATTGCCATTTTTTGATGCTTTACGCTACAAGCTATAGGCAGAAAGCTTATTGCATAAAGCTTATTGCATATAGCCGATAATAGTTTATTTTTGTGCAAAACTACAATCAAATCTATTCATATACAAGTAAACAAATGTTACAAATTGATAAAATAAAAGCTTTTGTGGAACTGGGGAAATTTTTAGGGCAATTTTTCGAAAATTCTAGCAGTAGAAATGAAGGCGTTTTATACAATGACACCTATTTCGATGCTTTTACAGATTTGATTGCCTTATCGCAATCGCACAATGGTTGGTACACCAAAGAGCAAATTTATTTTGCTATTCAATCTTGGGCGGATGCGTTGACTGAAGTTAATTTGACGCATTGGTTGGCGACATATGATTTTAATCAAATTGATTCGAAAACAGTTGGATTAATTCTAGCGGGAAATATTCCACTAGTAGGTTTTCATGATTTTCTTTCGGTTTTGATTTCGGGACATTCAGTTCTAGTAAAAACCTCATCAAACGACCAGCATTTGTTGCCTTTTTTAGCGAATTATTTGATGGCTGTCGAACCCGATTTGAAAAGCAAAATCACCTTTATCGACGGAAAATTAGAAAATTTTGATGCTGTCATTGCCACCGGAAGTAATAATACGGCGCGTTATTTTGAATATTATTTCAAAGACAAACCCAGCATTATTCGCAAGTCGAGAAATTCTGTGGCAGTTTTGAACGGCAAAGAAACCAAGGAAGAATTGATTGCGTTAGGCGACGATATTTTTCGCTATTTTGGATTGGGTTGTCGTAATGTTTCGAAATTGTTTGTCCCGAAAAGCTACGATTTTACCGCATTTTTTGAAGCAATCTTCGAGTTTCAAGATGTGATTCATTACGAGAAATATGCGAACAATTACGACTACAATAAAGCAGTTTTCTTGATGAGTAATTTCAAATTGTTGGACAATGGTTTTCTAACCATCAAAGAAGATACTAGCCATGCCTCGCCGATTTCGAGTGTTTTTTATGAATTTTACGATAACCTCGAGGAAGTTGAAAATCGTTTGGTCGCTGATCAAGACAGTATTCAATGCATCGTTTCGAATGATTTAGTCAAAAACAGCATTCCGTTTGGGACCACACAAAAACCAGCATTGTGGGATTATGCAGATGGAATTGATACGCTTTCGTTTCTATCGAAGATATAATTTGTATATATTTGAAGTAAAATCACTTACCTATGAAAAATTGTATCCTTGTATTCGTTTTTCTTTCTGTTGTACTTTCTACCAATTCGCAAACACCATTTTCTTTTTATCCCTCTTTTAACCCCATTGAGGCTGGTTTAGGTTTTGGATCCAAAGTCGATTTGGACGGCAATGAAATTATAGCTTCTAACCAACGAACTTTAGTTTATGTCTTCGATAAAAACACCAATGGTGTTCAGCAAAAGCAAATCATCTATTCGCCAAATGCATCCGATGGGACTTTTGGATATGCTATTTCAATTGAAAATAATCGGATTGCAATTGGAGATCCCCTAATCAATAGTGTTGCTGAGAATGCCGGTTCGGTCTTTATTTATAGCAAAACTGGTGATTTGTATGACTTACAGCAAATCATTCCGTCGCCCGAAGCTACGTTAAATTATCATTTTGGCAGTTACGTGAAGATTTTTGGAAACCATTTATTCATTGCCGCTGAGAATCAGGTCAACTATCAAAACGCATCAAGCAATGTTGGTTCCGTTTATCACTATTTGTATAATGGAACGGAATGGGTTTTTCAACAAAAATTAATTGGCACAGCTCCCAATGCCTATTATGGAAAAAAAATAGAATTCAATGGTAATATGCTAGTCATTTATACTCGCAATAACTCCAATAATGGTCATGGCATCGATTTTCTTATATTTAGCAATAATCAATATGTTTCAGTTGGAGGTTATTCCGCCGAAGGATTAGAAGATGAATTTGATTTTTGTTTAGACGACAATAATCTGTCTATCTTGAAAAACAGGGTGGTTAATGTACTAACATTTAATAATGACAATTCATTTAGTGGTACTGGATATTTTCAGATTGCCCCTGAAATTCACGGTGACCATCTTTTCAGTACAATTGCTGCAATCGATGACAATCTTTTTATTGGATCAAATAGTTATATTTTGCAAATGACACGAAAATTTCCTGTTTTGCACTATAAGAAAGCAGGAAATACTTATAGTTATCAATCCTCCTATTTTGGCACTGGACCAAGTGGTGAAGATGATTATTTTGGCAGCGTTCTCGTTAGTAAAGGAAATTCACTTATTATCGGTGCACCTCTTGAACGTATCATATTGCCATATAGTGGAAATGTCTACGTTTTAGATTACCTCTTGGCTAATGAGAAGTTTGAATACAATGCTATTTCCGTGTTCCCAAACCCGACTAGCGATCGTGTTTTTGTAAACAACAGTAGTTCGCTTGCGATTAGCAAAATAGAAATGTATTCAGTTTCTGGTAAATTACTGCAAACTCAAAATTCTAATTTCAACGAAATTTCACTCGAGAACTTTTCTACTGGACTTTACTTTGCCAAAATTTATTCTCAAAACGAGGTTTTCGAAACTTTTAAGATTGTAAAAAATTAAGACAATCCCGTTTTACTACAACGTTTTTGTTAATAACATCCTACGAATAAATTGCAAATAATCTCGGTTATTACAACCCTATTACCGAAATTTGCAGCTTAATTTTTTTACTATGATAACAGATACGATGAAGAAGCATAACTATAGTGCTGGTCCGTGCATACTACCACAAGAAGTTTTTGAAAAATCAGCAGCTGCGATTTTAGATTATAATAATTCTGGTTTATCGATATTAGAAATTTCACACCGTTCCAAAGAATTTATTGCTGTCATGGAAGAAGCGAGAGCTTTGGCGTTAGACCTATTGGGTTTGACAGGCAAAGGTTATCAAGCTTTATTCTTGAGCGCTGGTGCGAGTTTAGAGTTCTTAATGGTGCCATACAACTTGATGAAAGTAGATGGAAAAGCAGCGTATCTCGATTCAGGAACTTGGGCAAGCAATGCCATTACAGAAGCCAAAGCTTTTGGTGAAACAGTTGTTGTGGCATCTTCAAAAAGTGACAATTATACGCACATTCCGAAAGATTTTGTCATTCCGGCAGATGCAGATTATTTTCACTGCACGAGCAACAATACGATTTTTGGAACGCAAATGAAAAGCTTTCCAAAAAGCAATGTTCCGGTAGTTTGCGATATGAGTTCGGATATATTTTCGAGAGTCATCGACTTCACGCAATTCGATTTGATTTATGCAGGAGCGCAGAAAAATATGGGTCCAGCAGGAACGACATTAGTGATTGTTAAGGAAGAAATTCTAGGAAAAACTGGACGAGCTATTCCAGCGATTTTGGATTATCAAAAACATATCAAAGCGGAAAGCATGTATAATACGCCGCCTGTATTTCCTGTTTACGCGTCTTTATTAACCATGCAATGGTTGAAAGAAAAAGGTGGCGTTGCAGCTATTGAAATCGAGAATAACGCTAAAGCGGAATTGTTATATAAAGAGATTGATCGCAATCCGTACTTCAAAGGAACGGTTGCAAAAGAAGATCGTTCGGCAATGAACGCGACTTTCTTGCTAGAAAACGAAGCACACACGCCAATTTTTGATACGTTGTGGAAAGAAGCGGGTATTTCTGGAATTACAGGTCACCGTTCGGTGGGTGGTTACAGAGCATCAATGTATAATGCGTTGCCGATTGAAAGCGTGCAGGTCTTGGTTGATGTTATGCAGGATTTTGAAAGCAAAGTTTCAGGAATGAAGTTTTGATTGATAATTGATAATTGATAATTGATAATTAAGGGATGCCCTAGCCCTGATAATTTGATATTAAGAGGAGGAAGTCCAGTGGACTTCAGGTATTTTCCTACTTAATAATAAGTTGAAATCTAATTTGATGCCCTAGCCCTGATTGTAACGGCATCCTTTTTCTGGCTGCTCCAGCCGGAAAAAGATATAGTGAAAAGCAGGATTAGCTCCTAGAAATAAAAAAAGCAACTGAGCGAAAAGTGCCTAAGTGCCTGAGAAAAGAAACTAAGATACTCAGGAACTCAGAGACTCAGAAACTTAAAAATAAACGAATAAACGATTTAACGAGAATGAAAGTATTAGCCAATGATGGAATTTCTGAAAGCGGTAGAATTGCTTTAGAAAAAGGTGGTTTTGAAGTAATTACAACCAAAGT
>Ga0075163_10013635_pt1 | contig 10525 bp, 11 predicted proteins | sample JI1023141ADNA_FD_71478 | JGI IMG/M metagenome (GOLD analysis project Ga0075163, IMG submission 71478) | Wastewater effluent complex algal communities from Wisconsin, to seasonally profile nutrient transformation and Carbon sequestration -... | ecosystem: Engineered > WWTP > Effluent > Algae... | reverse complement strand
GGCGCCGACGCGCACAGCACCATCGCGCCTCGCGTCGTCGCCATGGTGAGGGCTCCGGCGAGGAGCGCCCAGGGAACGCGCGCGCCCACCATCACCGCCGAGGCTGCGACCGGCCCGAGCGCCGCCACGACGGCGAGCACCAGCGCGATGGGCAGCAACGCCATCGAGCGAAACGCAGAGCCGCCCGTCGCCGTCCCCAGCGCTGCACCCGCGACCGCGCTCGAGACCAGCAGCGTCAACGCGGTGTCGGTCATCGTCTTCGCGGCGCGCCCATCGAGCAACCGCTCAGCCAGCGCGCGTGGGTCGTTCAACATCTCGCGGAGCAGTGACGTGGGCTGCGCGACCAGCAGGTCATCGAGCGTGAGCCCATCGTCGTGCGACGGCGCGAACGGCGTGCCCCACTCGACCGCGGGCGTCGGCTTCTTCTGGTCGAGCAGCAGCGGCTCGGGCGACGGGGGTCCAGACTGATCCGAATCGGCATTCTGATCAGCCCCATCTGGATCAGCTGGCTCAGCGTCAACTGAACGCCCGCGAACGTGCTCCGCAGACATATCCGCTCTCGTGGCGGTGGGACCTTCGCCCGCGGCTCGGCGGTTGGCACCGACCTCGCGTTCGAGAAGCGCGACTGGCTCGAGCACCGCAGTCGTCATGACAGGCCCCCGGGCTCGACCGCGAAGGTGAGGATGGTGAGCGCTTCGAAGCCGGTGCGTGTCGCGTCGACGCCCGGTTCTGCAACTCCACCCGAGGCGCTGGCAAGAGCTGCAGCGTGAAGGTGATGAACCGGCGCGAGGACGTCACGATCCACGGTCATGACAGGCTCGGCGAACTGCGCAGCGTGAAGGCGCTCGACGCGTGCACACCGAAGCTGGTGGTCGACCACTTCGAGCCCCATCGCTGCGACGAGGAAGGTCGTCGGCGTCATGACAGGCTCCGGAGCGCAGGTGCCACGCGCAGCGCGAAGGTGATGAACGCGAGCACGCCGAAGCCAATGGTCGTCCATTTCGCGTCGACGCCCATGGCCGAGAGGCCGCGCGAGGAAACGATGGGCAGCGCGAGGAGGAAGGTCGTCGGCACCGCGACGAAGCGCACCTTCATCGCGAGGTGACCGAGGGACGTGTCGTTTCCCGAGGAGCAGAGCCAGAGAAAGGCGAGCAGCGGCAGCACCAGCACGGCGGCGAGACCTGCGACGCCGGTCGCGACCGAGACGAGGCTGAAGACCGAACCGGGAGAGAGCCGCTCATCGGAAGACGTGAGCGCGAGCACGAAGATGGGCGTGGTGAAGCCGATGGCCTCGAGCAGCCCGCGGAGCATGAGCGGCGCGGCGCCGGTCGCTGCGACGAAGGCTGCCCCCGAGATGCCGGCGAGGGAGACGAGCGCGAGGCCGGTGACGGCGGGTGCGACCGCGGAGAAGACGCTGGTGCGGGCGTGCAACAACGCCGCGCGCGCTGGTGCGTCGATGAGTGCAGCCGGCGTCGTCGCCAGCCAGGGAACTGAAGGTGTCGTCATGCGGGTCTCCTCCGGGTGTGGGGAGACGAGTTGCAGAAGCGATGCCGCGAGCGCATCGAGCGCCGTCCCAACAGGCGCCCAGCGGAGCGGCACTCGCGGAGAGCACAGGTGGGAACTTCCTTACCCACTCGGGAAGCGCGCTTCCGTTCTTCGCGAGGAGCACGAGCTTCAAAGGAGGAGCGGCGCGCAATGTAGGCTGGCACGCATGAAGCTCCAGCGGGCTCGGTTCGACGGCCTGACACGCTGGTCGTGGCGTTGGTTCTCAGTGCGTGCAGTGATTCTCCTGCCGCTGGTGCTCTTCCTGGCGAGCATCGCGCTCGCCGGTTTCGTGGGATTCGTCGGTTCGCTCATCCAGTGGCATCTCAGTGCGATGGGCCTCGGAGCCTTCATCGCCGCGATGTTCGGCGTCGTTGGCTGGAGCCTTGGGCGTGGCCTGCCTGCGGAGCTGTTCAATCGCACCGAGGTCACCTTCGACGGTGAGCGCGTCGTCGTCCGCCACGGGCCGTTTACCTTCAACCTCCGTGAGGACATGAAGTCGGGCGAGGTCGCGCTCGATGGTGTCGAGGTGTTCGAGGCCCAGAGCCGCTTCTGGGAAGGCGGTGAGTCGGCTGGCTGGGTGTATCGAATCGTCGGCCGCGGACCCGGGGTCGAGGTCGTCGTCATCGATGGGCTGCTCGAGGGTTCCATCGCCACCCAGCTCGCGCAGGAGTTGTCTGCGGAGTTGGCGTCACCGCCGCGCCCGAAGTGACGCCGGTCGCACGTTGCAGTACTTCTGGTGTGGTGACTCTCGTTCGCGACCATGCCGTATGGCTGGCGGTGTTCCTCGCCGCGTGTTCCGGACAACCGGTGAAGGTCGATGCAGGCGTCTCCATCGACGCGGGCGTTCACGACGCGGGAGCCCTCGACGCGGGACGAGATGCAGGTCTGGTCGACGCGGGTGCCACTGACGCCGGCGTTCCCGATGCAGGCGTTCACCCGTGCTTCTTCTGCCCCTCGGGTGCGTTCTGCGAGAGCGACGGTGGCTGCGACTACGCGTGCGGCGCCTGCCAGGACGACACCGACTGCGGGCCGCGCCATCAGTGCTGGTCCGGGCGCTTCTGCGTCGCATACCAACCCGACTGCAGCGACGTCACGCCCATCACTGGGGTTCGCATCGAGATCGAGTGGTGCTCCTCGCTCGGCTCCATTCCGCTCTGCCAGCGCGTGCTCGAATTGCCCCTCGATGGTGGGCTCGCCACCCTTCGACAGGAGCCCATCGGCGCTGGTGACGGGGGCACCTTCACGGTTCGACTGACGCCCGCGTCGTCGCTGATCAGCTCGCTCATGGACGCCGGCCTCACCTGTGTCGACCAGCCGCGCCTCGACCAGCTCAACCCTTCCTGCATCACCCACTCCGGCGGGGCGAACATCATCGTCTTCACCAGCACGGGGGTTCGTCGTCTCTCCTGGGGTGGCAGTGCTTCGATTCGCCCACCTCGAGCAGTCGACAGCGTGATCTCAGAAGCGGCGAACCTTCTGTTCGACACGCTCGCCGACGCCGGAGTCCGCTGAACGCGCTCAGCTGTAGCTCTGCTTCTCCTGCACACCGTGCTCGTGCAGCTTGTTGAACAACGTCTTGTAGCTGACGCCCAGCAACCGCGCGGCCTCGGCCTTGTTCCCCTTCGCCGCTTCGAGCGCCGAGACGATGGCGCGACGCTCGGCCTCGGCGACCACCTCTCGCAACGGCCGCACGCTCGCGCTCACCGGCGTCGCAGCGAGCGGCTCCTCCCGCACCTCGGGAGCTGACACGACCGGCGCCGGCACCTCGAACCGCTGCAGAATCACCGCCCGCTCGACCCAGTTCTCGAGCTCGCGCACGTTTCCCGGCCAGTCGTGCTGCTGCATCCACCTCGACGCGTCGGCCGACGGCGTCACCTCTGCCAGCCGATGGGTGCGCGCGTGCTTCTTCGTGAAGTGCGCCACCAACGCCGGCAGGTCGACCCTCCGAGCCCGCAGCGGAGGCAGCTGCATCGGCACCACCGAGAGTCGATAGAGCAGGTCCTGGCGGAAGCGGCCGTCCTTCACGAGCGTGGGCAGGTCGCGATGCGACGCCGCCACCACGCGCACGTCGACCTTCACCGGCTCTCGGCCACCGACGCGCACCACCTCACGCTCCTGTAACGCGCGCAGCAACCGCGCCTGCGCCTCGAGCGCCATGTCGCCAATCTCGTCGAGGAACAGCGTGCCGCCATTCGCGCTCTCGATGAGGCCGGCCTTGCGGGCGTGCGCTCCAGTGAACGCGCCACGCTCGAAGCCGAACAGCTCGCTCTCGAGCAGCGACGACGGCAGCGCCGCGCAGTTCACCGCGATGAACGGACCATCTCTTCGGCCCGACGCGCGATGGAGCGCCTTCGCCAGCAGCTCCTTGCCCGTACCCGACTCTCCGGCAATCAACACCGTCGCGTCGGTCGCTGCGATTCTCGGCAACGTCGCGAGCAAGTCGGCCAGCCCGCCATCGGCGCCGATGAGCGCCTTCACCGCCGCTTCGTCGACGGCGCCGTGCGAGAGCTCGAGCTCTTCCAGCTGCTCACCCTGCGCGAGCGCCTGCTCCACCGCTGACAACAACCGCGCGTTGTCGAACGGCTTCACGAGAAAGTCGACCGCGCCGGCCTTCAACGCCTGCACCGCGCGCTCAAGCGTCCCAAACGCCGTCATCACCACCGAGGGCACGCGGCGGGACAGCAGCTCGAGCCCTTCTCCATCGGGCAGCTTCACGTCGGTGACGAGCACGTCGGGCAGCTGCTGCGCCAGCCGCGCCTTCGCCGACGCCAGCGTGGTGCACACGACGACGGAGTGCCCGCGCCGCGTCAGCAGGTCCTCGAACAGGGCCGCCAGGTTCTTCTCGTCTTCGACCAGCAGCACCTCGGCCATCGTCACTCCTCGGGTGGCGCGAAGCCCTTCTCGGCGCAGCCCTCGTCGTCACCCAGCTTGCACGCGCGCGCGAACGCCTTGTCGGCCATGCGGTCGTCGCCCTTCTTGCGAAAGAGCCGGCCCGCGTTGGTGCAACCGGCGCCGTTGCCCGCCTTGCACGCCTTCGTCCACCACGTCATCGCGTCTTCGAGGCTCTTCTCGAGGCCGAAGCCGGCCGCCGCGCAGTTGCCCAGCTGATTGCACCCCGAGGCGGAGCCACCCTCACACGCGCGCTTGAAGAGCGGCACCGCCTTCGACGCATCCTTCGCGCCGAGCTCGCCCTGCGCCCACAAACTCCCCAGCGTGCCGCACGCGAACGCATCACCGGCATCGCACGCCTTCTGCGAGAGCTGCGCCGACTTCTTCACGTCTTTCGCGACGCCCTCCCCGTCCCAGTAGAACGACGCGAGGTTCGAGCAGCCGAGCGCGTCACCGCCGTCACACGCCTTCGTGAAGAGCGTGATGGCACGCGCGACGACGGCCTTGTCGTGCGAGTCCTCCACGAGGCGAAAGGCGAGCTTCGAGCAGCCGCGCAGCTCCTTGCCGTCGCAGGCCGACTGGTACCGCGCGAGCGCCGCGTCACGGCAGCCACCGATGACGATGAGCGCGTCTCCCGCCTTGAGGCACTCGGCTGGCTTCTTGTCGCACGCGTACTTCGCGTCTTTGGCAGCGGCGCAGGGCTCGGCGCCGAACGCTGGGAGGGCCAGGAGAAGAAGGAGAAGCAGTCGCATGGCGCGCACTCTGTCACGCCTCCACAGGCAGCGTGATGGTCGCGCAGGTGCCATGTGGCGTGTTGGCCGAGAAGGACAAGGTGCCCGAGCAGGCGCGAACACCGGCCTCCGCGATGACCAGACCCAGGCCCGTGCCTCCCGGCTTCGTCGAGCGGAACGCCACGATGGGTTGGGCCAGCTGATCAGCCGACAACCCGGACCCCTGATCAACCACGACGACGCTCGCGACTCCGGCGTCCGACCTCACCAGGACCCGCACCGAGCCGCTCGCCTGCGCCTCGACGGCGTTGCGCAACAGGTTCACCAGAGCGGTGCGCAGCCCGTCGGCGCTGCCTCGCACCGAGCGTCCCTCCCCGATCAGCTCGAGCACGACCACCACCGTCTTCGACTGCGCCTCGACGAGCGCGACCGCCTCGCTCACCACCTGATTCACCAGAAACGGCGCTGCTGGAGCCGCCACCGGAGGCCGCGCGACCTGCAGCAACGACTGCACGCGCGCGTCGATGCGGTCCGACTCGTCCTTGATGATTCCCAGCGCCTTCTCGAGCCGGCCGCGGTCGGCGTCGGCGAGCTTTGGAGCCAGCTCCGTCAACGTCTCGGCCCAGCCCCGGAGCGCCGCCAGCGGGTTCTTGATTTCGTGGGCCACCATCGCGGCGAGCTCTCCCGTCAACGCGAGGCGCTCGAGGTGGCTCCACTTCGACTGCATCGCCTGCACCGTCTCGCGAGCACGGCCCAGCTCGAGCTCGAGCGCCGACCGCTGAGGCGCGAACAGCGCATCGACCCGCCGTGAGGCCGCTTCGCTCACGACCACGAAGCCGACGCCCACCAGCAACGTCGCGAACACACCCGTCAGCACGGTGCGCAGGTCGAAGCTGAAGTCGAGCTGCCGCGCCGCTGCAGCGAGCACGGCCACCAACCCGAGAAACAGCACGAGCCATGTGAGCGCGCGCGTCGCGAAGAGCCGCACCGTCACGCGCCCCTCGGCCACCGCCACCCAGCTCGCCGTCAGTGACGCGAGCGCGACCCACATGAGTGGATCCGAGATGGAGCCCGTCGCCGAGAACATCGACGGCACCGACGCCAACAGCCCCGCCAGGAACGCGACGACGATGGCGAGCGTCAGGCGGCGAGAGGTGCGGCGCTCGGGCTCGAGCCCCACGCGCCGCATCGAGAAGTGCCCGACCAGCACGAACACCACGGGCGTGAACGCGAACGCACGACCCACGAAGCGCCAGGGCGAGAGGGAGACCCACTGCAGGGCCAGCGCTCCGAAGAACGCCGTCGACAGGACGACGACGACGGTCGTCGCCACCACCGCGCGTCGACGAAGCCGCGCGTCACGCCACACCTCGAGCGCGAAGCCGAGAAAGCTGGTCGAGGCTCCGGCGTACGCGACGGTGCCGGTCAGCAGCGGAGGCAAACCGATGCCGTGCAGCAACGCCGCCACCGTCATCGTCGCGATGCCCAGCGGACCGAACGCGAACGTCGACATGCCCGGCTCGTGTCGCGACGCGAACGCGTGCCCGGCGAGCAGCAGGCCAAAGAACGAGACCAGCAACGCAACCACCAGGGGAATCAGCTCGACGGAGGGCGTCACAACCAGTGCACCTTTGCACGAACCCTGCCGGAGCCGCCGAGTTAGAGGGCCGCCATGCGCCAGCTCCTGCTTCTTCTCCTGCTCTGCTCAGCCACTGCGTGTGGGCCTGTCCAGCGGCCGTGTGGGCCCTCCACGTGTACCGGGTGCTGCGACAGCAGTGGCCAGTGCCAGTCTGGTGGCTCGACCTCGGCGTGCGGCGCTCGTGGTGCGGCCTGCCAGGTGTGCGGCGGCATCTCGGCGACCTGCGTGACCGGCGTCTGCTCCTCCATCAATCCCAACAATGGAGGAGGCAATTTCAACAACGGTGGTGGCACTTCCAACACCGGCGGAGGCAACGCTGGCGGAGGTGTTGGCACTGGCGGAGGAAGCTCGGGCGGCGGCAGTGGTGGCGGCACCAGCCAGCAGCGCGGCAACATGACGCTGCTGTGGTCCTTCAACGGACAGCGGTGTGCGCTCGTGCCGCAGGTGGCGAACGTGCGCGTCACCATTCCGGGCCAGACGCTTCAGAACAACGGCGTCTATCCCTGCACGACGTCTGGGATTGATGGAATCGCCCTGCTCAACTTCGCCGTCGGCTCGTACACCGTCACCGTCGAGGGCCTCGACAGCACCGGGCGCGTGCTGTTCGGAGCGACCCGCACGGTGCAGGTGCTCGGGGACGTCTCGGTCGCGCTCGACTTGCTGCCGCCGAACGGGAGCGCCTCGGTGCGGCTTTCGTGGGCTTTTCCGATGGCGGCTCGCTGCGCGCAGACCGGCGACGTGAGCTCGGGGCGGCCCGTGTCACGCGTTCGCGTCACGCTCGACTCGCAGACGCCGCAGGAGTTCCCGTGCCTCGACGGAAGCATGGCGGACACTGCCTCAGCGGCCGTGGTGGTGGCGGTGATGCCGGGCGCACACACCGTGGTGCTTCGCGCCGTCGATTCGACGGGCTTCGAGTTCTATGCCGCCTCGTCGACCTTCACGGCCACCATGTCGACGATGAACCGGCCAGTGGGCCTGCAGTGGACGGTGGGCAGTCTGCCGGTGCGGTGGGCCTTCTTGAATCAGGGCACCACCATCACGTGTGCGCAGGCGCAGGTGGCGAACGTCTTCGTGAACTTCCGCAACCAGCAGACGCAGCGCTTCGTCTACGTCGACGCCAACGGCGCCGCGACGGCGGGAGCGGTCGTGCCGTGCACCAGCGCGAACTCGATTCAGGGCACCCTGTTCCCGTTCTTCTCCGCGGGCACGTACGACGTGTTCTTGCAGGCGCCCATCACCGGCAACGCGTACACGTACCAAACGTCACAGACGACGCCGCCGGCGCTGCAGGTGTCGGCTGGGGTCTTCGCGCAGTCGGAGTCGATGGGGCAGCTGCTGACGATGCAGTGACGCGCGTCACATGCGCGAGAACGTGAAGGTGATGCTGGTGAGCGAGCCCATCGGCCCGCGCGTCAACGTACCGGCCATGAGGTCGGCCGCCGTCACCGTCACGGTCGTCTTCGAGGCGATGCGGTCGTCGGCCGACAGACCGTCTTCGTCGTAGACCGCGAAGGCAAAGCCGGCAGACAGCAGCTGGGTTGCCGTCAGCACGCACCCGCCAGAGCTCCAGGTCGGGGTCGAGGAGTCGGTGACCGACGGAGTGCTCTCGGTTGGGCTGGTCTCGCTCGAGGGGCAGTAGAGGTCGACGTACGGGTCGGGGTCGGTCGCGAGGTCCCACGAGCTGCCGCTGATGCGCGCAGAGGATGGCTGGATTTGCCACATCGACTGCGGGTCGAAGCCGCACGTCTGACTGGTACACGCCTCGTTCGTCATGCACTGCACGCACGCGACGCCAGCGGTGCCACAGGCCAGCGGCTGTGTACCAGGCTGACACGTTCCATTGAGGCAGCAGCCGGTCGCGCAGGTGGCCGCAGAGCAGCCCGAAGAACCGCCTCCACTCCCACCAGCCGAGCCTCCACCAGACGCAGCGCCACCCGCCGCAGCTCCACCCGCGGCACCTCCCGCACGACCGCCGCCCAGGTCGCTCCCTGCTCCACCAGCCGCACCGCCTGCAGTCGCCAGTCCTCCAGCGAACGCAGTACCGCCACCACGACCTCCAGCGACGCTTCCGCCTGCCGCACCTGCCTGCCCACCGCCCGTCGCCAGGCCGCCAGCCGCCCCGCCATCCATCGACGAGGCAGCGCCCCCGCCAGTGCCGCCCGTCGTGAGCGACGCGGTTCCGCAACCGACGACGAGGAGCGTGGAGATGAACAGAGTCGAACGCATGAAGGCTCCCTACACCGCTCTTCCGAGTTTCTGAAAGCAGGCCCACCCTCGAGCCTCGCGGCAACCCCTTGATGCGCGGCGTCAGCCATCAGCGTGAACCGGGGTGACGGTGCTCAAGCGTGGTATGGGGCCGCACATGCGCACCCTCCTGGCAACCGCCATCGTCGCTCTCGCGGTCTTCAGCAGCTGTGGTCCTCCAGCCGTCATGCCGCGGGATGTGCGCGTCGCGGTTCCCACGGTCGACCCGGGCTTCCTCGACTTCGTCACCACCGAGCAGGTCATCGGGCCTGGCGAAGACAAGATGTTCTGCAGCGAGCTGGAATACGACGGCAGCGACACCGCGTTCACCGAGGTCGAATCGCTGCAGGGCAAGTTCGGCCACCACGTCATTCTGGTGTCGACGACGAAGCCGCGCGGCAAGGGCTCGAACTACGACTGCACCGAGATGACGGACTTCCTGCCGCTCGCGATTCCCGCCAACGGCTGGCCGGCGGGGCACGGCTCGTCGCTGCCGAAGAACACGCCCGTCGTGATTCAGATGCACTACGTCAACACCGGCACCCAGCCGATTCTCGTGCGCGACATCGTGCGCCTGAAACGAATGGACCCCGCGCAGGTCACCACGTGGGTCTCGCCGTTCGCGTTCAACCACGAGGCGTTCAACGTTCCGCCGCATGGTGAGCAGACCGTCACCTTCGACTGCACGATGACCAAGCCGTACAAGCTGCTGCTGGTCGGCGGCCACATGCACGAGAACGGCACGCGCTTCAAAGTCGAGTGGAGCCCCGCCGGCAGCGCGATGACGACGCTCTACGACGTGCCGATGTGGAAGGCCTCGTACCGCGATGAGCCGCCCGTGAACCTCTACCTGAGCGACATGAAAGACGTGCCCGCGAACACCGTCTTCCGCACGTCGTGCAGCTGGCTCAACGAGACCGACAAGCCGCTCGCCTACCCGCACGAGATGTGCGCCACCTTCGGCCTCTTCGCCGGCACCAAGGACGCGCTGGTCTGCAGGAAGACGCAGTGAAGACCCTTCTCCTGTCGACCTTCGTGCTCGCCTTTGCCGCGTGTGGCCCCGCGAAGATGCCTGCCGGCACGGCTGAGTTCCGCTTCAGCGTCTCGTCGTCGGTCAAGTCGAGCCCGAGCCTGAAAGACCCGCTGCTGGGCACCGTCTACGGAGACATCTTCCTGCAGGAAGACGTGTCGGTGACGGGCCCGCGAAAAGACGCCGTCGCGTTCGGAGCCGCCGAGATTGCGGCCGTCGACCTGCGCATGGCCGAGAGCAGCACCGCGACCTTCGTCACGCCGTCGCTCCCTCCGGGGAAGTACGTGTTCCTCGGGTTCTTCGACGTCGATGGCAATGGCTCCACCTCGAAGGAGCCCGACCAGGGTGACCCGGTGACGCTCGCGCTCACCAACACCTTCGACATCGTCGACGGGCAGCAGACCCGCCGCTCCATTCTCTTCGAGCTGGTCTTCAACTGACGATGCG
>Ga0075163_10013633_pt1 | contig 10526 bp, 7 predicted proteins | sample JI1023141ADNA_FD_71478 | JGI IMG/M metagenome (GOLD analysis project Ga0075163, IMG submission 71478) | Wastewater effluent complex algal communities from Wisconsin, to seasonally profile nutrient transformation and Carbon sequestration -... | ecosystem: Engineered > WWTP > Effluent > Algae... | reverse complement strand
CACCGCCCTCTGCTTCGACGATCAGCCAGATGACTGGCCAAACAGGCCCGGCGGGCCCAAGCCCAACCGGGCCTGGACGTAGGTACCTTATTTCTGGAGTTACCCTCGGATTTTTGGCGCTCTCGGGAGCGGCCTGGTGGGTGCTAAAAACCCAGAGCGCAGTCGTTTCCTCTCCTAATGTCGAGCCTGCGGCATCTGTCTCTGGTTCTTCGCCAACGGACTTGTCCGCTTATACGCCCGAGTTGCTTCAGCCCCGTCCTCCAGTGGCGCATCAGGCAGCGGCGCAGCCTCTCAAGCAGCCGACGGCACCTGAAAAGCCTGTCGGGCATGTAAGAAAGCCGCTCCGGGGCGTGATTCCCGACGCCGGCTGCATTCAAGGCGCCGGACTATCTTTGCAGGCACGGCGCAGCATTGCCACAGTTTTTAATAAGGCCGAGGTTCTGCTTCTGCCCGGTGATGTCGTCTCGCTGATTCGCCAGGGCAACGGCCTTGAAGTCAACTCAACACCGCCTAGTATTAGCGATAAAAAGGTAATGAACATCGTCCGCATGCTTGAAACAGCACTTCCGCAGAACGCCTTACCAGAGGGACTAAAGAGGGTGTATATCCAGTGCAGTGTGAAGGAATGAAAACCTCATCACTGACTCCCATTGGGGTCATTACGGCATGCGTGATATTAACTCTTTGTAGCTGTGAGTGGGAAGTTGCGGTTAGAAAATTAGAGCAGCAGAACCAGACTATTTCGCACAACCAGGAGGTCTTGCAAGCACAAATCAATGATTTAAAGTCAGAGCATGAGAAGGCCCTCATCGAACAGAGCTGCAAAAACCCTCGCGTATTAAGATTTCTCCAGGATTGCAAGAAATTCCTAGAGAGTGGGGAGGGTCATGAATGCAGCAAGTTGAATGTCGAGCAAGCGCTGAAATTCATGCACGAAGAGCAGCACGTTGTCGTACGTCTCCGGCCCGCAGAGGGTCTAGACAGCATGACCGAGAATCGCCGCAATCAGCTTGCACACTTACTCCAGGCAAGCAAACTCAAGTCAATCAGCAGCGTTCTGGTCATTGCTCAGCCAGCCGACAACGCGCCTGAAAATGGCAACCTTGCGCTTGTGTTGGGGCGCAAACTAAGGGGATATCTACATGAGACTTTAAAGGTGCCTGAGCAGTCCATGTTCAGGCCGCTACTAATCTCATGTCGCGGGAAGTCGCAGATGCTCGACTTGTACGCCAACCAAGTCGTCGATGATAAACCGGATTTCGAAGAACCCCAGGGTAAGGTTCCCAAGGTCGCTCTGTGGGTCTTCAGATTGGATTGTGGAAATGTGGCTACCTCTGATCTGGATAACGCTCGCCGCCAGCCCGCAGTTGGACCCCACGGTGTTAGCGCAGCGAATTGACCAGCTTACCCAGCGCCAACGCGATGAGATCCATCTGCTCAATCTGCAGCTTCCCGAGCCGGGTGCTGTGTGGAGCGGCAGTGACTGGCGCACGCCGCAAGCCGGCGAAATTCCTGATCGGACCGTTCCCCTACGCATCGTGCATCTATGGGCAGACTGGTGTACCGCATGCAAGGCCGAGTTTCCGCGCATGAAGAAGATTGCGCAGCAGCTGCAGACGAGCTACGGTAAAGATGTCCGTGTAATGCTGGTCTCGGAGACCATAGAGTCCCCTGTAATGGTGAAATTCTGGAATGAAAACCGCACGCAGATGCCGGTCGGACTTCAGTATGGCGATACCACTCATGATCTGATGTTCACGATCGTGCAGGCCCTGCCCCAGACAACCGAGGCCGCAGTTCTGAGAATCGAGCGCAGCCCTGGGCGCGAGCTGCCATTACCCATCACATTGGTGATGGATGCGGATAATGTGGTACGATTAGCTTTCGTCGGTTCTATGGAAGGCCGCTACGGACAATTTACCAATGGAATTGAGCAGCTTCATCGCACATTGAAGTCAGGAGGCGGACGAGGCCTCGTTGCTGGGCGGCCGCCTGCGGCGCAGTCCAACTAGCTGAGGGGATATGTTATTTAGAACAACGATGAGTTTGGGCCGCTCTCGGGTCAGGGCTCTTGGCAGCGTGGCGGTTGTCGTAGCTCTAGTCTCCCCGGTGATGGCTGAAGAGCCCGCCAGCGGACAAGGCCGGCTACAACTGGGAGCGATCACAGATGGTTGCGAGAATTTTGAGGATGGCTATAGTGCGGTCCAGGCCCGACTGCGGCAGATGGGCGAGGATGTAGAAGCGCCGAGCATGGGACGCTCCAATTGTATTGGACTCGACTGTGCAGCCAAGCTAAAAGGCCAGCCCGGCTTTCTTCTCGGCGGCCAAATCAGTCGAGAGCAGTCCTCCTTGTGGCTCATTGATTTGGCAAAAGATCGGGTTCTTGTCCAGCGTCGCCTAGGCCCTGGAGCCGACAAGCCCTCGGGCCTAGCGCGGCAGGCCGCGGTCTTGGCAGAGCGCGCCCATGACCCGCAGGCTACCTGGACTCCTCGAGCCCAGGTCCCGGTATGCGTCAAGCAGTCTTCCCCAGCACAGGAAATGCTGGTGTCCACAGGGGACTCTTCGGCCGGCACCAAGACTCCTGCGGAGTTACGCGTCGTCCTGGCTGTGCATGCGCCATCGCCCATTAGCAAGTATGCCGCGGAGTTTCAGAAAGGTGTCCGACGGTCGCTCTTGGAAATGGGGGTTCAGGTGCAAGAGGTGAGGGGTGTGGCACCGCCAGCAAACCCGCGCGATGCCCTGCCAGCTGGCTTGAAGGAGCTCCCGTTGGTGGACGTGCAACTCCTTGCTTCGGAGCAGGGGAAAAAGGCCGTGACGCCGGATGGAGCCGTGGTTCGACTCTCTGACGCACGGCATGCGACCCAGGCTTCCATCGACTGTACAGCGCAGGACTGCGAGCCGAGCCAACTTGTACAGTTTGTGAAAAGAACTGCTACTGGGCTACTAGACCAAAGTATGGACAGCGAAGCCAATGTCAAGCCTACCCAAGAAGGCCCCGCTGCACTGTGCATTCCCAGCACTACGTGTCTCCAGGTAAGCCTGGCGGGCGCTCCCGCTGTCGACCCTGCACTGTCGCCGCCCGTATCACAGCCGACGGGCTCGACCAAATCGTCCAAGTGCAAGCCCGTGGACAGCCGGCTCCTTATCGCCGGTGGCGTAGCGCTTGGGGTAGGCCTCGCGTCAGTCATCTCGTTCGGCACGGTCTATGGCGTTCTGGATGGGCAGACAAGGCGCCTTCCGCCTACCAATGAGGTCTTACTCCGTAAGGAAGTGACAGATGCCAAGCCGGCACTGGCCGGCGTCGCTCTGGGCGGAGTCAGTGCCGTGATTGGCGGGATCTTAGTGGGACTCCATTATCGAGCACGCAGCCAAGCTGACAGGATGGGAACAATATGCACTCTTTAACCTTAAATCGAGTTATTGGTTATTCGATTGCGCTGTCCATAGCCACGGCTAGCTGCACGCACGTCATCAATGACTGTGACGAGAATCGTCCTGCCTGCAAAATCATCAGCGTTCTTCCAAGTTCTACCTATCTAGGACAGAATCTGGAGGTCACGGTACAGTTTGATGCCCAGCTTGATCTCACTGATGTAGACAAATTTCCACTACAGCTTACCCAGGCGGCCAATAAGGGACTGGTAGACTTTTCTTTGAACCGCGCTACAAGTGACTCTCAAATCTGGAAAGGCAGCGTGCTAGTTAAAGCCCCCTTTGACATTGGAACTGCTTGCCTGCAGGTGAATAAACTATTTGAAAGTATGTACTTTAATCCGGTTCCGGTGACCATTAAAGACGGGCTGCATTTTTCCTCGGCGCCCATCAAGTATACCGATCCAGACGGGGTTAATACGCCGCGTCTATACCCTTGGCCACTCTGGGTCGGAATTCTTCCCGACGTAGCCAACCCAGTAGTATTTCTCAATGAAGGTCAAAATAGTATCGGGTCCTATTCTCGGATATTAAAGAAATGGGATGCCAAGGCGCTCAATATGGCAACCAGGACCGGTTTGATCGCTGATACCTCCAAACCAGGCCTAGCTGATCAGCTAAATCCAGACTTTTTTCCTGCCGCTCAACTGGCCCGCGGGAAGATTGTTTTTGCTCGCCGCTACAGTGGGAGACCAGAACTGCAAGTAGATAATTGTGACCTCGCTTCTACTTCGTTTGATGATTGCAAATCTCCTATGGGCCCAAACCCGGTGAATAATTTACTCCCAGCGTCGGTTGGTTTTTTTTCCGACACTTTAAGTCCTGTTTCTTCAGCGGATAACCCTCAGACATTAATTGTCTATGCATATATATCTGGCAATAAAACACATGTTAATACTAATTCATATGGAGATACAACCATGGATTTATCTCCTAAAAATTCAAAAATCGATCCACAGCCGAAGGATGGCGCTTGGAACCGCGTTCTATTTGGAACAGGTCCAATCCTCGCCCCAGCGAGCAAAGAGCTGTTAGCCGTCTATCAAAGCCTCACTGAGCAGACGATCACACTCTATACTGTAAAGGGGGACGGTTCCTTGGTCGTCACAGCTAGTAACAATGCTGCCACTCTAACCTTGACAGCATTGGGAAACGTTCCGGTGGATGCCATGGCAGTCGGTGATCTGGATGGGGATCAACTTGCTGACCTGGCCTTCGCACGGCGAGATACCTCGGGAAAGAAAAACATAATTTCATTTCTGATCAATCAGGGAAGCGGCAAGTTCGTCCAAAGTTCAACTTCGCTAGAGATTACATCTAGCTATCCAATTTCTTCGTTGGCAATCGGTGATGTCGTTGCGCAAGGGGCCCCCGATCTAGTGGCTAGTATCGCTCTGGAAAAAGCCCTATATCTATACACCAACGAAACGAAAGTCCCCGCTGCCTCAGTGAACTGCCCGTAACCAGCCCAAAAGAAACCGTGCCACGTTAGGGGCATCCATGTTATGTCCGCACTGTCTGACGCGAGCCCAGAGGTTCGCGACACGGAGAAATATGGCACGAACAATGCATCTCTTCAGCGTGCTTGCTTGCGCTGCTCCTGCAGTGCTTTCTGCACTCGCGGGTTGTCACCTTCTGGTGCACGTAGAAACCAAGCCCTCGGACTGCATCAATCCTCCCGCCGGCGACTGCACCGGCGCGGCCAATGAATCGCGTATTTTGGATGTGCGGCTCTACCAGCTCAAGCAGGAGGTCGACCCGTGCACGCTCGACCTCGAGTCGTTCGCGCAAGGCAAAGACCTGGAAATATTGAAAAGTTCGCTTGCCGAGACGGAGCGCAAGGAGCCGCTGCAGTTGCCGTTCACGGTGACCGCCAATACGCCCCAGAGCCTGGGCACCTGGGAGATCGGAAAAGATACCCGGTACGTGCTGGCGGTGGCGATTGGCCGCGGCAGGAGCCGCAACTCGGCTCGGCTCATCCCGATAGAACGGCTGCAGAGCGAATGGAAGTTTCCGACGCTTTACTTCCGCGGGTACGACATTTGTCTGAATCAACTCTGCAATGACCATACTGTTGAGGCGCAGTGCCAGCGATGAGCCAGTACAGCAAAGTGGCGTGGAAAGATGGAATGTTCCTCCTACCGCAGCACTTTCAGCAAGCCGAGCGCAGCATTGAGGCGACGCTGAGACAGCAGCTGCTCGGTCCGCAGCCCCTTGCCTGGGGCCTTTTGGAGCTTGCCATCCATGAGCAAGCCATCGCCGAGGGACGCGTCGAGCTCGTGCGCTGCCGGGCGCTGTGGCCGGATGGGACCCCACTCAATACCCCCGAGATCGACACTCCGCCGCCGGCCGCCCCGCTGCCGATGAGTGGCACCGCGCGCACCGCCGAAGCATTTCTGATCATCCCAGCCCGCCGGGCGCAAGTGCCGCTCGTGGCCGCAACGGCAGAGCGCAAAGACGCCCGGTTTATCGAGCGCGCCGTCGAAGTCGCCGATGATCACAATCCCGATCAGGTGCAAACCATCGACATCGCGGTCAAGAACGCACGCCTGGTCACCAGCCGTGACGCGCTGGAGGGACAGATTGCTCTTAAGGTCGCCGAGTTTGAGCGTACTACCGATGGCGTTTGGAGCCTGAAGCGGAGTTACGTGCCACCTTGCCCCGTCCTGGGCGCGGCCCCGCATCTCGTCCGCACAGTGCAGGAGCTCGTAAGCCGAGCCAACGCGCGGGCCGAAGAGTTGACCGCCCAGAGACGGCTGCGCGGCGATGCGCTGGAATTTCATGCGGCTGATCTACTCAACTTTTGGCTGCTGCACACGCTCAACGGCAATCTGTCGCGACTGCGTCATTTGCTGACCGTTCCCAGCGTCCATCCCGAACGACTCTATGAGCAGCTTCTTGGTCTCTTTGGGGGACTGCTAGCATTTTCCCCCAGTGCCGCACGCGAGGCCCCACCTTATCAGCATGAGTCGATCGGCGAATGCTTCGCGATGCTGCTCCACCAGATCTACGAGCTCCTTGGGGTGATCGTTCGCGCCCGCTATACCCTCATCCCGCTGAAGCAGACTCGGAACGCCTGGGATGGACGTGTGGAGGACCGCCAGCTCCTTGAGGCGGCCCACTTCTACCTGGTGGCGACCGGCGACCTCCCGCGTGCCGAGTTTGACCGGTTGCCGACGGCATGCAAGGTCGCAGATAGTAGCCGTGTTGAAGGACTGGCTCGCACAGCCAACCCCGGCCTGACTCTGCTGCCGGTTCCACGTCCGCCGTCGCCGGTTCCGGTACGCAAAGACGCGGTCTATTTCCAAGTCAAGACTGAGGGAACACTGTGGCAGGAGATCCGTCGCTCGGGGCAGATAGGAGTCTTTGTTCCGCGTGCGCCCGAAGGTTTGCAGCTCGAGCTGATCGCGCTTCATGATGCCGTGGGGACCGCTGCATGACGCTGTCTATCGAAGCGACGGAAGCCCTGCGCACCGCCTATGTCGAGCTATTCTGGCTTGCCGGCCGACTGCGAGTGGGAGAGGTTCCCGGCCATCGCTCGCTCGATGTCCGCGCCTGGGCGGATGCGACGCTGCATCAACAGCGCCGCACCCTGCTCCGCGCCGACGTCGATGATGCGGTGATAAACGACGCCGAGTTGGCGGTAATCGCTCTTCTGGATGAGTCAGCGCAGCTATCGGTGGCCCGCGACTGTGCCGAGCAGTGGATGGCGCGGCTACTTCAGTACGATTATTACAAACACTCCAACCTAGGTCGGGACTTTTTCGACCGACTGGAGGTTCTGCGCCAGCAGCCGGGCACCCCCCTGCCCCTGCTTGAAATTTACGCACGAACCCTCGCCTGGGGTTTCGAAGGTCGCTTTCGCGAAGAAAACCGGCTCGACGATCTTCGAGTGCTGCGCGATGCACTTCGCACCGAGCTCTTGCATCGCCTGGGTCAGCGGCCGCTTTGCCCACCGCTAACCGTACAGGCGGCACCGCCGAAGCTGGCGCCCCTGTTTTCGGCGCCGTGGGTGCTGGGCCTTGGGGCGAGCCTCATTCTCCTTGTCGGCGTCATTCTGACTGCGCTTCTGTACTCGCGAGCCAGCACGACCACCGAAGCCATCCGCCAACTTGCCGGTACGGTTGCGACCCGCCCACCGTCTGGCGCGGCGACTCGGGAGTAACCGATGCGTAAAATCTTCGCCTTGCTTGCCCGTCCTATTGTCTGGTCGACGGGCGGTCTCATACTGCTTCTGCTCGCCCTTCATGTCGTCTGTCCACTGCTCGGCGTAGACGAAGACAAGCGCTGGATCATTGAGCTCATCGTCGGCGGGCCGCTGGCCGTCCTCCTCGTGGCGTATTGGGGGCGCCAGTTCCTGCTTGATCGACGCTTAACCAGCGATATGGCAGCCCAGGCCAAACAGCAGGCATTGCACCAAGGCCCCGATACAGTGCGAGACTTCAAAGCCTTCTCGCAAGAGTTCACGCGCGCCTTTGGCGAACTTGGCCAAGCCTGTCGCGAGCGTGGCGTGGTAGGAGGTGTCTCGGCACTGCCCTGGATCATGATCCTGGGCCCGTCCGGGGTAGGCAAGAGCACTGCGCTCGAGCGCTCGGGACTTCGCTTTACCAGCCTCGGACGGCGCTTGCAAGGCATCGGCGGCACTCGTAACTGCACCTGGTGGTTGGCCAGTGATGCGGTATTTCTCGATACCGCAGGTCGCTATGCGGTGCGGGACGAAGATCGTGATGAGTGGCGGGCCTTTCTGCATCTTTTGCGACGCCGCCGTAGGCGTCCGATTGATGCGGTTCTCCTGCAAGTAGGAATTGAGGAGTTAATCGAGCGACCACGGGCCGAGATCGAGCGGGCGGCGCTGCAGTTGCGCGAGCGACTGGACGAACTGGTCAGCCTCCTAGATGCCCAAGTCCCGGTCCACCTCCTTTTTAACAAGTGCGACTTGCTCGACGGATTTGTCGAATTCTTCGGCAATCTGGATAGCGAGGAGCAGGCGCAGCCGTGGGGTTTCAATCTGGATACGAGCTCGCTTACTACGCAGCGGCTCGGCGAAGTCTTCGCCCAGCGGTTCGCAGCGCTGGAGCGCTCCCTTAACGAACGTGCGACCGCACGACTTCTCGCCTTAACGGATTCGGAGTCTCGTGAGGCGGCGCTTGGGTTTCCGGCTGAGCTGGCCGCGCTCGGCACCACGCTGAAGTTTTTCACCGAGACGCTCTTTGAGCAGAGAAGTCGCGGCGAGCAGCCCTGGCTCTGCAGCGTCTATCTTGGCAGTGCGGAGCAGACCGGTCAGCGCCTGGCTTCCCTACGCCAGCACCGCGCCGAGGAGTTGTCGCTTGGCAGTGGCGCCCGCTACCGGGCGGGGACGGTACTTGGGTCGATGGGAACCAAAGGCGAGACGTTCTTCTTGCGCGGTGTCTTCGCACAAGTCCTTCGCCAGGCCGAGCACGCGGCGCGGCCGACCGCGGTGCGGCAGCAGCAACTGCGACTTCACCAGCGACTGGCCGTCGGATTGGCGATGGCTGCCTGTCTAAGTGGGAGCATTTATCTCGGCGGACGCTACGGCGGCGCCATTCGTTGGATGCGGCAGTTGGAAGTCCGCTCCACGCAGCTTCGCGAAGCATCCGGCTTGCCTCGGCTCGCCTCGCGCGCCTCCAAAGTGGAACTGCTGGCTGAGATCGAGCGCGAAGATGCGGTCCGTGAGTTGCTTGGTGGGGTACCGGCTGGCTTGCCGAGCGGACTCATCGAGGCAGCGAGCGCGCTTTTGCGTCGACGCATTGAAGAGCAGTGGTTGCTGCCGCTGAAGCTGCAGATGCAGAGCGATCTGGAACACGCCGCCAACCGTCAGGGAAGCGACCCCGGTGAAGATTTCAGTCGCGGATTCGCCATGTTACGGCTCTCCTACGTCCTGCGCGGCAATGTCTGCACCAGCGCGGACCCCGAACTTACCCGCCAGTCGCTTGCCCATTACATCCTTGAGCACTGGCAGCGTGCGCTCGACGACCGTGGGCACTTTCTCGCGCTGACCAGTGAGAGGGACGAAGATCCTGAGCATCCGCGCACGCCGAGTGTTCAGCTTCGACGGCTGCTTGAGCTATTTTTCTCGCAGGAGCCGCAGACCATGGCCGAGATGGGGCGGCTCCGCTTTGAGGACACCCTGCTCGATCAGACTCGTCGAGCCCTGGTCGAGGGCAGCGATGACTCTGCTGTGGTCTTCAACCTGCGCGTTTCGCTAACTAACCTTTACGAGCGCAGCGGACAGCTCAATACCCCGCTGCTGAGCGATAGCGGCGTCGAGCGAGTATTTACCAGCAAAGGATGCTCTCTGTTCTTCAGCGGGGAGGCGAGCCGGGGCAGCGAGTGGTGGAAGTGCGTTCTAGACCGGCCGCTGCCCAAAGAACCTCTCAACCTGGAAGACATCTACCGCCAGAAGTACACCGACGCGTGGAACCGATGGCTTCATGAGCTGGCGCTGCGGCCCATTTCATCCTCCAAGGAACCGGGCAGTCATCCGGCCGCGGAGTCCCTGCCCGCTGTAATTGGCGCCCTTGATGCGCTCAATAGAGATGCTTGGCCAGCGCTGCCTCAGGTCTTTACGGTCTTCGGACGCGGGCGTCAGCAACAGCCGGGCGCATCGGCGATGCGCAAGGGCAAGTCCCCCTGGTACGCAGGCTGCGGCAAGCGCTTCGGAAGATCGGTCGAATGGGGGAAACAGGTCTATGAGGAAGGAAGAACTATGCGCCAGTGCACCAGCGCTATGGAAATCGTCGCACCGCTGACGCAGCTCATCAACAAGGACAAGCCCATCGCAGAGGAAGGAGACGCGGGAGGTGCGCGCGAGGAGTACCAAAAGTATTTGGACGCGGCCAAGACGCTACGCGCTACCTTGAATCGGATAAATCAGAACGCGGACCGGTATGCGGAGGCCCTGAAGCTGGTTCAAGCCACCATGGGCACCACTGGAGACCTGTGGGGGCTCCGCACGGCGCGCGATGAGCTTGTTACGGCGCTCCACAGCCGACTCGTGGGAAGCGGCATTGATATCAAAGACAGCGGGCTCAACATTGCGCTGCAAGAGTTGGAAGGACATGCTTGGCGGGCGC
>Ga0075163_10013632_pt1 | contig 10526 bp, 11 predicted proteins | sample JI1023141ADNA_FD_71478 | JGI IMG/M metagenome (GOLD analysis project Ga0075163, IMG submission 71478) | Wastewater effluent complex algal communities from Wisconsin, to seasonally profile nutrient transformation and Carbon sequestration -... | ecosystem: Engineered > WWTP > Effluent > Algae... | reverse complement strand
GTTACTTTGTCTGCCTGGGCGAACGGTCTGCGGTGAAAAATCTTAAACGTCTTGGTCGTCAATGTCCGCGGAAACGTTATCAGCAAATTGTTGGTAACGTTTGTGTTTGCGATGTGGCCGGCTTCCGAAGCCGAGCATTGTCCCACGAAACCAAACGTTGGTTTTATAAAAATACTAAAATTTAACTGGTCGCCCGGCCATAGCGCAAACATGTTGTTGGGCGCTGGCCATTCTGTCCACCGTGATAGTTGGTCTGTCCTTAGTTGTATTTCTTAGTCTGAAGTTCTCTGCGTACACAAGTCAAGGTCGTTACGCACAAATTGTCTGCGGATACTTTCTAGTCTAAAGTTTTTATTTTACTCCTCCTTATAGTCCTAATACCGTAAGCAAGTAGTCCGATGGCTCCTAAAATCTTTAGAGCTTGTCCAAAAGCTGAACCTGCAGAAAAACCCATGTCGAAGGATGAGCCAAAGTCAGGATACATAACTGTCAATGAGTAGATAATTGAAATGATAAATATCACGGCAATTACTTTAAAAATTTGGGTTGCTCTTTCATTTTTCATTTCTCTATTCTTTAATCATCTTCAATTTAGTACTCATTTATCAAATGTCCAACGGAACAGGTCTCAAAAACAATTGACGAAGCTCTCCACGTGAACTGTCGTCATGGCTTGCGCCCAACGTTTGTGTATGTGACGTTGCGGGCTTGGAGGGCAAATGAAGGAGGTACGACTGATTTGCCCGACTACTCCGAAACAGTCCCACGAGACCGAACGTTGTTTGAAACCTAAACTACAAATTTTCACTACACCCCGCAATGTCACATACATTTTGTTAGCGTGCGTTTTTTCAAAGTCCCAATTCTCTTTTCTTTTTAGTTATTAGGTCTCCCATTTCACTAAGGTCAGAAGTGAATCCATTAACACTTACAAATTTTGGTTCAGTATTAAACCAAATTGTCTCTTCACTGTCCTTCGTCTTGAGTTTATATAACGGAGGTTGAATAAATTGAATCTGTGAAACCGAATCTACGGCCAACCAATTCAGTGTCCTTTCTTCTCCGTTATGTTTTATCGTTATCGTCTGATTTCTTAACTCAACGATTGCAAACTTGTCCTTGATTACAAAGAATACGAGTACTAGAAGTAGTCCAATTAGTCCCATTATAACTGTCGTAACTGAGTCTGTAGACCCCGTCTCTCCGTTAATCTCAACGCTGTCAGGGAAAACAAATGAGATTACAGGAACAATCATAATCAATAGTCCCGCTATGAGAAATGCATATTTAAAAAGATAGTGATAAAGTCTGTTACTCTCCATAGTCAAAATAGTTGTCCAAGTTGTCCCGAAAAAATGCTCGCTAACGTTTGTGTTTCTGCAGTGGTGCCTTATCGAAGCTGCGTCCTGTCCCACGAAACGATAGCGTTGAACGAAGATAAAACTTTAAATTAACTCGTCACGGCACCATTGCAGAAACATACTGTTACCGCCTGTGCCCTCTTCTCAAGGGTTGGTCTGTCCTTACGTTGAAGATGAGTCGCTTTGTCTCAGGTGTCCGTACTTTAATCATGAGTCCGGGTTTGTATTTTACCTGAGCGCGTGGGGCAACCGTGTTCACTCGTTCTATTAGTCTAATCTACTCACGTTCTATTGGGTGGGTGGGGGCTGCACTCTTGCCAAAGCTTGGGATGTGCGGCTGTAATAGTGTGGGCTTTGGCAAGTGTGCTGCCTGCGCGGGCCTCACTTCACGTTGAAGTCTCAAACGTTCAGCTTACTGTATTTACCCGCTTTGTCGTTTGGGGTGTCAACTCACAAGAATACTCCGTTACTATGCGAGTTTTCTACAACAACATGCAAGAATACTAAAACAGATCACAAGAATACTCAGTCACCATTCGAGAATACTCAGTCAACTCAGAATATTCTTCTGTCAACATGCAAGAAAACTCCGTCAACACGCGAAAATTCTAAAACTGATCGGAAGAATACTCTGACACCATGCAAGAACACCAAATGCGGGTGCTTACTTTCTAATATATGCTGCTCTAAGGCAAAAAAAGGGCAGGAACATTAAGAATGTCCCTGCCTGTTTTCTAAAAATTGGTGCCTATTTTCTATTCACTAGGCTTCTTTGTGAACTTCAGGGCGCTCACTTGTTTATACTGGGGGCTTGTTGCACCAAACAGGGATTTCACATACGTCTTCACTGCCAGGGCTGTGTCGACCAGTCCGACAATTTCGGCATAGAGTGCTTTGTCTCTTGCTATTCTCGCGTTACTTGCTGCTGTGGTGGCTGTGATTACTCCCGTGTTCTTCGCCTTCAAATCTGTCAGCAAGGTGTTTAATGCAATCAGCTTCAATTCATTTTCATTAGGGAGATACTTTGGCTCTGCTGTCAGTGTTGCAACCAGTTGCGTAAAGTGATCTATTAATTTGTCGTAGCTCTGTTGAGAAGTTGAAGCCGTTTTCACTGGCTCTTTCCCTTCTTCTGGTTTTTCAATGGCCTTAACTCTCTTCCCTTGGATTTTGTTATTCACCGACTTTACATCGTCCACGGTTTGCGTGGTGGCATCTGTCGCTGCCAGTGCGTTTACGATTTTAGTTGCCAATGGCTTTAACGGTTTAAAGGCAAGTTCACGCGCATTGGTGGCGTTATCTAACGCTGTCTTTGCGGTTTTCACTGCTTGGAGTGCTGCATTGGCAGCGGTTAGCTGCGTGTTCAATGCCGGAAGCTTAAGAGCTACCTTTGATGGGTTGTAGGTAACTCCGTAGCCGGTACAGAAACTAATCAGGTCTTCGAAGGTCGCCACATTTTTTGCGTGGCCGGTTTCAGATGTACTTGCCATAAAATAGATGGGGTTAGTTAAAAGAATTTTTAAAGTAAGTGCCTTACCTAAAAATGTATTTTCATTTCGGAGATAAGCCAACGTTTACTTCAATGAAGTTAACTCCAACCCGATGTATGTGTCAATCAGAATATTTCTTAGTCGATTTCTAAGAATTTCGGTAGTGCGAGTAGGTAAAATTCCTACTCCATTTTTTCCAAAATGCTAAAAACGCAGTTTTTCCCCTGATGATGACGCTAAATTTTAATCGGGAGCAGAAATCACTTATGTATCTCTAAGCATTTTCCTAGAGTTTTTTTGAAAGAGACTGAAAACTATGATATTTAAATTAATATGTTCTATTCTTAATTTACAGGTATAGCAAAAAAGATTAGATCATTCAGTGGCAATACTGAAAAACTTGCAAAAATAGTAGGCGTCAGTTTTTTGACCATCAAGGCCCGTTGTTTTGCCAACCATAAAGAATTTGATATCATGAAGCATTTTGGTATTTGAAGTTTCAGTTTCGTAGACTTTACCCGCGATACTGATACGTGCATTGTCGTAGAATACATAGGAAAAAAAACCTTGTGAGTTGAAATAATTATATGCATAAAAGCAAACCCAATCCCCATTTGATTTTTTGCATTTAACTGTGCTATCAAACTTTAGTATGTCTTTGTCAATTAAATATCCCTTCGTTGCTACTGATTTCTTATACGCACTTAGAGCTGCAAAAATTTGACTTTGTAACGAAAGACTAATGCCAGTGCCCCATCCGCTCCATTGTTCATTATGAAAGCTATACTCTGTATTTGTAAAGATTTTATCTTGATTATAATTGATTTCAGCAGCGATGTCACCTGAACCTTCTTTAAATGTTACAATAATATTTATTGGGGCGATGTCATGGATAGTTTTAAATTGGTTGAGAATATTTAAAAAGGCCGCTTTGTTCTCGGTGCTTTTAAAGCGAGAAGCATATTCTTCCGAAAGTCCTTTTGTTGTTATGGCTACATCAGAATCTATGAATTGACAAAATGATTTAATACTAACTACCAGTATAAACACAACTGTTAATAATTTTTGTTTCATGGTTATCGGTAATGATCTGGATATATTTGATAGGGTTGTTTTCTATACTGTTCATTAAGGACTCTGTTTTGCAAAGACTATTCCTCCGTTGCGGTTAGTTGCTTACCTGCGAATGTGCCGTACGCTTTCCCTGATACTTCACCTCGCTTATAGTAATCGGCTAACATTTTTAGCGCAAGGTCAATGTCACTTTCATCCTCTATAAAGAGCTTGCCGTCTTTAACTTTCAATTTATCCCCATATTGCTTGCAGACTCTTTGCATCTTTCTTAAGGTCTTGTCATCTAAGTCTTTATAATTTCCGATTCTTGCAAGCCGAGCCAATTTTTTATGGATTGAAGGGTTTATCGCTATTTGGCTTGAAATTATATCAAGACCCTCAATCATGTCTGTTGCCTCTAGTTCGGCAACAACGCTAGTAGCTTGTTCTCTAAACTCTTCTTCAAGGCCAACGATTTGTTCAAACTGAGTTTTCCTGGCAATGTAAAATGTGTCTTCATAATAAATACAATCTACTTGTTTGTCGAGATTTACAGTTTCTCCTTCAATCAATTCAAGTTTTTGGCTATTTGAATTAAATATTGTGCGAATTGTTTTTTGTAGTGCATTTCTTTTGTTTCCATCTTTTTCATCTATAGCAACCTTGCCAGAAAGTATTTTTCTGAACGTATAAATCCAATCGGTGCTCTTGTTATGAAAGCCAACGCAATAAGCCCACAACTCTTCCTCTACAATCAAGCTTTCAAGATTCTTAATTTTTGGAAGTTTTGATTTTAGCTGATTATTCACTACATCAGCGAATGACATAGCTTTATTGGTCATTGAATATGTAAATAGTTGCTGTGTATCATCCGTCACTACGTCATATTCGTGAAGCTCTGTTTTTCTCCTGATGAGAATCTCTAATTGTTCCTGTGTTAATGTGTAAAGGTGTTCGCGTATTTCATCGTTAATATCAATTTGATAGACTTTGAAGTCATACTTGTCCATGACCTTAGTAGTCTTCTTTACATCATTTTTTAATACTCTGGTTATGAAGAAAAGGAAAGTATTATCAACCTTGATTTTTGCCAGTTTTTCTGAAAGTTCGGTTAGTATCATGTTGTTTAGTTATTATCTGTTGCAAAGTAGAGTTTATGACCTATCTCATATATTTTAATGTTTGCATCATCCTGTAAATACTTGTTACGTGAAATGATTAATCCGTTTTTGCTTTTATCATTCTCAACATATTCCACTTCATAGATTGAAAACTTAAAGCTTAATAGCGGGTTGATTAAGAGTAAGGATGAATTGATGTAAATTCTGTAAATAATGGCCATTAAAAAAAGTACTGAAAGACACTCATACCATCCACTGAACCCTTGAAAGAGAAACGGTATTATGTACGTGGCTATGTAGCCAATTGCTTCACTGTTCTTGTTCTTTACATCTTTTACTGTCACTGGACTACCATTTTTAGCAACCTCTTCAATGTTACCAAGTGTCTGCCAATAGCCAAACAAACCGATTATTGATACTAGAGTTAGGATTGAAGATAGACCAAATTTGAGTGCAAAGACGTTAAAACCTTCTACTGATATGCCTGCCCAATTGAGAAATTCCCAATTTTCAGAAACTTGCCTTGCAACGATGAGAATGAATAATGGTAAGTAAGACGAAACAAACAGAGCAAACTGAGCTAGACCATGAAGGTTATTAATATCAGTTTTGCTTTTTGCCATTTTTGAATTTACTGAAATTTAACTAATCAGATTTTACTTTTAAAGTAGTTATTGCTACAGCAAATGAAATTGTTAGTGTTACTCCGGTTTTGGTGCTTTAATATTAATTTCTCCTTCAGGAATTGCTGTTGGTTGTTCGGCCTTCGATGAACCTACTAAAACTGTTTCTTTTATATTGATGAGTAATTCCATTACAGAAATGAATATTAGATAGGCGGTTACTAGTCCTATAAATGATAATTCTAAACTTTGGAAGAATGGAAAATACTGAACGCTGTTAGCAGTTTGCAGGAATATTCCTTTTGCCAATGAAATAGAGCAAACCAATGTTATTGGGTTCCCGATGAATGACAAAATATCTTCAACGGGTATTCTGAATTCATTAAATGACATTGAAGCACTGAATTTAAATTTCCTCGTTTTTATTTTGTGCGTTAACATGAAGATAGTTGCTATCCCACCAGCAAAATAATTCAAGTTTTCAATCTCCAAGAAGTTCTGTAGGCCAATCAAGATTTCGCCACGGAATACATAAGAAGTTATTGACCCTGCAGAAAGCAAGGCTGCAAGTCCTATATATTTCCAATCAAACTGCTTAAACATTATACTCTGCTTTGATTAAACCTTAAAACATTACTCGATTCGGATTTATCACCCTCATTGCCCAATGCCCCACCCAATGCGCCACCAATTAAAATTCCAAATGGGCCGCCAAGTATGCCGATGATTCCACCTACAACCGCTCCTGTTGCTGTACCGTTGCTGTCTGATTCTGCTATTACTTCATGAACATGATATTGCAATCCGTGCAGAGAGAACCACGGACTACCAATAACATTTGCAAGCTCACTTCTTGTTGAGGCAAGAGTATTGAGATAGATTTTGTTATTAGAGGCTTTGTCTCTTACAAACAGCTTCATTTTGCAATGATATTCTTTAGTTTCTTCATCAAATCAGTTTCCAAATCAGTATTCGTGCCCCAATCAATTAACTGCACTTGAGCCGCGGAACGTGAAGAAATACTAACCTTTACTTGGTCGTTCACGTTCTGCGAAATTTTAACGCTAATCTTGTTGCCAAATGAAAGCAAGCCACCCGAATGAAAAAGTGTTATTTCATTAGCTTTATTTTCTTTTAACTCTAAATCTAACTCTTTAGCCGCCTTTTTTAAAGCTGAAATGACATTGCTTTTTGAGGTTTGAAAAGTACTACGTATCATTTTTCAAATGTTTCTAATTTGTTATTTGGTTTAACTTTAGGTATCAGACTTTTACTGTCTGATTAAGTAATGATTTAAGTCTGCTCATGGCTTCCTCTACAATTTTGCTTTGTGTTTCGATGTTTTCAATTACCTCCAATGTTGTGCGAGTATCAACCTTTACAACGACATTTGGATTTACTGCTTTAATGTCAAATACTTTGGCGTCAATGTCTGAAGCGGCAGCTTCTTGTTCTTTTATTTCTTTCTCTATGCTACTTATCTTTTCTTCAAGTGCTTCAATTTTCGCTTTATCCTTTTTATCCCTTTTGAAGACCTTCAATTGCTCTTTTAGTGGAATGATTTCTTCTCTCAGTTCGGCAGCTTTCTCTTTGTAGGGCTGCATTTTTTCCCATGCTTCGGCTCTACGTGAGGCAAAGTCTATTGTCCATGAATAGCGGCTTTCTCCTCTTGTCGCTAACATCTTTGCATAAGTCGGGAATGGTTCATCTTTTACATTTTCATCCTCTAACCATTCGCCTGTAAGTGTCGCGGGTAATTTACTATCGTCAATAATATTGCCGTTTTTGTCAAAACCGAAATGTGCCAGTGTCATTGGTGTTTTCTTGCCGACCTTAACTTGTGTGAGGTCGTAATACCAAATCTTTTCTGTTGTCTTGCCTTTAGTAAAAAAAATCAAATTAGTTTTAACACCTGCACCCGCTGTTGAAAATACACCGCCTGGCATACTGATGATTGCCCAAACACTACACTCATCAACTAACTTTCTTTTAGTTTCTACGAATGCACTTTCATTGGTACGAAATAAAAGGCCTTCATCTAGTACGATAGCACAAGTTCCTCCCTGTGATAATTGAGAAATGATGTCTTGTACAAAAAGAACTTGTGTTGAACTTGTTTCGAAAGCGTATCTTTTCTGTGCGTCTTGTCCTTCCTTACCGCCAAAAGGTGGATTGGTGAAAATGTAATCAAATGTAGGTGGTGCGTTTTCAAACAATGCTCCGTAGGTAGTGCGATTGGTTAATGTATTGCCATGCCAGATGTTTGGTTGGTCAATACCATGCAAGACAAGATTTGCTAAAGCGATTGGAAAGACTAAGTTCTCTTTTTCTTTTCCGAAAAAAGTATCATGCTTAAGTGTATCTATATCTGTACTTGAAATTTCTTTTCCGAATTTCTGATTGAGGTATTCATATGCCACTGCCAAAAAACCACCCGTTCCACAACAGGGGTCAAAAATGGTTTTACTTGGCTGAGGATTTATAGTAAATACCATAGCCCTGATTACTTCGCGAGGTGTGAAAAATTGACCGCCATCGCTATTTTTTTCCCCCATTTTTAGGAGCAAATCTTCATAGACTTGTGAAAGTGTGAAGAAGTGAGTGTCATCAACATTGTCGGTGTGAAGCTGATGAACTTTGTCTAATATGTCACGAAGGTTGGTTTCGCTATCTACCCGAACCCTTTCCACTGCTGTCATTATGCGGCCAATGATGCGCTGTTTGCGGGTTGCATTTGGATTGGCTTGCTCGGTTGCTTTGTCTATATCTAATCCATGCAGGTGTGGCAATAATTCATTGTTAATAAAATCAAACAGCTTTTTATCTCCTTTGGCGAATAGTTCCTGCCGTTTCCAACCTTGTGTTTTTCCATCAGAAGTTTTCGGGTGATCAGGCTTATCGCTGTAAGGGGCTGCCCAATCCTGCCAACGAAATGGACTAACCAACGCAGGTGAGTAGCTGTTGCCCAATGCTTCTGCTTCTTCTCTTTCCTTTTGTTCCTGTGCATCCAGAATTCTTAAAAACAGAATCCAAGTAAGTTCAGGCACATATTGCAATGCGCTGGCGCAGTTCGACCTACGCATTACATCGCAAATTGCCTTTACATAAGAAGACAAAGATTGAGTGGAGCCAATGGATTTAGGCTGCATTTTATTTTTTGGCGATTTCTTTACTTTATCTTTTGTCTTAGTCATTTTCAATTTCATTAAATGCTTGCGCAAGCAAACGATTTGGTAAGGTCTTGATTTCTCCTTCTGATTTTTTCCAGTTTGCTTTCATAATATCTAGCTCAGTCAAAGCATTAGTAACTTTTGTTACTACCTCTTTTTGAATTTTCAAGGAAGGTGCTGGTATTTCAAATGAATTCAGCAAGTCACCATTTAAATTTGCTTGATTACCACCGCGATTTTCAGACATGCTTCTCATGTCTTGGTATGAATACATCAACCATAATTGCAAAAATTCAGGGCTCCAAGTTTCGTTTGGCAGAATAGCAAAACATGCCTGATTAATAGTTGCAGGAACTTTTAGAATAGCGGATTGACCTCTGGTTTTGCCCTGACCATACATGGCAATTAAAACTGAATTCTCTGGGAGCAACTTTAAAGAGCACTCTTTTAATGCTTTGGCTGAAACATACTCTTCTGATTTGGTGATTGGAGCAAAAACAATCTCACCTGTTTTGACCCAAGGGATTTCTGCGGGTTCCCAATAATCCTTCTGGCCCCGTGAAGGTGTGCTACCACTTGTGGTTATTGCTTTTTCACCAAGTCTAAACTTTACTGTTGAGTTAAATTCGGAAAGAAAGTCTTTTAATGTTAAATACTTGAGTCTCTTTAAATCTCTATTTACGATCTCAGTTGCATTTCTTGTTTTTTCAACTTCTTTTAGTTTGGCTGTTAGTCTTTTTGCGATACGTTTCTGAGTTTCTATTTCTGGTGTATAAACATCTAAGTCATAGAGTATATCAGAACCTATCGCCTCAAATGTTGAGCCTTGACCCTTTTTAATTAGGTCTTTTTCTAAATGCTTTAATTGTAGTAATAGAAAATCTCGGTTCATTTTGTTGGGATTTACTCTTATCGCAGCTAATCCTCTTCCAATGCAACACTCCTCTTTTGCTATATTAGTTGCTCCAACCGGAGCGCGAACAGAGATTAAAATATCACCAGCTTTTGCAATCTTTATTGGAGCGCTGCACCATTTTACTGCAGTTGGATATTCCTCCCCAAATTCTGTCTTACCTTGAAAAAAGGGTAGCCCCTGTCCAAATATGTTGTAAGAACTACTTTCAGGCGACTGACCCATTACAATATCCTCGCACACTTCAATTAATCTTCTTGTACTTTTCTCGCTCATTCACTAAACAACCTCCCTTTTGCTTCTTTAATAACATCGTTTGGAACTCCAATTATTTTCAGAGCATTTAAACCGCCAGCGGATTTTATCTCCGGCACTTGCCAAAGAGCAGGGGTTTCCAGTGCATCTGTGCCATCTAAAGAGAACTGGTAGCCAAAAGCTTTCAATACAGTAGATGCACTTTTATCCATTTCATCAAACCAAGTTTTGTTTTCTGCTATGTAGTGTGAGCCTCTTTCAGTTCTTTTCAATGCTCTGGCTTTGTAGCCAGCATAACCAAAGAAATCAAACATATCGTACTCATTCATCTTATCAATTTCTTTAATTACTTCGGGAGAAAAGTTAGCTTCCAGAATATGATTAATTAGTGACTGCCTTTTTTGGGTTTCAATCCAAAGCTGTCTGAATTCATCAAGGTTGTGCGCTTCACTCACTACACGTTGTATTATTTCCCTGCGGTACTCGTCAACAGGTATCGCAATTTCTTTTCCGTCTCTGCTGCCTAAAATAAAACGACCCTGC
>Ga0075163_10013631_pt1 | contig 10527 bp, 2 predicted proteins | sample JI1023141ADNA_FD_71478 | JGI IMG/M metagenome (GOLD analysis project Ga0075163, IMG submission 71478) | Wastewater effluent complex algal communities from Wisconsin, to seasonally profile nutrient transformation and Carbon sequestration -... | ecosystem: Engineered > WWTP > Effluent > Algae... | reverse complement strand
TATGTCGCAACCCAAGTGTCGTCCGGTACGCTCGAATCAGCATGGGTATAGAGGGAGATTCTCAACCTGTCGAGTGTGCCTACCGGAACCGTTGTGCTGATTCTGAGGCGATACCACTGAGTGCCTCCGACGGTGCGAGTTGCCACATACCCCGACGGATTACTCAACTCAAGATCAGCATCCTGGGTGCTGATTACCGTTCCTCCGTTTCGCCACTCGAGGCGAGCGGTTGCATAGCAATCACTTGGATTACCAGGCGCGCCTGCTACCCATACCGAAAACGTAAAGGCCCTACCTGGAGTAAACCTCCCGTACGGCGAGTCAAAGATATCCTGCTGGACACCTACCGAGAAGTCTGCACCATTGCGCTTTGCTCGCAAGAAAGTACGTACATCATTCGGCCTGCAAGCTGGCCCAGGAGGACCAAGTGCTGTGTGAAAATCAACATTCGCCTCAAGTGTGTTCCACCACCAGTGGGTCCACGAGTCGAACTGACCAAGTGCATTGGAGGCGAAGTTGCTATTCGCTATGAGGTTGTAGTTCTCGCGATCGCCATGGCCATTGGCTTGGTCATACACCTTGGCATTGATGGAGCCAAGGATTCCAAGTTCTTCGCCAATCTCAAATTGACGACCGGCTCCGATGACCGTGTATGAAGTTTCTTCAACTTCATCCACAAACGAATCATCGGTAACAAGTGAGATCTTCATACTGCTGGCCAAGTCGGTATTGTCAATCAACCAGTAATGCGCATTCTCGGGAAACACTCGCGCACGATCAGACTCGGTAATAAGACTCTCAAGCTCGGTGTCCGATTCGAGTGCTACTTGCGTGAGCACATACTCGCTGGTCACACCCGAAGGGAGATGATAGTCTCTGTGAACAAAGATTGCAGACTCGTCACCGGCTGAGTAGATTAGCTCCCACTGAGCATCGGCCTCTAGGATGCGCCTGTACAGGTTGTACTTCAAGAAGTTCGGGTCCACAAAGGGACTCAGGTCTTGAACATACACCGTCGCAAAGCCAAGTGAGTCGTAGAAGTCGAGAGTCACAACAGGCGCAGGAAGCGGGTCAGGAGGTGTCCAGTTGGTGACGAATAGTCTCGAGACGGTACGAGTGATGCCCAGATTGTCAGTGACCGTGACATCAAACGAGTACTGCTTAAGATTGCGCAACACTCCGGACGGAACTACGTACGATTCTCCATCGTTCATCACCGTGCCACTTGTATTGAGAATCGCGCCAGTCTCAGAGCGCACAGTCACTCGCCAGGAAACCTGAGTCTGGCCAACCGGGATACCGCTATCCCAGGTAAGTGTCGGAGTTCCAGAATCCACTTCGTCGAGATCCAATGCTGGATAAGTGATCTCAATTCCAGGACCGTTTGCTAGGAAGAATTCCAGTGTTGGATTGTCACCAGCAAAGCCTTCTTCGTCCTTTACGTCAATGTCCCACGAAAGAATCTTGTTGACATCACCCGCGTCCAGGAGCAGATCTGCGAAGTTGTCAGTGCTTACAACCTCGCCAGTCGCCAGTACAACAGAGTTGCCATCACCGGGATCTCGGACCGTGATCTCATACGAATGCTGAGAATCTGTTGGACTTGCATCGCTGAATGTCCACGCGAAGCGAGTTCCCTCCTCGCGAAACACAAGAACAGTGCTGGAGGCTGGCGCTCTGTTGATTGCATACCCTGGGTGAGAAACAGTGAACGCAATACTTGTTGACCAAGGACCATAATCTCCATAGTGCGACACCATTCTCGCACGAACATTCCACGGACCCTGAGTGAGAGGGTAATTCAGAGTTGAAATGATCCTCGACACAGGAGTAGTTGTGAAATACTCAAGACTCGTCACGGGAAGCAAAAATCCGTCCAGTGCATAGTCTCCTGAAGCCGAGAATTGAATCTGAACTCTCTGGCCCGTGTTACTCGCATCAACTCCAACACCAGTGACTTGAGCTATGATGTCCGGCGTTGCCGACGCGAGTAATCCCAAGTTGGACGGAGTTGTAATTGCAGTGAGTGCAATCACAGCCCTTGAGATCAGATAGGCAATTACATCTCCATCTCCAATCAGCACATCAGCGCCTGGACTTACAACAGAGTCTTGCTTCTTGCCACGCTCGCCAGATGCGAGCATCTTGATACCCAGCGACTGAGTATATCCAACACTGTGCTTGATGGTTGCTGGCCTGAAGTAGAGCGACCAAGTACTCCCAACTAGGTTCCACTCGAATGCACTGGCAATTACATCTTTTCCAGTATTGATGTTGTACTGAAGAATAACACCTGCGTTATCCTGAGAGTTCGGGTTACGAATCATTCCGTGAGTTGTCTTGACCCCATACAGCCCAGAGTTTGCATAGGCGGCAGTGGAGGTGTTTATCTCAGGTGCAACCTTTGTAGTCCAAGTTGTCGATGTTGGTGACACCTCGATGATTGTCGACCAACTCTTCCATGGCGAACTCTGAATGCGACCGATGATTGCAAACGCGTCATTCGAGAGCCAAAAGCACTCCAGCTTCCGGGTGCCCCCGCCGATGCCTTTGTTAATGGCATTGTGCGAGAGTACGTTGCCGATCCAAGTTCCACTCAGATTGCCTCGAATTGTATAGACAAAGTCACCCGGGTCTGCGATCACGGGAGTGCTCAAAGATGGCCCAGGACACAAGGCGACAGTACCCTGGTATGCACCGCTTGCCGCAGCACCTTGTCGAGTGGCAAGGCTCACAACAGAATAATTCCAGTGCCCGCTCATTGTTCTGAGCGTTTGCGAGACCCAAGCAGACCCTGCGTTGTTTCTCTGCCAGACAACGCAATCCATAGAAGCAGTAGAGGAGGGACGTCTCGCTGCCACGATGACGGGATAATCCGTCACGGCGCAAGGCACATCAACATCAATCGAGAAGATTTCACCATTTGCGGCGAGGGTGTTAACCGTTACCTCGGAGCCTACAGAGTAAGTCTCGGTTCCTGCGTTCCAGGTGAGCTTGCGGTATCGGACGCTCCATGTACTGCCCGTGAGATAGCCGTATGCAATGAAAAGATTGTTATCGACATCAGCGCACATCGAGATTGGTAGATCTGTCTGCGCAACGGCAGTTGCTGTAAACGAGTAGGTTGCCTTGATGCTAAAGGTACCCTTGACCCCTGTGACTCCATCAACAAGATACACATATGCAGTTGGTGACTTCATCACCAAGAATGCAGAAAGTGGCTTGGTTGCATGCCGCAAGCGACAGGACGCGCGAGCCGTGCGCAAGCCTATCATGCTGCCTGTTGAGACTAGCGTATTGCGAGCCACTTGACACTTGTCCTTTATGAGACGTTAAAGAGGTTGTCGATGAAGTCCTGAGCGTCGTCTCCATCCTTGACGTTCGGGAAGACTGCATTGTTGATGACAACAGTCCTCGTGTTGTTCCGAGGTGCACCAAATCCTAGCGGCTCATCCTGCCCACCACTAGCGCCACGCTGTGCAGCACGCCGCATAGCCGCGCCCAGGTTGACCGCCATGCCGTGCTCTAGTCCACTGGTGGCCGACGACATGCCCTGCCTAAAAGCACGCGTCATTGACAGAGTGACTGCCTCGTTGAGTGACGACTGAGTCCTCGGATTACTGAGCACTCGTGAGCCAGCCTTGAGGTTCAGAATCTCGGGACCGTTCTCGCCAACGAGGGCAGGTCCCGAGGTCGGCTTACCAAGAGTACCTCGACGGTATGACACGTGAACGTGCTTCACGTGCTTATAGTCGCCCTTGTTTGTAATCGGATTGTAGCCTCGCCACTTCCAACCACCTCGAGCAGATGCGATTCGCATCTGAGAAATTACGTATCGCAGGCCGAGCTTTCCGTGACGAGTGCGCAGAGCGTTTGCGATATTGTTGTTCTTTGAGCCAGAGCTTCCGATATCAAAGGCAGGTCCGCCCTGAGGATCTCGGTGCGCAGCGATGTAAGAAGGATTGTACGCACGCGCAACCTTCTTAATGCCAGCAGCGCCACCGCCGACAGGACCAATGTCTTTGTCGTCGTAAGACTCGCTGACCTTGATCTTCTTGGTGTGCGCCTTGATGAACTTGGCAGCAGCATCCTTGAGCTTTTCGATCATCTTTCCGGTGAGCTTGCCAGGAATCTTCCTGACCATATCCGAGACGATTCCAGCGTCGGGAATCTTCTTTAGAAGGCTCAGCGGTCCTTCGATCTTCTGCTTGACATTCGCAATGGCAGCTTGCGCCTTTCGGCCTGCTGCATCAATGACCGTCTTGATGACCGTCTTGACAGAAGAGCCAATGTCCTTGATCTTGCCACCGAGGCCCCCACCCTTGACCTCAAAGTGCAAGTGTGGACCAGTGGAGTTTCCAGTGCTGCCAACCTTGCCGATCTGCTGACCAGCACCGACTCCCTGTCCAACTTTGACGAGAATCTTCGACATGTGTGCATAAAGACTCTGATCGTTCTTATGCTTGATGCGAACGTGCTTGCCATACGAGGTAGTCATGTGTCGAACAGAAGTAACCTGTCCAGTCTTCCAGGCGCGAACAGGTGTGCCATAACTCGTGGGGAAGTCACCAGCCCACCGCGCCCAGGGGTAGCCCGAGTGACGCCTCGGTGATCCAGAGGTCGGAACACGTCCGCCTAGGAAGAACCCCGGCAAGTTACCCAGTACATCACCAAGTACACCATGCTTGGCTGCGCCGCGGAGGCGCTCCCAGGTCTTATGTCCGCCTGGGGTCTTCTTGATCTCCTCGTGGGTTACGACATGCTCGTCGCCATGCACAAAGCCGCGAAACTCGCGAGGATTCGTACCGCCCGTTGGTCCGCCAGTGCGGAACCCCTTAGGAAGACTTACGTGCCAGTCCTTGGTGGACATTCCCACAAGTCCACCGATCTTGCGGAACGCAGCAAGGATGCCATCATCAAGCACAGTGTTGACGACAAACCTAATGGGCGACTTTACCTTGCCCTTGATGTCATCCCACGCCTTGCCGATGGCCGTAACGGCATCTGCAAAGACCTGCTTCACAGACTTCTTGCCAGTCAAAACATCCTTCAAGGCATCCTTGGCATCCTTGACTGGCTTAAGAATCTTATCCTTGACCTTGTTCCACGACTTAGCGATCCAGGTATTTACGAACCAGTTCCAAATGTCCTTAAACTTCTGATAGAAGCCAGACTTGATCTCCTGAACTGCATCCTTGAGCTTGTTGAGCTTGCCCTTAACGAGACCCTTAGCTTGGGCGAGAGTCTTGCCGATCCAGGTTCCCGAGATCCAAATCCAGATGTCCTTGAACTTCTGGTAGAGACCGGACTTGATCTCCTGGACGCCGTCCTTGATCTTTGCAAATCGAGCCTTGGCCTTGGCCTTGATCTGCGAGATGCTCTTGCCGATCCACGTTCCAGAGATCCAGGTCCAAATCTCATTGAACTTTGCATAGAGACCAGACTTTATGTCCTGAACAGCCTGCTTAAGGGTCTCGATCTTCTTCTTGAACTTTGCACCCAGAGTTGCGAGCCCATTGATAAATACGCCAAGGATCCAAGTCTTAAGCTCGCCGAACTTCTTGATTACACCGGACACTAGCGCCACGGCAAGCTTAATCAACTCAATCGGCAATTTGGCAAACCAGATGATGATCGCCTTGACCATGTCAGGCACAATCGAGTGGCCAACAAGAACATCCCATAACCACTTAAACCAGTTAACAACTCCTAGAACAAGTCCCTTGACGATCTTCCAGAGGCCCTTGCCAAGCTCACCAAAAATGCCAAGGATATTTCTGCCGATGTCTCCAGCGATCATCCATACGTCAACCCAACCACCCTTGCCTCCGAGCGCTTTCGCCACGGCAGCAATGAACTTGATCAAACCAGCACCGACTGCGAGTACTCGCCCGATGACACGTACGATCATTCCAAGTGCTGGAGCAACAACACGAGACAAAATGCTGGCTGCGAGCTTCAAAACAACAACTAAAGCCTTGAAGCCAATCTTGATTAAGAACGCAACAATCTTGCCTAGGAACTTGAATCCCTTACCAAGGTCCTCTAGCAAGGACTGAAGATCTGTTCCATCCGGGAGGACACCCTTGAACATATTCTTAAGTTCATCCCAGATGGTACCGAACTCTTTCTTAAACGAGTCGATGACTGTTGCGAGCTCCGGTGCGAACACCTTCTTGAGCTCGCCTAGAACACCAAGCACCCCCTCTTTGATCTTGCTGGGGGGAAATACACTGGTGATCCAATTACCAGCAGCGCCAGCACCTTCTTTGATCTTATTGACAATACCGCCGCCGATAACTCTGAGTGCCGGAGTGATGTTTGCATCCCACCAGCCCTTGAACTGACCCCACTTTGCCTTGATTGGGCCAAACGGATCAACCGAGGAGAACATGCGAGCGATCTCATCATTGAGTTGCTTTGTGAAAGCATTGATCTGAGAAGTCTGATCACCAGGTCCACCCTCGCGCCCGATCTTGGCATTCGGGCTGCCTTGAATTGGGAACCTTGCGCTCTTTGCATCACGAAATGCCTGCTGCGCATCTGATATCTTTGCTTCCTTGGGAAGCTTAACCTTCTTGGCCTTCTTTGCCGCAGAAGAAGTCTTTGACTTCTTCGCGGCATCTCGCTCGGCTTTGGATGTCTTCTCGGAAGCTGTAGCAATGCGGTTGAGTGCATCCTCTACGTCACGCATCGCATCACTTACATCAGAGTAAGCGTCCTTAAGCTTATCAAGCTTCTGTGTCTCGCGATCCAAAACAGACTCAAGACTCTTCTTCTGCTTCTCGAGCTTCTCGATAGAAGGAGTGTACTTGTCTACTACCTTTTGAGCATCCTTGATCTGCTTGACGACCTCGTCAAAGTCAAGTTCCTTCTGAGCATTTGCAAGCTGATCAATCTGACGAGTAAGCGGATCAAACTTGAGAGATCTCTCAAGATCCATAATCTCAGCTTGACGCTCTAGATCTTCAAGAGCCTTCTTCATGTTCTCGTACGAATCAGCCTGCTCATGAAGGCTATTCATCTGAGAATTGATCTTGTCGGCTTCCTCGTCATAAAAAGCCAGCACATCCGAGCCTGCCCCCGAGCCACGGAGATCAGCCTGAGTTGCGCGAACGCTCTCAAGTTCACCCTGGAGTGACGAAAGCTTTGACGCAATCGAGTCATACGCTCCAGCGGACTCGTCCATCTTGAGCATTTCAAGACGCAAACGCTTCTGCGCCATCTCGTTTTCAAAGATTGCGTCGTCCATCTCGCGCATGCCGATCAATGGCGCGCTGGCGAGATCGGAAATCTTGCTCTTTGCTTCATCGACAAGTGTTGTGTACTTGTCAAGAGTATTGTTTACATCATCAAGGGACCGTTGGTACTTGTCAACAATCGCCTGCTGCTTGCGAATCGCCTCGTTGAGACGTTCCGCCTTGGTAGTCAATTGTGCGTATGTCTTTACAAGCGCCTTGAATGGCCCGAGCGCCTTGGGAGCATACTTGGCGATGCTCTTAATCTGGTCGTTGCGCTCCTTGCGCTCTGTAAGATTCCACAGCGAGCCAGCAGCCTTCTTGAGGGCCGAGATTCCAGAGTACGCTTTCTTGATCGATGACTCGATGTTTGTTAGGCCGCCGAAAGACGTCACTATTGCTTGGACGCCCTTTTCGACATTCTCGACCAGCGATGGGCTGTGTCGAGCAAAAGGATTGATATACGAAAACCACTGATACACAGCAAGTGCAGCGTCTCGCACCACTGTCACAATGGCGATCATTGCGTTTTGCACTTCAACAGGCAGCGACCAGAATGCCTGCTTGAGGAACTGCACGAATCGCCCGACGAAAGTGCTAGTGTCACTCAAGCTATTTACAAAGCTTGCCCACATGCCAGGAAGTGCGCCAGCAATTCTCGTCACTACCGCATAGATCTCATCCTGAAACACATAGAAGAGTGCAATCGCTGCGGCAATAGCGATTCCGACAGGACCGAGTAAGAGACGAACAATTCCACCAGCGATGAACTTAACGGCCTTAAGGATGCCATCCTTAGCACTCTTAAATCCGCCAACAATTGCGAGCAGTCCGCCATGCAGAACAGCAAACAGCGTCATGATCGAGCCGGTGTATCTTGCAATCGGACCAATCATAGCTAGAAAGAGTAGTCCTGCTCCTACCGCCTTTTGGATCTCTGGCGAAAGATCCGCAAACGCCATTGCAAGCTTAGCAATGTACTGTGCTAACGAGACAATATAAGGCAACAGCGGCTGAATGATGTCAACAGCAGCGTTCTGGAGAATCGTATAGACTTGCTGAATGCGCTGAGGACTAGAGCTCAATACAGCATTAAGCTCGTACTGAGCTTGCTTCAAGTAAGCAGTCTTGTCGGCAGTTGCCGCGATGGACTTAGAGTAGTAACTGTTCTTGGAGGCGAGCCCCTCCATGAGAATATCGAACTTGTTAATCTGCCACCTGGAGGCGAGCACGGCGGCAGCGTGCTGCTTTTGTCCATCAGCAAGACCCTTGTAGGTCTTTGCAAGAAGATTCAACCTCTTTGTTGCATTAAGACTCTGCCAACCAGCATCCCTAACATTGATGCCCATCTCACCAAGAACTTCTTTGGCCTCCCTCGTTGGGGCCATCAGCCGCGAAATGATCGTCTTGAGTGCATTGCCAGCGTTTGCCGCTGAGCCTGCCGCAGGCACCAAAGTCGCGAGCATTGCACCGAGCTCTTTGGTGGTAATACCTGCCGATCGAGCTACACCAGCAGTTCTCTCAAAGCCCTCAATAAGGCCCTGCATCGAGATGCCAGTCTGGTTCTCAATAATGTTGAGTTGCGCAAGAGTGTCGTTGAGCTCTGATGTAGTAAGATGGTACTGCGCCTGAATCGAGATGAGTGCCTTGGTTGCCTTCACTGCGTCCATCTCGCCCAAGACCATGGCCTTGAGCGTAAGTTCAGTAGCCTTTGCTAGTGCGAGACCCGAGGCACCCGCTGCTGCCCAGTCACCTGCAAGGTTCTGCACATCCTCGCGAGACTGACCATAGGTATTACTGAGCGCACGAAATGCTCCCTCAAGAGCCTCGAGCTCGCTCGTCTTTATTCCTGGGTCCATATCAAGGTCGCCATAGACCTTGTTGACACGGACCATCGCTTTCTCGGCTGCTAATGCCCAAGTAGTTGCAGCTTTACCAGCCTCGTATAGCGGAATTGAGAAGTTGTATTCAAGCTGACGACCGGTCCACTGAAGCTGGTTACCGAATCTTGTTGCAGCAGACAACCAAGCCTCAAGCGGCTTGGTATTGAATGGCTGGTTGCTCTGCTGCTGGAGTTGCTTGAGCGCCTGACGCGCTTGGCGCGCCTGAATCTGCACGGTGATTACCATGTAGCGACGCACGAGAGATCTGTCCTTAGCTCTTTGGACTGCGATGGATCTCTAAGTATCCGACGAGAACAAAGCATACACCACGCACAGGACAATCAGCCAGCCCTGTGCGTGGTGCAATGCAGTGCAGTATTACTTCACCCCGGAGGCGCAACAACGTTGTGCTGCCCGAGCTTGTTGTGCTTCTCGCGCCGTTCCTTCTCCGCTTCGTACTTGGCGCGCTCTTCGTTTACCACCCAGATCGTCTGGATGAACCTAGGATCTTGGTCCCAAAGTCCTCCAGCGACCGGGAGGTGATTCCACTCTACACTTGCACAGAGTACGTAGAGTCGAATCAACGAGTGTGGTTGCGAGATATTCCCGCCGCGAGCAAGCTTCTTAGCTTGGTCGCGGATCAGGCTTTTTCCCGGTCAGCCAACCTCTTCTGCACGAGGAGCTCGTTGAGCTCGGCGATCTGCTCCTCGAGCTCTTCCTCGGTGGCGTCATCCGTGATGAGCCAGGGATTCGCCTTGCGAATGGCGAGCTCGAGATCCTCCACGATCTGAGGATTCGTGCTCATCAGCCACCTGTCGAGCTCGCTTGGCGAGAACCGAATCTCGCGCGGCTCGCGCGCACCGGTGCGAGTCTGCTCGACGCGATACAGCCTCCAGTCCACCACAGCGGCACGGATGAGCGCCTGGCGATCTGCCGCCACGTCAGCCGAGAACATGGCCTGATCAGTCTTGCGGTCGATGCGGATGTCGCGGTTCGTCGCCTTCTGGTAGCGAGTCTTCTGACCCTCGTTCATCACCGAGAACGTGATGAACTGGAGAGCCTCGCCAGTGCGGGGGTGCTTCTGGATCACGAAGGTCTTCTCGCCACCGAAGGCATAGGTGTCGAGGTACTCGATCGCGAAATCATCGGTGATGACTTGGTCCGGGTTGACGGTGACCTCCGGATCGGCATAGCCGGGAGTGCTCATTCTTTTTGTCCTTTCTGGGACGTTGGTAAAACTTAGAAGTTCACTCCCCTTCGCGTGGCCCAGTCAACACGAAGGGGAGTGAACTTTACCCGAGGTAGCGAACTCAGGCGATTGTGGTCTTGGCCGTCTCGAGCGTCGCGGTCAAGATCGGGGTTGCCGGGTTGGGCCGCAGAGCCTGACCCTCGATGTCCGACTCGAT
>Ga0075163_10013630_pt1 | contig 10527 bp, 9 predicted proteins | sample JI1023141ADNA_FD_71478 | JGI IMG/M metagenome (GOLD analysis project Ga0075163, IMG submission 71478) | Wastewater effluent complex algal communities from Wisconsin, to seasonally profile nutrient transformation and Carbon sequestration -... | ecosystem: Engineered > WWTP > Effluent > Algae... | reverse complement strand
GATTGCAGAAATTAAAAAGGCAATTGCTAATGGAGAAATTACACAAGAAGCTGTGGATGCACATTGCAAAAAAATATTGAAAGCAAAGTTTTGGTGTGGTTTAGATAAAAAACAACATGTACACGATAAAACAATTGCAAAGGATATTAAAACAAAAGCTTCTGACTCTTTAAATAAATTATTGGCAGAGGCATCTATCACCTTATTACAAAACCAAAATACCATATTGCCTTTAAAGCGTGATGATGCTTTAAAAGTAGCCGTTGTATCAATTGGTACAGATGAGAAAGATGTTTTCTTTGCATCGTTTAATACATACAATAAAGCAAGTTACTTTGGTTTATCTCACAAGGCTAGAAAAAAGGAAAGAGATACTTTATTAGCGCGTATTAAGAAATACGATTTAATTGTATTGAGTGTAAACAAAACAAACAATCGCTCTAACGAAAATTTTGGAATTACTCCTGAGAGTTTAAAACTGATAGATAGCATCACACAAATTAAACCAACGGTTTCTGTTTTCTTTACTAACCCTTATTTGTTTGCTAAGGTAAATGGATTAAACAACCACAAAGCAATTGTTGAAGCTTATGAGTACAATCGTTTCTCGCAAAAGGCAGCGGTGGATGCCTTGTTTGGTGCTATACGTTTAGATGCTAAGTTGCCAGTTACTGCAGGAAGCTTTGCACGTAATACTGGAATTGCAATGGAGAAAACCTTAGCAACACAAACTGCAGCACCTGTTAAAGTTACTGGAGCATCGCTCCAAAAAAAAAAGTTAAGCGAAATAGACAGCATCGCCCTGCAGGGCATAAAAGATGAGGCTTACCCAGGTTGCCAAATTGTGGCGATGAAAGATGGTGTTGTATTTTACAAAAAAACATTTGGACGTTTTACTTACGATCCTTACGATACACGTGTTACAGACTCTACCGTGTATGATTTAGCGTCACTTACCAAAGTGTTAGCATCCTCCTTAGTGCTAATGAAATTGGTAGAAGAAAATAAAATTAATTTAGACAGCACCCTTGGCCATTACTTACCCGAACTAAAAGGAACCAACAAGGATAGCATTGTAATACGTAAAATGATTACCCACCAAGCAGGTTTGCAAGCTTGGTTGCCATTTTATTTGCGAACTGTAAATAATAAAACCCACGAATACAAAAAAGGTTATTACCAAGAGAAACCTAGCAAAGCTTATCCCACGCGAGTTGCAGAAAACCTATATTTAAAGAAAGGTTATACCGATAGCATTTACAAAAAAATTGCAGAGAGTAAATTAGAAAAACCAGGCGAGTACTTGTATAGCGATTTAGGTTATTATTTTATTATGCGCATTGCAGAGAAAGTTACAGGTACACCTTACGATAAATATGTGCAAGAAAATTTTTATAAACCTTTAGGATTAAACCTGTGTTACAAACCGCGTGAAGTGTTTAATTTAAAAAACATAGCACCTACCGAAAACGATAGCAAATGGCGCAAGCAATTAATTAAAGGCGACGTACACGATCAAGGCGCAGCCATGCTGGGTGGAGTAGCGGGGCATGCAGGTTTGTTTGGTACAGCAAGCGATGTGGCAACACTAATGCAAATGCTGATGAAAAAAGGAAAGTATAATGGCATTACCTTAATAGACTCATCTATTGTAAATGAATTTACACAACAATGCAGTTACTGCCCAACTAACCGCCGCGGCTTATGTTTTGATAAACCTGAGTTCGACGAGAAAAAAGATAGCCCCGTAACTAAAAATTGTTCTCCTTTAAGTTTTGGGCACAGCGGCTTCACCGGCACCTTTGCCTGGGCCGACCCAGCAAATGGTTTAGTATATGTATTCCTCTCTAACCGCGTGTACCCCGATGCCGAAAAAAACAAATTAGCAAAAAGCGGAATAAGAGGAAAAATACATCGTTTACTTTATGAGGCTGTTGAAGGGGTGGAGATGGGGAATAAATAAAATTAATTAGATAATAACCACACTGATTGTCTTTGCATGGGATTGACTGCAAATCCGCGCTAACGGATCAAGATGTATTTATCATTGTAGCCAATTCTTCGCTGCTAATTATAAGTTTTCCGATTGTACTTTCTGTGTCTTCAGCGCTAATCATATAGTCGATAGCAACATCTGGTGGACTTTGTTCAATTGGAATTTCCAAATAAAATTTATCTACGTCTAAAACTGCACCTGGGTAAATCACAATGTCTATTCCACCACTGTAGTTATGTTTGTATAGAATGTTATTTTTTACTCTGTTTAATCCATAATTTCGATTTCCATCAAGTCCGTAATCAGAAGCCTGCCAAAAACCATTATTAAAGTTTAAAGCTAAATATGGATATTTTGCTATGTTTTGTCCTTCATTTGAAATAGAAAGTAAAATAAAATATCTGTAGCGAACTTGATGTATTTTGTCTTTTGCAATTACTTTTGCTGTTACCTTTAGCTTTGGAGATTTTTTTCTTGAAAACATGTCTACAATGTCATAATGCTCACATTGATAAAAACTATCTCCACTTCTTTTGTAATAATGTTTATCTGAAAAAATAGCCATGTGGGGTGCGGCTTCACTTCTTGGAACAAAAGTCTTAATGAAACCAGTATCACCTCCCAAATCTATTTTTTCATGAATAATTCCTTCAATTGTCGGTATTACAGCTTGCCCTTCAAGTCTGTTTAGTAAGTTAAGAAACTTGGTAAGTTCTTTTATTGGCTTTTTCTCTTCAGCCACGTCCTGATTCAAAGTATTATTTTTTGCTTTGATTCCCCATAGTATAATTCCTCCATTTGAATTCGCAAACCCCGATAACGTCTTGGAAATATTTTTTTTGTCATAATTCAAACTGTTAATGTCTGGATGATTTACAGTTTTAAATTCGAGATTAACATTTTCCTCTTGCCCTTCCGAAATAAATCGGTCAATTTCGTCAAGGTCAATTGTCTTATAATATTCAGATAATGTCATGTTGTTGTTAAATTGTATCTAACGTTTGACAGGCTTGCTTTGTTAGGCTAACGAAGACTCAACTTTTTATACCCACAAATGTTTAAACGAAGATAATACTTTCTTAAGCGGCGGCAAAACTTTAAACATGCGCTTTAGCGCAAGCCTTAATTTAGCCAAAGACCTACCTCAAAACCCGCATTGCGCAATTGCCCGTTGTTAACTGCTGCTTTTTCCTTTAGGGTTTGAATAAAGTCCAAGAATTTCTATCACTTCGCAGTCGGCTGTGCGTTTACCTTCCCAGAAATTACACTTGAGTCCAACTTTTATTCTTTCGGAATGATAGTCACGAAGATCTTCATTAATAATCCACATTTTGGCTGTTCCAGATTCGGGAACTGACTTTGTATTGTCTAATATTATATTTCCGTCTTCATCTTCAAATTCAGGCCAGATCATCCATGCTCGATCCACTAAGTCTGAGTCGTCATAAACAAAGTCGCACCTTATTCCTTGATAAGGTATGATTTTACGTCCACCTTCTTCGTGGGTATAGAATTTATATTTAACTCTAAAGTCTGCTTCATGTTTTTTTATTTCAGAGTATGGTTTATGCATTTGAGTAATGAACTGAAAGTGTCTTTTAGTTTTATGTTATCAAGGATTGAATATAATATTTTTTCTTTCACTATTGCCTACACCAAAGGTAAATGTGCGGTGATGGTAAACAGTCGTATTAAAAGTTGTGGCGAGTTGTTCACAAACAATTGCAACCATTTTATCAACCCATACATTGTCAAGAACCGATGGGTGGTCTTTATGGATGCTCACGCTAATTCCAAAGTTACAACCTTTAGGAGTCGTTTCGTCCCAATCTTGTAATGTCCCTTCTTCATATGGTCTTGAAATGTTATAGTTAATGTAGTCTTTGTTAACCGTTAGCCACTCAGTTTCGTTTTCGTAATCGTGTACCATTGTCGGAAGTGAAAGTACTGTTTGGAATTTTTCACCAAACGACTGCAAGTCTAGGTCACTTTTTAAACAAATATGTTCTAATCTTTTTGTTATTTCAACGTCCATTGGATATATGTCTAAAGTTGCAGCTAACGTTTGGCGTGCTTACGCTCGGCGGCCTAACAAATATAGCTTTTTCTGACCGCTGGCACTTGCACACTGTTAGCTACGGTTTTAATTGTAATCAATATATTCTAAAAAAGCGTCTATCCATTTATTAAGTAGGTCGTCGGTTGTCATGAAGTCTTTTCCCGTGTTAAAGTTTACCCATCCGTCCTGATCCTCAAGATTTCTTGTGTATTTATATTTTGTTTGTTTTACAGGTCTTTCCTTCCGGTCGAATTCCCACATGCCAGTAACTTCAAGCAGTGATGCAACCAACATTGCATCACTGATGTCTTCTTCATATGGTTGGCGCCAATCAAAACAAATATATTTTTCCTTATACCCAAAACTATACATATTTTCTCGAAAGGACATTATACCAAGATGGAAACCTGTTGAGGGATCTTCGAGAATTTGTCTTTTTTCTTTAAGATTATAGATAATAGTTTTTACTTGATTTCTAGCTTCTTCAATAGCTTGTTGGCTTTTAAGAAAGCTATCCAATTCAAGTTGTTTTTTTCGTGCAGCTTTAACTCTTTCCGCTTTTTCACCGAAAGTTTCTTTTTTGTCTTGCGGTTTTATAGCTTCCTTTGAAAACCCTCCGTTGTCAAGAAATTTTTTGAGAACATATTTGTTTAATTCGACAATTACATACGAACCATCATCGAAAACCTGTGCAGTAAAAAGATCAAGACCGTTTGAATTTTCCTTATAAATAGCTTTAAGTATATATTCAACTTCTTCTTCTCGACACTTATACTTGTCCATGAAAAAGTAGTGATTAGACGTAGTATTCTGATCTCCGAAAATATCCTGAAGAAAACTAGTCATTAGGCTCTTTTCTTTTTCGGTGTATTCCAGATTGTAGATTGATTTATTTGATGATTTGAATGATGCAGTTTTGGTCTGTTGACGACTTCTCAATGCTGTCGCCGACTCTTCCTCAACATCTTTTTTCCACTTATTCAACAATTCAATCGAGAATTTATTTGGATCTTTATCTATTAGTGTTGAACAATTTGCGCATAACCAAATTGCATTTGTTTTAGAACTTCTTTCCATAGAACTCAGTTCAGAATTGTATCTTGGTCCACCTACTGAAGCAGCGGTAATATGTGCAGCAACTCCAAGTAGGGTAGATTTATCGTCATTGTCATGCGAGCCAACAGTCAATTGTCGGCAGTCAGGATTTGAACATAGGAATCCCGCTCGTCTTGATAAGGTGTTAATTGTTGTAGCTTTAAAGTCGTCTCTCATAAAATCGTAGCTAACTTTTTTATTGTATTAATAAAAGTAATGTTTTGTTGCTGATTTTGCAAGATTGTATTAGTTTTTTCAATTCTTGTTTCCATTTTTAACCAGTCAGTTGCCATTTTACACTGGTGTAAAATAGTCTCGTGTAAATTAAGCCAAGGCAATTTTTATTTTAAAATAAAGCAAATTAACAAGGAATCACTCTTTAATCAATTTGCATCGACGCAAATTTCCTAATCAAATTTGCTCATCTTTAAACTACCTTTCTAATGTTATGGTTCCTTTATATTCCTTTAAATCACCACTTGTATTGGTATAGCTTAGCACTAAATAGTAAAGCCCATCGCTAGCTATATTTCCTTCTGTTGTTCCGTCCCAAATTTTATTTGTGTTTTCTGTTTGCTTTACCAAATTACCCCAGCGATTATAAATGTAGGCTTGTTTAACTTGTTGGCAATCTGTTACTATTTCGAACAAATCATTTTTTGAATCGCTATTGGGAGTAAAAATGTTTGGCACAACCAAAGCCTCCTCACTAAAATTAATACTTAGTGTATCTGAGTAAGAACAAGTTCCTTTACTAATTAATAAGGAGTAGGTGTTAAAGTTTGTTCCATAAATACTTGAGCTTGTTAAACCATTGCTCCATAAATAATTCGCACTTGTATCAGTATAGTTAGCACTTAGTAGTGCTGAAGTGCAAAAAATGGTATCGATTGCAATAGTAAAATTAAAGGGGCTGTCTAACTGAACCGAGATACTATCTTTATATTGAGCACCACAAATTTGAGTTTGAATAGTGTAAATACCAGTTTGATTAACCGTAATATTGGAAGTTGTTTCTCCAGTATTCCAACTTGTGTTTTGTTCTGTGTTTATTGATTGCAGTAAAAGAGAATTGGAACACAAAACCGTATCGTTCCCTAATAAAGGAATGTGCGTTGGAATATCCGATACATAAGCAATTTCTGGTAAGCCAATGCTTGACATCCCAGTTAAAAGAGTAAAACCATTTCTAGTATAATTACTAGCGATGCCAACTCCATCAGGATTGTTTATTACTGGTAATGATGTAGCACCATTTCGCGAGATGTAAATTTTTCCATCAGGTGCTAATTGCATTTGCCCAAAATCACCATTACCAGTATTTTGTATGGTATCAAGTATTGTTTTTGAGGCTTGTATACTAGTTGAATCATTTGAACTAACATTGTATTGTAAAATTTCATTGCTGAAAGTGGAAGGAAAAGTACTTGGGTTTTCGATACTATGCGTTAAGTAAAGTTGTTGACTATTGGGTGAAAATCGTGCTCCAAAAGCGAAGTCGATATTTCGAATAAAAGTATTATCGCTTAAAATCCCTGTGTTGTTATCAAAATTCATGATGGCTACATCAGTAAGATAGGTTCCCGTTGCAGCAATTTTAGTGTAATCCGAGCTTACTACTAAGTTAGAAACGTATAAGCCATATTGCATTTTAAGTCCAGCATTAGATATAACGGGATTGGGATTAACACCATTACAATCTAAAAGATGAGCTTGAATTTGATTTGTATCAATTACATTAAAAACTATCCAATAGTTGTTTTGTTGAGCATGAGGTATTACTAGCATTGCTTCGGCTACGTTATTAGCGAACAGTATGTTTTTTTGAATAACGTTTCCTAAACCAGCATTTGCATTCATATCTACAATAGAATAATGCGCCTGTCGTAAAAAACCAACTCCGCCGCAAGTAAAAATATAATACAAATTTGTTGAGCCTGGTTTTCTTACAATAGTTGCGGGTTGTGTATCAGAAGCATGGCCATTTAAGCCAAAACCATTAGGCATTTGTATATGGTTGCGATTAAATACCGTCATGCCGTCGGTATAAAAAAGCAATGCACCTGAAGTATCGCAAATACTTGCACTTCCTTCAAAAGCGGAAATAGCAGAATTTGATGTGCTTACAGCAATCCCCGAATTAAAATCGATTGAAGCGCCATAACCAAAGTGCCAAATATTGTTTTGTTTTTGCCCAAAGCCAAGCAGAATAAATGAAAGAAACAGTAAAAGTATATTTATTTTTCTTTGCATTGCCTGTGGAATAAGTGTTACACTAAGATAAGCTTAATATTTTACTTTTTAAAAATAAAGAGCAGAAGTTTTAACTCCCATATGGGAGAATTAAATTAATCTTTTTGGGAATAAAATCAAGACCTGATTAGCTTTTAAGTCTTCTGTTACCATTTCTCACTGGTGTAAATTAACCGAATGTATGTTTTATAACATTCAATTCGAGTTCTTTTGCATCCAACTTAAGTTCCTTTGCATTTAGTTCGAACTCGATTGTATTTAGTTCAAGTTAGATTACATTTAGTTCGAGCTAGATTGCATTTAGTTCGAGTTAGATTACATTTTGTTCGAGTTGGATTGCATTTAGTTCAAGCTAGATTACATTTAGTTCGAGTTAGATTGCATTTAGTTCGAGTTAGATTACGTTTAGTTCAAACTCGATTGTATTTAACTTAAGTTCGATTACATTTCCATTAGGTTCGTTTGCATCCAACTTGAGTTCCTTATCATTCAACTTAAGTTCTTTTGCATTTCCATTAAGTTGGTTTGCATCCAACTCGAGTTCGATAGCATTTAGTTCGATTTCGATGGGATTTGGTTCCATCTAGATAACATTTGGTTGCAATTTGAAGGCAAACTGTTAAAATAGGCTATGCTTTTTTAACATATAAATAATATGCCTTCGAGAAATTGGAGGAATTTTTGTGTTTGGGGAAATGGCGTGTCTCCCGATAGCTATCGGGACGAGAAGCGGCACAATGAGGTGGAAAAGATAATCACGTTAAACGAGTTCTCGACTGCGCCTGTCTGCCGACTAGGCAGGCTCGAAGTGACAGTTGTTACTTTTTAATTGTCTGTGTTAGATAATATCCATAAATGTCATTATGGAGTTTAATCTCAATCTGCAAAATTGTGTCGCAATAATATTGAGCACCGTATCCACACCATGTATCTTCATGGATAGGATATAAGTCTAGACCTGCTATTTTTCCAACTGGGAAACCATGAGTTGAATAATAATCCATTTTATATTCTTTAGTGCTTTGTTTTTTTATAAAACCTATATATTCCCATTGTAGTGATAATGAGTCAATGTCATAGCCTGTATTATTAAACAAAAGAATTGTTACATCCTTATGATGTGGGCATGCGGGATAAAGTTGATGCTTTTGAGCACTTAAGTTAAAACCTAAGGCAATCAAAATAATAAGGCCAATTAATTTCATGAGTTACTGTTGCTCATTATATAACGAGTGATTGAATTTTCGTTACAAATTTAATTTCAGTGTTTATTTCCTTTGCACCCAAACATCAACACAATTCTGTTGCGGATGTGTAGGTTCAAAATGCAGGTCATAAACATCTTTTGAATCGCCCATCCAAGTGAGATAAATTTTGGTTGAATCTATTTTATTATACTTGTCAATTAGTTGAAGTATTTTGTTTGCGCGTTTTTCTGAAAGTAAATCATTTGCTTTTTCGGTTCCATTTTTATCTGTGTATGCAACAACTTTAATAAATCCATATTGCTCCGACTTACAAATTTTAGAAAGTTCAAACAATTTAGGAATATCTTCATCTTTAATTGAAAGACTTCGTTCATCAAAGTATATTGTAAAAACAGTATCCTTTGTTAATCCCATCTTTTTTTCTTTTTCTTCACAAAACTGCTCTTTAGGTATTCCCCAATATTTTGTAACTAGATTAATGTCTTCATCAAGTTTAAAGTATATCCCATCAGTGTTATCGTCTTTAAATTTTTCGAAACAATTTCCATTGGTTCGGTAGCTAATCATTTCACCATTTTTGAGGTGCATCTTTATTACATAACAGCTATAAAACTTAATTGACTCCTCACTTTTGTTATTAAAATCCTCCACAAAGGAATTAATTAAATTCTTATCTAAGTCCAAACAATTAACTCTTGTACCAATAAATGGATGGTCTACCTGAACTAGTTCAATACTTTCAACTGAACTGGGCTCAATGGATTTATTGCATCCAAGAATGATGGAAATAAAAATGAAAAGTGAGATTAGGTTAATATAACGTATCATTTAAATATAAATATAAGCAAATTTTAATTTGTTTATTTATTACGTGTATCCAGATAGCTATCGGGACGAAAAGCGGCACAATTGAGGTGATAAATTTAATCACGTTAAACAAGTTCTCGCGCTTCGTCATACTTCGATAAACTCAGCACAGGCGCTTAGCATTGCGCTCGAACTGACATGGTGTGTATTACGAATAACTTTTAATCTCTACTTCACTCTATCCCCATTTTTATCAATAACAAATTTCTCAGCTTTTAAATAAACAGTTGCTTTTCCGTTAGAAAACTTTTCTACTTGATTATAAATACAAGGAACTACTTCTTTTCCTTTATCATTTACAAATCCCCAAGCATCACCTTTTTTTACCATTGCCATTCCGTCCGAAAAACTTTTTGCTCCATCATAAATACATTTAACTATTTCTTTCCCTGTAGTATCAACAAATCCCCATTTACGAATATTGTTTTCCTTTGTTGTAACAAGTGTAAAGCCTCCAATAAAACTTTCCATTCCATGGTATTTACACGGAATTATTTCCTTGCCAGCTTTATTAACTTTTCCGTTTTTTCCATCTTTTGTAACATTTGCATAGCCATCCTTAGAAAATTCTCCAGTTTTTTCATAAATAAATGGAGTGGTTTCTTTTCCAGTTGTATCTATGTGTCCCCACTTATCACCAATTTTCACATGGCATAAGCCTTCTTTAAAATTGCCAGCCCAATCGTAAATAGGTGCTAATACTTGTTTACCCTGTCTGTTTATAAAACCGTATTTTTTATCTATAATTACCATTGCTAATTCTTCACTATAATTTCCAATGGCATCATAAATAAAAGGTAATACTTCTTTCCCTGTTTTATCAATGCTTCCAAACTTACCTTCTTTTTTAACGCGCGCATGTCCATTGTAAAAAGCAACAGCATCATCATATATGATTGGAATAATTGTTTTTCCTGTAGTATCAATAAATCCCCATTTTTTATTTAGGCTAACCATTGCAAGGTCTAACTGAAAATCACGCGCTACATCATAAGTACATTTAATAACTTCTTTTCCGGATTTATTTATGTAGCCCCATTTTTCATCTT
>Ga0075163_10013628_pt1 | contig 10527 bp, 11 predicted proteins | sample JI1023141ADNA_FD_71478 | JGI IMG/M metagenome (GOLD analysis project Ga0075163, IMG submission 71478) | Wastewater effluent complex algal communities from Wisconsin, to seasonally profile nutrient transformation and Carbon sequestration -... | ecosystem: Engineered > WWTP > Effluent > Algae... | reverse complement strand
AGGTATTCACAACAAAGTAATTCCACTTAACCGGAATTAATGCTATGGTTATACTTTTTGTAGTTGCTTTCCTGTTCCAGGCATAATAACCATTATCCAGTTTTACAAAACCAGCACTGTCATTCGCAGTTATTACTTCTTCGGTTGGTTGAACAGTTTGTGTATTCCAGAAGCTGATACGGTGCAGCCCGATATCATTTACAAAATACCTGAAAATAAAATAAGGTTTTTGTGAAAGCTGCACAAGCGCTGATTCTTCAAATGTTTTGTCATCCATTTGCCGGATAAGAGCTGTATCCTTCAGCAGTTTTGCAAAATCCTTTTCCTGCTTCTGTATATGCTGCTCTACCTGCTTCTTAACAGCCCCCAGGGAGGAGTTGCCCGACCAGTAGCTATCGATGATAACAGAAAAAGTAGCCAGCCATGCTGCCAGTATCAACAGGTAACTGTTCTTAAATAACTGTCGTTTGTAGGTAGGGCTGTGCTCCAATTATGTAAAATTGTTTATGTTCTTTTTATTTTGTTCCAGATGCTGTCCATATCCTCCAGGCTCATATCATGCAGGTTTTTACCTTCCAGTTGTGCTGCTGCTTCCATCCGGGTAAACCTGTCTATGAACTTTTTATTCGTACGCTCCAGGGCATTTTCAGCATCTACCTGCAAAAACCTTGCAAAGTTTACCAAAGAGAAAAAAACATCTCCTAATTCGTCTTCCATTTTGTCAATATCGCCCGATTGGATAGCTTCAAACAACTCGGCTTTTTCTTCTTCCACTTTTTCCCAAACCTGTTCCCTCGTATCCCACTCAAAGCCCACCTGCTTTGCTTTCTCCTGCAGCCGCATGGCTTTAACCATAGCCGGGAGCGCCTTGGGAACGCCACTTAAAACCGAGGTTTTCCCTTCCTTCAGTTTTAATTTTTCCCAGTTCTTTTTAACATCTTCTTCGTTGTTAACATGGGTATCGCTGTAAATGTGTGGATGGCGATGAATCAGTTTTTCGCAAACCCCGTTTATAACTTCATCCAGGGTAAACTGTTTTTGCTCGGTCCCTATTTTGGCATAAAATACCAGGTGCAGCATCAGGTCGCCCAGTTCTTCTTTAATACCCTTCCAGTCATTATCAGTGATAGCATCCGCCAGTTCATAGGTTTCTTCAATGGTTAACTGGCGCAGGGTTTGTATGGTTTGTTTTTTATCCCAGGGGCATTTTTCACGAAGTTCATCCATGATCTGTACCAGTCGCTCAAAAGCGGTACTGTTTTCTGAAGGCATAATTTTTATAGTTTATATAGAGAGTAAAAAATAAACACCAGGAACAAAAGCATAATAGTAATAAAAAGCAAAAAGCAAAGTATCAGAAATTTAAATATCGTTTTTGCCCTGCGTTGGCGATAAAAATTACGCATGCATTTATAGAGGTAAAAAAATATGCCTAAGCCTAGTAGTACCTGGATGTAATTGATAATTGACCATCCTAATTTTTCGTTTATTTCACTAAGCACCAAAATGAGGAGCATGCAAATGAACCAGAAAATATAAAAATGAATACTAAAAATACCGTGGTTGACATAATAATATTCTTTACGGCGTATGTAAAGCATTTTTAAGATGAGGGCAAACAAAGGCAAGAGTATAAAGAAAATCTGAGGAAGGCTGTGCAATAGAATATCTGCAAAGTCCTTCACAATCTGCCCACCCTTGTCGCGGTATTTTTCGTTCAAATCAATCTCTTTATAGATCAACTGCCGGCGAAACCAGTTATCTTTCTTTTTTCCGGTAGCCAGCACTGAATCATACTCGGCTTTTGATTTGTAGGCTGAATTGGTAAAATGAACTGTTCCTGTCAAAGCCGCGCTATCAAAGTATTTTTTAAACACTTCCCGTGTCATTGGTACGGCCGGCCGGCCATCTTCCTTGTTTACCTCACGTGTAAAGGCATCAAAGGCCAGTGAATCCATTGCTTCTATTTGGTTAAATGTTTTGCCATTCATCGATACTTCACTAATTAGTGATTTTTTTTCCACTTTCATGAACGAAAAAAATATCAAAAAGAAAATAGCTGATGTAAAAACATACATCCGGATCGGATTAATATAACTTGCCCTGCGGCCGATCATATATTCCCTTGAAAGAAAGCCGGGTCTTCTAAAAAGGTATTTCAGGCTGCTGAAAAACTTTCCGTCGAAATGTGTAATATCCTGAAAAAAATGGGTTACCAGGTGCCATACAGTTTCTTTTGGCTCTATATTTTCCTGGCCGCAACGGTGACAATATCTTCCCTTAACATGGATACGGCAATTGAGGCAGTTCTTTTCCTTCCGTTCCTTAAGATGGCTCATGTGCGTTAATTTTGTTAAAAATAATAAAGTTTACGGGCTTATGGGGTATTGGTATAATTTAGGTTAATAAAAAGATAGATTAACTTTGTAACTGAAAAAATATACATGATCAGATTCACTATTATTTTACTATTAGCCTGTACAAGCTCATCAGGCCTGTATGCACAGTATTACTATAATGATATTGTAAACAACAAACAGGTATTGGCCGAACTGGCAGCATTGAAGGAGAAAAAAATAAATGGCGTTAAGGTAATATCAATGGAAGCTACCGGTGAAGAAACCGAAGGATTTACCTGCCAGAAAAAGATAAACAGGGATTATACAGAGGTGGAAATTTATACAGCAACCAATGAGTCGTATCCCAATACCTTCACATCTTATTTTACCAAGGCCGGATTATTACAGAAAACGGTTGATTCATCGGAAGCTGGTGCCACTACTATTGATTATACTTATGACGCTGCAGGCAGACTGGTATCTATCAATTCCTCCAAACATTTTAGCACCGACGATGATGCAGGAGTTGTTGTGGAAAAGCATTTGTATAACTACAGCAGTGCGGGTACGCTGGAAAAAATGATACTGGTTAAAAATAACCGCGATACCACCATATTTGATTTTATGGCAGATGAAAATGGCAATGTGGCCATCGAAAAAAATTCAAAGACAGGAGAAGACTACTATTACTACTACAACAGTAAGAAGCAGCTTACCGATATTGTACACCGGTATAATTACCAGAAAAAGCTTTTTCCTGAATATGCTTTTGAATATGATGAAGCGGGACAACTGGTTAAAATGATCACTACTGAAAAAGAAGGAGCTTATTATTTTACCTGGCGTTACGATTATGAAAACGGATTGCGGGTTAATGAGCGCTGCTACGCCAAAGAAGGAAGGATTATGGGGTCGGTGGAATACAAGTACAAATAGATAATATTATGAACTGAAAATAAAAAAGCGACAATTTCTTGTCGCTTTTTTATTTGTACTCGGGAACGGAATTGAACCGTCACTCGCATTACTGCGAACAGGATTTTAAGTCCTGCGTGTCTACCAGTTCCACCACCCGAGTAAACACTTCAAAAACCCAGTAAACTGAGCCGTTGATAGAAAAAAAATCCCGACGAGTCGGGATAAATTTTTGAGCGGAAGACCGGGCTCGAACCGGCCACCCCGACCTTGGCAAGGTCGTGCTCTACCAAATGAGCTACTTCCGCAATAATGATAAGAACTCTGTTTATTTTTCGGAGGGCAAAAATAAGTGTTGTATTGATACAATAAAAATTTATTTGTAAGTTGGGTTGTACAGGGTATTTGTTGGTACTTCAACATTAGGTTTACCCTTATAGCGATGGGTGTACAAATTGTAACATCCGCCCAAAACAAAAGCCAATACCAGGAAAACCTGACAAAACCAGATAAAACGTGATGTAGATACCCAGTTGTGTGTAAAATCCTTGTGACTGTTGTCTTCTATAACTTCCTGATTCATTTTATTATAGTTTGCGTTGCAAAAATAAGGGGTAACTGTTAAAAAAAATTATTTACTGCCAATAATTTCTGAAAAGGTTTTTTTCTTTTTTATAAAATAATCCCAAACAACCGTGCCGTTGTACCATCCATAAAGCTTTCCGCTCCTTTTTAGAGGAAAAACAGACCGCTTTTTTTTGAAAAAAAGCCAGCCCATAAAATGCAGGTGTGCTTTACATATTGAAAAAAAATAGCCCCTATCGCCACTTAGTAAGCCTCGCCAGGCTGATATAGCGTCCAGCATCATCCTGAAAGGAATCTTCCACAGAGCTGTACCTAAGGGCAGATTTTTTGCCAGCATGATGAGGTTATTTCTGAAATTAAGAAAAGTTTTCAGGCTATTGCCTTTGGGCAGGGTTCCTCCACCCACATGATACACAACCGATGCAGGCTGCACAAATATTTTGTACCCTGCCAGCTGGGCCCGCCAGCAAAGGTCTATCTCTTCCTGGTGTGCAAAAAAGAATTCATCAAGCCCGCCTAATTCATGATAGATGGATGAACGCATGAATATGGCAGCTCCGCTGGCCCAAAAACAAGGCCCTGCATCATCATACTGGCCTGTATCGGTTTCACAATCATCAAAAACCCTCCCTCTTAAAAAAGGGTAGCCAAATCTATCTATCCAGCCGCCACTGGCCCCGGCATATTCAAACTGATCTTTTTTATGGTATGCAAGTATTTTAGGCTGACAGGCAGCAATTGTTTTATCCGGCTCCATCAAATCAATTACCGGTTCTATCCAGCCGGGGGTAACTTCCACATCGCTGTTTAACAAAACATAATAATCTGCTGTAACCTGCTTTAATGCAGTATTATACCCTTTGGCAAATCCTTCGTTACTGTTATTTTGTATAATAAAAACCTGTGGATAATACTGTATTAAAAAACTGACAGAATCATCGGTTGATGCATTGTCGGCAACAACGATCTTTTTATTCAGGTAAGTTGATGCAAGCACCGAAGGCAAGAACTTTTCCAAAAAAATTCTGCCGTTCCAGTTTAAGATAACAATTGCTACTGATGGAGTGTGCATTTTTAATCCCTGCTGTAATTACCTGACAATTCATTATCAGTAACACGATCCAGCTACTGTGTTTTCGCAAACATACTATATTTCTTCATTCGGTATAGCCGGCATCTCAGTTATTCCTTATTTTTACTGCATGTTTAATTCCCTGTTCAACTGGCGCACTGTTCTGGCTTTAATTGCAATTGCTATTGTAACTGGCACTGTTTTTTATTCCAATCACCTGGCAAAAAAAATTGCAAATGAAGAAAAAATAAAAGTAGAACAGTGGGTTGAAGCAACCAGGGATATCCTAAATCCAAACAGCCAGGTTAGCAATTTAGCAAGCCGGGTATTAATAGAGAACAGTAAGGATATACCGATGATTGAGGTTACAGAAAAAGACAGTATCATGGATCATCGAAATCTTGATTCATCAAGGATTGCTTCCGACAAATCTTACCTAATAGATGAACTTGCTGCTTTTAAAAAACTACATGACCCGATTGTTTGGCAAAATCCCTATGATTCCCTGCAAACCAACCGGGTTTATTACGGCGAATCTGATCTGCTGAAACAGGTACGCTACTATCCAATTGTACAATTATTTGTAGTAGCGCTTTTCATCATCATTACTTTGATTGCCATAACCACCCGCAACAAATCAACCCAAAACCAGGTTTGGGCTGGTATGGCAAAAGAAACCGCCCACCAGATGGGTACTCCTTTAACGTCTTTACAGGGATGGGTTGAAATGCTGAGAGAAACACCCGGCATGGAAAAGATTGTACCTGAAATGAGCAAGGATGTTGAGCGCCTGAAACTGGTTAGCGATCGGTTTGGGAAGATTGGCAGCACACCACAACTGGAACTGAATGACATCATTGTGCAGGTGCAGGATATGGTGAATTATATTAAAAGAAGATCTCCTGAAAGTGTAGCTTTCCATATCAATACTTTTGGCGAAAGCGAGATAAAAGCCATGGTAAACGGGCCTTTGTTCGACTGGGTAATTGAAAACCTACTGAAAAATGCATTGGATGCCATGGAAGGAAAAGGCAATTTAACCATCAATATAAAAAATGAAACGACGCAGGTTATGGTAGATGTGATCGATTCGGGCAAAGGCATCAGCAAGCAAAATATCCGCAATGTTTTTAAGCCAGGTTTTACCACCAAAAAACGTGGCTGGGGACTGGGACTAACGCTTTGCAAGCGAATTATTGAACAGTACCATAATGGGGAGTTGTTTGTAAAACATTCGGAGCCGGGAAAAGGAACCACTTTCAGAATTGTATTGAGAAAATAATCTTTTACATTTGCAATCCCAACCAATGCCCGGGTGGCGAAATTGGTAGACGCACCACCTTGAGGTGGTGGCGCTGGAAACGGCGTGCTGGTTCGAATCCAGTCTCGGGCACTTAAAAAAGCTTCTCATAAAGGGAGGCTTTTTAATTTTAAGTATCTTGTAAAAAAATATATAATGGGAACCGAAATTACATGCCCCAATTGCGGACATCATTTTGAACTGAACGAAAGCCTTAAGAATGAGGTAGAGAAGGAATTGCGTGGCAAAATGCTGGACTGGCAGAAGAAAAAAGAAGAGGAATTTGAAAAACAGAAGAATCTTTTACTGGCAGATGCACTGAAAAAAGCGGGGGAAGATACGGCAGCAAAAATGAGATCACTGGAGGAAGAAGCTAAGGTAAAAACGCAGCAATTGCAGGACCTGCAGAAGAAAGAACTGGACCTGATGCGTGACAAAAATGCGCTGGAAGAAAAACAGAAGAACCTGGAAGTTGAGATAGAAAAACGTTTCCTCGAAAAAAGAAAAGAAATTGAAGAAAGCGCCATCAAACGTGAGCAGGAGTTATTTGACCTGAAGACCAAAGAATACAAACTGCAGATGGAGCAGCAGCAAAAACTGATAGAGGAACTGAAACGCAAAAGCGAACAGGGAAGTATGCAGTTGCAGGGCGAAAGCCAGGAGATTTTACTGGAAGAAATTTTAAAGGAAAATTTTCCTTTTGATATTATTGAAGAAGTTGGTAAAGGGGTTGAGGGCGCCGATTGTATGCAGATCATACGCAACAGCGCAGGTGTGGTATGTGGCAAAATAATTTATGAAAGTAAACGTACCAAGGCCTGGAGTAATAGCTGGGTTGATAAACTAAAAAATGACAAACGTAACCAGGGCGCCGATGCAGCCATACTTGTAACACAGGCTTTTCCTAAAGACATGGATCGCTTTGGCGAAAAGGATGGCATCTGGCTTTGCAGTTTTACTGAAGTGAACAGTGTGGCGCACTTACTGCGCAACGGCATCATTAAAGTATATGAAGCCAGTAAAGCCCAGGAAGGCAAGGGCGATAAAATGCAGATGCTGTACGATTACCTTACCGGTAACGAATTTCGTGGACAGGTAGAAGCCATTATGGAAGGGTTTATGGCCATGAAGCAGGGTATTACCAAAGAGCGCATACAAATGGAAAAAATATGGAAAGAACGTGAAAAACAGCTGGAAAAAGTTTTAATAAGCACCAGTGGCATGTATGGTTCTGTTAAGGGTATTGCAGGTGCATCAATTGGCGATATTCCGCTGCTGGATGGTGATACAGAATTATTAGATTAAGTTTACAGCGTGCCCAATGATACCATATACCAGGTTGTTCCAATCAACAATTCAGAAGACTCTATTGTAGTTACCCTTTACGATAGTGCCGGAAATATTATTAAAACCAGCAAGCAATCGATCAAAGATATGCAGATCGGCATCCCGGAAACTTTACAAAGCCAGGCTCAGTATAATTATGAGAAGGGAGGTATGAAAGCCGATCAAGGTATCGATCCCGCACTTTTTACCGGCTCCATTTTGTTACTTCTTTTAGGCAGCCTTGCCTATATCGTTCAACGCAACATACCTCTTTGGAAAAAGACAATAAAACAAATGGATGGCCCGCAGAAATTAATTTTCTTCATTGCGCTTGTGTGCAACTTTCTATTCTTCACGGGCCATATAGAATTTGGCTGGGCGGCAATCCTATTTACTTTGGTACTTGCCGGTGAATTTAAAAATGAGATATTTTATCCAAACGGAGTTGGCCATGAAACGGAAGAACTGCCTTTGGTGCAGGATCAACCCAAATCTGTATTAAAATACGATGGCCTGACTTTAAATTTTTCGGATACGGAGATCGAAAAGGCTTTAAAAAAGAGATTTCCGTATTATACAGCAATCAGTGATGAAAATAAAGAGCGTTTTATACACCGGCTTAAAAAATTTATAACCAATAAAACATTTTATATTCACGACGAAAGTGGTTTTAAAGAAATGCCTATTCTTATCAGCGCTTCTGCAATACAATTAACTTTTGGGTTTAAAAAGTACCTGTTGCCTTATTTTAAGAATATTCATGTTTTTCCCGAAGAGTTTTTCAGAACGAATGACATGGGTATCTGTGCACTTGCCGGCAATGTATCGGGCAATACCATTAACCTTTCGTGGAAGCATTTTTTGCATGGCTACCAGGATGGTAGTGACGGTCAGAATGTTGGGCTTCACGAACTTGCCCATGCTTTATACTACCAGGCACTTATAATTACAAAGGGGGTTGATGAGGATTTCAGCGAGTCGTACGACCAGTTTGCAAGTCATGGCAATAAAGTGTACGATGCAGAAATGAACCCAAACGGTGGCTTGTATTCTGAATATGCCAATAAAAATTTCCAGGAGTTTTGGGCCGAGAGTGCAGAGATATTTTTTGAGCGGCCGCAGGAATTAAAAGATTTGTATCCTGACCTGTATGAAACATTAAAAGAACTCTTTAACCAGGATCCGCTCAATTTGCAGGATCTACCCCTCCGTTAACACCCAGGTTAAAAAATTATTGTTGAAAAACAAATAATGAATATCCAGTTCAAATTCATTTTTAAAAATACACTGCACAACACCTTGCGCTGCAGAGCCGCTTGCCGATTGCAAAACAATATCTCTTTTAAAATCCACTTCGCCCCTGCCCCACCATTTAAAAACCGATTCTTTTATGCTCCAGCACAATGTTAAATTCTGAATTTCGAATTCTGAATTTTGAATTTTTCCAATTTCCTCATCACTCGTGAACTTATGCTGTATCTGTTCAATCTTTGTGTTCAGTAATTCTACATCAACCCCAACCCTGTGTGTTTTGCTCACAATGGCAGCAGCATAATTTCCGCAATGCGATATGGAAAAATGAAAAGGCTCGTTTGCTAAAAATGGCTTTTTTGTATCTGCTATCAATATCATCTCAACCGGAAACTCAGGATACAATTCCTTCAGCAACAACCGGCCCGCAAGGTGTTGCAGCCGTTTATGCCAGTGCTTTATCTCACGCTGCACAGGTACTATTGACAGGAAAAAATCTTCGCTTTCTGTAATGTGCCAAACCGCAATTTTACTCGTTGCGTTAATATTTTGTTGATAAACCAGTGGCATTTGAGCAATTAAAAATTAAAAATTAAGAATTGAAAATTTAGCTTTACAAATTAACGACTTAACTACTTAACAAAATAACATGATCTTAAGCGATAGCCGCATTTTAGAAGAAATTGAAAAAGGCACCATAAAAATTGTTCCCTACGACCGTGAATGCCTGGGTAGTAACAGTTACGATGTACACCTGGGTATACATCTTGCCCGCTATGTAAACAAGGAACTGGATGCAAGGGCACATAATACCATTGAGCATTTCGACATACCGGAAGAAGGTATTGTTTTGTACCCGCACGAATTTTACCTGGGCGTAACAGAAGAATATACCGAAACCCATGCCCATGTTCCTTTTTTAGAAGGTAAGTCCAGCACGGGCCGCCTGGGTATTGATATACATGCCACTGCCGGCAAGGGTGATGTCGGCTTTTGCGGTAACTGGACTTTGGAAATTTCCGTAAAACAACCTGTGAGAGTTTATGCTGGTATGCCCATTGGCCAGTTAATATACTTTCCGGTTGATGGAGAAATTGAAGTGAAGTATAACCAGAAAAAAAATGCAAAATACAGTGGACAGCACAACAAGCCGGTTGAAAGTATGATGTGGAAGAATAAGTTTTGACGCCAAAAATTTGTATTTTGCTGTACAAACAAAGTACTATGAAACAATCTTTTTTGCCCGGAATAAAACACAGGTGGCTCATTGTACTAGGTATGCTCTTACTGGGTAGCCACGCACAGGCTCAGTTAGATCCGGTTAAAGCCGATTCGTTTCTGTATTTTATAAAGGCCAACCCATTAAGGTCAGCAGTATACATAACCCGCAACGATACCGCCATTGCCCGGCTTAACGAAAACAAATTAATGCCACTGGCCAGCACAGTAACCATGTTGGTTGCTATTGAATTTGCAATGCAGTCAACCCACGAAATGATCAATGAGAATGCCTTTGTGCCGGTTGCTGATATTGAAAAATTCTACATTCCTTTTATAGACAGCGTAGCTTTCAACACCTGGATGGAAAAAGCAAAAGCTGCCAATGAAATTAAAGATGGCAATATAAAATTGGTTGATGTTGCCCGGGGCATGATCATATATGGCTGTTATACCAATGCAGATTATTTAATGGATCTACTGGGTTTTGACGCCGTGAAAGAAAATATTGCCTTACTTAA
>Ga0075163_10013627_pt1 | contig 10528 bp, 10 predicted proteins | sample JI1023141ADNA_FD_71478 | JGI IMG/M metagenome (GOLD analysis project Ga0075163, IMG submission 71478) | Wastewater effluent complex algal communities from Wisconsin, to seasonally profile nutrient transformation and Carbon sequestration -... | ecosystem: Engineered > WWTP > Effluent > Algae... | reverse complement strand
GCGAGCGTTTATTGTAAGGCAGGTGGCATGAACAAACGAAAGGCCGGAGAAGATTTTTATTTTTTAAACAAAGTTTTTCATTACGGCAAAGTAATTGAGTTAAACGCTGCTATAGTTTATCCAAGTGCCCGTATTAGCACACGTGTGCCTTTTGGCACCGGCAGGGCCCAACAAAATTTTCTTGAGAAAAAAAATGAAACATTTGAAACCTATTCTTTTCAAATTTTTGAAGATCTGAAACTGCTTTTTTCTTATAATTTTTATGAAGGTGCTCTCGATCTGAATTCTTTTTCTTCATCTATTAAACACTTTTTATTAGATAATGATATTGAAAATAAACTGGCGGAAATAAAAAAGAATACCACATCAAAACAACAATTTCAAAAACGTTTTTTTGATTGGTTTGATGCTTTTATGCTTTTAAAGTTTGTGCATTTTGCAAGGGATAATTATTACCCTAACAAAGCCGTTTTAGAAGAAGTATTAGATTTGTTAAAGAAACAGGACGATGTACCTCAAATTAACAACGAAAAAGATCTGCTTATTTATTTGCGGAAAATTCAAATAAAATTATCTAACTTTATTTAATGGAAGGCGACATTCTTATAGCTCACCCTTTATTGCAGGACGGTTTTTTTAACCGCTCTGTCGTATACATTACCAATCATGGTTCTGTTGAATCGCTTGGCTTTGTTTTAAATTTTAAAACAGATTTTAGATTACGCGATGTGAAGCCGGAAATAAAGAACGGCAATTTTCCTATTTACGAAGGGGGCCCGGTTGCAAAAGATCAGCTGTTTTACATTCACAGGTTAGGCAATGATCTTAGCGATTCGGTTAAAATAAAAGATGATATTTATTTTGGTGGTGATTTTTATGAGCTAATGCATTTAATAGAACATGGCAAAGTAAAATCGTACGACGTGCGTTTTTTTGCAGGTTACAGTGGTTGGGCCGAAGGTCAGTTAGAAATGGAGATCAAGAAAAAACACTGGCTCATTAATAAAAATGTTGAATCGGGATTTTTTGGTAACGAGGCCGAAGATCTTTGGCGTTTGCAATTAAGCGAAATAAAAAACACCTACAGTATCTTTGCCGATTTCGGAAATGATCCTTCGGTAAATTGATCAGGGTACTTTTTAAACCACATAGGCACAAAGAAAAATTTAAAGATTTTTTGAATAGAAGAACATAGGAGTTGCTTCGACAAGTCGAAGCAACTATGTGAACTCTTTAAATTTAGTATTGAAAAACCTATGTTTCTATGTGGTTAAATTTTGAAGCAGAATTAATCCTTGCTCATCATATCCACTCTTTCTTTGATCTTAACAGGAAAGCGTTTTTTCATATAAAATTTTCCGGCTTTAAGATCACCAATTACTTCTATCATGCCTTTACCACCACCACTAATCAATTTCATTACATCCATTGGGTTAGCATCTTTAAAATTACTTTTTAAATTAAAGCTGTAAGTTTTTTCTGTATTGCCTGCTATACGAACACGTTTTGAAAGTTTAGCCTTCCCTAAATTGATACCACTGTAAATAATATCAAACTCACTTCTGTAAATTGAAAAGCCCATTTGGTTCGGATTTTTAATTCCTAATAAAATATCCGCGTCAATACCTTGCGGACCAATTTTATGGATCTTAAAACCTTTAACGCCGGTGCATTGCGCCTCCTTAAAATCTTTACAGTTTGTAAAGAAGATCGTAAAAATAAGTGATGCAATAAAAAATCTAAATAGTTTCATGCTTTTTCGGTTTAATTAATGCAACAATACTTGCTAATACCCACACACTTTCTAACACAACAAATGGCCAAAACTGTATCATATAACTTGATACGCCTGCCATGGCCGCGCCTAAAATGTTTAGTATAAGGTAGCCTGTAGATTCAGGCGTTATTTTCTTTGCAATATTCAATGCAAAAGCTATTAAAAGCAGTGTAACACCCGTTGTTCCTATCCAATCGCTTAAGTTCATGTATGTTTTTAATGTATTAGGCTACAAATTTATTAATAATATTGAGAGTAGAATTAACTAAAAAAATGTAATTACAGCCAAAATAAGGAATATATTTGGTTATAAAATTACAAGAAATGAAACGATCACATTTTTTTATATTAGCAACAATGATATTTTTAATGTCGTTTACTAAAAGCGCTGCACAAACAAACATGTCTTCTTTTTATTCAAACTATACTTTTACTGCCGATTCATTAAAAGGTTTTGAAGAAGGGGCTGCTAAAAATTCGGCTATCTCTGAAGGATATTTAGGCGAAGAGTTTTCGGTAAGAATGTTTCAGTTAAAAAGACAATATATAAACGCTAAATATCATTTAACCTCCTCACAAAAAAATAGATTTGAATTTGCTTACAAATTAACTTCCCCACCTGCTAATTGTGTTAACGAAGATTTTGAAAGTTCAACGGCCGCTCAAATTACAAGCCAAAATCAAATTAGCGGCTGGACAGTTGATGCAGGTCTAAATCAATTCCCTCACAACTCATGTAACTTGTCAGGTTGTTGCCCGAACAATCCTTCCGAGTCACAATTAATTAGTACTGGCCCTTTCGGATTTGTTGATCCGGTAATTGGCGGCAACTATCCTATTTATTCTGTTTTTGGAACAACACTTAACTCTGGTAATGCTGTAAATCCTAGCATTCCAAATATGTATGGCAATAATATTATAAGAATTAATAGCCAGGTAAATAATTACAGTATTGAAAGGTTATCAAAAACCATTAATGTAACTTCTGCCAATGCACTATTTAAATTTGCTTTTATTTCCGTTTTCTCAACGGGTCATACATGCTGTGATGCCGGAGCAATTCAAATAAAATTAACCAACCTGTCAACTAACTCTCTAATTGCCTGTCCAAATCTTTCTCTTACCGCTCCCGGCACCCAATGTACAAACACTACGAACATAAATTATTTTAATGCATCAACTGGCACTCCATTTACAGGAACCGGCTTCATAATCTACAACAAATGGAACATTAATTCCATTGACCTGACCCCTTATCTTGGATCAAATATTTTAATTGAAATAATAGCTACTGATTGCACTGCCAGTGGACATTATGGCTACGGGTATTTTGATGCCAGTTGTGGCGCGCAAACTTTCACTGTTAATGGCACCAACAATGGGGGAGGCAATTACACAATTTGTAACCCAATTTTTTCTTATTACACCGCTGATTCATATTTATGGAATGGTCCTGCCGGTAGTGGTATAACTAACGTTACTACTCCAACCATTAATGTTACTACCTCAGGTATTTATACTTTACAAACAACTAACAATGGTTGTGCAGGTGTTTCAACACAAACATTAAATCTTACATTAGTGCCACCTCCATCTGTTATGATCACTTCTACATCACCAAGCATTTGCATTGGTGGTTCGGCAATTCTTAGTACCAGTGTTACAGGTGCCACTTCTTTTTCATGGAGCACGGGCTCGGGTAATCCTTCCATATTTGTCAGTCCCACCATAACAACTGTTTATAGTGTTACAGCAAATTATTTTGGCAGCTGCGCACAAACAAATACGTTTGCTTTAGCTGTAAATTCTTGTTCAACAACACAGTTAAAAAACAATACCATTAGCGAGAAAAATATTTTGGTATTCCCTAATCCTGTAAAAGATAAATTAAATGTTGGTACAAATGGAATTCTTATACAGGAAATAAATATCAGCAACAGTATAGGGCAAATTGTGTTTACTGCAAAATACGATAATGCGAGCAACGCAGTCTTAGATCTGCAAAATCTTTCGAACGGAATTTACTTCATGAAAGTTTCCAGCAACAAAGGCGCTGTAAGTAAAAAAATAATTGTTGAATAACTATTTAGAAGACAGTTGCGTATAGTGTTTATAAAATAAAGGAATAGTTTCTATGCCTTTATAAAAATTAAATAAACCGTAATGTTCGTTTGGCGAATGCAATGCATCCGAATCTAAACCAAAGCCTAATAAGATACTATCTAACCCTAACTCCTGTCTGAATAAAGCAACAATTGGAATACTACCACCACCGCGTGTTGGTACAGGTTTTTTACCATAGGTTTCCTGCATAGCCATGCTTGCAGCTTTGTAACCATTGTTATCTGAACTTAAAAAATAAGGCTCGCCACCGTGGTGTGGTTTAACTGTAACCTTAACTGATTTTGGCGCAATGCTCTCAAAATATTTTTGAAAAATAGAAGAGATCTTATCTGAGTTTTGATTAGGCACTAAACGCATACTTATTTTAGCAGATGCTTTTCCCGGTAAAACCGTTTTTGCGCCTTCGCCTGTGTAACCACCCCAGATACCATTCACATCTAATGTTGGACGAATACCGGTACGCTCAATAGTTGTATACCCTTTCTCGCCATGAACATCATCTACTTTAAGATCTTTCTTAAAATCATTTAGATCAAAAGGAGCCTTTGCCATTTCGGCACGTTCTTCAGCGCTCAACTCCATCACATCTGCATAAAAATCAGGAATAGTAATGTGGTTATTTTCATCATGACAACTGGCAATCATTTTACATAAGATATTTATCGGGTTGGCAACACCCCCACCATACACACCACTGTGCAGGTCGCGGTTTGGCCCAACAACCTCAACTTCCATATACGCTAAACCACGCAAACCCGTATCAATACTTGGCGTATCGTTGGCAATTATTGACGTATCAGAAATTAAAATAATATCGCCCTTTAATTTTTCTTTGTTCTTAATTATCCAGGGTCCAAGACTTGGCGAACCAACTTCCTCTTCACCTTCTATCATGAACTTAACATTACAAGGCAACGTATTTGTTTTCATCATTAACTCAAAAGCCTTAATGTGCATATACATTTGGCCTTTATCGTCGCAGGCACCGCGCGCAAAAATAGCGCCTTCGGGGTGAATGTCAGTTTTCTTAATAACCGGTTCAAATGGTGGTGAATTCCATAACTCTAACGGATCTGCAGGCTGCACATCGTAATGACCATAAACAACTACAGTAGGCTTTTTAGGATCGATCATTTTTTCGCCATACACAACGGGGAAACCATTGGTTTGGCACAACTCCACTTTATCGGCCCCGGCCTCAATTAAACGTTGTTTAACGGCCTCGGCGGTTTTAATTACGTCTGCGTTATACGCGCTATCGGCACTTACAGATGGTATTCTTAAAAGATCTAAAAGTTCGTTCAAAACACGCTCTTTGTTTTGATCTAAATAAGCATTGATCGTAGATTTTTCCATAAAAAAATAAAGGCTAAAGGTAAGATTTTGACCGACATATAAAAAGAAAAAATAACGCCCTTTTAGGGGGATTTTTGGGCTCGGAAATGCTTGATATTACAGGAAATAATGAATATATATACTAAACTCAACGTTTAAGTGCGTGTTGAAGTGAATAATAAATTTCGTATCTTTAGTTACCTGTTATGAGTTTAAAGAGTTTATTTAAAATATTTGCTGTGTTTACAATTGCTATTTTAATTGGCTGTAAAAAAGATGCTGCTGTTAAAATACCAAGTGACACCACACCACCTCCATTTGTGGAATATCGTGATCATTTTGTAGGCAGTTATTTGGGGTCGTTTACGTCGTATACTAAAGTTTCTATTTATTATTCGTACTTGCCTTATGAGCCAAATTATATACCACAAAACTATTTGGTCACTGTTCATAAATCTGGTTCCTCCGATTCAACTTTAGTGTTAAAATGTTTCGGTAAGGTTTCCTTTCCTTTCTTAAGCAGTATGAATTCAGTTCCTTCCGCAACTTATACTTTTAAAATTCTTGCTAATGGGAAGTATCTCTATAACTATTTTAGAGATAGGCAGGGCTTAAATTACTCTATCACACTTAGAAATGATTCCTTATATGTAAATCGTGAAGAGATTTTAGGTACTTATTTATCTACCACTTACAACATTTTTATATATAATGGCGTAAAACAATAATAATGCGCCAAAAAATCTAAATTGACAAATTATATTCAAGTTTTAAAATGCTAGAATAAAAGGCTAATTGTATTACTTTTGTATTTATAATGAATTCAACTAAAACAGCCTTTATTTTTTTTACCATTTTATGTTGCAATACTTTATTCGCGCAAATTCAAAATATTAAAATTAGTAGTCAGTTTGAGCCAGAAGAAGTTACCATTGCCATTAATCCAAAGAATACACAACAAATTATTGCCGGCGCAAATCTTGCGAGTTATTATTACAGCAATGATGCCGGTTTAACATGGCAACGTAATGGTTTAACCTGTAACGAGTTTAATGTTTATGGTGACCCAATGGTGTTTTGGGATACTGCACAAACTGCCTTTTACATGCATCTTTCGTTTCCAAATCCAAAAATAACACCAGGCGCTAGTTGGGTAGACAGGATAGTCTTAAACAGGTCCAACGACTTTGGAAAAACTTATCCTAATTGTTCTGCCGTTGGTAAGAATGCAAAAAAAGTTCAGGATAAACACTGGGCTTGTGTTGACGAAAGAACAAATACCATTCATGTATCGTGGACACAATTTGATGTGTATGAAAGTTCAGATCCTAAAGACACTTCCATTATTCGTTACTCTAATTCAAAAGATGGGGGCGTTACTTGGGCAGAGCCAAAAAAAATAAGTGCTTTTACCGGTGATTGTGTGGATAGTGATAACACTGTTGAGGGAGCAACACCATGTATAGGTCCAAATGGTGAGATCTACATTGCATGGGCCGGGCCAAAAGGATTGGTATTTCAAAGATCACTGGACGGAGGAAACACTTTTTTAAAAGAAGAAAAAATAATCGCTCCCATTAAAAACGGTTGGGACTATAAAATAAATGGTGTGCAGCGCGCTAACGGTTTACCATTTACCGCATGCGATAATAGTACCGGGCCAAACCGCGGAAGAATTTATATTTGCTGGGGAGATGAAAAGAACGGCGAAAAAAATAAAGATGTTTTTTTGGTTTACAGCGATGACAAAGGAGAAACCTGGACGGAGCCAATTCTTATAACCTATAGGCCTAATCATAAAGAACAATTTATGCCATTTATGACCCTTGATCAAAAAACAGGTTATGTATATGTTTTGTATTACGACAGGCAAAATTATGCAGACAATTTAAGTACCGACATTTATTTAGCAGTTAGTAAAAACGGCGGGTTAAAATTTGATCAATGTAAAGTAAATGAAAGTTCATTTAAACCCGCCAAAGATGTTTTTTTTGGGGATTATATTGGGTTGAGTGTGGTTAAAAATAATATTCGCCCCATTTGGATGCAGATGGATGAAAAAAAACAACTTAGCATCTATACAGCAATAATTAATGATAGTGCTTTAGCGAGTTATAAGAAAAACTATGCGAACGAAGTTAAACTTGAGAAAACTTTTAAGTATGAGCCTAAATTAAAAATAAATTATACCGCAAATAATAATATTGTTTTAACTGCCGCAATTACAAAACCCCTTGATGCAAGTTTTGAAAAAATGGTTGTAAAAGATCTTAAAGTTAAAAAAGGAAATAATGTGCTAACCATCAATACTAAAAAATTAGGATTACCAAAAGGAAATTACGTGTTAACCTTATATTATAACGGCGCTAACGAATTTGTTTGGATAACCGAAGAATAAATGGAAGTAAGAGCAGATACTTATTTATGGGCCATTCGCATTTATAAATCGCGCACACTGGCATCCGAAGCGATTAAAGGCGGCAAGGTAAAACTGGATGGCGACAACTTTAAACCTTCGCACATTGTAAAAGTTGGTGAACATTATACACTAACTATTGGTGATACTAAAAAAATAGTTGAAGTAACGGCATTAATAGAAAAACGTGGAAATTTTGAACTTGCCCAAAAACATTACAAAGATCATTCGCCGCCACAAACCAAACAAGAAAAATTAGATTCAGTTTTCTTTAATTCAAATGTTAAACGCTTAAAAGGTTCGGGCAGACCGACAAAAAAAGACCGACGTGATATGAACGATTTTGGTTCCCTTTAATAAATTCACTAGCTTTAATTATGCTTAAGCGGTTGCTGTTATTTTTTGTTTTTTTATTTTCATTGAATGTATCTGCGCAAATTGCTCAGTTGCTGTATGGCCCGTATTTGCAAATGGCTGGTCAAACATCTATACGAGTGAATTGGCGCACCGACGCGAACTGTAATTCTATTGTAAAATTTGGATTCACAAAAACCAATTTAAATCAAACCGCAGGCGTTCTTTCTTTAACAAACCAACATTCGGTTCTTTTGAGTGGTTTAACACCAAATACAAAATATTTTTATTCTGCAACAAATAGTGGTAATACATTTGTAACAGATACTTTTTACTTTTTTACAGCACCTAATACAAATCAAAAAATAAGAATTGTTGCTACAGGAGATTGTGGTACAGGTATGCCCACTCAAACAAACATTAAAGGCGCATTAACCAATTTTATTAAGAACAATTATGTAAACTGTTGGTTGCTTCTTGGTGATAATGCATATGAATCGGGTTTCGATTCGGAATACACAAATTTATTCTTTGCTCCTTATCAAAATAATTTTATCATGCACAATACAGCTTTATTCCCATGCATTGGCAACCACGATTATGGCAATGATCTTAATTCAGCAGAGAATAAAAATGTTGCTTACTATTCTATTTTTAATGTGCCTTCCGCAGGTGAGCTTGGCGGTGTTAGTTCCGGAACTGAATCGTATTACTCATACAATTACGGAAACATACATTTTATTAGTATTGATTCTTACGGTACCGAACAATCGTTACACGTTTATGATACACTTTCGCCACACTATGTTTGGTTAAAGCAAGATCTGTTACAAAACAATTCTATGTGGACCATCGTTTATTTTCATCATCCTCCCTACACAATGGGCAATCACAATTCTGATATAGAAACTGACCTGGTTGGCATACGCACTTATTTAACGCCTTTGTTTGAAAGAAATAAAGTTGATCTTGTTATCAACGGGCACAGTCATGTTTTTGAGCGTTCCTGGTTAATGAAAGGGCACAAAGGTTTAGAAACTTCGTTTAGCAAAATACTTCATACAAAAGACAGTTCTTCTGCGCGTTATAATGGAACATTCAATTCTTGTCCATATATAAAAGATACTATTAATAACAAAGGTGTGGTTTATTCTGTGTGTGGTTCATCAGGCAAAGTTACAGGCATTCAATCAGCTTATCCGCACAACGCCATGTATTATTCTAATAACACAAAAGGTATGGCTGCAGTTATTGAAGTGGATGCCAATCGCATGGATGCATTTTTTATTGGTGAAGACAGCGTTGTGTATGATAAGTTTACTGTTTTTAAAAATATTCAAAAAGTAAATCTTGTCAATTCCAATTCACCGCAAACTGTTACGCTCACCGCTTCGTGGAATGGTAATTACAGCTGGTCGCACAACACAGTTACAACAAAACAAAATACAGTACCTGCTTTTTCAAATACGGTTATTATTGTTCACGACAGTTTAAATTGTTTTGCAGATACGTTTAAGATCAACCTTACAAACGGTATAAAAATTTATACAAATAATAAAATAAAAGTTTATCCAAATCCAACAAATAATCACAAACTTACTTTTGAGTTTGAGGAAAAAACAACTATAAAAAAAGTTTTTATTATTTCTCTTGATGGAAAAGAAACAGAGTTAAAAGATCTTGAAATAACAGAGAAGGGGTTAGAACTTTTTCTTCCTAAATTAATTGCAGGGCAATACATCATAAAATTAATTAGCGACAAAAATATTATTCATCACAAGATAATTTTGAATGAATAAGCTACGATGCTAAATAGGCAATAATTATAATTGCTGCTATAATAACTACTTTAGATGTTTTTCCCGATAAAAATCTCGAAACCGGGTCTAATTTAATTTCCTTTGAATACATGGCTTTATATTTAAAAGTTATTGTATAAATAGGCATCAAATCTTATTCCTGTTTTTAAGTGGGTTTATACTGTTAAATAATGTGGATTTTAACAAAAGATACAGAGGAATGCGGAAATTGTTCCACACCAGTAAACATAAGCGTTTCAGGCACAATGTGCCCGGGGTTTTGTAAAGTGGTAAGAAAAAAATTAAACTGAAGTTGTAGCGTTCTTAATTACTCCCAATTCTTTTCCAACTTTAGCAAAAGCAGCAATAGCTTTATCCAAATGTTCTTTTTCGTGTGCGGCACTTAATTGCACACGAATACGCGCTTTATCTTTTGGCACAACTGGGAAGAAAAACCCGATCACATAAATTCCTTCATCTAATAATTTGGCGGCAAAGGTTTGGGCTAATTTTGCATCGTATAGCATCACCGGCACAATAGCACTGTCACCATCTTTAATTTCTAAGCCTGCCGCTTTAATTCCTTTTTTAAAATAATTTACATTCCATTCTAATTTATCACGCAAAGTTGTTGTCTCTGTTAATATATCAAACACCGCTAAGCTCGCACCCACAATACTTGGCGCTAAAGAGTTACTAAATAAATACGGACGAGAACGTTGA
>Ga0075163_10013626_pt1 | contig 10528 bp, 11 predicted proteins | sample JI1023141ADNA_FD_71478 | JGI IMG/M metagenome (GOLD analysis project Ga0075163, IMG submission 71478) | Wastewater effluent complex algal communities from Wisconsin, to seasonally profile nutrient transformation and Carbon sequestration -... | ecosystem: Engineered > WWTP > Effluent > Algae... | reverse complement strand
TCGTAAACTTCCTTGGCTAGTGCCATGACCTCATGTTTTTCCATAGTACTTATAGTATACCACTGACAAAAAGACCTATTTGTTTGCATATTCGTTTGTCAGTGATTACAATCTATATCGAATAGAACTAATGCTTAAAAAGGGATGGTAGCATGACAGCAGCAAAACTGGGCATCAATGGATTTGGCCGTATCGGTCGCAATGCGTTTAAAATCGCATTCGAGCGCAAGGACCTTGAGATTGTTGCGATTAACGACCTTACAGATACGAAAACTTTGGCGTATCTCCTCAAGAACGACAGCAATTACGGCACTTACCAGCATGAAGTCGGCTATGACGATACGGGTATTATCGTCGACGGTAAACACATCAAGGTACTCGCCGAGAAAGATCCTTCAGTGTTGCCATGGGGCAAGCTAGGGGTTGAGCTCGTGATCGAGTCAACAGGATTCTTCACTGCCAAGGAAGATGCTGAAAAGCATATCGTTGGTGGCGGCGCGAAGCGTGTGGTCATCAGTGGTCCTTCAAAGTCAGAGGGCGTCGACACTATTGTCCTCGGAGCTAACGATGACAAAATCGAAGGTTCATCCGCAGTCATCAGCAATGCAAGCTGTACAACCAACTCACTTGGTGCCGTGATGGCAATCCTTGATGCTGAGTTCGGTGTTGAGAAATCGCTACTGACAACCGTGCATAGTTACACAGCGAGCCAAGCGGTCCAAGATGCACCGAAAAAGGATCTTCGCGAAGGTCGTAATGCTGCTGAAAATATGGTTCCTACGACAACTGGCGCTGCAATCGCCGTTACCAAGACATTGCCACAGCTCGAGGGTAAGTTCGACGGTCTTTCTATCCGTGTTCCAACCCCAGTGGTGTCAATCAGCGACGTGACTGCGCTTTTGTCGAAGGACGTGACTGTCGATGACATCAACAACGCCTTCAAAAAAGCCGCGAAGGAGCCGTTCTACCAGGGCATTCTTGGTGTTAGCGAGGAACCGCTAGTTTCACGCGATTACATCGGCAATAGCCACTCGGGAACTGTCGACTTGCTCCTGACGAAGGTCGTTGGCGGTAACTTGATCAAGATCTGTGTCTGGTATGACAACGAATGGGGCTACAGTAATCGTTTGGTTGAACTTGTTGCCGATGTGGGCAAGGGACTTCATAAGTCATAGCAGACTTTTGTTTTTGCTATAAAACGCTTATACTTACAATATGAAAATTTACTTGGGTGCTGATCACGCTGGTTTTGATCTTAAAGAAGATGTGTTTGCGTACCTCGCAAAGCACAGTATAAATACTGAAGACATTGGGTCAAAACAGCTTGATCCCAATGATGACTTTCCGCAGTTTGCGCAAATAGCTGCGCTAAAGGTAATCGGTGACGAGGACCCTGACGCGCGTGCAATTTTGATCTGTGGCGGTGGTCAAGGTATGGCTATGGCAGCAAATCGTTTCCGTGGCATCAGAGCAAGTGTTATCTGGGATGCCGAAGAGGCTCGTATGACGCGAAACGATAACAATAGCAATATACTCTGTTTGCCTGCGCGCGTGTTGCAACGCGAGGATGCTCAGGTGTGGCAAGACATCATTGATACTTGGCTGCACACTCCATATGCAGATGCTCCTCGCTACAGGCGACGTAACGCCGAATTGGACGAAATGGCATAATGAGTACGATTGCGCCAACGGTTTTGGCTGCGACTCCAGAGGACTACAAAGCGAGTCTGGAGAAGATTCATACTTTTGCGACGCGTATTCATGTTGATTTGAGTGACGGTAATTTTGCACCAACGCCAACCATTACTTCTAGCCAGATTTGGTGGCCGCAAGAATGGCAAACCGATATACATGCAATGGTTGCCGATCCGGCACAACATGTAGATGCCCTGCTGGCGCTTAATCCGCATCTCATCATATTTCATGCAGAGGTAAAGACCGACTTGTTGCCAGTGTTACAGAAAGTCAAAATGGCCGGTGTCAAAGCGGGAGTCTCATTGGTCCGCACGACGGTGCCCTCGGATGTTTCTGCACTTATCGAAGCAGCTGATCATGTGATGATCTTTAGTGGTGAACTAGGCAAATACGGCGGCACCGCTAGTCTGATGCAGCTCGAGAAGGTTCGTTTGGTCAAGAGTATTAATGCTGGAGTCGAAATCGGTTGGGACGGCGGCGTTGCGCCCGAAAATGCGTTTAGTTTGGCTCAGGGTGGTGTTGATGTACTGTACGTCGGCAGTGCTATCCAAAAGGCAGACGATCCGAAAGCGGTGTACGACAATTTGGTGAATGAGGTTAATAGGCAAGGAGCAATGTAGGGTATATGGGTGGGAATTTAACAATTGTACAGCTAGAACAGAAAGCACGTAGTGTTCGTGAAGACATATTAAAGATGCTACAGCACGCTGGTAGTGGGCACACTGCTGGTCCTCTCGACATGGCGGATATCTTGACAGCTCTCTATTTCGACATCATGAAGTATGATCCTGTAAACCCAGAATGGGATAAAAGGGACCTCTTCTTCCTCAGTAATGGACACACCGTACCTGTTCAATATGCAGTAATGGCGGAAGCTGGATTTTTCGATAAAAAGGAATTATTGACGCTTCGAAAATTTGGCAGTCGGTTACAGGGGCATCCTGAGCGAACGAAGCTCCCGGGACTTGAGAATACGAGTGGTCCGCTCGGGAGCGGGCTTAGCCAGGCAGCTGGCGTCGCGTATACCTTGCAGTATATTGATAAGCAGCCACAGCGTTGGGTATATGCAGTAACAGGTGACGGTGAGCTGAACGAGGGTAATATCTGGGAAGCAGCGATGTTCGCTGGTAAGTACAAGCTTTCTCAGCTCGTCGTGTTTATTGATCGTAATAATATCCAGATCGATGGATCGACAGAAGACGTCATGCCACTCGAAGATCTACACGGTAAGTGGGAATCATTTGGTTGGCATGTGCAAGAAATCGATGGACACAATATCGAAAGCATCATCGATGCTGCGAGCATGGCCCGTGCGGTCACAAATCAGCCGAGCGTCATCATCGCTCATACAATACCTGGTAAGGGCGTGGACTTTATGGAATATGACTATCGCTGGCATGGCTACGCGAAAGATTCTGATGATTACAAAAAAGGTCTACATAAACTCAGGACACTAGGCGGAAAGATCAAAGGAGAACACGAATGAAATATCCTCTCGTAGACAATGTTTATGCCGATGATGTCGCAAGTGAGCCTACTAGGGCCGGTTTCGGTCGCGGCCTGAAAGTCGCTGGTGACAAAAATGACCAGGTTGTCGCGCTATGTGCCGATCTAACCGAGAGTACTCAAATGAGCAAATTTAAGGAAGCTTTTCCTGAGCGATTCGTCGAGATAGGCGTTGCCGAACAAAACCTGGTTACTGTTGCATCTGGCATGGCGCGTATGGGCAAAATTCCCTTTACGACAAGTTACGCCGCATTTAGCCCTGGACGTAACTGGGAACAAATTCGAACGACGATCGCCCTCAATGATCAGCCTGTTAAAATTGTGGGGTCGCACGCAGGGGTTAGCGTCGGTCCTGACGGCGCGACACATCAGATGCTCGAAGACATTGCCCTCATGCGTGTATTGCCAAATATGGTTGTCGTTGCGCCTGGTGATAGCGTCGAGGCAGAGAAAGCAACACTTGCGATTGCTGAGAATGGCAAGCCAAGCTATATCCGGTTAGCACGCGAAAAAACTCCAATTTTCAGTACTCCAGATTCGCCATTTGAGATAGGCAAAGCCTATGTCCTGCGCGAAGGTCATGATGTTACTTTGATGGGTACAGGTACGATGTCCTACCAGATGTTAGTCGCAGCAAATGAACTGGAAAAGCACGGTATCCATGCTGAAGTTGTTCATGTGCCTACCATCAAACCACTAGACGAGAAAACTATCCTCGCAAGTGCCAAAAAGACCGGTCGCGTCGTAACGGCCGAAGAAGCACAAATTGCTGGCGGGTTTGGCGGAGCGATCGCAGAGCTACTAACGGACAATCTACCGATGCCACTCAAACGCATCGGCATGCAGGATAGGTTTGGCGAGTCGGGTGAACCGAACGAGCTTTTGGATCATTTTGGACTAACAGGTGCTAAAATAGCGTTAGCAGTAAAAGAATTCGTAGAAAATACACCACAATATCATAGAGACTAGGGGGGAACGTGAGTCTGACAATTCCACAAATCAGGGCAAATACAATGCGAGCGCGACATCTATATCAGCGTACGCGCAGCCAGCATTTTGCCGTTGGGGCATTTAATATTGATAATCAAGAGACATTGATTGCCGTTTGTCGTGCCGCTCAGAAACTACGTGCACCTGTGCTTGTCGAAGTCAGCCATGGTGAAGTAAAAGCACTTGGTCTTGAGAATATTCGCGATATGGTTGACAACTATAAGGCAGAGTATGGGATAGAGATGTATATCAATCTTGACCACAGCCCTTCGGTTGATGATTGTAAACGCGCTATCGATGCAGGATTTGAATTCATCCACATCGACATTAGCCAGGAAAACCACGATGCATCACTGCAGGATATCATCGCTAAGACTAAAGAAGTCGTTGAGTACGCGAAGTTCACCGGCGCGCTTGTCGAGAGTGAACCTCACTACTTTGGCGGATCATCAAACCTTCACACCGAGAAGATTGATTATGAAGAAATCAAGAAGACATTTAGCAGCCCGAAGGACGCGCAATATTTTTGTGAGATGACCGGTATTGATACATTTGCTGCCGCCGTCGGTAACCTGCATGGCAAATATCCCGTGCCTAAAAAGATCGATCTAGAGTTGTTACAAGTCATCCGCGATGCAATTGATTGCCAGATTAGTCTGCACGGCGGTAGCGGCACGCCACTTCATTACTTTGAGGACGCAGCCAAAATTGGTGTCAGCAAGATCAATATCAATAGTGACATGCGTGTTGTATTCCGCAAGACACTCGAAGAAGTTCTGGCTGAGAATCCAGACGAATACGCAATCGTGAAATTGATGCCAGAAGTTTATATGGCTGTTCAAGCTGTTGTTGAGCAAAAGATCCAAGCCTTTGGCAGTGCCGGCAAAGCCGTCATGTAATAAAACAACCTGAGCCATCTCACGAGATAGTTCAGGTTGTTGCCCGAGTTTAAGCCCTCGGGCGGAGGCGTTGATTAGGCAGGGGTCAGAATGTGTTCGTGGTAGAAGTTGAAGCTAGCGAACTGATTCAGTCCGGCGATGTAGAACTGTCGGTTGTTGACGACGGCATGGCATTTGCAGACTTCGAGCTCCTTGATACGACGCGGAAGAACCTCTGCGGCATTGTGCCATGCGGTTCTTCCGTAGATGTCGTACCGGAATCTCGTGTCGAGATCCGGTGGAAGCACATACGCAATGATACTGCGCCTGTGTTCGAGGCCCGCCTGCTTGATCAGCTTCACCATTCGTTCCGGAGTCGTGTTGGATGCGCCGAGACGCTTGATCTCAAACTCGCCGAGAACGTTGGTGACTTCGGCGTCGCCCAAGAGATTTGCGTACCTGTTGGCACCACCGAGAACTAACACGATTTTGGACATGACTGTTCCTATCTGTTGATTTCTAGCCTGACGAGAAAAAGTCGCATTGCAACTCCTTGTCGTCGGGCTAGACCCTGCGTGTAATGTACATCCAGCAGTTATGGAGGATGCGGAAATTATCTCACTTATATATATTACTGTCAATACGTAACAAAATCATACCGCTCATGGTATACTGCTAACTAAGATGAGTGGGAAAGCGAAGATACTAGCAATCGGCAAGACGGTTCAAGACGTTTTTTTGACCAGTGATGAATTCGACCCCCATAAGGAAGGCAAAGTCATGTATACACACCTGCCACTTGGACTGAAGATGGAAGTTGAAGATGTGACCTTTTCAACCGGAGGTAACGCCGGAAATGTTGCTGTAACCTTAGCACGCCAAGGCCTCCACGTGTCCTATATGTGGACGCTCGGCACGGATCCGGCCTCAGAAACAATTTTGCGCGAGCTAGACAATGAAGGTGTCAATACATCGCATGTCGTACAGAAGGAACGCTATCAGGCGGGTTACTCAACGATTCTGATCGCTACAGATGGGGAACGGACGATTTTGAACCATCGAGGCGTCTCGACGAATTCACGTGGTATAGATTTGGATTTTTCTGCAATTGAGGATGTTGATTGGGTCTACCCAACTTCGCTGGCAAACGGCGGGATTGAACTACTCGAAAAGATAGTCCATACGGCAGAGAAAGCTGGCACGAAGGTCATGTTAAATCCGGCAGGTCCTGAACTCGCGGAGCCGGAGAAGCTCAAGGCGCTACTTGAAGGCGTTGAAATACTCTGTGTGAACAAAGAGGAGATGCAGAAGTTGGTTCATGGTGAAACTATGGAAGAGCTTGTTCATCACGGTCTGCACTATGTTCCTGTGGTCATTGTGAGTGATGGGCCAAACGGTGTGGTAGCAAGTGATGGCAAAACAGTTGTCAAGGCTGGTATGTACGAAGACGTCAAAGTTCTTGATCGGACTGGCGCCGGTGACGCATTCGCGTCGGGCTTCTTGAGCCAGTGGGTACAAGGTAAGTCCCTTGCCGACAGCATCGTGTTCGCCAGCGCTAACTCCACGTCGGTAGTACGCTATGTCGGCGCGAAAAGGGGCATACTGCACGAGGGCGTGAAATTACACCACATGCCACTTCACGAGCATAAGTTAAAAGCGTAAGCATGATATAATACGGGGGATTATGGCGCATAATTTAAAACAGCTTTTGGGCAATGATCATCCGTTATTTGCAACGAATCTTGCTTCATTGGAACGCGCGACCGGCAATGCGGGTGTTGATGTTAGGCTTCTGGCTGACATTACTGAGCGAGCGCACACCGTCCTACGAAGCCTAGGGCTTGATCCGGCAGATACTTCTGGCGAAGAAGCGTACCATGCACTGAACAGTCTCGTGAAGGCCGAATCAACGCAGCGACACTTGCATGAGACCGATTATGTCATCCTTGCGTTTGGCGAGGAACTTGTGTCGTTTAATCTCCATGATGCCATAGAGAATAAACACCACCAACTTCCATTCAGTCAACGGACGTTTGCACACGCACAGCGTCATTTGCGCGCAGAAATTATCAAACGCTATGCGGAACATGATCGAACCCATGACGAGTTGGTGCACCAGATGGCGGATGAAGCTGGACTGAAGTTGCCACATGATGATGCACATCCAAAACTACATAAAGTACAAGGAGGCGGGATGCCTAAGGTTCTAGCAATTGGCGATATCTTTACGGACGCGTTTATTAAATTGAATGAAGAGGTGGCGCGCGTTGACACTGACGCTGACGGTAGTAAGCGTATAAGTCTGCCTCTTGGCAGCAAACCGCCATATGATGGTGTTGATATTGTCCGTGCTGTCGGTCCGTCACCCAACGCTGCTGTTTCGTTTGCACGGCTTGGTCTCGATGCCTCACTTCTTGCCTTTATGGGCGATGACCAGACGGGTGTTGATGCGAAGGAATATCTGAAGGGCGAAGGCCTTGATACCGAGCTGTTATCATTCCAGAAGGGCTTGCCGTCAAATTATTACTATGTCCTCCGCTATGGTGCTGAGCGTACGATTCTGGTCAAGAACGAAGACTACGATTACAAATGGCAAGCACCGGCAGAGGAGCCAGACTGGATCTACTTGTCACTTATTAGTGATAGTTCATGGCAACTGCACGAAGACCTTTTGAAATACCTCGATGAGCATCCAAATGTAAAACTAGCCTTCCAGCCAGGCACATTCCACTTCAAATGGGGTGCCGATAAATTGAAGTCAGTGTATCAGCGAAGTTATATCGTGATGATGAACCGAGAGGAAGCTGTCGATGTAACTGGTAAATCTTATGATTCTTTACGTGATCTAGCCAATGGTCTTCATGATCTAGGTCCTCACATTGTTGTCATCACGGATGGTCCTAACGGCTCGTACGCTTCGTATGACTGGAAGCTCGTGACGATTCCTAATTATCCCGACCCAGGTCCTCCTGTTGATCGAACCGGCGCTGGCGATGCTTTTGCGTCAACGATTGTTGCGGCGCTTGCGCTTGGTGAATCAATGGACACTGCTCTGACCTGGGCGCCAATCAATAGTATGAATGTCGTTCAAGAAGTTGGCGCGCAGACTGGCTTGTTGCACGCCGATAAGATCAAAGCCTACCTTGCGAAAGCTCCTGAGGACTATAAGGTTACTGAGATTAAAGAGTAGGTATATATGTTAGATCGTCCTATACCGGTTCCATCGTTAAAATACGAGAATGACAAGAATCATCTTCTCGTTCGTCAGAAAATGATTGATGCGGCTGAGGGGCGACTCGTTACAGTTACAGAAGAATTTGAACAAGCTTTTGATATTTTAAGCAAATATCATAGTACCGTGACTGTCTTTGGCACGGCACGTTTATCCCAGGATCATCCAGTGTGCCAGCAAGCATTTGCGGTGTCGTGGGCGCTTTCGAAACACGGGTATGCAATTGTCACAGGTGGTGGACATGGTGCCATGGAAGCTGCAAACCGTGGCGCAAAGGAAGCCGGTGGCGCTTCGATTGGATTTAATATTCATCTACCAATGGAACAGAAGCTCAATGACTATACAACAGAAAACTTTCGATTTGAGCATTTCTTTGGTCGCAAAGTCGCAATGACGCTCGACGCCAGCGGCTATGTATACTGCGGCGGCGGCTTCGGGACATTTGATGAGTTGTTCGAGATCCTGACACTTATGCAAACAGGTATAATTCCGCGTGTGCCAATAATTCTTCTGGGTGTGGAATACTGGCAACCACTAGATGATTATATAAGTAAAACATTGGTTGAAATGTACCAAACGGTTGACCCTATCGATACGGATCTTTATCTCATTACCGACGACATTGCCCTAGCGGTAGATCGAATCAGCTCGCACACGAAGGAGCAGGCACGAACGGAAATGTTTGAACGCGCTGAACGAATGGAGCAAAAATGGCTACACGCTCGTTATGAAAGTAATAAAAGGAGCTAGTTAGTGAACAATAAGCAGTCGGGTAGCGTGCATGCAATTGTTGTCGGAGTACTGATCGTTTGTTTGGTAGGAGCAATAGGATTTATTTTTTGGCAGAATTTCCTCCAGCCAAATGCTAATGACAATACGACTGCGTCAGTAGCTGAGTCGAATGAAAAAACCGATTCAAAAAAAGCTTCATCGTTAGATTGGGAGACAACATATAGCGGCGAACGCTTTACTATGAAGCTGCCTGATGGATGGAAATTCCTCGAGCTCAGAGAATATTACGCGTTGTATTCAAATGATGAAGTCGATAATCCTCTCGTCTATCAATCAGGTACACCAGCAAGCGTAACCGAAGATCCAAAGGGTGCCGGTGATATGCGCTGGACCATATCTTTAAACAGAATGACGCCGGCGCAATATGGTCCGACAGCCCCATGGAATGAATCTGACAAAGTCGAAACACTGACATCAACTAGTGGGGTTGCCGTTACGAAGTATCGTCATGAATATAAGAGTGGTGACAACATTTATTATCCTGACGGCATGATTGAATATCAGTATGTATTCAAGGATGGCGGCGAAGGGCATATTGCTTTGTCATACAAAAAACTTCCAGGTAAATCAGACGTTACGTCATATCTGGACGAAATGGTTAAGAGTGTGGTTATTAAAAAATAATTATTCGGCTTTGGAGCGGTGATGAAAAGCGATCAGGTAGGTAGCGTTCGGTACTACTGCTTTTGAAGAACCCGCAGCGTTCTATACAAAGCGAAGCAGAAGCCGTGAAGTCTCTTGGGGCAGCTGATGCCAAGAAGGTATACGAGGTTCTTTGTAGCGCACGATACTAATTCCCGGGAGGTACCGTCTGGGGTGAATGATTCTCTAAGGGTGATGTATAATGGATAGGTTATGGTCGAAGCGTTCCGTTTAGAGACAAACTATCAGCCGACAGGTGATCAACCTGCGGCTATTGCTCAGTTGATCAAAGGTCTTGAGGCGGGCGAACGCGAGCAAACACTTCTCGGTGTTACTGGCTCAGGCAAAACTTTTACGATGGCGAATATTATCGCCAATCGACAGGTACCGACGCTTATATTGGCGCACAACAAAACCCTCGCCGCACAGCTGTACGGCGAGTTTAAATCATATTTTCCTGACAACGAAGTCCATTATTTCGTCAGCTATTTCGATTACTACCAGCCAGAAGCGTATATCTCATCAAGTGACACTTATATCGAAAAGGACAGCAAGATCAATGATGAGATTGATAGGCTGCGGCATGCAGCGACAACAGCGCTACTTACACGTCGCGATGTGATTATCGTAGCCTCCGTCAGTTGTATTTACGGTATAGGTAACCCCGACGATTATGCCGATATGTCTATTCATGTAACCGTCGGTGAACGGCGTCTACAGGATAAGTTTGTTCGTTTGCTGACAGATATTCAGTATCAGCGAAATGATATCGATTTTCATCGTGGTACCTTCC
>Ga0075163_10013624_pt1 | contig 10530 bp, 10 predicted proteins | sample JI1023141ADNA_FD_71478 | JGI IMG/M metagenome (GOLD analysis project Ga0075163, IMG submission 71478) | Wastewater effluent complex algal communities from Wisconsin, to seasonally profile nutrient transformation and Carbon sequestration -... | ecosystem: Engineered > WWTP > Effluent > Algae... | reverse complement strand
GGCAAGGTCGGGCGGAATTCTCCTTGCCCGTGCGGGTCCGGCAAGAAGTTCAAGCGGTGCTGCGGTCCGCTCGCGGGGTGAACGCTTCTGCGGGTGCGGTCATCTCTCACGGCTTGCCCCTCGACGTCGGGCGCCGATGTTCCTGGTCGACATCGCGGTGCCCCGTGACGTCCCCGCAGTTGCAGCGCCCAGGTCTGCGTCGAGGTCCCGAACGTCGCATATTCGGTCTCGATCAAGCCCGACTGCCAGGTCGCCGGAGCAGTGGGAGCCGCACGGGCGGCGGGTGCCGGGGTGGCTGCGGCGGATCGTCGAGCGCGGGCTGGCCGTCGATGGCGGCGCTGTTGGCCGCGCTGACGCGCGGGCGGGTGCGGGCGCGCGTGAAGTCGGCGGCGGCGCTGTTGCTCGGCGGGGCGGCGATCGGTCTGGGCGTCGCCGCATACGGCTGGTGGAGCGAGGCCCGCGAGGGCGTCAGGGGCCGAGATCGACGCGGTGTGGGACGAGGCGGTGCGCAGGCGGGTGCGGGCGGCGTTCGCGGCGACGGTGCTCGGCTACGCGGAGGCGACCGCCGAGCGAACGATCTCGTGGATCGACGAGGCGACGAACCACTGGCGGGCGGAGCGGACGACCACGTGCGAGCAGTTCGCAGTGCACGGGGCGTGGGACGCGGACAAGTACGACCGGGCGTCCTGATGCCTCGAGGCGCGCGGGACGACGCTCGGGTCGGTGGTCGAGTCGTTCGTGGCGGCTGACACGAGCGTGGTGCAGCGGGCGATCTCCACGGCGAGCAACCTGGGCTCGACAGTGCCGTGCACGGATGTCGAGGCGCTGCGCCACGAGCCGACGCCGCCGCAGGCCGAGCGCGCGGCGGTCCGGGAGCTCCTCGCGGAGCTCCAGCGGGCGCTCCGGCTCACGCAGTCGGGCGACTACGCCGCGGCCCTCGCGGCGACCGCCCGGGCCCGCGAACGGGCCGAGCGCGAGGTGAACTGGCCGCCGCTCGTGTGGGTCACCCGCAACCGCGAGGCGTGGCTGCTCAAGGCGCAGGGCGCCGAGCCTCACCGTCGGGGACCCGACTGCGGCGCTCGCGGTGTTCGAGCGTGCAGTGGCGATCTACGCGACGAAGGAGGGCCTCGGCGTGCAGGAGTCGGTGGCCCGCTTCCGTCTGGCGAGAGCGCTGGTCGCGGCCGGGGGCGACCGCGCCCGGGCGCTGCGCGAAGCCACGGCGGCCCACGACCGACTCGGAGATGCGGATGCCGACGCGGACGCTGCCGCGGCGCTGGTGGAGGTCGAGGCATGGCTGGCGGCGCAGGCCGGCCCTCCCGTGCAGTAACCGACTGCCGCGCGCTGCGGACGGGGGCGCGGTGGGTCGGCCTGGCGCTCGGGTTCGTGGTCAGCGCCGGGGGCGGCGCGATGGTCGCGACGGCGACGTTCTTCGAGCGCACGTGAGTCGGCCCGTGTCCACCTCGATCGGACGAAACAGCGGGTTGCCGCACCGGTTATCGTGGGTCAACCGGGTCCTCCGCATCCGTTATTGTTTCACCCGCCGCAGCCCTGTCCAGGATAGACCGACACTCTGCCAGATCGGACGAATCCACGTCCCGCGCGGCCAGGATCGCTATGGCCCTGCGTATCAGCGCCACCGCTTCTTCCCGTCGCTGCTCGGCGAGTTGCACCTCCGCCAGGTGGCACAGCGACGACGCAACCTCCCGGCTGGTCGGCGCCAGAGTGGCCTCGCGGATCGCCAGCGAACGGACGAGCGCGGCCGTCGCCGCCGAAAAATCCTTGCGGAGCAGCTCGGCGCGCCCTTCGAACTCGAGGACTGCCGCGAGCGCCGGACTCTCGTACGAGGACGCCTCGTACACCACATGCGCCGCCCGCAGGTGACGGAGCGCCTCGTCCGCCGCGCCAGCGCGTACCAGCATCGCCCCGAAGTGTAGCTCGCCGTAGGCGACGTCGAAGTGCCCGGCACCGTACACTTCTCGGCGCAGCGCCAGCGATGTCTCGTGCTCCACGCACGCCGTGGCGAGGTCCCCCGTGGCCTGCGCGAGGTCCCCGAGGCCCTCGTGCAGGTCGATCACCGAGAACGTATTGCTGCCGTCCTGTGCGATCATCTCGGCGGCCGCGGCGAAGCTGGCGCGCGCCCGTGCGTGGTCGCCGAGCGCCAGCGCGGCGCTGGCGAGCTCGAGCGGAAAGAACTCCGGCGACGGCCGATTCTTCATGCCGTTCGCGATGTAGACCTCACGCGCGTGCTCGATGTGCTGCATGGCCCGCTGCGGGTCGCCCTGTTGGCGCAGCGCATAGCCGAGGTTGCACTCGATGCCCATCGCTGTCGGGTGGCGCGGCCCGAGCGTCCGCTGGACATCCGCCAGGAGGTCCGTGAATTCACGGACAGCATCGTCGTATCGGTGGAACGCGAGCATCATCGTCGCAACATTGCTGCGCGTGTATGCGATCTCGGGGTGATCCTCCGGCAACCACCGCCGTTTGAGCTCGAGCGCCTCGCGGATGGTCGTCAGCCCGCGCGCGAGGTCCCCCGCGTCCGTCTGGACCTGACCGAGGTTGTTCAAGAATTCGGCGCGGATCAGCGGTTCACGGGCGACGCGATCGATCAGCGCCTCGGCGAGCCCCACGTCCGCCAGCGCCTCGCTCGCCCGCCGCTGCAGGTCCCCGCGCACGAACAGATCCCGCGAGAGCGCCCGGGCCGCCACCACGTCATGATCGGCGGCCAGCGCCACATGCAAGCTCCTTTCGAGGTCCTGGTGCGCGGCCTCGGCGTCACCCGTGATCATCGCCAGGCTGCCCCGCTGCAGCAGCGCCTCCGCGAGCAGGGGCCGGTATCGCATCACGTCGCCGTCGCCGAACACGCGCCCGAGCATCGCCAGACTCTGGGGGTATTGGCCCGCGTCCTCGTGAGCCTGCGCCCGCCCTAGCATGGCGCGGGCCGCCGTGACTGCCCGTTGGTCCTCCGGTTCGTCCGGGGGTGGCACGACTGCGACGAGCGCCTCGCTGTCCCCGCAGCGTGCAATCGCCGGCAACTCCGCCGCTGCTTTCACGGCGCTGTCCACCACCCCCGCGTCGGCCGCCGCGAGGATGTCGACCAGCGCGTGCAACTGGTCTCTCCGCCCGTCGAGGCACGCAGTCCGCAGGTCGAACAGCGGGTCGGATTGCCGCCCAGCCGCGTGGGTCTCGCACGCCTCCTGCCGCATCGCCGACCACTCACCGGCGTACGCATCGAGCCGCGTCTGGACGCGCTCCCATGTATCCTCCGCGTGGACGACGCGGGTGGCCAGCATGGCCGCATGCGCTGCCTCGCTGCGAGTGCGATCCCAGACCCCGACGAGCTCGGCGTCGACGCCCCGGCACATCGGTGCTTCAGGCGGCAATAACGCCGCCGCCGCGAACCCTCCGCCGCCGACCGCGGCGACGAGCGCGGCGATCGTCAACCGTCGCTGGCGCACGCGGGCGGGATCCTTGCCGAGTTCCTCGAGCAGCGCGGCCATCGACGGATGACGTCGCCGGGGATCGACCCCGAGCCCGCGCAGGAGCACCCGCCGCAGCCACACTGGGACCGCAGTGTTCGCCGGCGCCGCCAGCACGCGACCCGTCGTCACACCGTCGACCAAGGACCCGAAGCTGCTGCAGTCGAACGGATGCGCCCCGTACAGCCCCTCCATCAGGCTCACACAGAAGCTGAATTGATCGCTCTGCGGGCTCGCCCGATCCCCCTCGTGCTGCTCCGGCGCCATGTAGGCCAGCGTCCCCAGCACGGCCCCGGTCCGGGTTAACGTCGCCGCGAACGACCCGCCCGGCTCCTCGACCCCGCTCCCGACTGGCGTGAGCTTCGCGGTCTCCACCAGGTTATTCGTACGGGCCAGCCCGAAGTCCAGCACCTTGACCTCGCCCTCGTCGCCAACGAGCACGTTCTGCGGCTTGAAATCTCGGTGCACGATCTCCGCGCGGTGGGCCGCCGCGAGCCCACGACCGGCCGCGAGAAAAACATCCACGACCTCCCGCCACGAGCGGACCTGTGCCTTCAGCCACTTGTCGAGGCTCTGTCCTCGCACGAACTCCATGGCGATGAACACCTCGTCCGCATGGAGGCCCACCTCGTGCACCGTCACGATGTTGGGGTGCGACAGTCGAGCCATCGCCTGCGCCTCGCGGAGCATGCGCGTGCGTCGCACGCCGTCGTCGGTTTCCCCCCAATCGCTGCGCAGGACCTTGACGGCGATCTTGCGGTTCAACTGATCGTCGTAGGCGACAAACACGACGCCCATCCCGCCCTCACCCAGGCGATCGAGGATCGTGAACCGCCCGATCTTGACCGCCTTCACGCGGGCGCCGAACAGCCGGGCCCGGATGAGCTCTTTGACCCGCGGATCGTCGGCGTCGGGCCGCGGGACCAGGCGGATACCGCTTCCGTCCTCGGTATCGTCGGCGACCGCAGCCGGTGCGTCCTGCACCTGCGTCCTGGCCAGCGGAAGCGGATCTGCGCCGGATCGCCCCTGCGCCTCGCTCACGCCCACCGTCCCGACTGCTGGCATCGTACGAGACGAGTGCGGGTCCCCCGGCGAACAATTGCGGGGATCATCGCCCTCATCGCACAGCCTGACCCCGAACCTTTATTACCAACTCCTCTCGCAGGCGCACCGCCCAGCTCTCGAGGTCCGACAGCGTGCTCTCGAGCAGCGCCGGCGTTGCTGCGAGCACCGCGATCTGGTCTCTGAGCTGCTGCTTGGCCCGCCGAATTCGCGTGCGCACCGTGCCCTCTGGCGCCTCGAAGACGTCGCCGATCTCCCGGGCCGTCACGTTCTCCCAGAAGTACAGCTCGAGGATCATCTGCGACTCGAGCGGGATCCTGCGCAGCGCCTGCAACAACAGCTGCGTCTCCTGGACCCCCGCCAGCAACCCCGTCGGCGTCGGTCCCAGGTCTTCAAACGACTGCTCCACGGGGTCGAACCGCTCCCCGTCGCGCCGCCTGTTCCGGTAGTGCTCGAGCAGAACCTTGCGCGCGATTCCGAACAGGTATGCTTGAAAGGTCGTCCCCTCACGCATGCGCGTATGGGTCTCCAGCATCACGAGGAACGTCCGCTGGATCAGATCCGGCGCGCCGTCCCCCGCCTTGCTGCGGAAGAACCGCGACAACGCGTCGTAGAAGCGCTCGAAGAGGGCCTCCCCCGCCTCTGCATCGCCGGCTCTCCAGGCCGCCAACAGTGGGTGCTCGTCGCTCACAGCCCGGAATCCTAACCCGAAGTAAGGCGACCAGGCCAGCGTTCGTTCGACCCCCTGTCGGACCTCGAAATTGTTCGAGCCCTGACCCGCACCGATCGATCGAGGCCCCATGAACACGCTCATTCTCAAAATCTCCAGGATCCTCCTCCCCGCCCTCGCGTTGCTGACCCTGCCCCCTGTCGCGGGCTGCGACCCCGACGACGACTTCGGGGCCGGCGACATCGCCGACCGCGGCGGCAACGGCTCCACCATCAAGTTCAACACTCCCTTCATCGATGGTTTTGGGTCGCTCGACGGGCTCGACACCACCGGCGCGCTCTGGAATGGCGTCCGCCTTAAGGCTGTGTACCTGGTCTGCCCCGGCACCGGTGCAGTCACCTTCAGGAAAGAGCCGATCTGCCCCCCAAACGCCACCATCAAGCTCGACAAGGTGTGGAGCGACAAGGGTCAGTTGCGCGGTAACTGGAGCGGGATCACGTTTTACGGAGATACCTTTCTCAATTCTGAATGGCACATCCAAGTGTACCAGAACGGACAGTTCACCGGTGAATACAAGCTGGTGATCCGCGACTACCGCTACGACCCCGACGTTTCGCCCTACTGGCTCTACTGGTTCAACCATAATGGACTCTTGCAGACCTGCCAAAATGACGCCCCGGGCGAGCAGTCAGAGGTCGCGGCAGGTGGAGCGGCGTTCGTTCTCGGGAATATCTCCGTGGACACCACGTCCGGCCTCATCAGCAATCGCCTCAACACCGTCTACCTCGCCTGCCAAAACGGCGCGGTCGGCAAGGCGGTGAAGTTGGGCTACCTCCCGTCGAAGATCGGCACTGCGAATTTCACGACCGCGGTGCGGGTCATCCGCGCCGACTACTGCGGCGACGGTGTGTCATGGACCGAGATGGGCACGCAGTTCGAACTCCGGGACATCTGGGGTATCGAGGACTTCGATCCGAATGGGGTCGATGAAGCCGTCTGGGACGCCCATGGCGCCCGCTGCCTCAGCAAACGCCGCGTGACGCCCGGCCCGAATGTACCGGTCCTCTGCAAGCCGCCGTTGGTGATCGTCGACGATGAGACTCCGGTCCCGCCCACCTCCCCCCCGGTCCCCCTCCCGGACTGCCACGACACCAACGTCTTCCCCACCTTTCCCACAGGGAATTTCTGGACCAAGGTCCCGCCCCCGCCATGAGACAGCAAGAAAGATACAACACCGAGTAGATCGATCGTAATGCTCGCTGCACTCAAAGATAGAAGCCCCTGCACACGATCTTCGGTCCGGGGCTTCGCAGCAAACCGCTCGATGAAAGGTGTTCACATCATGCAGCGCCACGATCTTCTGATCTCCTCGTTCCTCTCCGCCCTTCGCGCCCGTCCGCTGGTGCTCGTCGCGTTCGTCGCAGGGGCGTGCAACCTCGACGACTCCGACACCACCGTCGTCACCACCGCGGTGACCAATGCGAACAGCGGCAATCCCACACACGCGGACCCGTCGACGGGCGACCCGTCAACTGGCCAAGGCTACTCGAGCGCGTACGTTCCGACCACCTCGGACGCCAGCGAAACCGAGGGTGTCACGACCGTCGACGTGGCGAGCGACACGGCGACCAACACCGGCGGCCCGCCGGAGACCGACAGCCGGCCCCCGAGCGCGAGCGACACAGACTCGGCAACCGCCTCGGCGTCCGCCTCGGCGACCGCCACCGCCACCGACTCCCCGGACGCGGGCGACGAGTCACTGACCGTCGGCGAGGACGGCGAAAGCGGCGACGGCTGCGATCAGATGCTGCTGGCGATGACCCCGGAGTGCGTCGTCGGCAGCGAGATCCAGTCCGTCGCCTGGGCCAACGCCCGCTGCGCGGCGACCTTCGGCGCCGGCTGGACCTGGCTGGAGCACCACCAGCAGGGTGGGTGGTTCGTCGACGGTCAGTGGATCGACGACAACGGCATCGGCCAGCGCGGCTGGATCACCATCAACGATCAGAACTCCGAGTGCTTCTCGAACACTTACGGTGTGACCTGGGTGCGCACGGCGGGCATGTGCCGGGCGGAGTGCTGGTCCACGGTAGGGCTCGAGGGCCCCGAGTATCACCCACAGGACGACGAGAAGTGCAATAGCTACGAGGGCGACACGCCCTGCAATCATTGCCGACCCCTCATCTGCGGCAAAGCTTGATCCATCTCCAGGGCCTCCGACAAAGGCGACGCCCTGTGACCATTACCGACCCTCATCTACGCTCAGCCGTGAGCCGTGTTCGTACCACCACCAATCCAGGAAACGAGGAAATTCCATGAAACGCATCGCAACGCTGCTGATCTTCGCGCTCACCACCATCGCCTGCGACGACGAGACCACGTCGCGCGAGATTGTCGAGGACTTGCGGACATGTACCGCCCAGGCCGACGACCGGGTCGAGCAGTGCATCCGGGACACTTTGATCGAGCTCGAGCCCGACATCGTGGAAGAGCCTGCGTCCATCCTGACGTCCGTCCCCCATGTCTCGAAGAAGCTGTACGATGCCAACTGCCCGGTCGTGGTCGGCGGCGTGACCTACTACTTTAACCAGGGGACCGAGTTGGAATGGGGTGGTGGCAAGTTCCGTTGCTCCCAGGGGAAGTGGTGGGCCGTGTAGCCGCATCCCGCGAAGCCGCGAGTCGACCCGAACCTGGCGACGACGCCGGTGACCAAGAACACCCGCATCCTACTGGAGCAACGTTCGGTAATGGCTCCCACGGGATGCAGCGGCCGACCGTTTTCTGCGGTGTTTTACTGTGAGAAGACCTTGTGCTGCGGTCCCCGGCGGAGACTCCCTGCGCGACTAGCGCGAGATCAGTGGGCGGTATGCGCGCAGGCGGCACGTTGCGGAGTGTACCAGACCCGCCCTTGTGAACACCACACCGCGCGTCGCCGCGCTTAAGCCTTTCCAGCCGGGAATTTCGGCGAGGAGTCGGGTACCGGCGTCAGGTGCCGGCGGTGCCATGAGTCTCCTGATGCGGGCCGATGGTGAACGTGAAGCGCGCTCCCGGACGGATCCACTGGGCCGATGGGCCACGGCGTCGTGAGCGAAGAGCTAACCGCAGCATCGCTTGAACTTCTTGCCGGACCCGCACGGGCAAGGAGAGTTCCGTCCGACCTTCCCCGGGCTCAGGTGGGGCTCTGGCCGCGGTTGGTCGCGGTCGACGCCGACCGTTGCGAAGACCGGCGCCTGGCTCGTCAGCGGCCGCTCCCTCACGTGCGAACGTCGCGGCGACGGCTGCTGCGGTTTCGTCGCGCCCGAGGTCGCCGGCGGAGGGAGTTCAGCGATCACGGGGGCCGCGGTGGGGGTCGCTGCGGGCGCGGGGGCCACACCAACGTCGACACCAGGGGTGCCACGGACGCATCCTCGGCGACGGCGGGTTGTACGAGCGAGAGGAGGGCCTTTGCCGATTCGTCGAGATCGAGGCCGAGCATGCGCGCCGCGAGGTTGGTCGCCGCCTCCGGGATCCGCTGAGCCTCGACCAACTCCCGAAGCTTGTCCGCGTCGGCGACCTGCGCCTGGCGGATACCGTCCAGCTCCCGCCGGGCCTCGGCCAGCTCGAGGGCGGTCGTGGACCAAGACGGGCACAGGCTCGCCGATGGGCTGCCACTCGCGCCCGCGGTTGCTGAAGTTGCCGACGAGCTCCTTCTTCTTGGTGTCGACGGAGATGACTGGCTGGCCGGCGCTCTGCATCTCGGCGACCTTGGCGGCGATGTGGTGGAACTGGGCGTCGCGATCGGGGTGGCTGGCGCCCGCGAGAGTCTTCTGTGTGGCCTGGAGGCTGTATCCGGAGGCGTGGAGCATCTGGGCGATCTTCTGGGGGCTGACGGTGAAGCCCTGCCGGGTCAGTGCATCAGCCAACTGGCGCACACTCTTGGAGGTCCAGCGCAGGGGCGACTCGGGGTCGCCACGCGTAACAGGGTCGATGAGCGCGTCGAGAGCGGCCCGGAGGCCCGGAGCATGGACCTCGAGCCGCTTGCGGCCACCACCAGGCTTGCGGACGCGTCCGTCGACCTCGGCAGCCTCGCCGGACTCGATCTCTGCGATGCCGGTACGAATGGTCGTGCGGGACATGCCGATGGCGGCGGAGACGGCCGTGATGCCGCCGCGACCGAGCGACAGGGCTTCCGCCGCAGCCCAGATCCGCCGGGTACGCTCGTCGAGGTGGGGTGCGAGAATTTCCAATTTTTTGGCGATGTCCTCGATTTGCGGCATACGCCCAGGAAATCACGAGGCGCGAAAACGACCAAGTTATTTGCGAACGGCTCCTTAAGCTTAGGCGAGATCTTCAACGGCTACATATTCTCGGCAATGGTTCTCTCGAGAGCCACCAAGCCGCCATGACACGGCTCATGTCTGAGGTCGGCCTCAACGACATGGACCTCTTCCGCAGCCGCGAAGATCTTGAGCGCGAGGCATATGCCCGTCGTGGCGACCAGGATCGCCTACGTCGAAAAGCCCCCTTCTTTCGGAGAAAGTTCAACAAGAGGGTTCGTCTGATGCGGATTTTCACAATCGGCTTCACCAAGACCTCCGCGGAATAGTTTTTCTCGCGCTTGCAGAAGGCGGGAGTCAAGAGGGTCGTGGATGTGCGGCTCAACAATGTTTCACAGCTTGCTGGCTTCGCGAAGAAGGAAGACATCCAGTTTTTTCTAAAGGCGATCTGCTCGATTGGTTATGCACATCTCCCTGAGCTTGCCCCTACCCAGGACATGCTCGATGGCTATAAGAAGGAAGGTGGGCGATGGGAAGACTACGAACGTAAGTTCAATGCGCTCATCGAGAGCCGGAAGATTGCCGAGGCCGTCTCTCGTGAAGCACTTGATGGCGCGTGCCTCTTGTGTAGCGAGGACAAGCCGCATCACTGCCATCGTCGGCTCGTTGCCGAATACTTGAAGAAAAAGTGGGGCGATGTCGAGATCAGTCACCTCCTAAGCATGCCGGGCATCTCATGATGCAGGCGTCCAGGGGCTCCGGAGCCAGGCTCGCGGCACGAGCGCGGTAGGCTAAACCACGGGCGGCCGTCGAGATTGCGATCTCTCCTCGGTTCCGCCGGTGGGCTAGGTCAGGAGGTGGAGCAGCGGCGGCGCGACCCGACGGGCACGACGGGGAACTCAGGCCGGGTCGACGCCGGACGCTCCGGGCGTCGGCGTCTCGGTCTTCGGCGGCAGCTTGTCGAGGGTCCCCCAGCGGGCGGCGATCATCTCGGCGATCTCGAGGAGGGTGTGGCCGTACTCCTGCTCCTCGCGGATGAAGGCCGCGTGGTCGAGGGCGATCAGCGTCC
>Ga0075163_10013622_pt1 | contig 10531 bp, 8 predicted proteins | sample JI1023141ADNA_FD_71478 | JGI IMG/M metagenome (GOLD analysis project Ga0075163, IMG submission 71478) | Wastewater effluent complex algal communities from Wisconsin, to seasonally profile nutrient transformation and Carbon sequestration -... | ecosystem: Engineered > WWTP > Effluent > Algae... | reverse complement strand
CTTGGGAAACTTATGTAAATAATGAATTAGCACTTAGCACGCCTATTGGTTTAGATTTAGAATTAATTTTTTCAGAGGTTGCTGAAAGAAAATTTAGATATCGTGTTACTATAAAATTTTCAGAATCATCATCAAATATAAATTTAGGTTTTTTACTAACCGAAAGTGGAATGGAAACAGAACAAGATGCACCAAATAGCCAAGTTATAGAAGACTATGAACACGAATGGGTACTTAGAGATTTTATTACCTCTATTTTGGGCGAACCTTTAACAGAAGATTTGCAAGCAAATACAGTAATTATAAAAGAATTTGAAATAGATTTGGACGATTCCGACTTTAATCCTACTGGAAATTGGAAAATAGATAATATGGAATTAGTAGCTTTTTTGAGAGCAAGCGATGAGTCTATAATTAATGTAGCAAAAGTAGAATTGTAGTCTTTTTTTATAAAGTGTACAATATTTTATACTAAAGTTTATTTATTTTCATTCTTTAATTACTAATAGTTTTTTTAGCGTTGTATATTTGTAGTTGGTAAACGAGCTTGGAGCTGTTATGACCATTTTTTTAGGTCAAAAAATTATACTATGAAGATTTCTTACAATTGGCTAAAAAGCTATGTAAACATAAATAAAACACCAGAAGAAATAGCAGATATTCTTACAAATACTGGCTTAGAGGTAGAAAAAGTAGAACGTTTCGAATCTATAAAAGGTGGTTTAGAGGGTTTTGTGGTAGGTTTAGTTGTAGAAAAAACACAACACCCAAATGCAGACAAACTTTCGCTTACTAAAGTAGATGTTGGTGGCACAGAATTACTTTCTATAGTATGTGGCGCTCCAAATGTAGCTTTAGGTCAAAAAGTTATAGTTGCTACTATTGGCACAGAAATTTACGACGACAAAGGTTCTTATACCATCAAAAAATCAAAACTTAGAGGTGAAGATTCTGAAGGAATGCTATGTTCTGAAGTAGAATTGAGTTTGGGCACAAACCACGACGGCATTATGGTTTTGCCAGAAAATACAGAAGTTGGCGCTTTAGTAAAAGAACTTTTTGCGGTAGAGCAAGACTATGTTTTTGAAATAGGATTAACACCAAATCGTTCAGACGCTATGTCGCACATTGGCGTAGCTAGAGATATTGTAGCTGCAATAAATGTTTTTGAAAAAGAAAAAATAAGCTACACGCTTCCAAAATTTACTTTGCCAGCAAAAACGGCAAGCAGCAAAAACATAATTGTAAAAGTAGAAGATGCTAATATTTGTCCAAGATATTCTAGTATTTTAATAGACAATGTAGAAGTTAAAGATTCACCACTTTGGTTGCAAAACAGACTGCGTTCTATTGGTTTAAAACCAGTAAACAATGTAGTAGATATTACAAATTTTGTTTTAAAAGAATACGGGCAACCGCTTCACGCTTTTGATGCAGATGAAATAATTGGAAATGAAGTAATCGTAAAGACTTTAGCAAAAGGAACATCTTTTACCTGTTTAGACCAAAAAGAAATTAAACTTTCGGAAGAAGATTTAATGATTTGCAACCAAAAAGAAGGAATGTGTATAGCAGGTGTTTTTGGCGGAGCAACTTCTGGAGTTAAAAAAACAACTAAAACCATCTTTTTAGAATCGGCATATTTTGATAGTTTGTCTGTAAGAAAAACTTCTACCAGACACAAACTGCAAACAGATGCAGCCAGCAGATACGAAAAAGGCGCAGATCCAAACTTAACTATTGAAGCGCTAAAAAGAGCCGCAACAATGATTTGTGAACTTGCAAATGGACAAATTATTTCTGATATTCAAGATTTTTACCCAACAAAAATTGAAGCTTTTAAAGTTTCTTTAAGATACGAAAGATTAAATACAATAACAGGCGTAGAAATTCCAAAAACTGTTGTAAAACAAATTTTGCAAGATTTAGAAATAGACGTTTTAAACGAAAAAGAAGACATTTTAGAACTTGGCGTACCGCAATATAGAGCAGACGTACAAAGAGAAATAGACGTAATAGAAGAAATTTTGAGAATTTATGGTTTCAACAATGTTGCTACACCAAATTCTGTACATTCTACTTTAAGTTTTATAAATGGAATAGACAAAAACATGCTAAAAAATACCATTTCAGAAAACCTGAATGGTTTAGGATTTAGTGAAATAATGACCAATTCTATTTCGAAATCTGCATTTTATAACGAAGAAGAACAAAAAAACTTGGTAAAACTTCAAAATAGCATGACAGCAGAACTTGACATAATGCGTCAAAATTTGATGTTTGATGGTTTGGAAGTAATAGCTCATAATATCAATAGAAAAAAACCAAATTTAAAGTTTTTTGAATTTGGACATGTTTACAATCAAGATTATAGCCAAGACGAAAAATTAGTGCTTTATTTTACAGGTTTTGCTAAAGAACAAAATTGGATACAAAAAGGAGAAAAATCTAATTTTTACCATATAATGGCTGTAGTAAATGCTGTTTTGAAACAACTAAAAATTCAAGATTTTGAAATAGAAGAAAGCCAAATTTCAACTTTCGATTATAGTGTTTTATTGGTTAAAAACGCAAAAGAAATAGCTAAAATTGGTCTTATAGATAGTAGCATTCTAAAAAACCACGATATTAAACAAGACGTATATTTTGCCGAGTTAAATTGGGATTATATTTTAAAACTTTACAAAAAAAATAAAGTAAAATTTGAGCCAATTCCTAAGTTTCCGGAAGTGACTAGAGATTTGGCAATAGTTTTAAATGAAGAAATACTATTTAATACCGTAAAAAATACTATTTTTAAGACCGCTAAAAAACATTTGAGCCAAATAGAGCTTTTTGATGTTTTTAGAGACAAAGAAAAAGTAGGAGAAGGAAAAAAATCTTATGCTATAAGTTTAAAACTGATAGACAAAGAAAAAACATTGGTAGATAAAGAGATTGATAAAATAATTGCAAACATAGTGCGTCAATTACAAAACGAATTAAATGCAAATATTAGAGGATAATTACGACGATTACGGCGATTTAACTAAAAGAATCAAAGCCTTAAGAGAAAAGGTAAAAGAGCTTTTAGATAGTAGAGCAGTCATTGAACAAGAAGAAGATGTAGTAAGTTCAGAAACAAATGACGAACTTGCTCAGGAGAATGCTTTGCTCAGAAAACAACTAGCAGATAGAGAAAAAACGATTAAAGAATTAGACTTTAAATTAGAAATGTTTAAGCTAGCTAAAACATTGCGAGAAGGATCAGGAATAGGATCGAAAACAGAAGAATTAAAACAGATGATAACCGAGTATATAAAAGAGATAGATAAAAGTATTACATCGCTGAATATTGAGTAATGGAAGAAGAAGAAACTATAAATATAAATTTAATTATAGCAGATAGACCATACCCGTTAAAAATCAAACAGTCTGAAGAAGAAGACATTAGAGTAGCGGCAAAGGAAATAAATCAGAAAGTCAAAGACTTTCAGCAGTCTTATAGTGCTAAAGACAAGCAAGATTATTTAGCTATGTGTGCCCTTATGTTTGCTGTTGAAAATATAGTTTCAAAAAGATCAAATAACCATGTAGATCATAATATTCACGATGAAATTTCAAAATTTGAGGATTTACTAAAAAAGTACTAACTCAAAACTCATATCTATTTTTTTTAGAGTGGTAAAACACAATACTCTATTTTTTAACATAAAAAACAATATAACTAATGGAAATTTTAATACCGATTATAGTCGGCATATTAGGTCTTTTGGCTGGTTTTATGGGAGGCAAAACACTTTCAGGAAACAAGGCAAAAGAAATAGAAGATGCAGCTAAAAAAGAGGCAGACTTACTTTTATCTAAAGCTGCAGCAGAAGCAGAAGCTACAAAAAAGACAAAAGCACTAGAAGCAAAAGAATACTTTTTGAAAAAACGTTCTGAATGGGACGAAGAAAAAGCGATAAGAAAAGAAAAGCATCAAGAAAGAGAAAACGAAGTTCGCGAAAAAGAAAATGGTTTAAAAGATAAACTAAACCAAATAAGCCAAAAGACTGAAGAAAACGCTAGAAAAAGCAATGAATTAGATACTTTAAAAGCAACTCTTACCGAACAATTAGGTCTTGTTAATACAAGAAAAGAAAAACTAGACAAACAGCACGAAGAGTTTGTAAAGCAGCTTGAAAAAATATCTAATCTTTCTGCAGAAGACGCAAAAGCTGAGTTGGTAGAATCGCTTAAACACGATGCGCAAAACGAAGCTATGGCTCACGTTAAGCTTATAATGGAAGAAGCTAAAGCAAATGCAAGTAAAGAAGCTAAAAAGATAGTAATTAAAACAATACAAAGAACTGCTGCAGAGCACGCTATTGAAAATACAGTATCTGTATTCAACTTAGAATCTGACGACCAAAAAGGTCAAATAATAGGTCGTGAAGGTAGAAACATTAGAGCACTAGAAGCAGCTACAGGTTGTGAAATAGTAGTAGATGATACTCCAGAAGCTATTATAATTTCAGGTTTCGACCCTGTAAGAAGAGAAATAACAAGACTTTCATTGCAAAGACTTACTTCTGACGGAAGAATACACCCAGCTAGAATAGAAGAAATTGTTGCTAAAACAGCAAAACAACTTGACGAGCACATTAGAGAAATAGGGCAAAGAACCGTTATCGATTTAGGCATTTCGGGTTTACACCCAGAATTGGTAAGATACGTTGGTAGAATGCGTTTTAGATCTTCTTATGGTCAGAATTTGCTGCAACACTCTAGAGAAACCGCAAACCTTTGTGCTACTATGGCAGCAGAAATGGGTTTAAATCCAAAATTAGCAAAACGTGCAGGTTTACTACATGATATAGGTAAAGTACCAGAAGAAGATTCAGAGCTTTCTCACGCACTTTTAGGTATGAAACTTTGCGAAAAATATGGCGAACACGAAGCAATTTGCAATGCAGTTGGAGCTCACCACGATGAAATAGAAATGAAATTTGCTATTTCGCCTATAGTACAAGCTTGTGATGCAATATCTGGAGCAAGACCAGGCGCACGTAGAGAAGTTATGGATAGCTACTTACAACGTATCAAAGACCTTGAAGAATTGGCTTTAGAGTTTGAAGGCGTAGAAAAAGTATATGCTATACAAGCAGGTAGAGAAATAAGAGTAATAGTAGAATCTGACAAAGTTTCTGACAAACGTGCAGAAGATTTATCTTTCGAAATATCTCAGAAAATAGAAAAAGAAATGACTTATCCTGGTCAAGTAAAAGTAACCGTAATACGCGAAATGCGTTCGGTTTCTGTAGCTAGGTAAACATTTTCTTTCTTAGAAAATTACAAAGCCCAACAAAATAATTGTTGGGCTTTTTTTATATCATTGACTCAATAACCAAAACCAAAAAAACACTAGATAATAGTATAAAAACAAAGCTAGGTTTATTTGAGCAAAAAGAGTTTTACTGTTTTTAACAACATCATAAGAGTTTCTTTTCTATTCATAAAAATACCTATTACAAAAAAAGGCGACTATTTCTAGTCGCCTTTAAGAATTTATATTTTTAGATTATGCATCTATTGCATCTGCATAAGCAGCTGCATCCATAAGCTTTTCTATTTCAGAAGCATCTGAAATTTTAATTTTTATCATCCAACCTGCTCCGTAAGGATCTTTGTTTACCAATTCTGGATCGTCTTCCAAACCAGCGTTGAATTCTATTATTTCGCCAGAAAGTGGCATAAATAAATCTGATACAGTTTTTACTGCTTCTATAGATCCAAATTCTTCTTCCATAGCTATTGTTTCACCTACGGTGTCAACTTCTACATAAACGATGTCGCCAAGTTCTTTTTGTGCAAAGTCTGTAACGCCAACTATTGCTACATCGCCGTCTATTTTAACCCATTCGTGGTCTTTTGTATATTTTAATTCTTTAGGTATATTCATGGTTTAATTTTTAATGTTAGCACAAATATAGTTTTTTAAAAAATAAAATAATCGATAAAAGGAAGTTTTTTAGTTTATGAAATTTAATCTATTTTCAAGCTATTAAAAATAGCCTCAAATTGACGCATATATTTCTTTTTATGCTTTTCTGCTGGTCCATATATCATTCCTGAAACGTAAATTACTCTATTTTTAGAATTATCTATGATATATTGATTTACAAATGGTCCGCCACCTACTAGGTCGTTTTGCATTTTCCACAAACCTCCGTTTTCATATTTTACCAAACCGTTTTCTTCAATTTTATCTACCACGTATCCTAATGTAGAATCTGCTGCCACAAAAGAACCTTCTTTGTCGCTGTCTATAAATTTGCCTACTTCGTCAAACTTTTCAATACCCAAATTATTTAAAGGAATGCTATCGCTATAATTCACAATATCAAAAGCTAAAAACAATGTCGATTTAGCATCATCTTTTCTAAGCAAAACCATGTTTTTTTCATTTTTTGCTAAAACATATCCATTTGGTACATCAAAAGTTAAATTGTGATATTCCTTAAATTGTTTATTAAGCGTTGCGTTTACACCGTTTATATATGCTATTTTGCTGTAATATTTTAGATTTGCATTGTCGAAATAGTTTTCCAATTCTGGTTTATATTTTTGCAATGTAGCTATAATACTGTCTTTAGTTTCTACTATAACTATGGCTACGTTTTGGTCTGTTGCCCACAAATTTTGTTTGTATAGCACCATCGATTTATTACTTTTTAATTTTTGCTTGTCTTCGTCTGTAAAAAACTTGCTTAAATCATTTGCAAATGCACTATTTTCATCTTTTGCTATAACATAAATAGGATTTATAAACCGCTGCAAAATTGTATTTACCTTGGTATATGGAACTGTAGAAATAGAAAATCTAGCTTCAGACTGAGGCAAAATTTTGTATGGTTCTACCATAATAGACTTTATGTCTTTCGAAAGCGACTCAGAGAAATATGCATCATTTACAAACACCATAAGTTCGTCTGCGCCACCTGTAGCATCTGGCATCAATGTTGAACCAGTGTTAGTTGTTTCTGTATCACACGAAAAAAGTAAAATCGTAATTATAAATATGGAAAGTATGTTTTTCATAAAGTTTTAAAATTATTTTCTAATGTAAAGATGATGCAGAATGCTGAAATATTGTAATAAACTAAAGTTTTTACATTATTTTGACAATTCTAATTGCTGCGCAAAGCTGAAAAGTTTTTCTTCTTCCAAGTCGTTTGCCATAAACTGCATACCTATAGGCAAGCCAGCTTTTGTAGTATAAAGTGGTAAAGAAATGGCTGGATTGCCAACCAAGTTTGCTAAAACGGTATAAATATCTTCTAAATACATAGCAACTGGATCGTTTGTTTTTTCACCAAATTTAAAAGCTGGATTAGGCGCTGTAGGCGAAACCAAAAAATCGTAGTTTTTATAAACGTCGTTCATTCTATCTTTTAGAAGTCGTCTTACTTTTTGTGCTTTGGTGTAGTATGCGTCATAATAACCTGCGCTCAAAACAAAAGTACCTAATAAAATTCTGTTTTTAACTTCTTTGCCAAAACCTTCTGATCTAGATTTTGTATAAACCTCTTCCATATTGGCAGCATTTGGACTTCTAAAACCATAGTGCACGCCATCGTATCTCGACAAATTCGAAGATGCTTCGGCTGTGCTCAATACGTAGTATGTTGGTATTAAATAGTCTAAAACAGGAAAATCTATTGCATCAACAGAATGACCTTCACTTTCTAACCTAGTTATTAAATCTAAAAAAGATTGTTTTACTTCTGGGTTTATTCCTTCAGAGTTTATAGCTTGTTTAAAATAAGCAATCTTTACTTTTTCTAAAGGTTTTAAAACATAAGGTTCTGGAGTATTTTGTATAGATGTAGAATCATTGGCATCTTTACCCGCTATAACCTCCAATACTTTAGCCGCATCGGCTACGCTGTGTGCAAAAGAACCAATTTGGTCAAAAGAGGAAGCAAAAGCTATAAGTCCATATCTAGAAACGCGACCATAAGTAGGTTTCATACCAACTACACCACAAAAAGAAGCGGGTTGCCTTATAGAACCACCTGTGTCTGAACCTAAAGAAACATGGCATAAATTTGCTTGAACAGCTACAGCGCTTCCACCCGAAGAACCACCAGGTGTTCTAGTTTCGTCGATAGCGTTTAAAACGTTTCCGTAAGCAGAGTTTTCGTTTGAAGAACCCATTGCAAACTCATCGCAATTAAGTCTGCCTATAATTATAGCATCTTCTTTAAGCAATTTTTCTACTACAGTAGCAGAATAAATAGATTCGAAACCTTCTAATATTTTTGAAGCAGCAGAAACTTTGTGCCCTTTAAAGCAAATATTGTCTTTTATACCAACTACAATTCCAAATAAAGAACCAAGTTTTTCTAGATTTTTTATTTTTAAATCTATTGCTTTAGCTTGCAAAATGGCATCTTCAGAAAACACTTCTAAATAAGCGTTCAGGTGTTTTTTATTTTCTATTTCTTTTAGAAAATTTTCTACAATAGCTAAGCTAGTTGTTGTTCCAGATTTTAATTCTGATTGAATTTCAGAAATGTTTTTATTTGGCATATTTACAATAGAATTCTAATGCATTTAAAAAAATACAGCAATGGCAAGCACTAAAGAATAGAAAAAGATTAAGCTTCTGTAGATTCTTTTTTCTCAGTTTTTGGTTTTTCTTTTATCCCTTCCTCAAGTTCGTCTTTAATATTGGCTTTAGCAGCATTAAACTCTCTAATTCCATTTCCAAGACCTTTCATTAATTCAGGAATTTTTTTACCACCAAAAAGCAATAAAACTATAGCAGCAATAACTAACATTTCGCCACCGCCTGGCATACTTAATAAAAATATAGTATTCATAATACAAGTGTTTAGAATGCAAAGTTACACTGAAATCTCTGAATTACATTTTTTTACTAAATTTTTATTTTGATTTTATAATCCAGATATCTTTATTTAAAGTAGCTCTATACTCGTCTAGCATATCTAATGCTTCTTCATGATTGTTGGTATAATCTACTACCAATCTGTTCAAGCCTTCTTTAGTATCGTACATTATAACAGTATTAACACCTTTGTCAGACCAGTTTCTTTGGTCTCTGTTTGCGTTAGCTTTTACTCTAAATGAACCAATTATTAAATAGTATGAAGCTTTAAGCGTACCGTCAAGTTTAGCAACATACATTAAATCACCATTTCTATGTCTAAAAGTTTTGTCTAATTCGCTACCATCGCCAGTAGAATTGCCATTGTTTTTAGTTTCGCCAAGGCCACCTTCTGCTTTTAATCTAGCAGCTTCTTCTTCTAATGCATTTTTTTCTGCTTCTAATGCTTCATTTCTTGCTTGTTCTTTTTCTGCCATCATTTTCAATAGCATTTCCATACCATTTATTTGATCTTCTAATGCAAGTACTCTTTCTTCTAATAGAGCATTTACTGAGTCTAACTCTTCATTTGTAGAAACTTTTGGCTCATCACTTTCAGCATCGCCTTTCTTTTTACTAAATGCATCTGCACCAGCCAAAGGGTTGTCCATGTTTTTAGATTCTGCTATGTTTTTTCCAATTAAACTAAAAGTAAGTCCTATTGTAGTTTGGTTGTATGTATCGCTACTATTTGTTAGTCCACGACTTACTGTAGTATTTCCAGATGGTTCTTGCCATTGCATACCATCTAATAAATCATCTTGAGTAAACATTTGGCGTGTTTCTATGTCTAAACTCATAAATTTAGTTAGTCTAAATGCTACTCCAGCACCTATACCAAAAACAAATCTTCCATTATAGCCTGCCCATTTTTCTTCATCATCAACGGTATTCGCTTCGGCACGTGTTTCATATTTGCCATCGCGCATACTTGCCAATGCCTTTAAAACATCTACTCTAGATTTAGACCCTAAATTATTTAGATTTTCTACAGACGCATAGTCGTATGCATTTCCATTGGCATCTAAATGGTCATAAAATGTTTGATACATTAAAAAACCAACACTTGGAAAAATTTTAAAAACAGCAAGAGAACGCTCTTTGTTAAAATTTATGTTTCCTATAGAAAAAACTAAATCTAAATTTACTTCATGAGCTTGCGTTCTAGAATTATGAAAGAATATATCGCCAGGTTGGTATCCATTTAAGCCAGAAGAGCGTTCATTTAAATAATTATATTGATTCTCTGTTAAAGTAGAAGCAGCAGCATCATTGGTAAACATTACGATGTTGCTGTATTTTAACCTTGTAGAAAATAGGTATGTCCAAGATTTTGAAACAAAAACACCATAATTATGTCCGGGCATAGCAGGCTTGCCGCCATACAAAAAACTTGGACTTACGTCGCCAAACAATACAGAGGTACCACCAAAAACACCTACTTGCCAAGCACTTGTATATTTCGAAAAAAGAAGAGAACGTCTTTCAATAACTGGTTTTTCTTCTTTATTTTTTTTGTTTTCTTTTTGTTCTTGAGCCGAAAGATTTAAGCTAACCATTATAGCAAATACAAAAAATAATAGTTTCTTCATAAGTAGGGGTATTTTAATAATTTTT
>Ga0075163_10013621_pt1:2500-10531 | contig 10531 bp, 9 predicted proteins | sample JI1023141ADNA_FD_71478 | JGI IMG/M metagenome (GOLD analysis project Ga0075163, IMG submission 71478) | Wastewater effluent complex algal communities from Wisconsin, to seasonally profile nutrient transformation and Carbon sequestration -... | ecosystem: Engineered > WWTP > Effluent >... | reverse complement strand
GTCTCGATCGCCGCCGGCTCGTCGAGGCCGAGCAGCGCGCGGGCGTGGCCCATCGACAGCCGCCGGTCCTCGACCATCGCGCGCACGCCGTCGGGCAGCTTGAGCAGGCGCACCGCGTTGGCCACCGTCGAGCGGTCCTTGCCGACCCGCGCCGCGACCTCGTCCTGGTGCAAGCCGAACTCGTCGATCAGCCGCTGGAACGCCAGCGCCTCCTCGATCGGGTTGAGATCGGCGCGCTGCAGGTTCTCGACCAGCGCGCGCTCGAAGGCCTCGCGGCTGTCGACGTCCTGGATCACCACCGGCACGTCGTGGCGCCCGGCCCGCTGCGCGGCGCGCCAGCGGCGCTCGCCGGCGATCAGCGTGTAGCCGCCGCCCGGCCGCGGCCGCACCACCAGCGGCATGATCACGCCGTGGGCGCGGATCGACGCCGCCAGCTCGTCGAGCTCGACCTCGTCGAAGCGGCGGCGCGGCTGATCGGCGGCCGGGTAGACCTCCTCGATCGGCGCCTGGAAGTACGTGCGCGCGATCGCCGCGGGCGGCACCGCCACCGCGGGCGGCGTCGGCGTCGACGGCATCAGCGCGCCGAGGCCGCGTCCGAGGCCGCGCCCGGCCAGGCCACGCTTGGGATCACTCATCGGGCCGGCTCCGCGGTGGCGCTGGCCGGCTGGCGCGCCAGGAACTCGTCGGCGACCGCGAGGTAGCTCTTGGCGCCGGGGCTGCGGAAGTCGTACAGCAGCGCCGGCTTGCCGTGCGACGGCGCCTCGGACAGCCGCACGTTGCGCGGCACCAGCGTCTCGAACACCTTGGCCCCGAAGAACGACTGCACCTCGCCCTTCACCTGCGCCGACAGGTTGGTGCGCGCGTCGAACATGCAGAACAGCACGCCGTCGATGGTGAGCTTGGGGTTGTAGGTGGTGCGCACGCGCTCGATGGTGTTGGACAACGACGAGATCCCCTCGAGCGCGAAGTACTCGGCCTGCATCGGCACGACGACCCCGTCGGCGGCGCACAGCGCGTTGAGCGTGAGCATGCCGAGCGACGGCGGGCAGTCGATCACGACGTAGTCGAAGCGGTCCTTCACCGTCGCCAGCGCGTCGGCGAGGATCCACTCGCGGCGCTCGGCGGTGATGAGCTCGATCTCCGCGCCGACCAGGTCGGCGTTCGCCGGCGCCACGAACAAGGTCGTGATGTCGGTGGGGCGGATGACGTCGGCCAGCGCGACGTCGCCGACCAGCGCGTCGTAGATCGACAGCTCGACCTTGTCCCGGGGGTAGCCGACGCCGGACGACGCGTTGCCCTGCGGGTCGAAGTCGCACAGCAGCACGCGGAAGCCCTTGCTCGCCACCGACGCGGCCAGGTTGATGGCGGTCGTGGTCTTGCCGACCCCACCTTTCTGGTTCGCGACCGCCACGATCCGGGTCATCGCGTCGCCGTTAGCACGTTCCTCTGACGTCGCGCCCGCAATTCCATGCCGAAAAGTTTACCAGGGTGATCCTTTGGATTACCTTGTGAACAGATGTAGGACATGTGGGTCCTGCAGGAGGAAGCGATGTCAACGTCTGCGCGTATCTACGGTTCGTTCGCCGAGTTCGAGCGCGAGGAGCTCCGGAAGCTAGACTCGCTCCACACCTCCGTCTCCGACATGGTCGAGGAGCGCTTCGCCGAGGAGCTCGACTTCGGCGGCGGCGGCGACGCCCCCCGCAAGCGCGGCCGCCCCCGCAAGATCCGCTAGCGGGGACAGGATCCTGGGTCCCAACGATTCAGGATCGCTTGGGAATTTCCGGGTCGCGCGTCGCGAAAAGGGACACGATCCTACCCTGGAAAGCCTTGATTTTGCTGGCGAAATCCCATCGGATATTCCCGAGCAATTTCAGCTCCTTGAGGAGTGGGGAAGTGTCCCTTTTTGCGACGCGCGAAGGCGAAAAAGCGAAACGATACCGGATGGTTGCGGGGTAGGATCCTGTCCCCACTATCCGATGCCGTACTCCTTTAACTTCTTATATAGGGTGGAGCGGTCGATCTCGAGGATGGCGGCGGCCTGGGCCTTGTTGCCGCCGGTGGCGTTGAGGGCGGCGACGATGCCGTCGCGCTCGAGGTCGCGGAGGGAGCGGGCGGCGGGCGGCTCGGGGGCGGACTCGGCGGGGACGGTGATGCTGGGGGAGCTGAGCGGCGGGACGGGGAGGCTGGGCAGGCTCTGCGCGGGCAGGGCGATCGGGCCGGCGCTGATGGCCATCGAGCCGAGCGGCGGGGTCGGGGCGCTGCGGCGGCTCGGCGCCCGGGCGATCAGGTTCGGCGGCAGGTCGGCCTCTTCGATGTACTCGCTGCGCCCCAGCACCACGGCGCGCTCGATGGCGTTGCGCAGCTCGCGGACGTTGCCGGGCCAGGCGTGCGCGACCAGCGCCGCCATCGCCTCGGGCCGGAAGCCGCGCACCCGCCGGCCCACCTGCTGGCGCATCCGCGTCAGGAAGTGCTCGGCCAGGAGCGGGATGTCGTCGGCGCGCTCGCGCAGCGGCGGCACGATCGCGTGGATCACCGACAGCCGGTAGTACAGGTCCTCGCGGAACAGCCCGCGCCGCGCCAGGTCGGGCAGGTCGCGGTTGGTCGCCGCGATCAGCCGCACGTCGACCGCCACCGCCCGCGTGCCGCCGACCCGCTCGAAGCGGCGCTCCTCGAGCACGCGCAGGAGCTTGGTCTGCAGCGCCAGCGGCATCTCGCCGATCTCGTCGAGGAACAGCGTGCCCTTGTCGGCGGCCTCGAAGCGGCCGATCTTCTTGTCGGTCGCGCCGGTGAACGCGCCTTTCTCGTGGCCGAACAGCTCGCTCTCGATCAGCGTCTCGGTCAGCGCGGCGCAGTTGACCGCGACGCACGGCCCGGCGGCCCGCCGGCTGCCGCGGTGGATCGCCCGCGCCACCATCTCCTTGCCGGCGCCCGACTCGCCGCCGAGCAGCACCGTCGCGTCGGTCGGCGCCACCCGGTGGACCAGCTCGAGCAGCGCCCGCGCCGGCGCCGAGCGGCCGATCAGCTCGCTGTCGCCGAGCCGCTCCTCGAGCGCGGCCTGGTTGCGCACCAGCTGGCCCTGGGTGTCGGCCGCGGCCAGCGCCGCCGCGACCAGCTGGCCCAGGCACCCGGCCGCCATCAGCTCGAGCTCGCCGAAGCTGCCGCGCGCGCGATCGGCGACCAGCACCGCCTGGCCGACCGGCACCGCCAGCGCCGGCCGCGCGCCCAGGTCGATCGCCAGCGCGCGCCCGCGATCGAGGACCGTGTCGATCACCGCGTCGGGGAGCGCCAGGCTCGACGCCGCGTCGCCGGCGCGGCCGACCGCGGTGGTCGCCCCGCGCTCGCGCACCAGCACGAACGCGCGCTCGGCCGCCACCAGCGCCAGCGCCGCCTCGGCGGCGGCCTGCGCGACGTCGCCCCGGCCGCGCCCGATCGCCGCGGTCAGCCGCTCGCCCAGCGCCGCCAGCGTCGCCAGGTGCCGCCGCGCGCCGGCGTCGACCGCCGAGCCGCCCAGCGCCATCAGCTCGCGCGTGCCGATCTCGATCGTCACCTTGGCCGGCGCCGCGGCCCGCGTCACCGCGACCGCGCCCTGCGGCACGAACGCCATCCGGGTCTGGCCGACGGTGATCTCGTCGCCGGCCTCGAGCAGCTTCTCGGTCACCGGCGCGCCGTTGACCAGCGTCTTGTTGCGGCTGCCGGCGTCGACCACCGCCAGCCCGCCGTCGCGCGGCTCGAGCGAGCAGTGCAGCCGCGACACCGATGGGTCGGTCAGCTGCGCGGCGTTGTCCTCGCCGCGGCCGACGCCGCCACCGCGCACGGTGATGTCGAACTCGCGGCCGCGATCGGGCCCTTCGATGACGATCAAGCGGGCCAGCGCCACGCCGCGATGGTACCGGATGCGGGCCGGCGGTGAACGTCGGCGACGCGGCGATCATCTGTACCGCCATGCCCGATCGACCGCGCGGCGGCCTGCTACAACACGGCATGCGCGCAGCCTCGCTCCTCGTGTTCGTCGGCCTCGCGGCCTGCGGCGGCAGCAAGAAGACCGCGACCGATCCCGGCGCGGGCGCGGGCAGCGGCGAGGTCGATCCCGGCGTCGTCGCCCAGACGCTGCTCGGCTGGGGTCGGCAGGCGGCGACCGGCGGCAAGGTCAACGTGTTCCTCGAGGTCGCCGATCACACCGGCGCCACCAAGTCGTACCCGGTCGGCAGCGCGACCGCGCCGTGCGAGGTCATCGCGGTCACGACGGCCAACGCGGTCACCGGCCTGCGCTGCGTCACCGACGGCGTCGGCGCCGAGTTCCGCGCGGTCTACCGCACCCAGATCATCGTGCTCAAGCGCCCGGTCGATCCGTCCGACGATCCCAACGACGTCGAGTTCCTGTTCCAGGAGGTGCTGCGCGTCGACGTGCCGGCCGGCTCGAAGGTCGGCCCCGCCGCGTCGTGATCAGCGCGCGATCGTCGTCGGCCCCGGCTGGTGGCGCTCGAGGATGAAGAACGACGCGGTCGGCACGCGCAGCGGCCCGACGGCGTAGTAGGCCTTGCCCAGCAGCAGGTCGGGATCGCCGGCGTCGATCTGCACCAGGTAGTCGCGCAGCCCGGCCGACGCGTCGAGCCGCGGGTTCCGCCCCTGGCCGTAGTCGAGCAACAGCGCGTGCAGGTAGCGGTTGTCGCGCGCGGTCGCGTCGACCGGCGCCACCGTGTAGAAGCCGAACCGCTTGGGGTTGGTCACGCTCGGCAGGCCGTACCAGCCGGCGTCGACGGGGTTCTGCTCGACGGGGTAGTTGTAGCCCCAGGTCGCGCCCGCGGCGTCCCGCCAGAAGCCCTTCACGAACTTGCGGATGCCGAGGAAGCGCATGTAGCTCGGCGTGTTGAGCCCGCGGAACTCCCAGCCGGCGAGGCCGGCGACGTCGGGCGTCACGCCGCGCACGAACACCTGCTCGAGCTCGGCGAGCGACAGGTGATCGAGCTCGCGCACCCGCGCGCTGGCGCGGTTGGGGCGCGGCGGCGGCGCGGTGGTGGTGGCAGGGGTGATCGTGGTCGACGCGGTCGTGGTCATGGCGGGCCTCACGCGAACTGGCGGTGGTTGTCGAGCACGTGCGCGGCGGCGCGGGTCGCGAGCGCCATGATCGTCTCCATCGGGTTCACCCCGATCGGCGTCGGGAACAGGCTGGCGTCGCACACCATCAGCCGCTCGGCGTCGTGGACCAGGCCGTGGCCGTCGGTCACCGCCCGCGCGCGATCGCCGCCCATCGCCGCGGTGCCCATCATGTGCACCGTCACCACCTCCATCGCCTTGCGCGGGATCGACCGTGCGTACAGCGCCCGGGTGTCGTCGGCGCAGGTCAGCTCGGGCACGCCGGCGAACGGCGTCGCGATCCGCCGCGCGCCGGCCGCGAACAACAGCTCGGCCAGGAGCGCGACGCCGCGGATGAGCTTCTGCGCGTCGAACTCGGCCAGCTGGTAGAACGCCTGCGGCCGCCCGGCGATGGTCCGCACGCGGCCGGTCGAGGTGTCCTCGCACAGCATGCCGGCGACGACGGTCTTGTCGTAGTCCTGCATCAGCGCGTGCAGCGCCGGGCCGCGCGGGTGCGACGTCATCGCCAGGATGCCGGGCGGGATGTTGACCGCCGCGAACAACAGGCCCTCGCCCTCGAACTCGCGCACCTGATACGCCTGGTGCACGCCCTCCCAGCCGCGCACCGGCTCGTCGAACACCGCGGTCAGCTTGACGTTGGGGTGCAAGGACAGGTTGTGGCCGAGCCGCCCCGACGGCGAGCGCACGCCCGAGCGCGCGAGCAAGGCCGGGGTCTGGATCGCGCCGCACGCCGCGACCACCAGCTTGGCGCGCACGCTGACGCGGTGGCCGGGGCGACCGTCGGCGCCGACCACGCGGCCGACGATGCCGGTGGCGCGCTTGCCGTGCATCGTGACGCGGTCGACCTTCACGTCCGACAACAGCCGCGCGCCGAAGTGCAGCGCGCGCGGGATGTAGCTGACCAGCGCCGACTGCTTGGCGCCGGTCGGGCAGCCGAACGCGCAGTTGTTCGAGCCCGCGCAGTGCACCTGGTTGCGCAGGTTGGGGATGACCTTCCAGCCCATCGCGTCGGCGCCGCGCTTGAGCAGGTGGTTGTCCTGGCCGATCGACTCGGGGTCCTGGTAGGCGACGTGGATGCGCTTCTCGACGCGCGCGAAGTACGGCTCCATGTCCTTGGCGCGGACGCCGTCGATCGCGGCCTCGCGCCACCAGCGATCGAGGATGCGCTCGGGCGTGCGCCACGACATGCCGCCGTTGATGACGGTCGAGCCGCCCACCGCGCGCCCCTCCTGGAACAGCACCGGCGGATCGCCGATCGCCATCGTCGCGCCGCCGTCGCGGTACAGCGCGCGCACCGCGGCCGAGGCGTCGGCGGTGAAATCGCGCGTCGTGTAGTAGCGGCCCTCCTCGACGATCACCACGTCGAGGCCGCACTCGGCGAGCTCGGCGGCGATCGTCGCGCCGCCGGCGCCCGAGCCGACCACCACGACGTCGGCGTCGAGCACGAGATCGCCGTGGATCGCGTCGCGGGTGGTGACGCCGGCGGGGATGCGGTCCTGGCGGACCGCGGGGCGGGGCAGGGCCACCATCACACCACCTCCCGCGCGCGCGGCGCCTTGAGCGGCGGCCGCAGCGGGTCGGGCTCGATCACGCTGCGCTCCTGGCGCGCGATGTCGGCGCCGTAGACCTCGAGCCGCCGCCGCGTGACCTTGTCGATCCACGCCGCCGGCGTGTAGCCGAGCGCGGCCTGCATCGCCGGGTGCTCATAGCACGCCAGCTTGATCAGCTGGCCGACGCCCTTGGCGAGCTGCTCGTGGGCCGGCGTCGGGCCGTGCTCCCAGGTGACGTAGTAGGCCTCGGCGAGCGCCGGCGGGAGCTGGTGGGCGCGGCGCCGGCCGCCGGGCGCCCACGCCACCGCCAGCGTGTCGTAGCCGTAGAGGCCGGTGATCAGCGCGCGCCGGAAGTTGGTCGGCAGCGCGCCCATCGTCAGCGCGACGTGGGCGACGACGTCGTCGGCCAGGTCGTTGGCCTCGGGCGGCAGCACCACCGGCACCAGGCTGTGGAGGAGGGCGGCGGTCAGCGGCGAATGGGCGTAGGTCATGGCGTGGCTCCCAGCATCGCGGCGTCGTGGCGATCGAGGTACGCGGTGATCCGCGCGGCGGCGGCGGCGCCGTCGCCGCGATCGAGCGCGTCGAGGTAGCCGTGGGCGCTGGCGACGTAGTCGTCCGGAACCCGGACGGTCACGACCACGGCGATGTCCAGGTACACGCCGGCGATCCGGTTGAGCATCCACACCGCCGGCAAGAACCCGGTGGCCTCGACGATCGCCCGCATCACCAGGAAGTCCTCGTGGATGAACGCGCTGGGGCGATCGCGCGCCGCCCACGCGCGGTCGACCTGGGCCCGCGCCGCGGCGGTGCCGCCGGGCGGCATGCGCGCCGCGATCAGCTCGACGATGTTGCCGAGCAGCGTCCGCCGCAAGGTCAGCAGGTCCTTCAGCAGCTGCAGCGTGGTGGTGCCGTCGGGCGGGCGGCCGTAGCGCAGGAACGCCGGCAGCACCTCGATCGTCCACTCGCTGCGCGGCCGCACGACGATGCCGGAGCCGCGGCGCGGCTCGACCAGGTTCCACTCGCCCAGCCGGCGCAGCGCCTCGCGCAAGGTCGGTCGGCTGGCGCCGAGCAGCCGGGCCATCTCGCGCTCGGCGGGCAAGCGCGTGCCGGACGGGAAGTTGCCGCGGAGGATCTCGGCGAGGAGCGCCTCCACCACCGCCTCGACGGCGCTGGCGGTGGCTGGTAGTGTCGACGTGGAGACAGGAGCGAGCATGTGGCCTGACCAGTTGGTAAGGCCACTTTATCCACGGCTCGACGCGGGCGCAAGTGCTCAGACGCCGTTCCTGACCGTTCCGCCAGGGCTCGGCGCAAGTACCCGTCATTAGAGGCAGGTCGCCTTGACGCCCCTCGGACATGCTGAGTAGCTTTCGAGCATGTCCAAGGCCAA
>Ga0075163_10013620_pt1 | contig 10531 bp, 6 predicted proteins | sample JI1023141ADNA_FD_71478 | JGI IMG/M metagenome (GOLD analysis project Ga0075163, IMG submission 71478) | Wastewater effluent complex algal communities from Wisconsin, to seasonally profile nutrient transformation and Carbon sequestration -... | ecosystem: Engineered > WWTP > Effluent > Algae... | reverse complement strand
TTCGTCGGCCAGCAGATCCTGCGCAACCTCCAGGGCCAGGTCACCAGCGAGTCGGCCGCCATTCAGCCGCCGCAGGGTGCCGTGGTCGTCGCCCACGACCTGTCGCCCGCCGACACCGTCCATCTGCACCGCAACAGCGTCGCCGCCATCGTGACCAATGCCGGCGGTCGCACATCGCACAGCTCCATCCTGGCGCAGGCCTTCGGAATTCCGGCGGTGGTGGGCCTGGAAAACATCACCGAGTCGATTGGCACCGGCGACCTGCTCATCGTCGACGGCGGCCGCGGCGAGGTCATCCTCTGCCCCAGCCACGAGAACGTCGAGGAGTATCGCTTCAAGGCGCGCAGCCAGCATGCCCGCATCGAGGCCCTGCTCCGCGACCGCGACGCTCCCGCCGAGACCATCGACAAGGTGCGCGTCGGCCTGCTCGCTAACATCGAGCTCCCCGACGAGGTCCCCTACGCGCTCGACTACGGCGCCGAGGGCATAGGCCTCTACCGCACCGAGTTTCTGTTCCTCGACCGCAGCGACTTCCCGCGCGAGGAAGAGCACTTCATGCACGCCCGCGGCGTCATGCGTCGCGTCGCGCCCTTCCCCACCACGTTCCGCACCTTCGACCTCGGCGTCGACAAGGTGGCGCCGTTCCTCAGCCGCCTCATCGGCGGCTCGAACTCCAGCTCGCCCCAGACGGCCCCCGAGCCCAACCCCGCCCTCGGGCTGCGCTCCCTGCGGCTGTGCCTGCGCGAGCGCGCATTCTTCAAGTCGCAGCTGCGCGGCCTGCTGCGCGCGTCGGTGCACGGCCAGATGCGACTGATGTTCCCGATGGTCTCGGGCATCCAGGAGCTGCGCGAGGCCAAGGCCATCGTCGAAGAGTGCAAGCTCGAGCTCAAGCGCGAAGGCCACGCTTTCGCCGAGAACATCCCGATGGGCATCATGATCGAGATGCCGTCGGCGGTCATGGTCGCCGACCACCTCGCGGCCGAGTGCGACTTCCTGTCCATCGGCACCAATGACCTTATCCAGTACTCGCTGGCCCTCGACCGCCTGAACGAGCACGTCGGCTACCTGTATCAGCCCCTGCATCCCGCCGTGCTGCGCATGATCCAGCACACTGTCGCTGCCGGCCATGCCGCGGGCAAGCGCGTGTCGATCTGCGGCGAGATGGCCAGCGACCCGCTGTTCACGCTGGTGCTGCTTGGGCTCGGGCTCGATGCGCTGTCGATGAACGCCGCAGCGCTGCCCATGGTCAAGCGCGTGATCCGCAAGTCCAACTTCGCCGACGCCAAGCAGATGGCCGAGCACGTCCTTACGCTGCCCACCACCGAGGACATCGAGGCCGTGGTGCGCGCCCACGCCGAGCGCTACCTCGGCGACCTCGATCAGTACAACACGACAACCTAGCTAGTCGGTGACCTGATCGGGACGCGGTCGCAGCGCGATGGCTAATTGGTATAGCTTTCGCCGCGGATAGCCGCTGCGCAGCGCCAGCGACGCCGCGATCTCCTTGGGCCCCTGCCCTGCCGCCAGCCGCGCCCGGATGTCCGCCTCCAGATCGACGCTGGGCGCCTCATCCGCCAGGGCCTGGCCCTGCCGGGGCTGCGGGTGTCCCGAGACGACAATCGTGACCTCGCCGCGCGGCGCAGCGTCGGCATAGCGGTCCCGCAGCTCGCCAAGCGTCGCCAGCGCGTACTCCTCAAACAGCTTCGTGAGCTCGCGGGCGACGCAGGCTGGCCGCTCTTCGCCAAAGATCTGTGCCAGATCCACCAGCGTCGCGGGAACGCGATCCGGCGCCTCGTAGAATATCAGCGTGCCCGGCTCGCGCACAAGGCCCGCCAGCAGTACCTCGCGCTCGCCCTCGCGCCGCGGCAGAAAGCCGACGAACAAGAACCGATCCGTCGGCAGCCCCGAGCCCACCAGCGCCGTCAGCGCCGCGCATGGGCCCGGCACCACCTCGACGGGAATGCCCGCGCTGCGCGCCGCTGCGACCAGCCGCTGCCCCGGATCCGACACGCCGGGCAGGCCAGCCTCGGAGATCAGCGCGACATTTTCGCCCGCGCGCAGCGTGCCCAAGAGCTGCTCGGTGCGCGCCGCCTCGTTGCCGGCAAAGAAGCTGACCAGGCGCGGTCCGGCCGAGCCGCTGCTCAGCCCGTGATGCCCCAACAGATGCTGCGCCGACCGCGTGTCCTCCGCGGCAATCACCGCGACCTCTCCCAGCACGCGCAGCGCCCGCAGCGTGATGTCTTCGAGGTTCCCGATCGGGGTCGCCACCACAAACAGGCGCCCCAGGCTCCCTGCGCCGCCGTGGCTCATTGCGAGAATATCGGCTTCAGCACGAAGTTGTGGCGCGCTTCGACAAAGCGAATCGTGCCCGTCTTCGAGCGCATGACCACCGAGTGCGTGACCGCGCCGCCACCAAAAAAGCGCACGCCGCGCAGCAGACTTCCTTCGGTAACTCCGGTGGCCGCAAACATCACCTGGCCCTCGGCCAGATCCGTCAGCCCGTAGATACGCTTGGGATCCTTGATTCCCATCCGCTCGGCGCGCTGCTGCTCCTCCGACGAACGGAAGGCCAGGATTCCCTGCATGTCGCCGCCCATGCAGCGCACCGCCGCCGCAGCCAGGACGCCCTCGGGCGCTCCGCCGGTTCCCATCAGCACATCGACGCCGCTGTCGGGCTGCGACGCCGCCACCGCCGGCGCCACATCACCGTCGCTGATCAGTCGGATGCGCGCTCCAGCCTGCCGCACCTCGCTGATCAGCGCCTGGTGGCGATCCCGCTCCAGGATCACCACCGTCAGATCGTCGACCCGGCAGCGCTTCGCTTCGGCGATCGCCGACAGATTCCACGTCGGAGGCTTGCGGATGTCGATGGCGCCGCGCGCCGCCGGTCCCACAACCAGCTTGTTCATGTAGGTGTCGGGCGCATTCAGAAACTTGCCGTCATCCGCGATGGCGATGACCGCGATCGAGTCCGGCTGACCGGTTGCGCACAGGTTGGTCCCCTCCAGCGGGTCGACGGCGATATCCACGCGAGGCGTGCCATCCCCCTCCATCGACCAGCCAGCCCCGATCTTTTCGCCGATGTAGAGCATCGGCGCTTCGTCGCGCTCGCCCTCGCCGATGACCACCGTCCCGCGAATCGACACCGAGTCGAATGCCCGCCGCATGGCGTCGACGGCTGCCTGATCCGCAGCCTTGCGGTCACCGCGGCCCATCAGTCGAGCGCACGACAGCGCTGCCGCCTCCGTCACGCGGACCATCTCAAGTGCGAGGTTGCGATCCATTTTTCGTCTCCCGAGGGAAAATCTGGTGAAGTCAGCCCTGTGGCGTCTGCTGGCCTTGCTGAGCGATCCCGCGCTCCAGCAGCGTGCGAATCTCCTGGGTCATTCGCCGCGGCCGGCCATCGCGCCCGACCACCGCATGTCGCGTCGTCCCTTCGATCAGCGCCGCTCCAGACTTCTGGTCGACGACGCGATAGTCGAACACGACCCGCACCGCGCCCGGCAGCGACAGCCGCGCCTCCAGCCCCAGCAGCTGATCGTAGTAGGCCGGCTTGTGGTAGCGGATCTGCACCTCGTAGACCGGCAGCATCAGGCCGCTCTCTTCGAACTCGCGATAGGTGTAGTCCAGCCGCCGCAGCCACTCGGCGCGCGCCCGCTCGAACCAGCGCAGCGCAACTGCGTGATTGATGACGCCCATCTGATCGGTGTCGGCGTAGAGCGGGCGCACAGTGGCGACGAGCATGCGCGGCAAGCTAGCAGGGAACCCGCCCCCGCTTCAAGAGCAGACTGAGCGGCCAGATCCCGAGAGCAAGCGTCGAAAGCACCTGAGCCCCATGAGACACCAGCGCCGCGCTCAGCAGCGCCGCCCGATCCGGACCGGCCGCGCCGGCCGCCAGCTGCCCCGCCGCCACGAACGCAGCCTCATAGGGACCCAGTCCCGCCGGCAGCGCCGGCAGCGCCAGCCCCAGGTTCACCGCCAGAAGGATCAGCAGGCTCATCTTTAGACCAGGTACAACGGCGAGAAACATGCCCCAGTTCAGCGCCCAGACCGCGATCGACAAGAGCAGCGCCAGCGCCAGCCGCCCCGCGCTCCCCGGCGCCCCGCTCGCTTCGTGCAGCCGCCGCCCCAAAAGGCGCACCGCAACCGCAGCCGCCAGCAGCAGCCCCGCCGCCGCCGCAGGCATCGCCCAGCTCACCGCCTGGCCAAACAGCAGCGCCGCCGCCGCGACAAACGGCAGCAGCGCCAGCACCTCCAGCGCCTTTTCGGCCAGCGACCACGCCACCACCGTGCGCAGGGACGGCTCGCCCTCCTTTTTCTGAAGCAGCCAGGGGCGCAGCAGCTCGCCGGCCCGCAGCGGCGCCACGATGTTGCCCGTGTGGGCGGCAAAACAGAGCGCCACATGCCGCCGCAGCGAGAGCCCGGCCGGACACAGCACCCAGAAGCGCAGCCCCTCCAGGACGGTCGCCAGCACGTTCAGCGCCGCAATCAGCAGCGGCACCCACAGCGGCGTCCGCGCCAGCGCCCCCCCGAGCTCACTCAGCTGAAGCGGCCGGAACAGCCAGCCCAGCAGCAGCACGCCAAACAGCCCAGCAAGAAAGCGCTGGCCCTGCCAGTCTGCCGCCACCTCAGCGGGCCCGTCATCGCGGCAGCTGGGCAGCCAGCGGGCCAGCGCGGCCAGCAGAGGCTCGGCGTGGGCAGGCCGATCGGGAGGATCGCCGCGCCCATCGTGAACGAGCAGCGTGGGCGCTGGACCGCCGCGGGGCGTGACTGCGCGCAGCCGCCGCACCAGCGTCTCGGCCGGCGGCGCATCCGTATCCCAGATTCCGTAGTCCCAGAACACGACCTTCAAGCGCAGCCGTCCGAGCGCCTGGCGCAAGGCCAGGTTCTTCCAGCCGTGGCTCGGGCGGTACAGCGTCACAGGCTGGCCGGCGATGCCCTCCAGCTCCGCCTGGGCCCGCCCCAGCGAAGCGGCCAGCTCGTCCGCAGTGCGGAAAAAGGGCGCCCGGTGGTCCTCGCCGTGCAGCCCCAGCACGTGCCCCTCGGCCACGATCCGCCGGATGAGCTGCGGGTTCTGCCGCGCCTTGGGCAGCAGCACAAAAAAGGAGGCGCGCGTCCCATTTGCCGCCAGCAGATCCAGAACTGCATCGGTCAGGCCCGGCGTCGGCCCATCATCGAAGCTCAGCCGCACCCGCTGGCCGGGTGGCAGCGGCAGCTCGCCGACGAGCCGCGCAAATCCCCAGCGCCACCGCGGCCACATACACCATCCCACATACGCACCGAGGGCAGCCAGCGGCAGACCCAGCCACGCCAGCTGGCGCAGCCAGAGGCCCAGCGCTATAACGCCTGCAAGCCCGCTCAGCACCGCCAGCGCGACCCGCAGCTGCACGATCGCCGGAACCACGCGCAGCGCCCGCGGCCACAGCCCCGCGAGCCGGCTAACCGCGTCGCCCATGGCCATGGCGGCGGGGCGGCCGGAGCAGCCCGTTGGCGACGATCGTCACCACGACCAGCGTCAGATTGAAGACGGTGCGAAGCAGGCTCACGGCCCCCGAAACTACCTCGGCTGACCACAAAAGCGAAAGGGGCGAATTGACGCTGTCAGCCCGCCACCCTATCCTCTGGACCCCGTATGAGCACAAATCCTCCGTTTCCATCGTCCCCTGCGTCAGGACCTGCTTCAGGATCTGTTTCAGGCCTTGGCAACGAGCTGCCTGTTCAGCTCGACCAAGAGACGCAGCGACGGTATCTGAACTACGCACTCTCGGTCATCACCTCACGCGCCCTGCCCGACGTGCGCGACGGGCTGAAGCCAGTTCAGCGGCGCATCCTGTACGCGATGTACCACGACCAGCGGCTCTATCCCGACGCCAAGTTTCGCAAGTGCGCCTCGGTGGTCGGCGATGTGCTCGGCAAGTATCACCCCCACGGTGACTCGTCGGTGTACGAGGCGCTGGTGCGCATGGCGCAGGACTTTTCGCTGCGCTACCCGCTGGTCGATGGTCATGGCAACTTTGGCTCGCAGGATGGCGACTCGCCGGCGGCCTACCGCTACACCGAGTGCCGGCTGCGCCAGGCGGCGCTGACGCTGCTCGGCGAGCTCGGTCAGTCGACGATCGATTTTCGCCCGACCTTCGACGGTGTGCGCTTCGAGCCGATCGTGCTGCCGGCGCAGCTGCCGAACCTGCTCCTGAACGGCACCCAGGGCATCGCCGTCGGTATGGCGACCTCGATTCCGCCGCACAATGCCGGCGAGGTGCTGGATGCCTGCCTGGCGCTCATCGACGACGCCAACCTCGATACCCGCGCCCTGCTGCGCTACGTTCGCGGCCCCGACTTTCCCACGGCCGGCGAGCTGCTGACGAGCAAGCAGGAGATCGCCGAGGTCTACGAAACCGGCCACGGCTCGCTGCGCCTGCGCGCGACCTACAACATCGAGGAGCCGGCCGACCGCCGCGAGGGCAAGCGGATCGTCATCAACGCCATCCCCTACGCCGTGGTGCGGGCGTCGATCATGGAAAAGATCGGCGAGCTGGTCGAAGAAAAGAAGCTGCCGATGGTCATCGACTGCCGCGACGAGTCGACCACCGACACACGCATGGTCATCGAGCTCAAGCGCGGCGCCGATCCGCAGCTGGTCATGGCCTATCTGTACAAAAACACCGGGCTCCAGGTGAACGTACAGGTCAACATGACCGCGCTGGTGCCGACGGACAACCCCGAGGTCGGGGCGCCGCAGCGGCTGAGCCTGCGCGAGTGTCTGCGCCACTTTCTCGACTTCCGCTTCCAGGTCATCACCCGTCGCCTGGCTCATGCCCTTGAGGAGCTGCGCAAGCGCATCCACGTCCTCGAAGGGTTTGCCAAGGTCTACGACGCTCTCGACGAGATCCTGATCCTCATCCGCAAGAGCGAAGGCAAGGCGGACGCGCGCGAGAAGCTCATCAGCCGCTTTGGTCTCGACGAGGACCAGGCCGAGGCGATCCTGGAGCTCAAGCTGTACAAGCTGGCGCGGCTGGAGATCCTGCTGATTCGCGAGGAGCTGGCCGAAAAGCAGAAGGATCAGCGCCGACTGGAGTCGCTCTTGAACAGCGACGCCAAGCGCTGGGACGTGCTGCGCCGGGAGCTCGGCGAGCTGCGCGAGAAGTACGGCGACAAGCGGCGCACCCGCATCGGTGTCCCCGCCGAAGAGGTTGTCGTCGATGAGACCACCTTCATCGCCCACGAGGACGCCAACGTGGTGCTGACCCGCGACGGCTGGGTCAAGCGGGCCGGCCAGATCAAGGACGCCTCGACCACCCGCGTTCGCGAAGGCGACGAGGTGCAGTGGGTGCTCGGCGGCAGCACCAAGGAGGCCGTGGTCTTCTTCACCAACTTCGGCTCGGCCTACGTCTGCCGCATCCTCGACATCCCGGCCACCACCGGGTATGGCGAGCCCCTACAGAAGCTGTTCAAGTTCGATGACGGCGAGCAGGTGGTGGCAGCGCTGTCGCTGGATCCCCGGCTGCGCCCGGCCGGCGAGGCCAACCTGCTGGCGATCACCCGCGGCGGCCTGGCGCTGCGCTTTGCACTGGCTCCGCACACCGAGGTCTCGACCCGCAGCGGACGCCTGTTCGCCAAGCCGCCCACCGGCGACATCATCCTGGGCGTGCGCGTCGCTGCGGACAGCAGCAAGGTCGCGGCTGTCACCGTCGCTGGACGGGCGCTCGCCTGCCCGGCGCACGAAGTTCCGCTGCTGTCTGGCCCCGGCAAGGGCGTCCACTTCATCAAGCTCCAGCCCGACGATCAGGTGCTGGGCTTCAGCATCGGCGAGCCGCTGAAGGTCGAGAGCGACAAGGGCGCCACCATCGACGCCGCAGCCGTTGAGCTGACGGCACGCGGCGGCAAGGGCAAGGAGCTCCTCAAGAAGGGCAAGCTCGTGCGGGTGCTGCCGACGCCCGTTGCCCTGCCCATGCTGGGCACAGCGCGCGGCGGCAGCGGCGGCGGCGGCGACGGCGGCGGCGGCAGTCATGGCGGCGCATCGGGCACCAGCACGATGGGCTTCAGCAGCAGCGGATCGCCGCTAAGTGCCGACGGTGATTCAAGTCTGGGCCCTCTCTTTTCGTATGGTCCCCGCGAGTAAGGTGCAGCAATGGCGACGCCCAAAAAAGATCAATATACCGAGCAAGATATCGTCGTCCTGGAGGGACTGGAGCCGGTCCGCAAGCGCCCCGGCATGTACATCGGCGGCGTGGACAGCCGCGGCTACCACCACCTCGTTTGGGAGATCGTCGACAACGCCGTCGACGAGGTGATCAACGGCTATGCCTCGACGATCCACGTCACCGTGCACAAGGGCGGCAAGGCGATCACCGTCGATGACAACGGCCGCGGCATCCCCACCGGCATGATGCCCAAGTTCGGCAAGAGCGCCCTGGAGATCATCTTGACGACGCTGCACGCCGGCGGCAAGTTCGAGGAGGGCAGCTACACCCACTCGGGCGGCCTCCACGGCGTCGGCGCCTCCGTCGTCAACGCCCTGTCCGAGGAGCTATGGGTGCGCGTCCGCCGCGACAACCAGGAGGTCGAGCAGGGCTTTGCCCGCGGGCGTCCCTTGGGCCCGCCGATCACCGTCGGCAAGACGCGCGGCAGTGGCACCAAGATCTACTTTCGCCCGGATCCCGAGATCTTCGGCGAAAAAGCCTGCTTCGACCTCGATCTGATCCGCGAGCGCCTGGAGGCCAAGAGCTACCTGCACAAGGGCCTGCGCGTCATCTTCCACGACGAGGAGGGCGGCACCAAGCAGGAGTTTTCCCATCAGGGCGGCATCGCCGACTACCTGACCAAGCTCGTTGCTGAGCGCAACAAGGCGGCCCTGTGCCCGGCCGTGTACCTGGAAAAGCAGGCCGATCCCAACGGCACGCGCTTTGAGGTCGCTTTTCTTTGGACAGAGTCTGAAGGCGAGACCCTCAAGAGCTTCGTCAACGGCATCCCCACACCGTCGGGCGGTAGCCACGAAAACGGCCTCAAGGCGGGCATCGTCAAGGGCGTCCGCAACTACATCGACACCCACGATCTGCTGCCCAAAGGGCTGTCGCTGTCGGCCGAAGACATCCGCGAGGGGCTGCTGGCGATCCTGTCGTGCTACGTGCGCGAGCCTCAGTTTCAGGGCCAGACCAAGGAGCGCCTGAACAACCCCGAGATCACCGGCGAGCTCGACGGCGCCATCCGCACCTTCGTCGAGAGCTGGCTCAACAACAACAAGTCGATCGGCGACAGCATCGTCGAGCGCATCGTCCACGCCGCCCGCGCCCGCGAGGCTGCCCGCGCCGCCAGCCAGGCCGTGCAGCGCAAGTCGCCGGTCAGCCACCGCCTGAACCTGCCGGGCAAGCTGGCCGACTGCCAGAGCAGCGATCCCGGCCAGACCGAGCTGTTCATCGTCGAAGGCGACAGCGCCGGCGGCTCGGCCAAGCAGGGGCGCAACCGCAAGATGCAGGCGATCCTGCCCCTGCGCGGCAAGGTGCTGAACGCCGAGCAGGCCTCGACGCAGAAGCTGCTGGCCAACAAGGAGCTCCAGGACATCGTCTCGGCGCTGGGCTGCGGGCTGGGCGACAAATACGACGAGAGCCGGCTGCGCTACGGGCGCATCTTCCTGCTCATGGACGCTGACAGCGACGGGCACCACATCTCGACGCTGCTGCTGACGTTCTTTTATCGCTACCTGCCCAAGCTCATCGAGAACGGCCACATCTTCCTGGCGCAGCCGCCGCTGTACCGCATCGACGTGGGCAAGGAGAGCAAGTGGGTGCTCGACGACCGTGAGAAGGACGAGTATCTGGCCAAGCTGCCCAAGAACGCCAAGCCCGACATCCAGCGCTTCAAGGGCCTCGGCGAGATGATGCCGCAGCAGCTGTGGGCGACGACGCTGGATCCCCGCCGGCGGGTTGCACTGAAGGTCATGATCGACAACCGCGAAGAGACCGATCGCGTGATGAACGATCTCATGGGCAAGGACCCCGCCAAGCGCTTCCACTTCATCATGGACCGCGCCAAGGACGCCCAGGCCCTCGACATCTAGTACTGCGCCCCCGTGATTTTGACCGGTTGAAGTCCTAAGCACTCCTCTCCCCATCGGGGCCATCGGGGAGAGGCTGGGTGAGGGGCGGTGTCACGACGGGCGCCGCTGCCCTCACCCGACCGAGGGAGCGGGGACTTGGGCTGTTGTGCTGGGGAGCGCTGATTAAGCCGAGCGGGAGCGGGCGATGGCCTGCTTGGCGGTGGCTGGCGCTGCGCTGCGCTCCAGCGTGATCTGGGCGGCGCGGCGGCGGCTGATGAGGTACAGGACCACGCCGATCATCAGCACGCCGATGAAGTTCGACGCGGCATCGCTGACCATGAGCCCGACCCGGCCGCCGTGGCGATACATGCGTCCATCCATGTACGTCACGTACGACATGGGGATATACGAAGCGCCGACCATGATGCCACATAGCGTGGTTGCGCCGCGACTCGGCTGGACCAGCCCGAAGATAAGCGAAAAGTAAGACGAATAGAC
>Ga0075163_10013619_pt1 | contig 10531 bp, 6 predicted proteins | sample JI1023141ADNA_FD_71478 | JGI IMG/M metagenome (GOLD analysis project Ga0075163, IMG submission 71478) | Wastewater effluent complex algal communities from Wisconsin, to seasonally profile nutrient transformation and Carbon sequestration -... | ecosystem: Engineered > WWTP > Effluent > Algae... | reverse complement strand
GGCTTCGAGGGCGCCGCTCCGGCGCCCTCGGCCTCGAGGATCAGGATGACCGAGCCCTCGGAGACCTTGTCGCCCTCCTTGACCCTGACTTCCTTCACCTTGCCGGCCTCGGGGGACGGCACTTCCATCGTCGCCTTGTCGGACTCGAGCTCGACGAGCCCGTCGTCCTTGCCGACGGTGTCGCCTGCCTTCACCATGACGGTGACGACGGGCACGTCCTTGAAGTCCCCGATGTCGGGGACCCTGATCTCGATATCAGCCATCATCGCCTCCCGGTCAGAGCAGCAGGTTGCGCGGGTCGCGGAGCAGCGTCACGAGCTTCTGGAGGAAGCGCGCGGCCAGCGCCCCGTCGATCGCCCGGTGGTCGTAGGAGAGCGACAGCGGCAGCATGTTGCGCGGCACGAACTCGGTGCCGTTCCAGACCGGCGACATCTTCGCGCGGGTGACGCCGAGGATGGCGACCTCGGGGGCGTTGACGATCGGCGTGAAGGAGGTGCCGCCGATGCCGCCGAGCGACGAGATCGTGAAGGTCGCGCCCTGCATGTCGGGCCCCTTCAGCTCACCCTTGCGGGCCTTGGAGCTGAGCGTGCCGATCTCCTTCGAGACCTCGACGATGCCCTTGGAGTCGACGCCCTTCACCACCGGCACCATGAGGCCGTTCGGCGTGTCGGCGGCGAAGCCGATGTTGTAGAAGGACTTCCTGATCAGCTTGTCGCCGTCCGGGTGGATCGACGAGTTGACCTCCCAGTGCTCCTTCAGCGCCGAGGTGCAGGCCTTCATCAGGAAGGTGAGCATCGTGACGCGATAGCCCTCCTCCTTCGCCTTGGTGTCGAGCTCCTTGCGGTACTTGTCGAGGTCGGTGATGTCCGCCTCGTCGTTGTTGGTGACGTGCGGGACGTTCAGCCACGAGCGGTGCAGCGCGGGGCCGGAGATCTTCTTGATCCGCGGCATCTCGACGTTCTCGATCGTGCCGAACTTCGAGAAGTCGACGACCGGGATCGGCGGGATGCCCATGCCGCCGGAGGCGCCGGCGGGTGCCGCTGCGGGGGCGGCGGTCTTCTTGAAGGAGGCCGTGATGTCCTCGCGCAGGATGCGGCCCTTGCGGCCGGAGCCCGAGACGTTCGCGAGATCGACGCCAAGCTCGCGGGCGAACTTGCGCACCGAGGGCGAGGCGTGCGGCTTGCCGCCGGCCGCTGCCGCCGCGGCGTCGGCCGGGGTGGGCTTGCGGTCGGAGGCGGCGCCGGCGGAGGCGGCGCTCGCCGGCTGGGCGGCTTCCGGCGCGGCGCGCGTGGGCGCGGCGCCGCCGGCCGCCTCGAGGACGATGATGACCGAGCCTTCGGAGACCTTGTCGCCCTCCTTGACCTTCACCTCCTTGACGGTGCCGGCCTCGGGGGACGGCACCTCCATCGTCGCCTTGTCGGACTCGAGCTCGACGAGGCCGTCGTCCTTGGCGACGGTGTCGCCGGCCTTCACCATGACGGTGACGACGGGCACGTCCTTGAAGTCGCCGATGTCCGGCACCTTCACCTCGATCGTGCCGCCGCCGGCAGCGGCGGGCGCCGCGGCGGGAGCCGCCGCCGGCGCCGCGGCAGGGGCGGCCGCCGCCCCGCCTGCCGTCTCGAGGACAAGGATCACCGAGCCCTCGGAGACCTTGTCGCCTTCCTTGATCTTCACCTCCTTGACGGTGCCAGCCTCGGGGGCGGGCACCTCCATGGTCGCCTTGTCGGACTCGAGCTCGACGATCGAATCGTCCTTCGAGATCGTGTCGCCTGCCTTCACCATGACGGTGACGACGGGCACGTCCTTGAAGTCGCCGATATCCGGAACCTTGATTTCAATGGTGGCCATCTCGCTTCCCCCCGTCCCTTGTTACGCCGTGCGCGGGTTGATCTTGGCCGGGTCGATCGCGTACTTCGCATACGCTTTCTCGACATCGGCGCCGGTGAGCTTGCCCTCCTTGAAGAGGGCGTAGACTGCAGTCGCCGCGATGTGGTTCGCGTCGACCTCGAAGTGCCGCCGGAGGTTGGCCCGGCTGTCGGAGCGGCCGAAGCCATCGGTGCCGAGCGTGTGGAACGGCTGCGTCACGAAGGCACGGATCTGCTCGGCGTAGTTCTTCATGTAGTCGGTGACGGCAATCACCGGGGCCTTGGACCCGGAAAGCGCCTGGGTGACGTAGGGCACTCTCGGCGCGCCCGTCGGGTCGAGGCGGTTCAGCCGCTCCGCGTCCTGGCCCTCGCGGGCGAGCTCGTTCAGGCTCGTCGCGACCCAGAGGTCGGAGGTGATCCCGAAGTCGGCCTTCAGCATCTCGGCAGCCTTCAGCGCCTGCTGGAAGATCGTGCCGGAGGAGATGAGGTTGACGTGCTTGTCCTTCGGCTTGTCGGTCTTCGAGAAGCGGTAGAGGCCCTTGAGGATCCCCTCCTCCGCCCCCTCGGGCATCGCCGGGTGGTGGTAGTTCTCGTTGCACACCGTCAGGTAGTAGTAGACGTCCTCCTGATCGACGTACATCCGGCGCATGCCGTCCTGGACGATGACCGCCACCTCGTAGCCGAAGGCCGGATCGTAGGTGATGCAGTTCGGGATGGTGCCCGCGAGGATGTGGCTGTGGCCGTCCTCGTGCTGGAGACCCTCGCCGTTCAGCGTCGTCCGCCCGGCGGTGCCGCCGAGCATGAAGCCGCGCGCCCGGCTGTCACCCGCGGCCCAGGCGAGATCGCCCACGCGCTGGAACCCGAACATCGAGTAGTAGATGTAGAACGGGATCATCGGCACGCCGTGAACCGAGTAGGCGGTCGCCGCGGCGATCCAGTCCGCCATGGCGCCCGGCTCGTTGATGCCCTCCTGGAGCACCTGGCCGCTCTCGCTCTCCTTGTAGTAGCTGAGCTGATCGGCGTCCTCGGGCGTGTAGAGCTGGCCCTTGGGGTTGTAGATGCCGACCTGGCGGAACATGCCCTCCATGCCGAAGGTGCGGCTCTCGTCCGGGACGATCGGCACGACCTGCTTGCCGATCTTCTTGTCGCGGATCAGCGTGTTCAGCACCCGCACGAACGCCATCGTCGTCGAGATCTGCCGGTCGCCGGTGTCCTTCAGCACGGCGTCGAAGGCCGAGAGCGGCGGGATCTCGAGCGGCGCGTTGTCGTGCCGGCGCACCGGGAACGCCCCGCCGAGCTGCTCGCGGCGCTTCAGGATGTAGTCCTTCTGCTCGTTGCCGAGCGTCACGTAGGGCGCCTTCGCCACCTCCTCCTCGGAGACGGGGATGTCGAAGCGGTCGCGGAAGGCGCGGAGCTGGTTCTCGGCGAGCTTCTTCTGCTGGTGGGTGATGTTCATGCCCTCGCCGGCATCGCCCATGCCGTAGCCCTTGACGGTCTTGACGAGGAGGACGGTCGGCTGGCCCTTGGTCTTCACCGCGCGCTCGAAGGCGGCGTAGACCTTGGCCGGGTCATGCCCGCCGCGGCGCAGCGCCCAGATCTCGGCGTCGGTCCAGTCCTCGACCAGCTTCGCGGTCTCGGGGTACTTGCCGAAGAAATGCTTGCGGATGTAGGCGCCGTCCTTGGAGCGGAAGGTCTGGTAGTCGCCGTCGACCGTCTCCTCCATGAGCTGGCGCAGCTTGCCGGAGTCGTCCTTGTCGAGCAGCTTGTCCCAGCCCGAGCCCCAGATCAGCTTGATGACGTTCCAGCCGGCGCCGCGGAAGTCGCCCTCGAGCTCCTGGATGACCTTCGAGTTGCCGCGCACCGGGCCGTCGAGCCGCTGCAGGTTGCAGTTGATGACGAAGATCAGGTTGTCGAGCTCCTCGCGCGCCGCGAGGCCGATGGCGCCGAGGCTCTCCGGCTCGTCCATCTCGCCGTCGCCGAGGAAGGCCCAGACCTTGCGGTCGGCCATGTCGATGAGGCCGCGGTTGTGCATGTATTTCATGAACCGCGCCTGGTAGATCGCCATCAGCGGCCCGAGGCCCATCGAGACGGTCGGGAACTGCCAGTAGTCCTTGGCGAGCCACGGGTGCGGATAGGACGGCAGCCCCTCGCCGCCGGTCTCCGAGCGGAAGTTGTCGAGGGTCTCCTGGCTGATCCGCCCTTCCATCATCGAGCGGGCGTAGATGCCGGGAATCGCGTGGCCCTGGAAGAACACCAGGTCGCCGCCGTGCTGGTCGGTCCGGGTCCGCCAGAAGTGGTTGAGGCCGATGTCGTAGAGCACCGCCGACGAGGCGAAGGAGGCGATGTGCCCGCCGTACTCGCTCGACACCTTGTTGCGCCGGACCACCGTCGCCATGGCGTTCCAGCGGTTGATGGTGCGGATCCGCCACTCGAGCTCGAGATCGCCCGGATAGGGTGGCTGCTGATCGGGGGGAATCGTGTTAACATAGGCCGTGGTGGCACCGAACGGCAGGTTCGCGCCCCGCGCGCGGGCGGCGGCGACGGCCTGGTCGAGGAGGTAGTGCGCTCGCTCGGTGCCGTCGCGGTCGATGACGTCCTCGACGCTTTCGAGCCACTCGCGGGTTTCGGACGGATCGAGGTCGGGCGTATCGGTCATGTGTTTCCTCCGTCGACTTTGCCTTCGTCCGGCCGACCCCGACCGGCGAATTGGTTTTGCGTCCCGTCGCCGATCGAGCGGCAACGGGAAAGGCACTCTTTCACCCGGACGAAGAAGCCGCAAGCGCCCTGACAGCCCGGTGAGCCGGAACCTGTCTCCTGCCGCGCCTGCCAGTTCCCCCCGCGTCTAGAACCAAGGTGTTAGGTCGCGGGCTCGATTGACGCAAGGGAAGATCCGGCATGTCGGCCTCTCGATGCATGCATGAGTGGACCGCAGCATGCCGTGCGGGCTACGGGAAGCCGGCGCCGGGGGCGTGGCCGGGCAGGCCGTCGAGGAACGCGAGAGCCGCCGCGATGGCGATCTCCGTGGCGGCGGGATCGAACTCGAGAGTGCTGAGCGGCGCCTTCTCGGCCTGGTCGAAGCCGTGGTCGACGCCGGGAAGCGTCAGGGTCTCGACCGGTTGCCCGCGCGCGGCGAGGGCAGCGGCGATCCGGCCGCAATCGGCCGGGTCGACGATTCTGTCGTTCCCGGCGAGCACGAAGAGCGCCGGCACCTCGCGCCGCCAGCCGTCGGCGGGTGTCCGGCTCGCCTCGCCGCAGTAGGGATAGAGCAGCACCACCCCGGCGAGCCCGGCGAGCGGATCGTCCGGTCCCGGCGCGGCGCCGAGGTTGAAGGGCAGCGCCGCCGGCGGATCGAAGGCGAGCAGGTCCATGATCGCCCAGCCGCCGTGCGAGGCGCCGAGGAGCGCGATCCGTCCCGGATCGGCGAACGGCATGCGCCGGGCGTCGGCGAGGGCGACGAGGACATCGCCGGCGCGCTCGGAGCCGAGCAGCACCTGGCCGATGCAGACGAGCCGCCAGCTCTCGTGCGCGGTGAGGCCGCGCGGCGCGTGGCTGTCGACGACGAGCGTGGCCCAGCCGTGCGCGACGAGCGCGGCGCTCCAGCGATCCATGCTGTCCTTCGGCCCGTCGCAGCCGGAGAAGAGCAGCGCCACGGGGAACGGTCCCGGCCCCGGCGGGGTCGCGACCCGGTAGTAGGGCGAGAGCTTCGCCGAGAGCTCGGCCGGGGTCATCCGCGCGACGGTCCAGCCGGTGTAGCGGCCGGCGAAGTTTCCCGCGACGAGCGCCCCCGCCAGCGCGACCCCGAGCCCGATGCCGAGGACGAGCCGGCGGCGCCTCACCCCCGCGGCTCCTCCCGCTCGCCGAGGAAGTGCGTCTTGAGCCCGGTGATCGACTCGGGCGTCCAGCCCGCCGGGTCGGTCACCGCCACCCAGGCGTCGATGTAGTGCTCCGGGGCGAAGTAGTGGCCGTGACCGATCGGCACCGCGAGCGCGATCGCCATGTCGAGGGTGAGCTGCAGGAAGGTGACGACCGGATACCAGGTGAGATGCGGCGACACGTCGGGGCCGACGGGCGCCTTCATCCAGTCGGGCTTTCGCCAGATCGAGTTCGGATCGAAGAAGGTGATCGGGTCGCTCGCGTACTGCAGGTAGACGATCCTGAGCGGCCCCCAGACCGCGCCCGGCAGCTCGGTGTGGTCCTCCTGGTTGGTGAAGCGGATGACCGAGCCGTCGCCGAAGCGCGGCAGCCACGCCGGCGAGCCCGGCTCGCGCTCCTGGGTCGCCGACCACCAGCCGGGGGTCGAGAACGGCGGGCCGCTCCAGACCGCGCCGTTGAACGGATCGGCGAGCACCTCGTGCAGGCGGAACGACTGGTCCGAGCCGTAGGCGCCGAGGCTCAGGCCCTGGAGGTAGAGCTTCGGGCGGTGGTCCTTCGGCAGGTGGGTCCAGTGCTGGTAGACGGCGCGGAAGAGCGCGCGCCCGGCCTCGGCGCTGTTGCCGGGCTCGGCGAGGAGCGAGATCCAGCTCGTGAGGTAGGAATACTGCTGGCCGACGATCGCGGTGTCGCCGTGGTGGAGGTACTCGAGCGTGTCCATCGCCGCCGGGTCCATCCAGCCGGTGCCGGTCGGGGTGACGACGACGAGCACCGAGCGGTCGAAGGCGCCGACCCGGATCAGCTCCTGGAGCGCGAGCTCCGCGCGGGCGTCGGCCCCCTCGGCGGAGTTCAGGCCGACGTAGACGCGGATCGGCTCCTGCGCCGGCGCGCCGGTCTCGGCGGTGATCTCGGCCGCGGTCGGCCCCGAGGCGATGAAGTCGCGGCCGGCGCGGCCGATCCCCTCCCAGCCGACCAGCGACGCGGCGCTGCCGGTCTTCATCGGCTCGGTGGGCTGCGCCACGTCGGGCTCCATCAGCGCGTCGAACGCCCGGAACGAGGCATCGGCCATGTTGAGGAAGCCGCGCACCAGCACCCCGTCGGCGACGAGGAAGAAGACGAGCGCCGCGCCGACGAGCCCGAGGCCGCGGGCCGCGCGGAGCGACATGTGCCGCGCCGCCTGGCGCTCCACCAGCCGGATGAGCAGCACGAAGATCCGCGCGAGGACCATGACGACGAGGAAGACGACGATCGCCACGGCGGCGATCTGGAACGGCCCGCTCGATTCGACCGGCGCCATCCCCATGGGCGCGCGGATCGAGTTCTGCCAGCCGGCGGAGCGCCAGAGATAGACGAGGACGACGAGCGCCGAGGCGGCGGCGGCGATCCACGTGCCGGGGCGGTGGATCCGCTCCGGCGGGATCGGCAGATCGAGCCAGCGCCAGACGCCCCCGGCGAGGTTGCCGAGGCCGTAGCCGATCGCGAAGCTGAGGCCGCCGAGCGCGCCCTGCAGCACCGGGGCGCGCGGGATGAGCGAAGGCGTGAGCGCGAAGGCGAAGAAGATCGCGCCGATCACCAGGCCTAGGCCCGAGAACGACCGCCAGAGCGACCCGAGCCGCTGCACGACGGCTCCCCGACCCGGCGCCGCCGCGCCCGATTGTGCGTCACTCACTGCCCCGTCTCCTGCCGAACGACCGTTGCCGCCGTCTTTAGCAGGCCGGCCCGGCGCATGGAACCGGGCGCCGTGCGGCGTTTCAGCCCCGCGATTCCTTCACCGCCTCCATCGCGACCGAGGTCGACGAGCTCGCCACGTGCGGCAGGCTCGAGATCTTCTCGCCGAGGATGCGGCGGTAGGTGCGGATGTCGGGCGAGCGCACCTTGAGGAGATAGTCGAAGCGGCCGGCGATCATGTGGCACTCCTCGATCTCGGGGATGCGCCGGACCGCGGCGTTGAACTCGGCGAGCGCCGCCTCGCGGGTGTCGGAGAGCTTCACCTCGGCAAAGGCCACGTGGTCGAGCCCGAGCTTCTTCGGGTTCAGCACCGCCCGGAAGCCCTCGATGTAGCCGGTCTCGATCAGCCGGCGCAGCCGCACCTGGCACGGCGTCTTGGAGAGGCCGATTCGGGCCGCGAGGTCGGTGATCGACATGCGCCCGTCCGCCGCCAGCGCCTCGAGGATGCGCCGGTCGAACTGGTCGAGATCGCTCACGTCCTCGGAGATGCGCATCGCTTGTCCCGGCTCTCGCGATTTCCCTGGTCAGAATGGAAATGCTGCGCGCGAGATTCAAGCCGGAACGCCGTCGGCGAAGTCGGTCGCGGGCGGGCGCGAGGTCGTGCGGGCTCCCCGGGCGGCAGGGGCGGACGGGCTGTCGCAGATGCGCGCGGCCAGCGCGACCGGCGCCCAGCCCGGGCGTCGCCTGCGGCGCCGACCCTCGCGGGCGCGACTGCAATTCCACTGGGCACCCCCCGCGAGTTCTCGTAAACCTCCCCGTGCCCCGGCGCCGTGCGGCGCTGCCGGCAGGCCGCCGGCAGGCGTGCCCGTCTCGTCGGCCCGTCACACTGAGGCCCGTCACACTGGAATGCGCCCATGATCCTCGACGCCGCCACCCTCGACCGCAGCCGCTTCGAGCAGAGCTTCGATGTCTGCGTGATCGGCGCCGGCCCCGCCGGCATCACGCTCGCGCGCAGGCTCGCCCGGGCCGGGGCGTCGGTCGCGCTGATGGAGGCCGGCGGCTTCGACATCACCGAGGAATCCCAGGACGTCTACCGCGGCGAGAACGTCGGCCGCGACTATTTCGAGCTCGAGACCGCGCGGCTGCGCTACTTCGGCGGCACCTCGAACCACTGGGGCGGCTGGTGCCGGGCGCTCGATCTCTACGACTTCGCGCCGAGGCCGTTCCACCCGATGAGCGGCTGGCCGATCGCCGAGCTCGACATCGACCCCTACCGCGCCGAGGCCGACCGCATCCTCGACCTGCCGTCGGCGACCGAGGCGCCGGACCTGCCGATCAAGGAAAGCGACTACATCTTCCGGCACTTCCAGTTCCGGTTCAGCCCGCCCACCCGCTTCGGCGAGAAGTACCGCGACGAGATCGCCGCCTCGGACCGGATCACCCTCGTCCTCAACGCGAACCTCGTCGACCTGCGCCTCGACGGGGTGCTGTCCCGGGTGACGGGGGCGGTGTTTCGCAACTACGATCCGGCCGATCCGGGCTTCACCGTCACGGCGCGGGCCTACGCGCTCTGCTGCGGCGGCATCGAGAACGCGCGGCTGCTCCTGAACTTCACCAGCCAGGTCCCGCAGGGCGTCGGAAACCGGAGCGACATGGTCGGCCGCTGCTTCTGCGATCACCCGCATTACGTCGTCGGCGACGTGGTGCTGCAGACCCTCGTCCTCGAGCGCGAGTTCTACTCGCCGTTCGAGACCTTCATGCTCGACGCGAAATGCCTGAACTTCGGCATGCGCCTCGAGCCCGGCTGGATCGAGCCCTCCGACCTGCCCTCGCTCGCGGGACAGGTGACCGACGCGGAGTTCGCGCTCCACCTGCGCCAGCGGGTGCGCGACTCGGCGGTCGACCTCAGCGCGACCCGGCGCACGCCGCTCCCCCTGCCCTCGCCGCAGACCGCGGTGATGCGCATGGCCCAGGAGCAGCAGCAGAACCTCGAGAGCCGTGTGCTGCTCGGCGAGGAGCGCGACGCCTTCGGCCTGCGCCGGGTGCGGCTCGACTGGCGGCTGACCGACCTCGACATCCACACCATGCGCACCGCCGCCACCGCCTTCGCCGGCCATCTTGCCGAGCAGTCGATCGGCCGCGCCCAGATCCGGCCGTGGCTCCTGCAGGATCCGCCGGCCTTCCCGCCGTTCCCCGACGAGGAGGTGGGCGGCAAGCATCACATGTGTACGACCCGCATGTCGGCCGACCCGAAGACCGGCGTCGTCGATGCCGACTGCAAGGTCCACGAGCTCGCGAACCTCTTCATCGGCGGCTCGAGCGTCTTCGCCACCACCGGCCACGCCAACCCGACCTACACGATCACCCAGCTCGCGCTGCGGCTGGGCGATCACCTGACGGAGTGGCTGAAGGCCTGAGCCGGAGCGACATCCCGGCCATCGGGCGACTCCGTCCGGTGGCCGCTTGCCTCAGCGCAGATCGGCGATCCCCCGTCCCGCCTCGGGCGGGACCGGCAGGCCGCGCTGCGGGCCGGCGATCGCCGCCAGCGCGGCAAGCACCTCGGGCGCGGCGGGCGCGGCACGGCCGGCCCTCATGTCCACGTGCAGCAGCATCTGCTCCGCCGTGGCGCGGAGCGTGCCGTCGCCGCCGTGGATGCGGTGGAGAAGCCGGATCCGCTTCGCGTCGGTGCCGAGGATCTGCGTCGTGCTGTGGAACGCCTCGCCGCGCTTCATCTCGCCGAGGTGGCGGATGTGGGTCTCGACGGTGTAGTAGCTGCGACCGCCCGCCACATACGCGGTGCCCGCGCCGATCCGCGCGAGGAGCGCGTCCGTCGTCTCGCCGAAGACCTGGAGATAGCGGCTCTCGGTCATGTGGCCGTTGTAGTCGATCCACGCCTCCCGAACCTCGCCCTCCGCAAGCCGCAGCGGCCCGGCCGCCGGCGCTGCCGCCCCCGCGCGCAGCCGCGCCTCGTGCTGCCGCAGGAGCGCGCCCGCGCCCCAGCCGGCGCCCCCCTGCCCGGCCGCGAGCGCCCGCACCATCGCCACGAGGTTGTCGTCGCGGATCCGCTCGAGCTCGCGCACCCCGAGCCCGCCGGCCTGCGCGTCCGACTGGCCGGCGATCTTCTCGAC
>Ga0075163_10013617_pt1 | contig 10532 bp, 8 predicted proteins | sample JI1023141ADNA_FD_71478 | JGI IMG/M metagenome (GOLD analysis project Ga0075163, IMG submission 71478) | Wastewater effluent complex algal communities from Wisconsin, to seasonally profile nutrient transformation and Carbon sequestration -... | ecosystem: Engineered > WWTP > Effluent > Algae... | reverse complement strand
GGCGAAGGCGGCGAAGGCGGCGTCGGCGGCGAGGGCGGCGTCGGTGGTGGTGCCGGCGGCGAAGGTGGCGTCGGCGGTGGTGCCGGCGGCATGGGCGGCGAAGGCGGCATGGGCGGCGAAGGCGGCATGGGCGGCGCGGGTGGCGGCGAGTGCGGCGATCTGCCGGTCATCGACCTCAACGCCGACGGCACCGCGGCCGGTGACGGCTTCACCCTCACCGGCTCCACCGGTGCCGAGGATCTGACCTCGGGCAGCTGCACCCCCGCCATGTCCATGGGCGGTTCCGAGGTGGCGGTCAAGTTCGTGGCGCCCTCCGCGGCTCTGTGGCAGTTCGACACCGCCGAGTCGGCCGAGGGCGTCGACACCATCATCTACGCGCTCTCGGACTGCAACGACGGCCTCTCCGAGGTCGCCTGCAACGACGACGAAGCCCAGGGTGTGGTGACCAGCCGCATCCTGGTCCAGATGGCCCAGGGCGACACCGTCTTCGTGGTGGTCGATCTCTACGATGGCATCGCCCCCACCGAGTTCGTGCTCAACGCCACGCCCGTGCAGGCGACGGCCCCCCAGCTCGACGCGGTCGAGGCCTTCGTCAACCTCGACACCCAGGCGGTTGGTCTGCGCATGACCGGCCTGGATCCCGAGAACGACGTCGTGGGCTTCAACCTCACCGTCTTCAACGCCGCGGGCGAGGATCTGGGTGGCCAGGCCTTCGAGCTGAGGCCTGAGGATCTCACCCAGGAGAACGGCATGTTCCGCGCCCAGACCGTCATCGGTCTGGGGGAGCTGGCCACCGAGACCGCCGGCGTGCGCATCTCGATGCTCGACGACTTCGGCCTGGAGAGCAACCTGATCGACCAGCCGGTCGAGGCCCCCTCGGTCATGCTCAACCGCGGCGATGCCTGCGAGCCGGCCCAGGTGTTCGGGCTGTGCCCCGCCGCCGACGCCTGCGATGGCGAGGGTGACGCCTTCACCTGCGTCGAGGCCACGGCCCCCACCATCACGGCCGCTTCGGTCTTCGTCAACCCGGCCGCGCCCTTCACCGTCGACATCGGTGGTGGCCCCTGGCAGGTCGGCGCCATCGGCCTGCGCATCGAAGGCACCGATCCCGAGAACAACCCCGCGTTCGTGAACGTGCTCTTCTTCGATGCCGAAGGCAACGAGCTGTCGGTCATCGGCGATGGCGAGGGCAGCGTCGGTCTGGCCGTCTTCTCGGCCGAGAACGGCACCTGGCGTGCCGACACGGTCGTGACCTTCGCGGGTGCCTGCGCTGAGGCCGCGGTCGCGGTGTTCAACGAGTGTGTGGACGGCGGTGGCGCCGAGGAAGAGTGCATCGCCGACACCGAGACCGCCCTGCGCACCTGCAACAACGCCCTGTTGGCCCGCGTGGCGAGCGCTCGCCTCGTGCCCGGTGATGCCACCAACAAGACCGGTGTCGCCTTCGAGGTGGCCATGGTCGCCCCCACCCCCGAAGCCGCCGAAGGTGCTGCCTGTGGCATCGCCGAGACCCTCGGCATCTGCGCTGAGGGCCAGTACTGCTACGGCCCCAACGGCAACGCCAGCTGCGGCCTCCCCCAGGTGGCCTGTGCCGATGGCCTCGCCGTCACCAACCTCAACGACAACATGAGCGGCGCCGGCGTGTGGACCTTTGATGGCGACTCGTCCGAGGCCGCCAACCTCGTGGGTGCGGGCTCCTGCGGTGGTGGTGGTCCCCAGGCCCTGCACAGCTTCACCGCGCCGGCCGCCGGCACCTACGTCGCCGAAATCACCGCGGCGCCCGCGGGCTCCGACACCCTGATCTTCGTGCGCACCCACTGCGGCCTGGCCGATGCCGAGTTCGAGCTCGCCTGCAACGACGACATCGATACCCAGGGCATGAACTACCTGAGCAGCGTGACCTTCGAGGCCGAGGCCAACCAGGTCGTGACCGTGGTGGTCGACGGCTTCCAGGGCAGCTTCGCCGGCACCTACACCGTGCAGGTGACCGCTCAGTAGTCTCTTGGCTGCAAGACCCGAGCACACACCTGTGCCGGGTCCATCCCCCCAACAGCGCCTGCCCCATCCGACCATGCCCGCCCGGGCCATGCCGTGTCCGCGGCTCTGGGCCTGGCCACCCGCCGTCGCTCGCTCTGTGCGCTGCCCGACCCCCGCTTCGAGCGCGGGCCCGCACCACTGCTCGCTCTGCGCGATTTCGTTTGACCTGCCCTCACGCGCTGACCAGGATGTCGCCGCGCCGGATCGCTAGGGCCGGCACCAACCAGAGGATTCTCAATGCGTTTCAACGTCTTTGCCCCCGCTCTCCTCGCCAGCGCCGTGGCGTTCTGTGGTCTGACCCGCCAGGCCGAAGCGGGGGGTGCCGAGCTCGCTCTCCTGCCCGGCTCGGGCAATGTGCTCATGCACATCGATCTGGCCCGCCTGCGCGGCTCGGCGTTCTACAAAGAGATCCTCAGCCCCCTGCTGCAGAACCCCAACTTCCAGCGCGAGATGAACGAGGCCAAGACCGAGCTGGGTTTTGATCCGGTCAACGACATCAACTCGCTGACCGTGCTGATGAACCCGCCCTCCGGCAAGGGCGACGAAGAGGCCCTGATCGTGGTGGACGGCAAGGTCAACCGCGACACCCTCATCGCCAAGGCCACCACCGAGGGCAAGGCGACCAAGGCCGCCCACAACGGCGTCGACCTGTGGGCCGCCCCCGCCAACGAGGACGACATGGCCATCTCCTTCGTGGGTGGCAAGACCCTCATCGGCAAGCAGGCCTTCGTGAAGGAGGCCATCGACGCCAGCAAGGGCAAGGGCAGCCTCAACGCGGCCCTCAAGGGCCTGGTGGACAGCGTGAACAAGGGCGGTGACATCTGGTTCGTCGCCAACGTGTCCGACGGCATCCGCGCTGAGCTCGCCAAGGGCAACCCCATGGCCAAGGACCTCAAGAGCGTCACCGGCAGCATCGACTTCGCCAAGGGCGTGGCCGTGAACCTGGCCGTCGAGTCGACCGCTGAGACCGCCAAGGCCATGGCGGGCATGATCCAGCAGAGCCTCAAGGTCGATCCCCAGACCGAGCCGATGATGCAGCAGATGGGCCTCCTGCCCGTGGTGCAGAAGCTCAAGGTCGAGGCCAAGGGCGCCACCCTCAACATCGGCCTCGATCTCGACACCAACGACGTCAACAAGCTCAAGATGCTCGCCGGCATGATGGGCATGGGCATGATGGGTGGCGGCGCCGCCCCCCTGGAGACCCCGCCCGCCCCCGTGAAGCCCTGAGCGCACGGCCCCTGGTCGGCCTCGCTCTCCAGCTGATCGCGCCCCATTCGCCGGCTGCCCGGTGACACCCCACCCCATCCCCGCCTCCACCTGCTCAGCGTGAGCCAGGCAACCGACCAGCCCAATGACGTGCCCTTCGCCCGTGCCCTCGCGGCTGGCGACCGACGCACCATCTTGCTGTTCGAGAGCCGCTACCGACCCGTGGTGCGCCACGCGTTCTCGGTGGCCCTGCGGCGCTGGCGACCCGACGTGCCCGTGGAGGCCGATGACTATGTGCAGGACTTCGTGGGGTTCTTGTTCTCGGACAGCGGACGCCGCCTCGGCACCTTCGAGGGCCGCTCGAGCTTCGGCTCGTGGCTCTACACGGTGGCGCTGCGCTACTTCCAGCGCGCCTTCGCCCGCCAATCCAACGACCGCCGGAGCGATGCCGTGCTGACCGCCCTGCCCGACACCCATGTGCGCAACGCCGAGCACGCCGCCATCGCGGCCCACGAAGCCGAGCAGCTGCGGGCCGCGGTGCACGCCCTGCCGCCGGGGGATCAGCTCTACCTGCGCCTGTTCTTCGTCGAGGGCCAAAACGCCTCCGACGTGGCACGCACGCTCGGCAAGGGCGCCTCGGCCGTTCGCATGCGCAAGATGCGCATCCTGGAGCGCCTGCGGGAGGTGCTCACCCAGACCGAAGACGAGGGCCTGGTCGAGGAGGCGGGTCGATGATGGCCATCGAGCTCGAAAACCGCTTGCGAGTCATCGACTTGCGCCTGCCCGAGGTGGGTGACCACCTGGTCGAAGAGCGCATCGCCCTCATCGGCGGTGGCCTCGATCCCACCGCCGCCGAGGCGACCCACCTGGCCGGGTGTGACGAGTGCACCGAGCTGCTGGCCGTGCTGGGGGAGGCCCTCGAGGTGCTCGCGGTCGAAGCGCCCGAGCTGGTGGAGCGGGTCTTGCCGCCACCGCTGCCGGCCGAGGCGCCTCGCCGCCGGCCATGGCTGTGGCTGGCGGGCGGGCTACTGGCGGCAGCGGCGGCAGCAGCGGCGGTGAACCTCCGGCCCTGGTCGGCTCCGCTGGGTCCCGCCATCGAGGCAGGAACCGGGTTCGAGATTCCCCAGCCTCCGAGACCCTCTGCCGTCAAGCCGGCGGCCGTGCGGTCCACGGCGGAGCCGCTCGTCGCCCGGATCGAGGTGGCTCGGCCCGCGAATGTCGAAGCAATTCAGGCACTTCCTCCAGCGCCTGCACCCAGGCTCCATGCAGCTGCGGAGCCTGGGAAGGAAGGGCAGTCGAGTGAGGTGCAAAGCGAGCCCCGGACGCCGCGCGCCCCGAGCTCGGGTGCTCCCCCCCCCGAAGATCCCCGCCTGGACGTGGAAGCCCCGGGGCCCGATCCCGCCCTCAACGCCCGCGGCCCGGTGGCGGTCGAGCGGCTGGCCATCGATGGCCCGCCACGGGGCTTTGGCACCCTGCAGCTGATGTCCACGCCAGCGGCCATGGTCTACATCAACGGAAAGCGCCTCGACTGGACACCCATCATCGGGTTGCGGCTGCCGGAGGGGCACCACGACGTACGCCTGGTCTACGACAGCCCCCTGGCCCGTGAGCCCGAGCGGCGTATGCGGGTCCGGGTGTTGGCGGACAAGACCTGGCACGCCAATGTCAAGAATGTGCGGCCCTGAGACCGAGACGGGCCTGGACAGCCCCACTGGGACCGCGAGGCCCCACCCCGGGCGGGGTCCACAGGCCCCAGTCCCCGCTTGCATCAAGGCCCCCAGATTGGCACTCTTGTTGCGTCGCTCTCAGAGGACTCGCGCGCCCGGACGGGCGAAAGGGGGGGAAGCTCATGCGGTCCACCATGATCAAGCTGCTCGCGGCGGGCCTCCTGCTCAGCCCGGCGGCGTCGATCGCCCAGGTCACTCCATTTGGGGAGCGGGTCAACCGCTCCATCGAGCAAGGTCTCGTTTGGCTGCGCGCCAACCGGCAGGGCGGTGGGTGGGGAGAACCCACGGGCCTCGCGGTGTTGGCGTTCTTGGAGAAGCGGTCAAGCCCCGACTGGAACGCCCCGGCGGTTGGTTACGCCGGCATGGATGCCGCCGATCAAGCCATCGTCCGTGACGGCATTGCCTACTGCATCAACAACATCCCGGGCCTGCGGGGCGGCGCACCCAACTCCTACGAGACGGGCGCCTGCTTGATGGCCAGCAGCCTCTTCCTGGTCACCGGTGGGCCCGACAACGTCGGCGCCCAGGTGCCGGTCTCCCAGGCGGTGGCCAACGGGGTCAACGCCCTGCGAGGCACGCAGTCGGGGCAGGGCGGCTGGAACTACGTCAACCCCGAGCGCGACGGCGACATGTCGACCACCCAGTTCGCCATGGCGGGCCTGTCGGCAGCGGCGGCCTTGCGCCCCGAAGCCGACGACACCCTGCCGCGGGCGGTCACCTTCATCAACGCCGCCAAGAACGGCGACGGTGGCCACAAGTACCGCTCGGGCGACAACTATCGCTCCACGTCTTCCATGACCGCGTCCGGCATCTGGACCTACCGCCTCTCGGGCCAGCCCACCGGCGATCCCCAGGTGCAGTCGGCCCTGCGCTGGCTCCAGCAGAACTACCGCTACGACTCGTTCATCACCATCAACGACTGGCCCAGCCACTACTACTACCTCTGGGCGGCCGCCAAGGCCCTCGAGGTGACCACCGATGATGGTGGTGGCGCCGGCCTCTACTCCGAGCAGATCGGCGGGATGCGTAACCCCGTCGCCGACGGCTACCCCGAGGAGTCGGCCCGCTGGTACTACGACTTCGCCTACTGGCTGACCGAGACCCAGGGGGGTGGCGGCCAGTGGTGCACGGCGGCTCGCTGCTGGAACGAAGTCGCGGCCACCGCCTACGCCATCCTGGTGCTCGAGCGCTCCCTCGGCGGCGTCTGCATCGTCGATGACGACATGGACGACCTGTGCAGCACCGAGGACAACTGTCCCCAGGTGCCCAACCCCGACCAGTCTGACCGCGACGGTGACGGCGTGGGCGACGCCTGCGACAACTGCCCCGACCAGCCCAACCGCGACCAGCTCGACGACGACCTGGACGGCATTGGCGACGCCTGCGACGACATCGTGTGTGTCGAGGACGGCGGACCCGACCTCTGCGACGGGGCCGACAACGACTGCGACGGCATGGTCGACGAGGGCCCCGATGGGGGCGATCCGGTGGCCCCGGGCCCCTGTGCCACGGGCCAGCCGGGCATCTGCGCCATCGGCGATCGCTCCTGCATCGACGGCAGCGTGGTCTGCAGCCCCGACCTCGCCCCCCAGGCCGAGATCTGCGACGGCCAGGACAACGACTGCGACGGCACGGTGGACGAAGGCCTGGTCAACGCCTGCGGCAGCTGCGACCCCAACCCCATGGAGACCTGCAACGGCCTCGACGACGACTGCGACGGCACCGCCGACGGTGGCCAGCTCTGCGAAGACGGCTCCTGCATCGATGGCGAGTGCCGCCAGCCCTGCGACGGCAACGAATGTATCCAGGCGGGTACTTTCTGCGACGTCCCCACCAACCTCTGCCTGGGCCCCTGCGACAACGTCGAGTGCGAGCTGGGCTGGGTCTGCAACGGCGTCTCGGGCATCTGCGAAGACCCCTGTGCCGCCGTCGAGTGTCCGGGCGGTGAGCGCTGCTTTGAAGGTGAGTGCGGCCCCGACGACTGCGTGACCACCGGCTGCGCGGACGGCTCGGTCTGCAACGGCGTGGAGTGTGTGCCCGATCCCTGCGTCAACGCCCAGTGTGGCGCCGGCCAGTTCTGCCGCGGGGGCCAGTGCATCCCGAGCTGCGCCCGGGTCTCCTGCCCCCTCTACCAGGCCTGCGTTGATGGCATGTGTGTGGATGATCCCTGTGGCGGCGTGGGCTGCGAGCCCGGCTTCGCCTGCGTCGAGGGCCTCTGCGAGCCCAATCCCTGCGCGGGTGTGCAGTGCCGCGATGGGCAGTACTGCGACAACGGCCAGTGCGTCTTCGACGACTGCGCCAACATCGAGTGCCCCCCTGGCCAGGAGTGCGTCCACCAGGCCGGCACCGCCCAGTGCGTCAACGGCTTCCGCGCGGATCCCCCGGTGCTGCCCAACCCCGACGCCGACGGTGGCGTGGGTGGCTCTGGTGGGGCCCCCGGCAGCGATATGTTCGTGGTGCCGCCCCCCGGTGCGGGTGGCGGTGGCCAGGTCGATCCGGACGAGGAAGCCCCGCCCCCGGACTGTGCCTGTGACCTGAGCGGCCGTGGCAACCCGGCCCACCTCTTCCTGCTGGTGCCCCTCGCAGCCCTCGGCCTGCGCCGCCGCCGCCGCTAGCCCTCACCCGGAGGGGTCGCCCCCTCCACACCCTCTGCCTCCGCCTCGACCACCTCCACCAAAGACGGCAGCGATTCCGCCAACGAAATCAAGCGGTTGGCGGTCACCCCAGCATGCAGGGCCACATCCCAGCGCACATCCTCTCGGCCCAGCTCGAGGGTGGACGCTCGGGGCGCGTCGGCCTGCAGCCACCCCCGCACCGCTGCCAGCACCCCGGGGCGTGCCCACAGCGCTTCCGCCAAGGACGGCTCCGCGCTCAAGGCACACAGGGTCGAGTCGTCCACACTCAGCCGGGTGAGGCGGGACGCCAGGCGCCGCTCCAGGCGGTGGGGGTAGTCCTCGGGGTGGCGGCTCACCAACCACCCCGTCGCTGCGGGGCGCACCGCCATGGTCAAGCAGATACGCAGCCGCGATCCCGCCGGCTCCAGGTGGACGGCGTAGGGCCACCGCGCGCGCACCTGGAGGCTGGGCAGGCCCCGAGACCAGGTCACCCGGGGCTCGCCCTGCTCACCCACACCCTCGATCAAGGACCGAAACAGGGGCTTGAGCTCGGCCAGCCGTGCGGCGCGCGCGCGCTGGACGCCCACCTCGAAGGCACCGGCCAGGGCCAGCCCCCCCAGGCCGAGCGCCCAGGGCGCTGCGTCGAGACCGAGCCCTCGAGTGACCCCCAGCGCAACCCCACCCAGGACCGCTGCTTGCGCCACGATGCCCACCAGGGGTCCCACCACCGAGCGATGTTCGAGGGCCCGTAGCGCAACCTCTTGAAACAACTCAGTTTTCCGAGGCTTGCATCTGACGGAGGCGCGCCTCCAGATCGCGGGCACCGTAGATCAAGGCGCCCATTTCCTCTTGAGTGAACCGGTAGACCGTGCCGCAGAAGTGGCAGATGCACTCCACCACCTCCAGCTCACTGCGCAAGCGGGTCAGCTCATCCACCCCCAGGCTGACCAGGATGCGGGCATAGCGCTCGCGCTCGCAGGTGCACCGGAGGCTGACGGGCACATGCTGCATGATCACCACATCGTCGCTCAAAAGCTGAGCCAGCTGTGCGGCGGTGCCGTCGTGGTTGAAGAACCAGGAGAGAGGCGGCAGGGCCGACACGGCCGCCTCGATGGCGCGCACATCGGCTTCGTCGTGGCCGGGCATCATCTGGACGATGAGGCCACCCGCCGACGAAACCCCAGTAGAATCAACAACTTCGCCAAGAGCCACGGCCGAGGGGATCTGCTCACTGCGGGTGAAGTAGTCGGCGAGATCCTCGGCCACATTGCTGGCCACCAGGGGCACCACCCCCTGGTAGGCCGACTCATCCTCCGAGAGGCGCTTGATGATGGTCAGGCGCCCCTGGCCGATGCCGGCGGGCAGGTCGATGCCCAGCGGACCAAAGGGCACGTCCGCCCGCGGCTCGGCCACCGTGGCGCGCACATGGCCTTCGGCGTCGGCCACCGCATACAGCTCCCCCAGGGGGCCGTCCCCATTGATCTGCAAGCCCACCTGCTGGCGGCCCTTCAGCGCCCCACCCATCAAGAGGGCCGCCGTGGCCACCCGGGTCAGCGCCACGGCCGCCACCGGCCCTGGATCGTGCGCTGCCGCCAGGGCGCGGGCGACCCCGTCGCACCGCACCGCCAGGATTCGAACGCGGTCACCCCGCGCCATCGCGTGCACGAGCTCGTCGCGCGGGCCCTCATTTAGTTCGTTCACCACACTCTCCTAGAACGTCAACCAGGCGAGGACCACCGGCAGCGCCAGCGGTCCCAGAAGGGGCAGGACGGCCGCAAGAACCACCATCACCAGGGTCATATTGCTCTCCTCCACAGGACCTCCTCATCGGACTTTACCCCAAACCGGACGCAGACGCCCGATGCGCTTGCAGAAGGGGTTGATCCGGCCGCCGCAGCCTGCCAAAACCTTGCACCGCAACCAAGGAGGCCGCCATGCGCATGATCTGCCTGCTCTGTATCGTCGCCATCGCCGGTGTGGCGGGCTGTGGTCCTGCCCAGACCAACCAGCCCATTCCCGGGCCCCCCATCGCGGGCCTCAACCTCAACGGCAAGTGGTACAGCGACGAGTTCGGCGACATGATGCTGATCCAGGACAAGAACGGCATTCGAGGCACCTACGAGGATCCGCGGGGCCCCGACCACAATGGCCGCCTCACCGGCATCGTGCAGGGCGACCTGATCAACATCGAGTGGATCAAGCCCGGCAATCCGGTGGCGGCTGTGATGCCGGTGCGCGGCAAAGGGTGGCTGCGCATCCTCCAGGGCGGCAAGCGCCTGGAGGGCGTCTGGGGCTACGACGATGTGGCCGACGACGGCGGGAAGTGGACCGCAGAGAAGTCTCAGCACTGACCCCACCCCCGAAAGGGGGAGGCGGGGCACCGGATGGAGGGGTTCACCGGTGCCCCGCCAGGGGACGGGGTCTCGGACCTGTCAGCGCCGGGCGCTCTAGATCCGCTCGAGAATCTGCCGCACTTCTGCGGCCTGGGGCGCATTGGGGTGCGCCTGCAAGAAGGTTCGATAGGTCTGCCCCGCCGCCTCGGGATCGGCCGCCTGCTGGAGGCTGCCCAGCAAGAGCAGCGACGCCGCGTGATCGGGGCGCTCCGCCAGGGCCAGCCGGAGGGCTTCGAGGGCCTCCTGGTCACGCCCGAGCTCGTAGAGCACGTGCCCACGCAGGGCGCGGGCCTCGAAGTGGGTGGAGGCGGCATCGAGGGCCGCGAGCGCGCCCGCGAAGTCCGCGGATTCCATGCGCTTTCGCGCCAGAGCAACGGCCGATTCGCCGGCATCACCCGGGGGGGCTGCTTCGGTCACACGACCCGCATCAAGCGCCCCCGAGGTGGCCACGCTGGCGGGGGCCACGCTGGCGGGGGCCACGCTCGCCGGAGCCGAGTCGGGTGCCTGCGGTGCCCCCACCCCCAGCAGCGCCGCCAGGCGATCGCTCTCGGGACGAT
>Ga0075163_10013616_pt1 | contig 10532 bp, 5 predicted proteins | sample JI1023141ADNA_FD_71478 | JGI IMG/M metagenome (GOLD analysis project Ga0075163, IMG submission 71478) | Wastewater effluent complex algal communities from Wisconsin, to seasonally profile nutrient transformation and Carbon sequestration -... | ecosystem: Engineered > WWTP > Effluent > Algae... | reverse complement strand
CACGCTCAACATCAGGCCCGGCAGATGCCAGGCGTCGCGGGACAGGCGGTCGGCCGCAATCCCCGGGGCGCTGACCTGGAACGCGAAGTCGCCGGTCGTGGCCGCGGTGATCGTGAGCCTCCCGGCCGTCGCCTCGGCGTCGGCCGGCGGCATGGCAAAGAGCCGCACCCAGCCGACCTCGTTTTCCGGCGTGCGCCAATGGATCGTGGCGGGGTGAAACTGCCCAATGCCGGGAACGACGCCGAGCCCGCGGCCGGTGAGCTCGCCGCCGAGCATGACCCCCTCCGCCAGCCAGGCCGTGGCCGTGCGCGTGGCGGTGATCGGTCGACGGAGCAGGCGCTCGCCGCGAAATGCGAGAAAGTGCTCCCGCACCTCGCCGGGGACTTGAGCGCCGAGCGCGACGTAGGTCGGCGTGCAGAGAAAGTCGTGCGCGTGACCCATCGGACCGGCCGGATCCGGCATCGGCGTGAACTCCGCCGGCAGCACGAGGCCCATCCACGTGCCTGTGAGCGACACGTAGCGCCGCATGTCCATGCCGTAGGCGCGGTCGTAGGGGCCGGCCATGTTGCGCAGGCCGGCATGATAGAAGCGCGCGACATCGCGCCACAGGCCGGCCTCCAGCTGCGCGCCGATTTCGCGGATGCGGGCCGTGGTCCCGTGGCGCCGCATCAGGGCGAGGCCGTAGAAATCCACGCCGTAGTAGGTGGGCGAGTTGTATTCCTCAAAGGTCTCGTGCACCGCAAAGGCCGCAGCCACTTCCTCGGCCCAGCGCTCGCCGCCGGCCACCCAGTCGCGGCGGTTCAACCGCGCCCCGGCCCAGCTCCACAGGAAGCCGTGCATGAGCTTGATGTTCGTGTGGTAGGGCTCGTCACGACCTTGGGCGAGCTCGCTTTCCACCGCGCGGCGGATCGAGCCTTCCAGTCGCCCGGCGAGGCCGGCGGGTAGGCGGGCTTCGAACTCGGTCAGGATCAGCGCGAACGTGGTGCCGATGAAGTGGCGCCAGTTGGGATCGAAATCCTTCCACAGCTCCGCGCCGGGCCCGGGCGCCGGTTCATCCAGAAACCGCCGGAACGTGCCGTCCCAGCGCCGGCCGGGCGCATCCAGCTGGTGCGCGAGCACCGTCTCCACGATGCGCACGGCGCGGGCGTCGTCGCCGGGCGCGTTGCGCAGGAAAAGGCCCAGCGCATACCAGGTGCTCTCGCGCGTGCGGTGCCGGCCGGCCTCCTGCGGCAGCGGCGAACGCAGCAGGCCCGCCGGTTCGTCCCACAGGGCGTCGGCATAATGCAACGAGGCCAGCAGCATCTCGCGTGGCCGATCCGGCGGCGTTGCCGCCGGGTCGGCCAGGCACACCCCGGTCAGGCTAAGCAGGCCGATCAGGCGGCTGAAAAAGCGTTTCATGTCCGGGTGGCTCGCGGGCCACGTGTGGGAGCGGCATTGCGCCGCGTCGTTGCGCGGATGCGAAGCGCCTCATGTCGGCCCACATCGTCCGTTCCATCCTGGCTGAATTCACGCATGGAGTATGGCCGCAAGGTGAAGGAGATGGCGGGATCTGGCGATGTCCAAGAAAACGGCCCGTCGGTGTTCCGACGGGCCGCGCCACCCAAGACCTGGTTGCGCCGGCTCAGAACCGGTAGTTGATGCCGGTGAAGAACGACGTGCCGGCGGTCGTGGTGTTGTATTGGCGGCGGGCGACGAGGTCGGAGTATTGCTCCTCGCGCTGGTCGGTGAGGTTGATGGCGTCGAAGGTGAGCTTCAGCCGGTCGTTGATCTGGTAGAACGCGGAGAAGTCGACATAGACCGTGGAGTTGAAGCCGTCGCCGATCTCGTCGTTGGCGATCGCGAGCGGAAAGGCGACGTAACCCTTGCGGTAGTTGGCCGAGACGCGGGCGCCCCACTTCTTGGTCTCGTAGTAGAGCGTGGCGTTACCAAGGAGGTCGGAGAGCCCCGAGATCGGCGACACATAGTGAACCCCGGCGGCCTGCTCGGCGGGGCTGGCGTAGTCGAGCTCGCCGTCGATGAAGGAGACGTTGCCGATGAAGCCGAGCTGGTTGAAGGGCGCGGGCAGGAACTTGAGGTCGGCCTGCACGGAGAACTCGAGGCCCTGGATTTTGGTGTCCTCGAAGTTCACCGGCCGGTTGTATTCGGCGACGTTGGACGTTCCCGTGATGCCCGGGAACAGGTCGAGCGGTAGGCCGGTCGTGCTGTAAGGCACGTTCGTGGAGATCAGGTTGCCAATGAAACCAGTGATGGACTTGTGATAATAGCCGACGGCGGCGTAGCCGACATCGCCGAAATACCACTCGAGCGAGAGGTCGATGTTGTCGGAGTCGTAGGGCTTGAGGCCCGGATTGCCGGCGTTGACCTTGATCTCGCCGCTGCTGTTTGTGACGGTGCCGTTCACCGCCATGGAACCGAGCGTCGGGCGGTTGATGTTCTGCGAGAACGCCGCGCGCAGGAGCAGGTTGTCGCTCAGCTTGAGCGTGCCGTTGAGCGCAGGCAGGATGTCGTTGTAGCTCTTGACGACCGTGATGGGGCCGACGTTGGCCGTGCCCGACGAGGTGACCTCGGTCTTGTAGGCGCGCAGCCCGGCGTTGGCGGAGACGCCCTTGCCGGCGATCGTACCCTCCCAGTCGTAGCGGACGTAGCCTGCGGTGGTGACTTCCTCGACCTCGAAGATGCCGGTCTTGGCGCCGAGCGGGCGCGTGACACCAAGGGCCTGGAGGGCCTTGTCAAAATCCACGATCACCCAGTTCGCGTCCTTGTGGCCGGAGAACACCTTGGCGTAGGCGGCGGGGTTGTCGTCGACCGCACCAGACTGGAACTGGGGCAGCAGGAGATCGTTGGTGGCCCGCGAGTAGCCCTCGTTGGAGAATGCCTGGCGGGAGACGCCAAACTTGAGCGATGAGCCCGTCTTGAGGAAGAGGTCGAAATCAACCTTGGCGTTGTCAAATTTGCTCTGCTGGTAGCTCGAGGAGAAGTCGATCTCGTGGGCGTTCCAGTTGGCCGGATTCGCCGTGTCGAACTTGTAGGTGTGGTAGCCGTAGTAGCGATCGCGCGTGTAGTCGGAGGTGGCGCCACCGAAGGCCTCGAGGTAGAACTTGTCGCTGATCGGCATGTCGTATTCCGACTGCTCGGCGCCGATGAGGCCGGAGACCTTCAGCCGGTCGGTGATGCGCCAGTTGCCCGAGAGGACGACCTGGTCGAAGATGTTCTCGGCGAGCTGCCGGCGCGTCTCGGTCGTGACGTTGCCGCCGCTGACGTCGATGTAGACGACCTCGTTGTTGGCGTTGTGCCGGAGCTCGTTGATCGTCGAGTGCGGGTAGACGACGCCGGCGACCGTGGTGCCGCCGCCGAGCCAGGAGGACGCGTTGGCGCCGCGGGAATTGAGGTGCAGCTCGTCGCGCTTGCCGGTGAATTCGCCGCGCAGGACGTCGAGGGTGAAATCGATGTTCTCGCTCGGTCGCCACTGGAGGGCGGCGGTGATGCCCAGGCGCTCCGAGTCGCTCTGCCAGGAAGACATGCGGTTGCCGCGGGCGAAGCGGAGCTGGCCGGAGGTAAGCAGCGCCTGGGTCGCGGCCGGCAGGGCGGAAATGTTGCTGCCGTTGGCGTTGGCGGCCGGCCGCCAGCGAAAGGTGTTGGTGCCCTGCTCCTCCGTGTTGCGGTTGGAGTAGGCGACGGACAGCAGCGCGCCGAAAGTCTTGCCCCAGGTGTTGGACACCTGGAAGGCGCCGCGCGGCTGCAGGTCCTTGGTCTGGCTGTTGGAGCCCAGCTGGGTGGAGAGCGCGCCATTGAAGCCCGGGTTGTCGAACGGCTTGGCGGTGAAAAGCCCGATGGTGCCCGCGAGGCCGCCCTCGTTCTGCGAGGCGTCGAAGCTCTTGTAGACGTCCATGCGGTTGAACAGCTCCGAGGCGAAGATATTGAAGTCGAACGCGCGGTCGCGGCTGCCCTGGCCGCGGCTGTCCTGCGGCGAGTCGACGTTGCCCAGCACCTCCATGCCGTTGAGCTGCACGCGGGTGAAATCCGGGCCCATGCCGCGCAGCGAAACCCGGCGGCCCTCGCCCGCCTCGCGGTTGATGGCCACGCCCGGCAGGCGCTGCAGTGCCTCGGCCAGGTTCAGGTCGGGGAACTTCGCGACGTCCTCGGCCACGATCGTGTCGCTGATGATCTTGGCCGCCCGCTTGGACTCGCGGGATTTGGCCAGCGAGGCGCGGGTGCCGGAGACGACAAACGCGTCAAGGACGACAACCTTGTCATCCGTTTGGAGCGCGGCCGCGCCATCGGCCGGCGCAGTGGAGGTGGTCTGGGCAAATAGGCCGGTGGCGACTGCGGCCAAGAGGCCGGCCTGGAGCAAACGGACAAGGGCTCGAGTTCTCACGTTCAGGTGGGGCAGGGTTTTGGGGTTGAGCGTCTGACAGAAACGGACGCCGAGGAAAGTGTCTTAAGTGGAATTTTTCCCTCGCGGGTGCGACTGGTTCCTTTTCTAACCGTTAGGCCCCATGCCCAAGCCCCCCACGATTCGCAGCCTCGCGCGCAGCCTCGGCCTCTCGGTCGCGACGATTTCGGATGCGCTGCGGGACAGTCCGCGGGTGCAGGCGGATACGCGGGCACGGGTGAAGCGCGCCGCCGAGCGCGCGGGCTACCGGCCGAATCCGCTGCTCGGCGCCACCTTGTCCGCGCTGCGCCGCTCGCGGCATCAGGGCTTCAGCGGCGTGCTGGCGCTGGTGGACGCCACGCCTGACGAACACACCGAGCTGATGCTGTTCCACCGCGAAGTGCTGCGCGGCGCCGAGGCGCGCGCGCAGGAACTGGGTTTCCGCACCGAGCTGCTTTGGGTCGGCCCGAAGCCCCCCGCCCTCTCGGTGGCCCGGCTCAACGGCGTGCTCCGGGCCCGCGGCATCCACGGCGTCATCTTCCTGCCCTTCGACCGGCCGCAGGATTTCACCGGTTTCAACCTCGACCAGCTGGCGGCGGTCGGCATGGACCACCGGCTGCTCAACCCGAGCCTGCACACGATCCAGGCCGACCATTACCTCTCTATGCGGCGCGCCCTGCAGCAGCTCACCGACCGCGGCTACCGCCGGATCGGGCTGTGCCTCGAAGCCCGCAAGGATGAGCGCGTGGACTACAAGTGGAGCTCCGGCTTCCTGTCCTTTTTCCGCCTGACTGGCCGCGAGCTCGTCGTGCCGCCGCTGATCGCGCCCAAGCTGGACCCGAAGGTGTTCGGCGCCTGGTTCAGGAAGCACCGCCCCGATCTCGTCATCGGCCACGAGCAGGCCGTCGTGGACTGGCTCGCCGCGACAAAGGTGCGGGTGCCGGAGGATGTCGGGTTCTTCCGCATCAATGTCAGCGAGCGCTCGCAGCCTTGCGCCGGACTCGACCTGCTGCCGCAGCGCCTCGGCGCCACGGCAGTGGAGACGGTGGTCGGCATGCTGCACCGACGCGAGCAAGGTGTGCCGCGCTTCCCCAACAGCATCTCCATCGACGCACTGTTCACCGACGGCCCCACGCTCCGGCCGACGTAAGTTGCACGGCAGCGGCAGGGCGCAGGGTCCACCAATAGCCCCACGCGGAGATGCGCGCAGCGGTCGCTCTCGCCGTAGCGCACCATGCGCAGCCGGCTGGAGAACTTGCCCTCTCCCAGGTGGTGGAGCAGCCCGTCTCGGCGCCTCGAACCGGTCGGCCTCGCCCGGTGGTAGTGTTCAGTTTTCTGCGCCTGACGACGCACCCCAAGGTCCGCGTGCTTTACTCCGACCTGGAGCATCTGCCGTCGGTCTGCCAGTTGCTCGCGGCCGCCGGCACAGCGGGCAACCTCGTGACGGACGCCCAGATCGCCGCCCTGGCCCTGGAATACGACGCCGAGGTCCACAGCGCCGACACCGACTTCGCGCGCTTTGCCGGCGTGCGCTGGATCAATCCGCTCAGCGCAGAGGCCGCACGCTAGCGCCATCGCGCGGCTTGTCCGCAGAACTTGTGCGCCCTCTATCCGGTCTTTCGCGCTGCCTGCCGGCGCAACAGTCCCACCACACCCAAGCCAACCAACCCCGCCAACAGGGTATAAGTCGAAGGTTCGGGAATCGCGCTCGAAGACGAGGCGAGATTGTCGAAGGTCAGGCGAAAGGGAAGCCGCCAAGACCGCGTGGTGCCCCGGGCCGTGCAACCAAATTTCCCGCGAATGGGCATAAGGCGTTACTGCGCCAGTTGCTTACTCAAGCGATAGATCACCCGTCCGCTCGTCACGATTTCCAGTGTGCGACCTTGGTTAACTAATCGCAGAAGGCACTGCTCATGCCGTATCTCGCGTCGTGCTCTCTCATCGTATGAGAATTGATAATCCGGCAGGTCCAGCCTGGCGCCGTCGCCATCGACCTTGGCCGTCAGACCGAGCCACTGCTGGGTCAGTGTTTTCTTTTTGGAAAGCAGCCCATCTTTGTAGGTATTCGCATAGGCCACGTCCAACCGAACGGTTTCGGGTCTCGGGCCAGGCGAAATGGATACGGTCCTGTTCAACGCATAGCTCTTTGCGAGCCCGCTATCGGCGTCGGTCATTTGCCACCTCCCTTGCAGGTCGGAGATATTCTCACGTATCTTAGCCTCCATTTCCAATCGCTCAAGTTCGCGCTGCTGCGAGGACAACCCGAGGGACAATCTATGCGTGGCATCGGCCAGCAGCTGTCGCGCTTGAGACAGATTTCGCTCGTGCAGATAGCTTTCCACCAGGATTAAGACCTCTTGTTCCACCTGCTGGCGAAGGCGACTGTTAGCCTCTCGCACCTTTTGCCGACTACCGGCAAAAGGCGGCCCTGTCAGAATTGCCTCCCGGTAGATAGCGTCGAGCGCCGTCGGCTCGGCTAGTTTATTCGAATAGTTGCGAAGAATCAGCCTCGCGGTTTGCTCATAGTCCGACACGCGCTGGATATCCGATTGCAACGTCGCAAACTCCGCCTGATCGTTTGTCAGGCGCATCGAGAACCCGGACATATTCGCCTCCAGAGCCGTGATCGCTGCAAAGGCCGGGCGCTCATCATCCAGTGTGGGCACCCCGTGCCGGTGCATCCCGTCCGCCCGCCGTGCCAGCCCCTCAAGCTCCGCGCGATAGGGCAGGGCAAAGGCAAGACCCTCGGCGGCGGCGGCGAGAGCCTCAAGCCGGCGCGTCACCCGCAGCATCTCGCCTAAGAAAACCGCGTTCAATCGCGCAATTCTCAGGGTCAAGGTCTCGGCTCGGATTTCCTCGATGGAGCGCGTTAGGTCCCTGCGATTATAAAACAGCATTTTAAAGTCGAAGAACCTGACCAAGTAGCGCCCGGCCTGAAGCGGCACGTCGGGGCCCCCTAAAGTCTGTTTGTATGCCGCAAGCTCCTGGATGGCCGCCAGCCGTTCGCCAGCCAGCTTGTGATAAGTTGCAACGCGCGAACGAATCAGGATGCCCATGGGCACGCACACCATCGCCATCACCGTGATCGCCGCGAATCGCATATGCCGCGCCCACCAAGGCGCGTGCTGCGCCGCTTGAGCATGAACCTGAACCGCACTACGTCCCTCTGCTTGCAGCACAAAATGCGTGATGAATCCCGCTGCGAGCAACCAGCTGACTGTTTCCAGAAAATTGAGCACCACCAGCAACCGAGGAGCCAGTCCCAAAGAATACTCAGGAGGAATATGGCTGATGCCCATCCCGGCCGCTAATCCGAGGAGGGAAAGCACGACCGGGAAGAGACCCAGGCGCCAGGCGACCTTAAAACCCGGTGATTGCGAATATCGCCGCGAGCGCAGCAGCAGCAGCCCTCCCGGCACCATGAGCAAAATGGCCGGAAGCAGCGCGGGGGTGTTCAGCAACAGGAGGTGGGCGTTTGGCTGCGCCGAATATCTCCGCAAAAATGTCGCCTGAGTCATGAACCCACGTAATTCCGCCAGCGAAGACTGCCTCCACAGCACCTCCGCCCGATACCCTGCTGCCTGCCATGACGCCGGGTGATTCTCCGCCACAAGGGCCTTTGTAGCCGTTTCCATGAAGTCCATTTTTTTGACCGCATATCTGGCCAGCCTGGCCTCATAGGTCCGGGCCGCAGCGGTATGATAGACGCCGATTGCGATGGCTATGAGCCAAGCCAGCACTGCCAAGCCGGCGAGTATGGCAGCTATTCGCACATCGCGCGCCGCTCCCGCTGATTTGGTGCCGGCAGACTTCGACCGCTTGGTTTCCCATTCCTGTCGAGCCGATTGTAGCGATACTTTTCCCCATCGCGTATCATTTGGCTGCCATCGTGTTGGCCGTTATCGTCGCCGTAATTATTCGGTATGACGTTTGTGGCGTAGATGATGATCTTGCCGCCAGGTTTTCCGCCTGGAGTGAGATTCGCTATGTCCCGGCTGCGGATGCGCACCTCGCGCCCGTGCCCAACCTCACGCTCATCCTCGGACGCCAAGTATCCTTCCCGGTCGGCTGTTCCAACGGTCACCCGGATTTCTTCATTTTCACAAATTATGATGGCATCGGCGCGCACGTCTAGATGTAGCGCCCCAAGGCAGCAAAGTAGCACCACGAAATCTCCCGCTTTCATGCAGCAGTATTGCCGCCAGCAGCCCCGTCTTACGCGAATTTTTAAGACAAGCTGTAAACCACGAGCCCTCCACCAATTTCCAGCAGGTCCCCGTCGACCAAGACTCTTTGCTTCTCGACCTCGCCCTTGACCAAAGTGCCGTGGGTTGAGCCCAGGGGCTTGGCGCGCTCCGCGTTACAATAACTGGCTCAGGAGCGTCCGCGCCGGCACCACGGTGGGCTCGCCGCGCGCGAAACAGTCCGCCGCGATGTGCTCCATCTCCACCACGGCTTGGAACGCGTGCGGCGCGCGCGTCGCCGCCTGGAAATACCCGAGCGCCGGCGACAGCGCGCGCTCCGCCAGTTTCACCTCGACCAAGAACCACGGCTTCCGATCCCGCACGACGAGGAAATCCACCTCGCGCTTCTGCTTGTCGCGCAGGTATCGCAGCTCGAACCTGCCCAGCCCCAGATCCGTCCAACCCTCCACTGCCTTGAGCAGGTGGCACGCGACCATCGTCTCCGCCCGCGCCCCGGGATCGTCGATGCCCGACCAGTCGCGCAGGAACCACTTGGGCTCCTTCCGCAGCGCTTTCGCCACGTTGGCGAACCACGGCCGCACGAGGAAGCCGTAGTGCAGCCGGCCCAGCAGATCAACCCACCGCCGCGCCGTATCCACCGCCACCCCCACTTCCTGAGCGAGGTTCGCATAGACCAGCTGCTGCCCCGAGCGCTCCGTGAGCAATGTGGCAAACGTCTCCAGCGTGGCCAGCTCCTGCAACTGCGCGACCTCGCGCACATCGTGCCGGAAAAACTGCTCGTGCCGCAACGCCCGCCAGCGGTTCGTGAAACGCGGCTCGCGACGCAGGAAGGGTTCGGGGAAACCGCCGTGCCGCCACAACGCCTCCCAGTCGTCCTCAGCGATCAACCGGGGCTCGCGCACCGGCGCGGCGGGGGGTCCTGCGTGCAGACATTCCGCCACGCTCCAAGGGTGCATGCGAAATAGAAAATATCGTCCCATCAGGCTGTCGCCCCCGCGCCGAAACACCTCCAGGCGCGAACTGCCCGTGACCACGATCCGCACCCGCTCACCATAAACATCGAAGAAACCCTTCAGGAAGCTCCGCCACTTCCCATGCTTGTGCAATTCATCGAAGACCACCACGGGGCGCTTTTCCCGCAGTGTCGCCAGGCCCGCCCACTCCGCCACCGCCGCCGGCCCGCCCAGGATCGTCCTCCGGTCATCGGCATTGTCCCAATTCAAGTAGCGGGAGCCTAGCGCCCGGCAGACCGTGGTCTTGCCCACCTGCCTCGGCCCGCTGACCCAAGCCATTTGACGGTGCGCCGCGATGTGCTCCACCAGCATCCGGTCGTAAATTCTCGGGGCCTGATCCATGCGGACCAAAATCGTGCCCGTCGTAAAATAGTCCAGACCGTTTTACGGTCGCCCGTAAGACGGTCTGCCCCACAGCCACCTATCGCCCTTGCCGTGCCCCGACCACTTCAGTCCTCCCCCTCCCTCCTTTGCCTCCCGGCACGTTGATACGCTCGGAGAAAATGCCGTTCATTCTCCGCAAACCCCATCCTTTGCGCGAATCCTACGCAAAATTGTCAGCCCAGGCTGTAAACCACGATCTCTCCGCCAATCTCGACCAGGTCTCCGTCGGCCAGGACGCTTTGCTTCTCGGCCTCGCCATTGACGAAGGTGCCGTGGGTCGAATCCAAGTCCTGCAGCAAGGTGTGCCCCGTGCGACACAGCACCCGGCAGTGCCGGCGGGAAACCTTGCGGGCGTTCAGGACGATGTCGCTGACCGGATCCCGCCCGATGAGCAGATCGTGGTCGATGACCCGCGCCTCCACTTTCCCCTCCGCATTTCGCCAGAGCAGCCGCGGTCCCTCGCCGGGCGGAGCGTCGCGGAGCAGCTGCGCCACCAAGCGGAGTCGTTGATAAATCGAGCGGGCCCGTGCCGGGAGATCCGTCTCCTCACCTTTTTTG
>Ga0075163_10013615_pt1 | contig 10532 bp, 5 predicted proteins | sample JI1023141ADNA_FD_71478 | JGI IMG/M metagenome (GOLD analysis project Ga0075163, IMG submission 71478) | Wastewater effluent complex algal communities from Wisconsin, to seasonally profile nutrient transformation and Carbon sequestration -... | ecosystem: Engineered > WWTP > Effluent > Algae... | reverse complement strand
TTCGTTAACTAGCCTTCATTATAGAGCACCTTCTAGTGATTGCCAAGTGAAGATGAGAGTTTTCTCTTATTTCATCGTGCCAGCTATGGTAAGCAATTTATCCATGCCAGGCACATGTGGTTCTCCTCTAAAGTTGACTTCATCCTTAAACTTGGTGCAGCAGGTACTCGGGTTACTCTGGTAGGATTTTCAAGATCAGATAACCGGTAAGCAATTTTTTCATTATGCTCATTTACTTGATAACTTTTTTAGAATTTATGAGTTTATATATGCTACACACAATATAAAAATTAGGACCAAAACTAAAAAAATAATGACAATAATCACTTTGATGCCATCTTATCTGCTATAACTCCTTAATCTCTTGTAAAAAGTGGATCAGTATGCCTTTCTTCTCAGCGCCGAAGATCTTCTTTAGTGCTATGTCATTTCTTGAGTTTACTATTATCATATTTTATCTTTATATTAAGCAGTGATCATAACTTTTACACAATCAGCTATTGGATATTTTTCCTGCTGCAGGCGTATTAGTTGCTCAAAATATCTTAAAATATTACCGTAGCATTCCATAATAATTTTGCCATCTATAAAATAGCAAATTGCTTTATAATATACCGTTGCTCTGCTAACATAATCTATCTCAACAATATCAATTAGATTCTTCACTAGTTGAAATTCTGGCCTAGATTCCTCAACAACAAATTTTTTAATTTGTTCGCCGGTCATTTTCTCTATTTTGCTGAAATAGGATCGATCGTAATGCTCTGAGCCATACATATCACATTGTGCAGTTAGAAACGGTACTAGTCCTTCTAAATGAGGGTCTTTAATCTCCCAAGTATAGCCTTGCTGATCTTCAGTAAATTGAAATTTGCTCAAATTTACTTGCTTGCTTAACTCAGTAATAACCTGCTTCAAAGAAATTTTATGCATCTCATCTTTATCTACTTGTATTGTTTGGATGATTCCAGTCATTAAGTATGTGCCCATAGCGCTTTATATCGTAAGTTTTTCTAGCTTTGGAATATAATGTAAAAATATTAACCTTTCAATGATTTTCAGCATCTAATCCATCAGAAAATACCACAGCGCCTTTAGCTTTTTGATAAGCTTTTTAACAGTTCTTTTTGCTTTATTGCTTATATTTTTTAGTATTTTTCTCATTTTTCTAAATAGGCACATCAGTGAAAATGAGATAAGGCAGGCACTCGCAAACCTAGCAAGCATATGGGTTGAGCTATTTCCAGAGGAACAGACCAGGCTCCTAAAGCTAATGATCGATAAGGTCATTGTGCATCCGGATCAATTAGAGCTAAAAATTAGAGGCGATGGGTTGTCTTTGCTGGCTGACGAATTTGAAGGTGGCGGTATGAAGCAGCAAGCAGCTAGAATAAGCATAAGTGAAAATACGGCAGCAGAAGGCAGAATAAGCACAGCAAAAACAGCAGTGCAGTGCAATTGCAACAAGGCCCAATCACAATCAGGCTGCCATTCCAGCTACATAGGAACGGAGTCAGAAAGCTAGTGACAATCAAGGTAGCAATTTACGTGCCAGATAAAAAGATGATAAATGCATTGGTTAGAGCTCACATTTGGCAAAAGGAGCTCGATGATGGTAAATACTCGTCCATAAAAGAATTGGCGCTCAAGTATAAAGTGCATTTTACTGATGCATCACGTTTGCTACATTTAAATCTGCTTGCGCCACAAATAAAGAAGGCAATTTTAGATGGCATCCAGCCAAGAAGCTTGAATTTGCAGAAGCTGAAACGGGCTTTTCCTCTGGTGTGGAAGGAGCAGATCAAGCATTTTGGATTCGAGATATAATATACTTCATCTTTCGTACTCGCGATTAATAGTTGATTTCTTACTCAAATACGTTAAAACATCTACTTGAGACTACTAGAAGTTTAAAGTAGGTAATATCGAAATAAAAAACTAAAACTAAGTAGTAAAATATTAATCTAAAAGGAAGTAATAATGACAAGTAAAGGCTTTTATACTGCATCACTTACCAATGTGCCTGAAGCGGAAAAAGATTTTTTAAAAGCTAAAAGTTGCATATTAGCAATAAGCGTAGGTCAGGAGTATCATGAAGGAGGGGTATTTAGAGCTACTCTGAGAATGATTAATGATCATTTTAAAAAGTGTACTATTGTTGTCTGTGATACTTTACAACGTCATACTCTTACTTTTGCTCATCCGGGAAAAAGTGATTCTGAGTTATATGATTTATCATACCAATTAGGCTATGAGTGGATTCAAAGGAATGAAGAAATGATAAATCAAGAATTGAGAATACCTCATACGCTCGTAAGATGGGAACATTGGTTAAAAAATACTAGATTTACTGGGGATCTTAAAAAAGTAAAAAATTTATATGCTGAAAATGAACAATATAGGCTAAAAGCTAATGAAATGACAGATGAGTTTGTAGCAAGACATAAAAAGCGCATTCCATCTTTATGTTTAGACTCAGCACGCAAAATTTCTCTGGAATATTTATTGGAAGAACGTTCATGTGTGCTACAGTGGCCTAATGAAGCAGACTATATAGTATATCCATCAATAAAGGATCTTAGAGAAGTTACGTCTGCATTAGAATTACTTGAACTTAACAAAAACAATCTTTTACTTAAGATTGCTGGTATAAAATTTGAAAAACATATTAATGAAAAAAAAGATAACTTAGATAAATTTGCACTTGAGAATATAGTAAAAACCTCTCCTGGTCATATATATTGGAAAAATAAGCACGGAACAATTCAAGGATGTAATTTATCGCATGCAAAAAGCTTTGGATTTAGTGATATTGAATCTGTTATAGGTATCACTGAATTTGACGCGTTTGACTACGACAAAGCTTTAGAAATAAGAAAAAATGATCTTAAGATCATGCGCTCTGAAAAAACACTCATAGTTGAAGAGAGCGCTAAAGTTGGAGATAAAAATTATACATACATAAGCCATAAATCACCAATAAAGAACTCAAATGGAAGTGTAATAGGAATTCTTGGAGTTTCCATTGACATAACTAAGCAGAAACAGTTTGAGCAACAGCTGAAGAAAAATGAAGAACAATTAGAGAGAAAAAACAGAGAATTAAAAGAAAAAAATGAGTCATTAGATCAAGCTTTAAAAGCTTTAGCTAAAAAAAATGAAGAGTTACAGCGTGCTCTAGATGCGCGAAAGGAGTTTTTGCGCAATGTAAGCCATGAAATCAAAACTCCTCTCTCGTGTATTTTAAATATGTCTAACCTTGTGTACGATGATTGGGATCGTCATCCTAATAATGAAATTAGAAAATCTTACTTAAAGATTGCCGTGGATAGCAATAATAGATTGGAAAAAGTACTAACTAATTTACTTGATTTATCGAAAGTAGAGGGCGGTACTATGAAGTATAAGAAAGAAAACTATTCTTTAAAAAAATCAACTCAGGATGTAGTAAATGAATTTATCCATCACAAAGATAGGATCAAAATTGAATTTAAAGAGGATGATGATTTTGAAGGGTTATATGATCCTCTTCGAATTGAGCAAGTGATCAGAAATTTACTTGCTAATGCACTTAGCTATGGCGGGACTGGCGATATAACTATTAAGATTTCTCGCGACAAGAACTCTTTAGTATTTAGCATCTCAGATCAAGGAGTTGGCATACCAACAGATGAGCTTGAGTCTATCTTTGACATGTTCATTCAAAGTTCTAGAACTAAAACAGGAGCTGGCGGTACAGGAATAGGTTTATCTATTTGCCGAAATATTATCCATGGTCATGATGGTAAAATTTGGGCTGAAAATAATAAAGATAATGGTTCTACTTTTTGGTTCTGTATTCCTGCTGATCAGAAAGATATTACACAAGAAGCTGAAAAAAATGAAATTACTAATTCTCAGCAGACTAAAATAGTCATATCAAACTCTGATAATAAAAGGACGTTATTATTAATTGATGATGATCCCTCTGTTTTAATGGCATCATCTTTAATTTTAGAATATATGGGTTTTGAAGTAATTTCTGCAGATCGTGGGATGAAAGGCCTAGAAATGCTAAAGGCAAATGCCAACGCCATTAACGTTGTTCTATTAGATATTATGATGCCGGATGTTTATGGATTGGATTTATTACAAGAAATCAAAACAGATTATACCATAAAATCAATACCAGTTTATATGTATAGTGGTATGGCTGATCATCTAGAAGTAGAGAAATCTATAAAACTTGGAGCTAGTGGATTTATCAATAAAACATCAACTGCTAAGCAAATCAAAAACATTATAGGGAAGCATTTGTTGTGATAACAAGTAGAGATGATTTGCTTTTCATTGTACTATTTCAAGATTTAAAATACCTTAGCGATTACGGTAAAATAAAATGTAAATCAATAGATACTTAAAGTAGTAAAAATCTTCTTGCAACTTACTTTCGAATATTTTATATAAGGTTAGTCAACATCATGTAGGGAGGGTGTCATGACTGCAAAAAAGTACTTAACGATAGTTTCCAAGCCTCATTTTAAACAAAGATCTCCAAAAGCAAGTTCCAATTCAAGATCTCATAAGCAAAAAGCAGATCTAGCACGAAGAGTTATGGGCTGTGTGGTCAATTTTTATGAGGTGATTTGACCTTATATTTTAGGCTCACAAAATTATTTTTTTGCCACCTTGAAATTTGAATATAATTTGCGATAATGGCCTCTGTTATTTGCATTAAGGAGAGCAGTTATGGATGGTGAAATAAAAAGTGATACTGTTGATTGGTCAGAAACTAGCATGGCTAATTGGTGGCCGTTTGGTAGAGATAGCGAGATTGTTTTTACTTATGGAGGAGAGTATTACACTTGGGAAAATCTATCGACAATTCTACTAGTTGTTAACGGTGGTACCATTAGAAACGGTGGCAATCTAAAACCAAATGTAGGTACGCATACTCACTACGCTACGGAACCAACAGTTATTGAATCAGGAGACGATACTTCACAACAGCCTCAGGAGACAATATCATCATGGTATACACCTGAGTTTAAAAAATTTGTATGTAAAACTACAAAAAACGAACTATACATAAGATGGTTTTCGTGCAACACAAAAAAAGACTGAGCAAATTATTTTTGACTTGGTAGCAAAAACTTCTTTACAAGATATCTGTTCTATCATATAGCGTGCTTTAGTTGCATTAGGCATCTAACAACACACTCACGGTTGCGCTGCGATTTAATTTTTATGGGGAGGAGCATATATCTTATATCGATCACACCTTTATTTTTGAAGGACCACAAGGGGAAGTATCACTAAAGCTTAATGACGTGCTAGCAGCACAAAGCAATACAACGTACAGCAATTTTATATATATTGTTGATGGCGCTTGCACTGTTGAAGCAAATCTTGGTAGCTATACGCATTATGCTAATACCAGTGCGTCTTTATGCCGAGAAATAGATAACGCTAGATTCGAAGATAGCGAGGGTGATGTTACTCATCTAATATGGGATATAGAGGATAAAGGCATTGAAATTAGTGGGACGCTAAGCGCTCAAAAACCACTGAATATTACCATCTTTGCTCCTGCTGTAGTGATTAAAAATGTTCATTTAAAAAACATAGAAAAGCTTAAAATTGTCACTGCAATTCCAATTGAAATTACAGAGAATACGCAAGAGCACGATGAATGTTACAGGGGCCCGGTTGTTGTATATAATGGTGGAGCGGAAGGTTCTGCTATTCAGCTTCTTTATACCAAGTCAAGTTATGCCATTTTAGAGGGTAGTAACTTTATTCGGGATGTTAACCTAGAGGCACATAATGATAAAGGATTGAACGCAATTTATATTGCTAATTTAACAAGTGAAAAAATCAACTTAATTACCAGCACGGAGACTGTATTGGCTGGTAGTGTTCTGGCAATTAATTTAAGCGCGCAAGGTGCTGAGTTATTGCAAGAGGGTAGAGTAGCTGTGGGAAAAGTCAGCTACAATATCTCGGGTCAAATCTATTTGAAACCTACATCTGAGCTACATACCGTCGAGCAAACTTATATTAATTCTTGTATTATAAGATCATCAGGCAATATTGTCTCAGAAAAAGTTGCATACCATAATGTTGGACAGCTTATATTTGATGAGCAATCTAAAACCACCATAGAAGAAGCTGGCGCTTTTGAAGTTCAGGCTGCATCTTTGACAGTTGCTGGAGATTTTTTGGCGCCAAAATTGCAGATAGAAACTACGAACAACGTAGAATTTACCAACAGCGCCACATTGGTTTTTGGAAATCTGACTTCAAACAGTGCAGGCTTTATACAGAATGCTAACCTTACTGTTACCGGAGCGCTAGACGTAACAGCGCAGCAAGTAAATTTATTGTTAGATGCACTGCCGGAGGTAAAGGAGGCTGGGACTAAGGCTGGTAGTATTAATATAAACGCAAACAGTATTGCTACGGAGTCTGGCATTGAAGCTTTGGGCAATATTAATTTGAGTTTAATTAAGTGGCAATTGAGTAATGTTCCTTTAGTGGCTAAAGGAGTCATGGATGTATCAGTTAGCAGTGAGAGAATTACTATAGCAAGGCTAATTCAAGCAAAGTCTGCCATATTTAGATCCATAGGATTTACTAATGATGGGATGATGTATGTAGAGGAAGGAGCAACTTTCTTTATGCCGTCGCACGAGAGTTTAAGGTTTGGAGTGAAGTCTGCTACTAAGGTGGGCTGGTTAGTTGTAGAAACTGCGGATGGCGGGAGAATAAATGCTGTTACCTGCCATGGATGTAAGTTTGAGAGCACAATCAATCACTTAAATACCATTAGAGCACAATTATTAAATTGCGAAATTAATCATTATGAAAGGAAAGGTACAACACATATTCATAAAGGGTATAAGTGGATTGCTGGAGAAGAATGTAGCGGATGGGGGCCTTGGGGAGATTGTGATAATATATATGTGAGAGGAAATGCTAACTACTATGCAGAGCAGCATACGTGGAGGGGACCATTTTGTTGGATGAGTTTTGAGGGGAATATCAATATTGACATCGCAAAGCTCAGGGTACACCTTGGGATACTACAAGGAAAATCTTTGCATTTCCATGATACTACCATAGAAAATCGCCCCGAAACTATCACTAAATATGTAAACTACGATAATGCAATTATAGGTGTACCTCCGACGCCTGATGGTTATAGGGACCAAAATGATCGTACGAGTATACATAGATTCTTTGGCTTTACTAATAATGAACCTATGGTTGATTTAGGAGGAGGACAGGGAAGAATTACAGGTATAATAGAAACTCTGGCATCATATATAGGAGCGAAAGAAGGAGTCACCGGGACTATTTCGAAGGGAGCTGTGACAGTTGGTGGGACAGCGCCAGCGCTACCGAGCAGCGGTGAGCATTTGGCCTTAGTGCCAAAGATGCTTGATCAAGGCGCTGTAGATTTTAGCGCTATAGCTTCTATGAGGCAGGTGAGCAGAAAAAATAACCTCCTAACCATACGAAAAGATGGAATGGAATATCAGATAGATATAGCGCGTCTATTTAGTCAGGATGGCTTATTTGCCTCAACACTATTTGCACCAACAGACCTAAGCAGCTTGGAGGTAATAAATCCTGTTCCATCTGCTCGCTTACTCGGAGGATTAGATTCTGCTGATATGGCAATATTGATCCATTATATTATTGACGCTCAGCAGGATATTAAGCGCTATTCCACGCTTTATAAAGAAGGAGTAAAAACCGACCAAGATTTTTTAAAATCCGTGGGCTTTGCAAATGAACCTACAGTGATGTTTTTTAATCCCCTTACCTTCGAAAGGTTATTAAAAGATACAGTATTCATGACTGTTGGCAGGATATATGATTTGCAGGGACAATCGCTAGTCACCGCTTTACAGAAAAACGCCATCCTTGAAGCAAGAGAGCGAGATGATTTTATCTCAGGAAATGATTTAACACCATATCAAGTAAAAAGCCTAACACGACCAATTCTATGGCCTGTATGGAGAAATAATTGCTTTGATGGTGAAAAGGTTGTTAGGTGCCTTGAGTATAAGCTCTATTATAATATAGGAGCTATAAATGACATGATCATTGGCTCTACCCTAGAAGCTGGTTATATGGATGTGGCAGTTAAAGGAAATCTGGTCATAGGATATTTAGAGACTTTTGACATCAAAGGCCATATGCAATTAGACATAGGTGGGCATTTTGTTAATGCAGGAACCTTAAAAAGCGGCGATGCAAGCATCTCGCTCAGTGGTAATTTTATAAACTTGGGCACTATAGAAAACCAAGTAGATTTTGCTATCAAAGCTCTAAAAGCTGCGGTGTTTAGTGAAATCACTGCTAAGCATGGAAGCATAACTATTCAGACTATGGACGTGCTAATACTGCAAACTTTGGTGGCGGTATCGCAAATTCACTCTACAAATTATGCACAAACCTTATCGCAACTTGTTTCAGAGGCAAAGCTTAAAGCTGGAGGATCTGTAACGATCACTGCAGGTGGAAATATAAATGTAATAGGAGCTGAGATCCAAGGTGGACAAGTTAAAATACAGGCAGAAGATGGTGGCATATACATCGTTCCAGTTGAGCTATATAACTCAGTTGAGGTATGGGGAAGGAGGTTTTATACTTCATACGAATCCTTGCGCTTAGTAAGGCCAGTAATTGAAGCAACTGGGGATCCAGCAAATGCTATTGGCTCTAATGCAACTTCATCGGCTAATAACGTCACTACAATACAGAGTGAAGCTGGTTCAGTATCGATTATAGCGAGGAAGGATACGCACATCATCTCTGCCAAAATAAAAGGTACATCTGATGGCACCATAGAATCGCGAGAAGGGAAAATAGAGGTTGGAAGCGCGATTGAGTTTGATCGCTCCGCCTCCATCACATGGGGTAGAAAAGGAACTTTCAAACACAAAAAATGGAAAAAGGAAAAAAGAGGATTTTTTGCAAGAGCGATCGGCACAACTATGGAATTTGCTGGTAAGTTTACTAGCTCTTCATATGAAGATCAGAACTGGATCGGCGCTCAATTAAAAGCCCACACTGTTGCCTTGCAATCAGGAACCCCAGAGCATGAAGCCCATCTATCCCTCCTGCCATCATATGATATCTCAGAAATAGAAGTCATCACTAAAGAAAGCAAATTCTCCATAGCTTTCCGCGAAAAAGGCATCCAGTATGCCAAGCAAAAAGAAACTCGCTACGGCAAAAGTACGTATACGCCAAATCCAACTATAATCCATATAGAAGGAGGCCAATTTATTGGTTATGCAAGCGGCAAGTTTATCTACTTACAGCCAAATATAATAGCAAAAGCAATAGATCCAGAGACTGGCAAAACCAAGATAACCATCAATGCGAAAGAGATAGAGCTAGCATCCGCGCCAGAAATAGAGACCGAATATAATTACGTAAATGAAAAACTAATCGGTGTTGGTTTTAAGGGCAGAGATGGCGAATTTTCCATCAAGCTATTTGGCTCGGTAAAAGCTCAGAGTGAGAGGTGGTATACAGCAACTCATACCCCATCAACGCTGATAGCAGATACAATTGTGTTACAGGCTGATTCGGTGACTGATAGAGCAATTATGTATCATGCAGAAAAGATGCAGATACATAGCAAGTTCACCATGCATGGTGTAGTTGCTGATGTTAGGGAGCGAATCGGCGAACAAGCACTGCTCGAAATAGGCCTAAAGTTTGGCATCAAGAGCAATATCGGCAATATTTATAGAGGTGGCAAAGCAATTGCGAAAGGCGATTATAAATCAGCTGAAGGCCTGATCAGCACTGTGTTTAGAGGCTGGCAGATGTACCACGAAATTCTGCGCTTATTATCATCAGCTTCTAACCATGGCGTTAGTGGTGGATTATGGTTTTATGTTCACGGAGAAATGAGCCAAGAAAACTTCCGCGAAGAAAGCATTATACCAACTATGATTAATGTCGATGAACTGGAATCTATTGCCGATGAGGAGTTGTCATTCATTGGGACGCAAGTTAAGGCATATCGGGCTTATCTCAAGGCGAAGTATTTAAAGGGTAGAGCTGGGGAAAGCAGCCGCAAGTATAGTGCACAGAGCGCTTCGATAGACATTGAGGTACCGATCGCGGGAAGTATAACGCCAAGTCTTCAGCTGATGCTGCAGAAAGCAACGCATGACCAGCGCGTGTATTTGAACACCAACATCTTCGTGAGTGATACGTTGATCTTAGATGTTGAGATGCATGCAGATATGAAAGGGATGTATGCCCATGCTTCAAAGCTAGAAGCAAGCTTTGGTAGTATGTTGTTAGAATCTGTGCAAAACATCTTAGAGAGCGAAAACAAAGGCATCAGCTTTGGCTTCGGCTTTGGAGGTGGCAAGGCGTCGCTGGATTCAATTGGTGCGCATATTCAAGATAGAAACCGGCATGTGGTGGATAGTTTATCCGCGCTGATTGGTACCGAGAGTGTGAATATAGTAGTGGCGCGGGCGTTGCATTTGAACGGAGCAATGATTGCAAATGCA
>Ga0075163_10013613_pt1 | contig 10533 bp, 10 predicted proteins | sample JI1023141ADNA_FD_71478 | JGI IMG/M metagenome (GOLD analysis project Ga0075163, IMG submission 71478) | Wastewater effluent complex algal communities from Wisconsin, to seasonally profile nutrient transformation and Carbon sequestration -... | ecosystem: Engineered > WWTP > Effluent > Algae... | reverse complement strand
GCCCGGCCCTCGTTCCTGCTGCACACGCCGTGGGGGCAGTGCCGCGTGCACCTCGCGGCCAGCGGCCGGCACATGGCTCACAACGCGGCGGCCGCGCTGGCATGCGTGGGGGCAATCGGTGGCGATCTGCAAGGGGCCGCCGCGGCGCTGGCCGAGGTCGGCCTCACCGCCATGCGCATGGAGGTGCAGCGCACCGCGGCTGGTGCGATCGTGCTCAACGACTCGTACAACGCCAACCCCACCAGCGTGCGCGCGGCGCTCGATGCGCTGGCCGACCTGCCGGCAACTCGTCGCATCGCGGTGCTCGGTCTGATGGCCGAGATCTCCGACCCGGAAGCGGAGCACCGAGCCATCCTCGAGTACGCGCGCGGCCGAGGCATTGAGGTGCTGGCCGTCGGCACCGAGCTCTACGGCATCCAGCCCACCGATGATCCGGTCGCTGCGTTGGGCTCACTCGCCGGCGGAGACGCCGTGCTCGTCAAAGCAAGCCGCGTGGTCGGGCTCGAGCGGGTAGCGGCGGCCCTCCTCGGCTGAGAGATCGATGCGCTCGATGTCGCACCACCAGGCGAGGAACAGCGCCCACAGCGCGCCACCCAGCAACACCCACCGGGCACCGACTGCGTCGATGACCGGTGCGAACACGAGGTTGCCCAGCGGCACCGTTCCACCGAACGCCATGAACCACAGGCTCATCACCCGCCCACGCTCGTGGTCTTCCAACCGGCTCTGCAGGACGGTGTTCATCGATGTGGTGGTCGCGAAGTAGGCGAAGCCCAGCAGCGGAGCGACGACGAACGCACCGACCGGCTCGCGTACTGCGGCGAATGCCGCCAACGCGATGGCGAACGCGAGGAAGCCGTACCGAATCACCGAGCGCTTGTCCCAGCCGACGAACACGGTGCCGATGGCCAGACCACCGAAGCACGCGCCGAAGCCCCAGGTTGCGTACAGCCACTCGTAGGTGGTCGAGCCCTTGTCGACGCCGAAGTTGAGTCGTACGACTGCTGCGAACAGCCCCACGTACGGCAGCGAGAGCAAGGAGAACGTGAACAGGGTGACCAAGAGTCGCCAGACAGCCGGGTTGGCCTTCGCGATCTGCACGCCCGCCGTCAGCTGCCGCCAGCCCGGTGCGTGCACCACCTTCACGGGTGCCGGCACGCGAGTGCGCAGCAGCGCGCCGACGACGAAGAGGTAGGTGACGGCGTTGATGAGGAAGATCTGCGAGATCGACACACCCGAGGAGCGCAGGACCGCGACGATGATCGGGCCCACCACTCGCGACCCGTTGATCATCGCCGAGTTCAGCGAGACCGAGCCAGCGATGTCGTCGCGGTCGACCAACGTGGGCAGCATGGCCGACCATGCCGGTGCGTTCAGCGCGTTACCCATGCCGACACCGAGCGCCACCAGGAAGATGGCCCAGATCGGTGCATCGGCTGCTGCCAACGGTGCCAGCAACGCCGAGAACGCCAGCTGCAGCAACTGCATCGCGATGAGCCACTTGCGCCGGTCGAATCGGTCGGCGATCACGCCGGCGGGGATGGACAAGAAGAGCAGCGGCCCGAGCTGGGCGAAGACCATCAGGCCCACCATCGACGCACTGTCGGTGCGGTCGAGCACGTACAGCGGCAGCACCACGTTCTGCATCCACGTGCCGATGCTCGACGAGAACGAGGCCATCCACATGCGCCGGAAGTCGGGGTACGCGAGCGCAGCACGTGCGCTCCCTGGGCGATGCCCGTGGGAGAGAGGGGCGCTGGGTGTGCTCGTCATCTTGACCGGTGGGTCAAGACTAGAACGTCCGGTCCCCGCATGACGGAGTGGCCGGTGTCACACTGGGCGCATGCAGTCAGATGTCGTCACCTCCAGCGCCTCGGCGGGCACCGATCGGTGTGCTCGCTTCGGCACATACCCCGAGTGCCCTCTGTGCGGGGGCTCGTTGCACGCCGAGCATGCTCACTTCAAGTGCAGTGGTTGCGGCTGGCGCGACAGCTGCTGCGACTGAGGACGAACTGATGGACACTGCTCCGTTCGACACGATCATCGCCACCGTCTCGCCCGACGGTCATCGTGGCGATCTCACCCTCAACCGGCCCGACAAGCTGAACCCGCTCAGCAGCCACACGCTGCACGAGATCGAGCTGGCGGCACGATGGTTCGACGAGCACCACGATCTGAAGGTGGTCGTGGTCGGTGGCGCCGGACGCTCGTTCTCCGCCGGCGCAGATCTGTCCGCCTTCTCCACGGCCGCGCCGATGGAAGACCGCCAAGTCGGTTGGCGCATGGGCCGCGCGATGGACGAGATGCGCGCCGTCACCGTGGCGCGCATCCAGGGTTGGTGCGTGGGCGGCGGGCTGGTGGTGGCCGCGGGCTGCGACCTGCGCATCGCCGCCGACACCGCTCGCTTCTCGATCCCGGAAGTCGATCTCGGCATTCCGCTGGCATGGGGCGGCATCCCGCGCTTGGTGCGCGAGATCGGGCCGGCGCTCACCAAGGAGCTGGTGATGACCTGCCGCCCGTTCGACGCTGCCGAGGCGAAGGCCGCCGGCTTCCTCAACCGGGTCGTGCCCGAGGCCGCGCTCGACACCGAAGTCGAGGCATTGGTGCAGGTGCTGCTGGCCAAGCCGAAGCTGGCGCTGCTGGAGACCAAGGCACACGTGAATGCGGTGACGGAGAGCATGGTCGGCACCGGCCGCAGCTGGGCCGATGCCGACGGCCTGTACGCCGGCCTGCGCGACGAGGAGGGCCGCGCCAGCGCCCAGGCCTACGTGGATCGACTGCGCTCGAACCGCTAGTCGCGGCGGGGGAACGGGCTCAGCCCAGGATGAGGTCGGCGTAGAGGGGCAGCATCTGCTTCGGGCCGCCGACCATGAAGGTGGTGATGCAGGTTTCCTTCCACTGGGCCAGCTCGCCGCGGATCTTGTCGGGTGGACCGACGAGCGCGACGTCCTCCACCATTGCCAACGGGATCGACGCTGCGGCCTCCTGCTTCTTGCCGGCGAGGTACAGCTCCTGCACCTTCAGTGCGACATCCTCGTAGCCCATGCGGGCGAAGACCTCGAAGTGGAAGTTGGCGCCGCGAGCGCCCATGCCGCCGGCGTACAGCGCCAGGAACGGGCGCACGAAGTCGGCGCACTTCTCGGCATCATCGCCGGGGATGATGAACACGGTGCTGGCCACCTCGAACCGATCGGCCTTCGTGGGGTCGTCGGCTTTGGCGAAGCCCTCGGCGAGGCATCGGCGGTAGAAGTCGTCCTCCTTGGGGCTGAAGAACAGCGGCAGCCATCCGTCGCAGATCTCGGCGGACAACGCGACGTTCTTCGGGCCTTCGGCGCCGAGGAAGATGGGGATCTCCTTGCGCAGCGGGTGGATGGTGCTCTTCAGCGGCTTGCCGAGCCCGGTGCCGGCCTTGAACGGCATGTCGTAGAACTCGCCATGGAAGTCGACGGGCGCGTCACGGCGCACGATCTGACGCACGATCTCGATGTACTCGCGAGTACGGGCGAGCGGCTTCGGGTACGGCTGGCCGTACCAGCCTTCGACCACTTGCGGGCCGCTGGCGCCGAGCCCGAGGATGAAGCGGCCACCCGACAAGTGGTCGAGCGTCATCGCTGCCATCGCCGTGGCAGCGGGCGTGCGTGCGCTCATCTGCACGATGCCGGTGCCGAGCCGGATCGACTCGGTGTGGGCGCCCCACCAGGCCAGTGGCGTCAGCGCATCGCTGCCGTACGCCTCCGCGGTCCAGGCGGAGGTGAAGCCCAGTCGCTCGGCTTCCTGAATCGCCTCGAGCGCACCCTCAGGGGGGCCGCTGCCCCAGTAGCCACTGTTGTACCCGAGCTGAATGTCACGTGCCATAGGGTGCGACCGTATGCCAACGCCGATCCGCCCAGCGACCCCTGCCGACATCGGCAGCATCGCGACCACCCTCGCCAAGTCGTTCCACGACGATCCCGTGAAGTTGCATCTGCTCGGCGGCAAGTCGGTGCCGCAGGCGAAGGTCGAGCCGTTCTTCACCACCTTTCAGAAGATCCAGTTGCCGCACGGGCACGTGTACACCACGCCCGGCCACGAAGCTGCAGCGATCTGGGCGCCACCGGATCAATGGAAGATCCCGTTCACGACGGTGCTGAAGCACTCGCCGACCTTCCTCAAGCTGTACGGCGTGCGTCTGTTCCCGAACCTCGGTGTGCTGTCGATGATGGAGAAGGCGCACGGCGAGGTCGACTTCCCGCACTACTACCTCGAGATCATCGGTACCGACCCGGCGCACCAGGGCAAGGGCTTCGGGTCGGCGCTGATGCAGCCGATGGTCGAGCGCGCCGACACCGAAGGCGTCGGCCTGTACCTGGAGAGCTCGAAGGAGTCGAACGTCGGCTTCTACGGGCGCTTCGGGTTCGAGGTGCGCCGCACCCTCACGCTGCGCAAAGGCCCCGACATGTGGCTCATGTGGCGCAAGCCTCGCTGACGCGAGCGCCGGCCCAGTCGTTCAGTTGCACAGTCGTTCAATGACACAGTCGTTCAATGGCACAGTCGTTCAGTGGCCGGCGTCGAACGTCACCGGCATGTGCGCGGGGCCGAAGATGCCCACGCCGTCGGGCTTCCACTCGGTGGGGCCGTCGAGGCGCAGGTTGGGCATCCGCCGGGCCAGCAGCGGCAGCGCCTCCTGCAGCTCGGCGCGTGCGAGTGCCTGACCGAGGCAGTAGTGGATGCCGGAGCCGAAGGTGAGCTGGGGTTGCTCGCTCTTCTGGGCCGTGATGTCGAAGACCATCGGCTCGTCGAAGACCGCAGTGTCGCGGTTGGCTTCGGCGAGGCCCACCGACACGAACGTGCCGGCGGGGAAGACCACGTCGCGGTACTCGATGTCGACGCTGGCGAATCGGGCGGTGCCGCGCACTGCACCGAAGTAGCGCATCGTCTCCTCGACGGCGCGCTGTGCGAGCTCGGGTCGTTCGGCGAGCAGCGCCCACTGATCGGGGTGCTCGGCGAACAGGCCCAGTGCGCAGCCCAACTGGTTGCGGGTGGTGTCGGTGCCGCCCACGATGACGGCGTTGACCATCATCACCAGCTCGTCGTTGCTCAGCTTGTCGCCAGCCTCCTCGGCGGCGATGAGATCGGTGAGCAGGTCGTCGGCCGGCTTGCTGCGCCGCTGTTCGATCAGGTCGCGCGTGTACGCGTCGAGTTCGTCCTGCGTGCGCATGATCAGATCGAGCTTGCTCGCGACGTCGAGCGAGAAGATCTCCAGGATGTCGTTGGCCCAACGGCTGAACAGCTGCCAGTCGCTCTTGGGTGCACCGAGCAGCTCACAGATGATCGGGATCGGGTAGGGCTCGCAGAGATCGACGGCGACGTCGGCCTTGCCGGCGGCGGCCACCGTGTCGACGAGGCCGTTGATGACCTCGCGCATGAACGGTCGCAGGCGGTCTGCCTGGCGAGGCGAGAACGCCGGCGCGACGAGGCGACGGAGTCGCAGGTGGGTGTCGCCCTCGGCGGACAGGATGCTGATGCCCTGCCGTTGCAGGAACCGCTCGTCGGTGATCCCCATGATCTCGGGAATGCGGCCGGCAGCGCTGTGCCATCGCTTGTCACGCAGCACGCTGGTGACGTCGTCGTAGTGCCACACCGCGTAGCCGAACAGGCTCTTGACGATCCATGTGTCCGACGGCAGCACGACGTCGGAGCCGAAGCGCTGCGCGACGTTGCCTTCGTTGAACACCATCGTCGGGATGTCGAGTTCGTGCACCAGTGTGGCCATGACGGAACGCTACGCCTGCGCCAGGCGGTGGCACGGATCAGGCAAGCGCGGCGGCCGGCTCGACGAAGGTGCTGCCCAGGAACTCGGCCACCGGCGCATTGGTGATGTGGCCGTTGTGCGTGTTGAGCCCCAGCGCCAACGCGCCGTCGCGAGCGCACGCAGCGGCAACGCCGTGCACCGCCAGGTCGAGCTGATAGGGGAGCGTGGCGTTGGTGAGCGCGTACGTGCTGGTGTGCGGCACGGCACCCGGCATGTTGCCGACCGCGTAGTGCAGCACGCCGTGCAGTTCGTACACGGGTGCGGCGTGCGTGGTCTCGTGGATGGTCTCGATGCACCCGCCCTGATCGACCGCCACGTCGACGATGACGGCGCCAGGCTTCATCGTGCGCACCATGTCGTCGGTGACGACGACCGGCGCGCGGCCGCCCGCGACCAGCACTGCGCCGATGACGAGATCCGCGTCGGCGATGTTGCGCTCCAACGCGCCCCGGTTCGACGCAAGTGTGACGATGCGCCCCTTGTTGATCTGGTCGACCCAGCGCAGGCGGTCGAGGTTCTTGTCGAACAGCACGACCTCGGCCTCCATGCCGGCGGCGATCCAGGCCGAGTTCCAGCCGACGTTGCCGGCGCCGAGCACGACCACTTTGGCGGGCTGTACGCCAGGTGCACCGCCCATCAGCACACCGCGCCCTCCGTTGTGGCGCTCCAGGTAGTGAGCGCCCATCTGTGGTGCCAGGCGCCCGGCAACTTCGCTCATCGGCGCCAGCAGTGGCAGTGCGCCGCCGGGCAACTGCACCGTCTCATAGGCGAGCGCCGTGGTGCCGGCAGCGGTGAGGGCCTTCGCGACCTCCGGATAGGCGGCAAGGTGCAGGTACGTGAACAGCGTGAGATCGGCACGCAGGAAGCCGAACTCTTCTGCCTTGGGCTCCTTCACCTTCACGACCATCTGCTGGCCCCATGCATCGGCAGCGGTGGGAACGATGGTTGCCCCGGCGGCTCGGTAGTCGTCGTCACGGAAGCTGGCACCTTCGCCGGCGCCGGTCTCCACGAACACACCGATGCCGCGGCGCTCGAACTCGCGCACGCCGTCGGGGGTCATCGCCACCCGGTACTCCTGCGTCTTGATCTCCTTGGGCACGCCGACGGTCATGATCATGGGCGCCATCTTCGGCCTGGTGGAGCCGTTGGTCAACGGCTGTTTCTCTGGCAGACTGCTCACGTGACCATTGAAACGCCGGTACTTGACCGAATCGACCGACGAATCATCGGCATCTTGCAGACCGACGGTCGGATCAGCTGGCGTGAGCTGGCCGACCGGGTGCATCTCGCCCCCAGTTCGGTGGCGGATCGCGTGCGGCGGCTGGAACAGACCGGCGTCATCCGCGGCTATGCCGCGAGCCTCGACCCGCGGGCACTGGGCCACGACGTGCGAGCCGTCGTCGACGTTGCCCTCCCGCCGGGCACCGACCCCGCCGAGTTCGAGGCCACGCTCGCTCAGCGCGACGAGGTGGCGTTGGCGATGTACGTCACCGGCCCTGCGGACTACACGATCATCGTCGACTGTGCGGGCGCCGAGGGGCTCGACGCCTTCATCCGCTGGCTGAAGGCCGACGCAGGCGTGGCCCGCACGGAGAGCAAGTTCGTCCTCCGCCCGATCACCATCTGACGGCACCCGGTGGACTGACTACGATCGCAGGTGCGAGCGCACCGAGGCGCTCCCACACAAGGGGATTCGATACGCGTGAAGGCGTTCAAGAACTTCGTCAACGGTCAGCACGTCGAGGCGGCCGATGGCCGCACCACCAACGTGGTCAACCCGGTCACCGGCAAGGTGTACGCAACGGCGCCACTGTCGGGGCAGGCCGATGTCGACACCGCCATGAGCGCCGCCGCCACCGCCTACGAGAGCTGGCGCGACACCACCCCCAGCGAGCGCTCGTTGGCGCTGTTCCGCATCGCCGACGCCGTGGAGGCGCGGGCCGAGGAGCTGATCGGCCTGGAGGTGGAGAACTGCGGCAAGCCCACGCACCTCGTGCGCAGCGAGGAGATCCCGCCGATGGTCGACCAGATCCGCTTCTTCGCCACCGCCGCCCGTCATCTCGAAGGCAAGAGCGCTGGCGAGTACATGCGCAACATGACCTCCATCATCCGCCGCGAGTCCATCGGTGTCTGCGCGCAGGTTGCCCCGTGGAACTACCCGATGATGATGGCGGTCTGGAAGTTCGCCCCTGCCCTCGCTGCCGGCAACACCGTCGTGCTCAAGCCCAGCGACACCACACCCGCCACCACCGGCCTGCTGGCCGAGATCGCCGCCGAGTTCCTGCCGGCCGGCGTGTTCAACGTGATCTGCGGCGATCGCGACACCGGCCGCCAGATGGTGCTGCACGACACGCCCGCGATGGTCAGCATCACCGGGTCCGTGCGTGCCGGCATGCAGGTGGCCGAAGGTGCGTCGCACAGCCTCAAGCGCGTGCACCTCGAGCTCGGTGGCAAGGCACCGGTCGTCGTGTTCGACGATGCCGACCTCGCCGCCGCGGCGGAAGGCATTGCCATCGCCGGCTACTTCAACGCCGGGCAGGACTGCACGGCTGCCACTCGCGTCATCGCCTCGCCCGGCATCTATCGCGACCTGGTCGCCGCGTTGGCCGAGCAGGCGCAGGGCATTCGCACCGGCGCGCCCGACGACGAAGACGTGCTCTACGGGCCGGTCAACAACGCCAACCAGTTGGCACACGTCAGCGGGCTGGTCGATCGTGCACCGTCGCACGCCAACGTGGTCGCCGGCGGCGGTGCCGTTGGTGGCGATGGCTACTTCTTCCAGCCCACCGTCATCGCCGACCTGCGCCAGGACGACGAGATGATCCAGAACGAGATCTTCGGCCCGGTCATCACCGTGCAGCAGTTCAGCGACGAGGACGAGGCCGTGCGTTGGGCCAACGGTGTCGACTACGCGCTTGCCAGCAGCGTGTGGACCAAGGACTTCGGCCGCGCGATGCGCATGGCGAAGCGCCTCGACTTCGGCTGCGTGTGGATCAACACGCACATCCCGCTCGTGGCCGAGATGCCGCACGGCGGGTACAAGAAGAGCGGCTACGGCAAGGATCTGTCGGCCTACGCGCTCGACGACTACACCCGCATCAAGCACGTGATGGCCAACCTCGACAGCTGAACGGCACCGACAGCTGACCGGCAGCGCCGGCGGGCGTTGCGCCCGCCGGCTCAGGTCTCGACGAACGGGCGGGCGAAGTCGGTGATCGCGCCGTCGTCGGTCTGGTACCAGTCGGTCTCCTTCTCGCCGTCGGTGAAGGTGACGTACGTGGGGCACTCGGTGGCGGTGGCCGTGATGGTGGTGGCGCCCAGCTCCTTGCCGGTGGTGGCCTCGTGCACCGAGACCGCGTAGTCGGCGGAGTACAGGTTGACCACGTTGCCGGTGTCGACACCATCGGTCTGGTAGCCGGTGCACTCCTCGACCAGCGTGGTGGTCGACCGGATGACGCACAGCACCAGTTCGGCGGTGGCGTACTGGTCGGTGGCGGCATCGAACAGGATGGTCCACTCGCTGGGGAGATCGAGGAAGCCTTCGTTGAGCTCGTCGGCATCGGTGCCCTGCTGGGTGACCACCTTGTGGATGCCCGGCGTGGCAGGGGTGTAGGGCGTCGCTCCCTCGACTGGGTTGTTGCGGCACGCGGGCTCGAAGTCGGACGCGAACATCTGCACGAGTTGGGTGGTCTCGCCGCCGCCGCCGCCGCCGCCGCCCCCGCCGGCCGTGCCGCTCCCGCCCCCGCCGCCGCCATCGCCATCGCTGCCGCATCCGGCCAGCGCAATGGCCGTCGCCGCGACCAGCGCCAGCAGGCGTGTGTTGCGGTGGGGGGTGAGGGTCTGTTGCATCGGAGCTCCCGTTCTCAGTTTCGCGGTGAATCTACAGTGAGACGCTGCCGGTCGAGATCGATGACGCAGGCGTGCCTCAGTGCGCGCCCCACGTGAAGGTCTGCTTGACGAGATCCAGATAGATGAAGGTCTCGGTGCTGCGTACGCCCTTCACGCTGCGGATGCGGTTGGTGAGGTCGAGCAGGTCGCCGTCGTCGGCCACCACCACTTCTGCCATCAGGTCGAACGAGCCGGCGCTGACCACCAGGTAGTCGATGTCGCTCATCGCCTGCAACGTCTTCGCGATGTCGTCGGTGGCACCCTCGGTGCGCACGCCGATCATCGCCATCCGCCGCTTGCCGTGGGAGAGCGGGTTGGTGACCGCCACCACCTGCATCACGCCCGAGTCGAGCAATCGCTGCACTCGTTGCCGAGCGGCCGCCTCGGAGAGCCCAACGGCGGCCCCCAGGCGGGTGTAGGGCGTGCGGCCATCGCGTTGCAGCGCTTCGATGATCGCTCGATCTGTCTCGTCGATCTGGGTTCCCGTCTTGTCCATCGGTACGGATACTGGCGCTGATGACCAGGTTGCGCAAGGGATTCCGCAGCGCGCACGCTGTTCATCAACGATTTCCTTGCAGGTTGCCGGGCGTCCATGCCACCGTAGGTGGTCTTGGGCCTCCACACATTTCCTTCCCGCGCCGGCCGATGTGCCTACACTTTGGCCGCACAGCACATCGGCACAGGCCTCATACGGGGTCGGTCGGCCGGCGCCACCGGTGAGCGGTTCGCTCACCACGAGCTCTCGGGGGAGACAACGTGACGGACGCAGCACCGATGGCGGTCGGCGACGAGTTGGCCGGCGAACGCGGCTCGGTCGAGCTGCAGGGCGTCACCAAGCGCTTCGGCTCGATGGT
>Ga0075163_10013612_pt1 | contig 10534 bp, 11 predicted proteins | sample JI1023141ADNA_FD_71478 | JGI IMG/M metagenome (GOLD analysis project Ga0075163, IMG submission 71478) | Wastewater effluent complex algal communities from Wisconsin, to seasonally profile nutrient transformation and Carbon sequestration -... | ecosystem: Engineered > WWTP > Effluent > Algae... | reverse complement strand
GTTCGGTCGGTTAAACGAATTTCTGAGAGGTTAACTCAGGTATACCAGAAAGACTAAAGTAAGAAGAGGGTAAGGCAATACGCAAAGCTAAAGTATTAGAAATGTGCCAAACCCCTCTACCACTACTGACAGTGATAGCAGCTAGAGTATGTTCTACACCTCTTTTCCTTAGCTGAGAATATTTATTCTTTGCTTTCTTCCATTGTTTGAAAATAAAACAACGAAGTTTGCGCCTTATCCAAGAGTTAAGTTCTTTCATCAAAGAAGGCGTTTGACAAAACCCAAAATAGCTTTGCCATCCTCTTAGGTATTTTCTTAGTTCTTCAATTACTTGCTGCAAGCTCACTCCACGATTACGCCCTGTTATTTGCCTAATTCGCTCTTTGAAGCGTTTTAGAGCGTTGGGTGCAATAATACGTTTTAGTTGCTTGCCTGCTGAGAAACTGAATCCCAAGAATTTTCTCTCACTCGGTTTTCCTACTGCACTCTTTTGCTTGTTGACTTTGAGTTTGAGTTTTTGTTCTAGAAAGTTAGTAATACTTTCCATTACTCTTTGGCCTGCTCTTTGGCTTTTGACATAGATATTACTATCATCTGCATAACGCACAAATCTATGGCCTCTTTTCTCTAGCTCTTTGTCTAGCTCATCAAGTAGTAGGTTACTCATCAACGGTGAAATCACGCTTCCAACAATGTTGCAAACTATTATTCCGGGAATCATTAGAAAAAAAATCACCCTCAATACGAAAGACAACATTAACAGAATTTAGGTCGATTTCTATTCTTTTAACCAAAAGCCTAATTAATTCACGCTGCATAGACCAATCAGCTTGGCATAAAGAGTGAGAAATTTTAGAAGCAAAATCTTCTAATCGACCAATAATAAGTTTTAATTGTGAACACATATTTGCTTGTTGATTAATTTGCTGTATTTGATTTTCCAATTTATTGATACGTTCTTTCAATTTACTGATACGAGGCTCAAACTCAGTCTTATCAATTAATCCCTCAGCATAAGCATCTATAAGCCTAGCTATTGCCTTTCTCAGTTTATTAATTTGCTCACTAAGTTTATCTTGCTCAAGCTTGCTTGGCTGATTTTCTATTCTACGTAGATATTCTTGTTCTAAACGCTGTGGATTTTTTAACAAGTTTACTACTTCTAGCCAAACGGCTTGATCTAATTTGTCTGTTCTTACTTGTAGATTGCAGCAAATTCGCTCTCCACCAAAACGATAAGCATCTGTTCCTATACACCTATAATAAGCATAACTGCGTGTATGGCCTTTGGATGCCGACGGACTAATGGGTTTTCCATAGTATGCATGTTCGCAGATTTTACATACTACTAAACCTTGTAGTAAATAACTTATCCCTCTTTTACGTCCTCTAGCTAACTTGCGGTTTTCTGCTAGTTGTTCTGCTATTGTTTCAAATAACTGACTTTCTATTATTGCTGGTACTGGTATACTTAACCATTGTTCTTTTGGCATATCTTCTACCGTATATGCACGTCTGGGTTGTAAACTACTTCCTTTATAAGCCCTCAACCTAGGTTTCAGTGTTCCAATTCGTGTTTTTCCAAAGGCAGCTTCTCCTTTATATACTGGATTTTTAATAATTCCCCAGATGGTAGTTCTATCCCACACACTCTTACCAGTACGAGTTATTGCTCCTAACTTTTGTAATCTTCTACAAACCTCACTTAAAGTAACTCTTTGAATTGCAACCCATTCAAATATTTGTTTGACTATTTCTGCTTCCTCTAAAACTATTTCAAATCTTGCTTCACCATTGCCTTCGTATTTATTGACGTAGCGATATCCATAAGGCGCACAACTTAGCACACTAACTTTTCCTATTTGTGCTGCGTGTCTTTTACCTCGGCGACTACGCTCTATTATTTTTGCTCGCTCATATTCTGCTACCATTCCTTGCACTTGTAAGAGTAGGTCATCTTCTGGGCTTTGCCCCAGTTCTCGGTTAAGGAAAACCACTTCCACTCCTGCTCTTGCAAACTCGTCCACTAAAACTACTTGGTAAGCATACTTACGCGCTAATCTGTCTGGTGAATGAACATAGACTCTATCTATTGCTGCTGTTGCTACTAAATCTCTCAGTTTTTCTAATGCTGGTCTAATTAATGTTGCTCCACTATATCCCTCATCTATAAATTCTTGCTCTTTACTTAATGAAAATCCTTCTGTTTTTACCCTTGTGCGTAATGCTACTAGCTGGCTTTCTATTGTGCTGTTTTCTGTTTGCTGGACTGATGAGACTCGCGCATATATTGCTACTTCTAATGTTTTCATTTACTTGCCTTCCTTTTTCCTTCTGCTTCCACTTTCACCTCTTCTTGCTTTATTGCTGCTTGAGCTTTTCTTCCTATACTTGGTAAAACTTTTTCATATGCATTTATTAGGTTTTCTTGCGCTTGTCTACTTGCTTCAAATACTACTTTAATTTCTATTTCGGCTTTCTTTTTTTTCTTTACCTTCTGCATTTTTGCTGTCCTTTGTTACACTTGCCTTTATCTGGCTTTCCAAATTTGGCTTTTCTTTTCCTTGCCAAAATTTTTCTCCATATTCTGGCCTAAGTTGCTCTCTTTTTAGTGTAACAAAAAACTCCATTGAAAATTTTGCAACATTGTTGGTGATGCTAGCGGCCCACCCTGAGGTGTTCCTTCTTCTGTTGAACTTACTAGCCCTTGCTCCATTACTCCTGCATTTAGGAAACTTCTGATAAGCTTTAATACTGGTTTATCTTTGACTCTTTTGGCTATTCTTCCCATCAGTATATCGTGGTTGACTGTATCAAACGATCCAGCAACTTAATACCCCCTTCAACAACCCAAACAGTGAAGAAGTAAAAGAAATTGAAATAACAGATCCAAGCCACCCTCTGTTTGGAAGGCAATTTAAGCTATTAAATATAAGTAACCCACTAAGAGGATGTAGTTATGCATATGTAGCATATCGTGAGCATATGATATTACGAATTCCACTCGCGGCAACTAACCTGAGTATAGCAAAACCAACATTAGAGACTAAGCTAAGTATGGAAGCAATAGAAGAAGTGCTTTCAATAGTTGAGCAATGTGAGGTTTTATGCCAAACGAACCAAGAGAAGTCTGGAGAAAATTGTCTCCAGAAATCCAAAACCAAATTATTGAGGATTTCAAAGTAATCCTACAAGAGGTGATAAATGAGCAAATCAGAATTAGTAACGACACAACACTTAGCACGCAAAGCCATAATCTACATTCGGCAGTCAAGTCCTCATCAAGTCTTGACCAATCAAGAGAGCCTACATCTACAATATGCTCTCAAGCAACGCGCTCAAGAGTTGGGCTGGCAAAAAGAAGATATTGAAATAATAGACACTGATTTAGGGCTTAGTGGAAGTGCTGCTGTTCACAGAGCAGGATTTAAAGAGATATTAGCCAAAGTCACACTTGGAGAAGTTGGAATAATACTTTCTTATGATGTACCAAGATTATCGCGTAACTGCTCAGATTTTTATCCATTGCTTGACATTTGTGCTTATAAAAATTCTTTGATAGCAGACTGCGATGGAGTTTATGATCCATCTACAGCCAATGGCAGACTTTTATTAGGATTAAAAGGCCAGATTTCAGAAATGGAGCTTTATACTATCCGTATTCGTCTTAGGGCTGGTCTATTAAATAAAGCAAGCAGAGGAGAATTAGCATTAAAACTTCCTATTGGTCTTACTAGAAATGAAAATGCCATAGTTTACAAGGATGCTAATTTACAAGTCCAACATAATATTGATCTAATTTTCAAAACATTTTTGCAACTTAAGTCTGCTAGTAAAGTATTGAGGTTTTTTAATCAGCAAAATTTATTTATCCCTCGACACGATAATTTTGGTGACTTAGTTTGGAAAAAACCATCTGTTGCAGCTATTCTTTCTACATTACAAAACCCAGCTTATGCAGGGGCTTTTGTTTATGGCCGTTCCAAGTCGATTCGCAAAAGTTTATCACCTGCTGATAGCGTACAAAAACGACTTCCAATACAAGAATGGAAAATTGTCGTTAAGGATAAGTATCCTTCTTATATAGACTGGCAAACGTTTGAGAAAATCCAACTTATGCTCAAAGATAACCATGCTGAGTATGATAGAAATAAAACTAGAGGAATACCAAGACCAGGTAAGGCTCTGTTGCATGGAATAGTCTATTGTGGGGAATGTTCTCATAAAATGGTTGTCCAATATAAAACAGGTACTCGTTACTTGTGTAACTTTTTACGCCAACAATATGGAGTGCCTGTTTGTCAGTACATTCCTGCTGATCCAGTAGATCTTTATGTAGTGGAAGCTTTTTTCCAAGCTCTTTCACCTCTTGAGCTAGATCTTTACTCTCAAGCCATTGCCGCAAAAAAAGAAACGGATAACAAAATTAGTCGCGCTCATGCACAAGAGCTAGAAAGGCTTCGTTATCAAGTTGCTCTAGCTCAAAGACAGTTTAATAAAGTTGACCCAGAAAATAGACTTGTTGCCTCAGAGCTAGAAAGAAGATGGGAAGAGTCTTTACGCGCTCTCAAAACAGCAGAAGAAAATATAGCTGCTCAAGAGAGACAAACTAGTGTAGTTTGTTTTTCTCTGACAGCAGAATTAAAAGCTGCTTTCTCAGATATTGGCCAAAAACTTCCTCAAATTTGGGATAAAGATATTTTGCCTCAACAAACCAAGAAAGCTTTGTTACGTGCTCTTATTGATAAAGTGGTTATTCACCGCATTTCTCGTGACAAGGTAAAAACTCGTATTGTTTGGAAAGGAGGGTTAACAACCACCTTACTAGTACCTCTGAATGTTGGTTCATTTACTGAACTTTCCGGTTTTGATGAAATGGAGAAAATTATTCTTCAACTTAGTTCTGAAAATACATCTGATGAAGAAATTGCTAAATACTTAACTGAGAAAGGTCATCGTTCTCCTATGCAGTCTTACGTTTTAATAAATACCGTAAGAACTATCCGCTTAAAACATCGGTTTTTTCTAAATCGTAGCCAGTCTCATCCCCGCATTATTGCTGGCTTTCTCACCATTCCTCAACTTGCTCAAGCTCTTAATTTTCCAAGACATTGGTTTTATGACCGTATTAATAATGGTTCTATTATTATTAGCAAAGACCCCAGCACTGGTCTTTTTTTGTTTCCTGATAACCCAGCCACTCTTGAGCAACTTCAAGCTCTCAAAAATGGTTCTCTCTACAACTTGCATTTTTCATAGGAGTATCAACATGAGTGATCGAAGAATTTTTCTAGATCTATATCCACCACTATATTGTATCCTTCTGCTATATATTTCTGTGCTTGTGCTACTGCTTGATGGGCAGAACGTCCTGGTCTAAATCCATAACTATGCTCAGAGAATGTTGCATCCCATTGCTTTTGAAGTACTTGCATCGCTGCCTGTTGAATAAGTCTATCTAAAACTGTTGGGATTCCTAACTTTCTTACTCCTCCCTCTGGCTTCGGTATTTCTACTCGCTTTACAGCTTGTGGTTTATAACTTCCTTCTAGCAATTGGGTTCTTATTTCTAGCCAGTTTTCTTTTAGGTATCTAGGTAGTTGGTCTACTTTCATCCCATCTATTCCTGGACTTCCTTTATTTCCCTTGACTCTCTTTAGTGCTTTTATTAGGTTTTCTCTTTCTAGTATTTCCTCCATTAGCTTCTCGTTGTTCGTCGGGCTTTGGGATTTGCTTTCCGCTATTGAAGACTCGATCCGTCTATTATCTAGCTTTTGGGCTTCACCCTCTTCCTGATAATAAAGGTCAGTTCTTGCTGACTTGTCTGTCTTTCCATCTTCCATAAGGTTTGCCTCCTTTTGCCTCTCCTTTTAACTGCTTTTAGCAGACCGTTCTGGCCTTCAGTGTTGTGAGTCCTCCAATTTTTTTTTCCTTACTGGCTCGTTTCGTCCACTTACTACGCCATCTGCTGACTTCTGTGCTGAGGTCACAACCCTCACGAATTGCTCAGTCTAACTAGTAGACACAGCACAGATCTCCCAAGGTAAGTTTAACAGCCTTCAGCGCACAACCGCCCAATCTACGCTTTGTGTTCTTGATGGATATGGACTTTGCAATCCTGAGTCTGCTCGTCCAACACTCACGCCTGATATTGGGTTCTTGTTCATCGGCTCGCGCCTTTGTTCCACACTTCCTTCAGACATTACCTCACGATAATGCCCTTGTGCTTCACTAATCCTTCACCTCCATCAGGTTGGATAAGGGACTTTCACCCTCGAACTGTCAAACGTGCTTGGCGCACTCAGCGTACCACTCGCAGAGCGAGTGGTTTGATGAGCAATGCCGTCTCAAAGACGGCCAATGTTAGAAGTTATGGCGAAAGTTCGGCGGCATCAGAAAAACGCTGATGCACGCCTCACCTCAAACCGTTAATTAGAACCTACCATCTTCATCCTCGGCTTCTTGCTCACGAATGTACTTTTTGATTTGCTCAAGCTCAAAGCCAACTGTAGAAACGCAATAACCCTTAGCCCAAAAGTGTTCTCCATTAAGGTTTCTTTCTTTACCTCCAAGCCGCGCTACTGCTATTGCACTTTTTCCTTTGATAAACCCAATTATCGATGACACTGCATGCTTTGGTGGTATTTCTATGCACATGTGTACGTGATCGGGCATCAAATGCCCTTCCACTATTCTGCACTCCTTCTGTCGTGCCAAATCGTGAAAGATCTCTCCTAAGTTTTTTCTCAAATTCCCAAACAACGCCTTTTTCCGCTTTTTGGGAATGAACACTACATGATACTTACAATTCCATCTACTATGTGACAAGCTTTTATATGATTCACTCATTTTTATCTCCTTGGTGTGTTTTGCTCACCAAACCACCAGGAGATTACTTTACTCCCTCATCGCTCAAAGCTTTTCTAGTCTGCTATGAAAATAAACGCTCCTTGCCTATTTGCTAGGCAGCTTGCTCCTCAACAGTCACCTTCAAACCAAGAGATTCAAGCTTGTGTATTAGACGTATACGCTGTGCTTGTGTACTTTGACGATCAAAGTAGTCACCACCCAATTCTTGATAGTTCTTTTTTCGTAACAATACATAGTAGATAATGGTTAAAATAGAGTGACCAACTACCACAAGAGCTTTCTGTTTGCCCATGCGTCTTATTAACCTTTTGTATTGCGCCGACAAATAGGTATCTTTAGTATGTGCTGCTGCCCAAGCTGCTTGTACTAGCGCAACACGCAAATAGACATTTCCTTTTGTTGTCTTGCCGCTTTTGCGTTTGCCTGCTGACTCATTGTTACCAGGGCACATTCCTGCCCAACTTGCCAAATGTCCATCTGTTGGAAAACGTTCCATATCAACGCCAATCTCAGAAACAATTACCTCGGCTATTTGCTCGCCAATTCCAGGTATTGTATCTAGCAGTTTCACTGCTTCTTGAACAAAAGGGTTTGTGCAATCCCTAACTTCTGTACGCACTCGCTCATCCACTTTGACAATGGCTGCTTCAAGCTCATCAAGGCGTATCAGCATTTCTCCTAGTACCCAACGTTGTGCATCTGTAAGATGGCCTTTGAGGGCCTTCTGTAGTTGAGGCTTCTTTTGCTTTAGGCGATGACGAGCTAAATTGGCTAACTTCTCAGTATCAGTTTCTCCTTTTGCTAAATCTCTGAGCATAGCTCTGCCGCTTACTCCTAACACATCACTAGCCACTTGTCCTAGTTTGATGTTGCCACTTTCAATCACTTTCTGTATCCGATTAGCCACAGCAGTTTGTTCTTTGACTAAACTTTGCCTATAACGTGTCAGTTCTCTGAGTTCCCGAATATAAAGTGGTGGAATAAAACTGGCTTTTAACAAACCATGCCGCAATAGGTCTGCCAACCATTCACAATCCCTAACATCTGTCTTTCGGCCTGGCACTACTTTTACATCGTGAGCATTGACTAATATAACCTCTAACGATCCTTCAAGAATATTGAATACTGGCTTCCAATAGACACCTGTACTCTCAATAGCAACTTGCCTACAATCAACTTTAACCAACCAGTCTAATAGCTCAAGCAAATCCTCTGTCATAGTTGAAAAAGTCTTGATTTCCTTCTTCCCGTTCTTGATTAGGCAAACAACCACTGTCTTAGCGTGGACATCAATGCCACAACAGATATCATAGATGATCTTCATAACTTTCTCCTTTTGGTCATGGCGTGAGAACCTTGCACAAAAAAGAGTCTGCTATTCGTGCTCACCTTAAAAGGGGCAACAATTGGTGGTGCCTATACAGGTTCTCTAGTCAGACTCACCAACGGGCTGTTGGCACCAAGACTAGCCGACCTTCTGAACGCCACTGTGACCTGCATAGATCTTACTCCATTACAACTTAATTTTCATCTGTGGTGGTGAACCATTGATTCATCACAGACTCACCACTTGAAGTGGTGGATTACCTCAAATTTTTATTTAATGATACATTGCTTGACTATCTTTCAGCACGTAAACTTATTTATGTACCAACATATCGAGAAATGGTTTATAAAGCTCCAAAAGCTCTACAGCTTGCTACTGAGCTATTAAAGCTAGGAAGTAGTGAAAACGTATTTCTACATGATTTTGATACTAATGGGGAGGTTGAAAATATTTCTAAACCTCTTGCCCACGCAAGTGTATTAGTTAATATACTAAATGAAAACCTTAAAACCCTTAAGCAGTTTGAGACAGATGATGTGTTTAAAAAAGAGTACCTAACTAAAATATATCAACATAGTGACCAAATAGAATTTCCTTTAGCAGATACGGTTATTAAAGAGTTGATTTAGAATGTTAGCAAGCTATAAAAAAGCTTATAACAAAACCATAACAAAGTTTATGGCTGCAACGTTTTTATAAAAAACAAAATCATAGTGAAATTACTCTAAGTTATTTATTTTCTATTAATTCCATCTACATCGATTAGTTTTCAAGACACTTTCCCAGTAATAATAAATGGATATTAAAGCTGAACGTCTACAGCACTTCAACCTTTATTGAAAGGAGGAACAAGCTTATGTGCTTTGGTGGTGCTGGGTACTAACCCAACAGAGTAATGCTCTCAAGCCGCGCTGGTTTGGGAGCATTGCCGTGTTTTGGGTTAATTTACAAGACAGTTTTCTAACACAGAATTAACAGCTTGTTTGAAGTGGTTTACAAGCTTTCTAAATTGAAGGATTTAATTAAAGTTAAATATTTTTAATTTAAGGAGAACGAGTATGAAAAGAACTTTTTCAGCTATCTGTTTATTTGTGTTACTAGTTGTTGCTATGAGCTTTATGCAAGGGTGTAGAACAGAGAAAGGGGATAATTTACAGGTAGTGTGCATTTTAGACCTAACACGTAGTATAGATCCTGAATCACAAAAACAAGCTTTTGACGCACTTAAAGACGTTGTTAAAGGACTTAAACGTGGTGATAGTCTTTGTATAATTCCTATTACAAGCGATGCTGCTACTCAAGCTCAGGGTAATATTTATAGAATCCAAATTAGTAAACAAAGAAAAGCGTATGATGCTGACTTAAAAGAAGTCTTATTACAATTGGAGAAGTCTTTGGAAAACTTGCAAGAATCTGCTCAAACCTATAATAAAAGCGACGTACTAGGTACAATAAGCATTGCGGCTGAAGAGTTTTCTAATACCTCATTAAATGGCTCAACTAAGAGTAATACAAATAAAATAGTAATTATATTAAGTGATTTTATACAGGATAATAGTCAGTATAATTTTAAGAAAGAAGAAAAGCTTTCCAATGAACAATCATCTAAAGAGCTTGCATATAAATTGGCCGATAGTGACGCTATTTCCTTATGTGGTACAAAAGTTTATCTAGGATTACTTCGTAGTACAGATATGAAAAATCTTTCTCAAAAACGACAAATGGATATTAAGAATTTTTGGATACAATATTTCAATAAACAAGGAGCAAGCAATGTTTATATGTCTACAGATGGCCCAGGAAAGCTTTCTCAATTGTTTGCCAATAGTAATAATTGAAAAGAGGTAGCGATTAGCTAAAATTCTAACTATATTATCTTTTAGTCTATAATTTTATAAGCCAGTAACAATAAAATAGCCTGCATTTCTGCTAAGTACTTTGTTTTCAACTACACTAAATGTAACTAACCTATTTCAAAGACGGTGGCACGAGTATTGCTTACTAATTCTGTGTTTCTTGCCAACAACATCAACATTTATCAAAGACTTTTTAGATTCTTTAACTAATTAACTGCTCAGATTTGTTACTAAATCCAGGCAATAACCTTGTAGATAGAATTTAAGGAGATACTATGGATAAAATAGTTTTGGCAATAGTTTTAACATTAATAACAGCTATTATTAGTGTATTTGTTGAACAAGCTATTAGTTATTTATTAAATGGAGGTAACAAGCTACAACCACAACCACAAATAACCATTCAATACATAAACACTCCTTATCCTATCCCTGTTCCTACCCTTGCTCCTACTCCTATACTACCTGAAAATATTGAACC